>Ga0137377_10001010_pt1 | contig 18813 bp, 15 predicted proteins | sample SagtaG_22_FD_104815 | JGI IMG/M metagenome (GOLD analysis project Ga0137377, IMG submission 104815) | Vadose zone soil microbial communities from Sagehorn Ranch, Mendocino, California, USA - Sage2_L_40_16 metaG | ecosystem: Environmental > Terrestrial > Soil > Vadose zone | place: USA... | reverse complement strand
GCCGAGACGGCGAAGCCGATGTAGCCGGTGGCGCCGGTGATGAAGACCTGCATGGGGAGGGCTCCTGGATCTCGTTGTGGTTAGGAAAACGGGGAGGGGGGGAGGGGGGTTCCGGGGGCGGTTGTGCGTACGCGGGGCGTGATGTGAAGTTCGACTCGCCTATCCGCTCAGGGACGTCCTCGAATGGGAGTCCAAGGTGAGCAGACCCGGGCCTCATCGCCGAAGGCGGAATTCCTCGGCCTCGGGCGACGATCTCAGCGACGCAGCGCTGAACCGCCCCGGTTTTCAGCGCCCCCAGCCCGTAGGAGCACGGAACCGCGCGGGTCGCGCGGTTAAAATGACGCGCTTTGGAGCCGTGCCGGTTTTCAGGTGCCGGAGCCGGCAACCGTCGGCCGGCGGCCAGGGGATGTGTACATGCTGGCCGTCCGCCCAGCGGCGTCGGATGCCGCAAACGAGCCCTCACCTGCCGCAAAAACGCCCTATTCGTCCATGACGTTTGGTGCCATATACACTTGCGGCAAGTGGCAGCCCGGCCTGCGTGGCCGGTGTCCCGGGGGTTCGTAGGATTCCCTCGGAAGCGTCGCCCTGCGCTCGTTGATACCCTGAGATTCGGGCGCACTGGGGCTCACGGAGACGGAGCGATCCGATGGCCAAGACAGGTAACCCAGTCGAAGCGGCCCTCGACCGCGAGGCCGCCCGATCCAAGCCGACCAGAGATGCCGGCCGTATCGCGTCGATGCTTGATGCATATGCTGTTGCCACGAGCGATCGTCTCTTGGGTTTCCTGTTGGATCTGAGCTTCGATGAAATGCGTCTTGTTACCTGTGACGCGTGGAAGCGGAAATGCGGAGGAGTTCCTCGGAATTCGTTCGTCCTCGTCAAGCTCAACGAGGAGGCTGCGGGGGTACCGGCCGGTAGCATTCGTCGGTGCTTGATCCTAGCACGCATCAGCGAGACCGCGACGACCCCGGTGGCCGGAGACATTCAGAGCACCATCTTCCAGATACACAAGGTGCAGGCGAAAATCGATCCGCTGACAAACGCCGAGCTGCAATGGGGTGCCCTCAAAGCCGATATCCTAGGCACGTATTTCGATGATGGCGACATAATCGGCTTCGGGAACGACGTCGACACGTTCATGTCGCCCCACTTCTACGAGGTCTACGCTCCGACGGACGAGCACCTGGAGACGTTGATCAACACCTTCGTAGATAGTGCGAACCCTCTCAGGATCGGCCGTCTTCGCTATACGGAGACCGAAACGCTCCGGAGGGCACGCGAGATTGAGATTCGCATATCACCTGCTGACTTCATCGCGAATAGGACCGCCTTGTTCGGCAAGACTCGAATGGGCAAATCGAACACGATCAAGGTGATTCTCGATACGATGCTCAGCACGCGGGCCGACCTCGGTCAAGTCGTCTTCGACCTATCAGGTGAATACACTTACCCGGACCCACAGACTGGCGCGAGCATCTATCTCCGTTATCGAGGTGGCTGCAGTCGATACAGCCTTAAGCCCCGACATCCGCAGATGGAAAAGGATGCAGGGGCGCCCGCACCCAACGTCCTCAGGGTCAATTTCTATGACCAGGTCGCCCTTGGGCACGCCATAGCGGAGAGTCTCTTCGACGCCTTTCACCAGCGGCGGCCCGACTACATGGCACCGTTTTTCGGATGGGAGCCGATAGATCCTGCAGACATCATGACGTCATTCCCGGACGTCGGCGATCAGACCCGATACAAGCGTGCGCTGTCGATGTACTTCGCCCTTCTACATGAGGCAGGCTTCAACCACCCCAAGATGTCGGTCCAGCTGTCTGTGAACGAGCAGATCAGAACGGCTCTCTGCGCCGATCCTGATGTCAAGAAATTCGCAAGGGTTGAAAAGAACAGTCAGGGAGACGACCAGGTGTCAGAGACGCAGGATCTTGCTGTCGCTGCGCGTTTGTACGAGCGATTGTGGACTCTTTATGACAACAACTCGAATGACTCGAATCTGTTCCCCGTGAGCGCTCGCAGCGGGAAGCCCTATTTCGAGTCGGTCCACCGGGGCCTTCTCAAGATGATCGGGGACAGGAATGTCTCCGGCGCCAAGAAACTGACACCGTTCATCGCTTATCATGACATGAGCGGCTCGGATGTTGTAAAGGCGATCGTGGCCGATGTCGACGCAGGGAAGGCAGTGCTCCTCGATCTCGCGAATGCCGATCCAGTCGTGGCGAAGTACTACAGTGAGATGATCGCCAGGGCGATCCTCGGGAGGCAGATGACGAAGTTCAGCGAACAAGAGGCGAGTGAGTTTGCAAAGCACTCAGTACTATTCTACTTCGAGGAGGCACACAACCTGTTTCGTGCAGACGACAGAGAATTGACAAGTGTCTACAACAAGCTCGCGAAAGAAGGTGCCAAATTCCGCATAGGGATGGTCTACGCCACCCAATCTATGACCACCTTGAGCCCTGACTTGCTCAAGAACACTGAGAATTTCTTCATCGCGCACCTGAACGATGATCGTGAAATCAAGGAGATAGAACGCAGGTACGAATTCACGGGCATTGGACTGGACGTTCAGCGTGCACGCAGCAAAGGCTACGTTAGGATGATCACGCTCTCTCATCGATATGCTTTGCCCGTCCAGGTCAAGCTCTTCGAGCCGGGGAAGAAAGAAGACGCTCCGGCGCTGATCCGGGAGCGGCGGTGAGTTACGGGTCAGGGCGGTTTCCACTCGAGCGTGCGTCCAAGCTCGGACATGTCAAGCTGATCGAACACGAGCACGTCTCTCGGCTCATCAGGCAATTCGAGCGCGCTGATACCGCCGCTGACGCGCCGATAGGCGGGCTCAGCGGGAGAGTCGACCTCAATGCAGCCTCACCGATTCGCTTCGTTGTGGCAATCGATGGTGGTCAGGCGGTGATCCCCAACGAAGTCCGTCGCGACAAGCGGATTGCCTTCGTGAAGGTTTGCGCGATGCTGATCCGGAGGGAGGACATCGCCTTCCTTCGTCAAAACCCCGTGATCGATCCACGTGACCTAGCGAAGATGTTCGACGGCGGAGTTTGGTTTCACGCGGCCGTCTTGCCGCTTGCAGGCATCAGCATTCCTGGGGAGACCGTCAAGGAGACCATTCGCAAGACGGTAGACGCAGTGCTTGAGTACACAAGGCTCTACGACGCACTCAACTACCTAGTGTCGCGTGTCTGGGACTCGGGTTATGACATGAACCCGAGGACCAATCCTCGCACGCCACATATGGATTGCCTCAGCTGCGGCGCGACCGTTTGGCTGCCTAGAGACGCGATCAACTTCGAATGTCAGGCGTGCCACTACCCCCACCGCCTTGGCGACTACCTAGGTATAGCTCAGGAGGCTCCAGAGGACTGGACGCGCGAAGAAGCAGTCATGTCGCTTCGGAGTGCGCTGGAGACACTGACGCTGTTTCACTTCATCGTCCGGTACTGGCAGACAAGACCTGACGTGCTCGCGCAGACGCTCTTCTTGAAGGACGGCCCTCTTCTGCTTCGTGCCCAGCTATCCAGGCTCGTCGAACCCATTCGAGCCTTGATAGTGGCCGTGCGCCAACAGGGGCTCAGGCTCCATTTGGCCGGGATTGAGAAAAACGGTGAGCTTGTTGATCACATCGAGGATCTCAAAAAGCATCTCCGCGAGCCTGGTGACTACTTCCTGCCGACGGTGCGGTACATAATCGAAGAAGTAGCCGGCCTCCAGTACGATCCAACGAAGTATCGGAATCGCGTCCAGTACGGCTCAAAGGTTGTATTGCGTCTCGGCCCGGACCACGTGGTTCCGCTAGACATCCCAACGGGGGACTTCCTAACGGAGCCCGCGCTCAAGGATCTGATCGGATTTGGTGAAACTGCCGGGCTCCTTGCGGAGATGACCAGCTATTCGCACGACAACGCGCTCATCCCGATCAAACTTGTCAATGAGTACAGCTCAATCTCGGAACGGCCGTCCGGCGACATCCTCAAGGCTTTCGCCGGCAGTCTGTTCGGGTAACGGCGCACAAGGACTTCCCTTCCTGAAGTGGCCGGGTGGGAAGCGCTGGGCCGCGGCCAAGATCGCCGCACTCATTAGGCCGCACTTGGAGGGGACGTATTACGAACCCTTCTTGGGCGGCGGTGCTGTGTTTTTCCACCTTTGTCCCCGGAAAGCCGTGCTCTCTGACGTGTGTGGTGGTCTTGTCGAGGCGTACAAGGTCGCTAAGGCCCAGCCCGGAGAGCTCCTGAAGGCCGTTCGCCGGCTGCGCGTGACGAAAGAGGAGTACAAGCGCGTTCGCGGGAGCGCCCCTAGAAGTGCGCTTGGGAGGGCGGCGCGGTTTCTCTATCTGAACCGCACCGCTTTCGGCGGCATGTATCGCGTGAACCAGGAGGGCTGGTTCAATGTGCCCTACGGAGGAGGTGACCGAACACCCGCTCCGTTGTGGGAGAGACGACTGGTGGCTTCGGCCGTCGCGATACTGAGGCATGCAAGCATCGCCTCGGGTGACTTTGAGAAGTTCGTTGATCGTGCAACTAGAGGAGATGTGGTCTACTGCGATCCGACTTATACAGTGGCTCGCTCTGACAGCGGCTTCGCCCGCTATAACGAGAAACACTTCTCTTGGGCGGATCAGGAGCGGCTCGCGGCTGCAGCGAGCCGCGCTGCAGGAAGAGGCGCAACCGTGCTGGTCAGCAACGCTCATCACTGGTCAATTCAGCGATTATACCCGGACGCGGAGTTTCACACCCTCAAGAGATGGAGTGGCGTAAGCGCCGAACCAGCGAGCCGCGGCGAAGTGACGGAGTACTTGATCGTCGTACGGCCCGAACGGAAACGCAGACGCGTCAGCGCGCAGAAGGGGTAGAGCGACCTGTGCAAGGAAGGACTATCCAGATATTCCTGCCGGACGGCAACGCCAGGGGCGTCAGGCTCGCGGACATCACCAGTCGCACGGTTCTGGCGATCGCGATTCCCCGAGCGCACCTGGACGTAGCAGCAACGCGCCCTGAGCTCTCAGGAGTAGGAATCTACTTCCTGATTGGTGATTCAGAGGAGGAAGGGCAACCGCTGGTATACGTCGGTGAGGCTGAGGATACGCTCGCAAGACTTCGACAACATAACAAAGGAAAGGACTTCTGGAGTATTGCTCTGGCCATCGTGTCGAAGACCCAGTACTTCACAAAGACGCACGTCAAGTATCTCGAGTGGTATTGCCATGAGGCCATACAACGAGCAGAGCGATTCCACCTTGAGAATTCAACTCTGCCTGCCTGCCCCTTCATTTCAGAATCAATGAAGGCAGACCTGCAGGACAATTTTGAGACGATTCAGGTCCTCGCAGCAACTCTGGGGTACGCGTTGTTCGACGAGATCAAACAGCCAGCTAAGAAGGATTTGCTGTTCTGTCGTGGGAAGGAGGCACAGGCGAAGGGCGAGTACACCGAGGACGGCCTGGTGGTATTCGCAGGTTCGACAGCGAATCTTGAACAGGTCAAATCGGCCGCAGGCACATGGGTCACGCGAATTCGGCAACCTCTGATAGATGCGCGTATCCTTGAGCGTGACGGCAATGTCTACCGGTTCGCCAAGAACCATGTTTTTCGTTCTCCCAGTGCAGCGGCGGTTGCGGTTCTGGGTCGAAACGCCAATGGATGGACTGAATGGACGTTTGCTGATGGCCGCACCCTCTCTGATGCAAGGCGTGGAGACTCCCAGAACACTAGCGAACCAGGCGGTCGACCGTGAGAAGTCTTCTGGACCTCGAGGTCAGCCAAGTCCCGGTAGCAATCGTTGATATTGAGACCACCGGGTTGTACCCCGGTGCCGATCGGGTCGTGGAGCTGTCAGTTGTTAGAAGTGATCCGGGCCGGCCACCCGAACTCGTGCTCGATACCTTGGTCAACCCGGAACGTCACGTAGCGGCCACAGAGATACACGGGATCACGGACGCAGACGTCGTAGGCGCCCCGCGATTTGCGGATATCGCTGGCGACTTTGCAAAGTCTCTAGAAGGGGGAGTCCTAGCTGCATATAATGTGTATTTTGACGTTCGCTTCCTCGAAAGCGAGTTCCTCCGAGTTGGTTCCGAAGTCGAATTGCCGCATCTGTGTCTGATGTACCTGCGGCCAATGCTGGGGCTCGGGAGAAAGTGCTGTCTTGCTGACGCTTGCCGTGCTTACGGTATTCCGCATCCCGCGGCCCATGTTGCCTCTTCTGACGCGCTTGCGGGTGCCAGGATGTGGGCGATGTACCTAGAGGTAATGTTGAGCCGCGACATACGGACGTTTGTGGACCTGGCGAGCCTTCGGGCCTACAAGTTTGTCGACAGCTTCTCCCTTGCGCCTCTCGACTCCCTGAGGACGAAAGGAATGTCATCCGGGGGACCCTTAAAGCCCCGTGTTCACCTGCCTGTTGGGGCGGAACAGCAACTTGTTACGAGCGAGATGTCTTCTCGGAGGGCGGTCCTTCGGGAGTACTGGGACTCGCTTACTGCAGCGGTTGCGGACCTTGAGATCACCGAAAGTGAAATGCGCGATCTGAACGACAAGGCCAAGCGGTTCGCACTGACCATCGAGGAACAGCGGGGTCTTCATGCACGAGTCTTCGCCGGTGCGTTAGGGAAGGTACTGGAAGACGAACTCATAACCGATGCAGAGTGGCTTGGCCTCAGGCGTCTCCACGACTGCCTGCGGCAACTGGGATGGGCGCCGGGAGTCTGACCCGATACGGAACCGGCACATCTGCGAGGTAATGTGAGTTGTACCTGCCCCTTGCTCAGGCGCCGAGCTTCCGGCCACGCATCGCAACTAGCATGTGGGCTCCCTTCCCAGATGCCCGTCTCGCCCCCAATTTGGCCGTTCGACCCATGGCGCGCCGCCCCAACGCAGAACCGATCTACCAGGCAGCGGACCTGTTTCGTCGCCGGTGCCTCACGACTGGCCACTCACTTCTGTGGCCAGACCACGAAGCGTGGACTGGGGAGACACTCGCCCAGCTGTGGGAAGCCATAGTCGGCCGGCCTGACGAGGGTAAGAGGAGATTCGAAGACAAGCTCCGGGATCAGCTTGCCTCGCTACGGGACGACGCTCACCGAGTGACAGCCGATACGATCGGTTTCTACAGCCTCTTCTCAACCATGGTCACTCCTGAGAAAAAGGAGAAAAACCTTGAGGAGATCGTCTCTTGGCGGTTTAAGGAGAACCCGCCCAACCTGGACGTCCTCCGGCAAGCGTTCAAGGCCCGCGGGATCGGATCTGCGGGCCTCCACTACAACATCTCCATACCGTGGCAATTCGCCTATATCCTGAAGTTCGCTGAGTTCGCGCTCCTAGAGCGCGCCGACCTAGCAGAGTCAGTGGCATGCAAGGTGCTGGCGGATCGCGCCCTGAAGGCAGTCCCTCAGGCGGTGGAAGCCAGGCACATAGTACTGCACCTCCTGTTCCCGGACGAGTTCGAGCGAATCGCCAGTGAGAGGCACAAGCAGCGCATCGTGCGCGTTTTCGCGCGATTCGCCAGCGGTGCTCAGGACGTCGATGTTGCGCTCTCTAACATCAGGAGAGCGCTTGTAGCGCAGTATGGGAGGCCGGACATCGACTTCTACGAGCGGGACATTGAGTCGCAGTGGCAAGAACCCTCCGATGAAGTGGAGAAGGAGGAGGTCACGAGTCGAGAGTCGCTCAGGGACGGTTTAGAGTCGTTTCTGTCTGGCTACGTCGCCGCACGAACGAATGAGGCCTATAGGGGTCAGTCTCCGATTGTTCAGGTGCTCCGTCGCCTCCAAACTCAGTTCGAGAGAAGCGACCCCGTGCGACGCCGCCCCAGTCTGCGCGTTGCAGCGTCGGCCGGAGCCGGAAACTGGGCAGGCGTGCCTTGGATTGCATTCCTCGACAACGATGAAACGACGTCCATACAGAAGGGCGTGTACTGCGTCTACCTCTTTCGTGAAGACATGTCCGGCGTCTACCTGACACTGAATCAAGGTGTTAGCGAGCCGACCGAGCAACAGGGCTGGCGCAGTGCTGAGAAGCAACTACTCGAAACAGTTGCTCGCCTGCGCCAGCAGTTCCCGCAACTCGTGCGTCGCGGTTTCGCATTGACCGACGATATCGATCTTCGAGCGCACGGCGACTTGGGCCAGATGTATGAAGTGGCGACAATCGCCCACCGCCTGTACGAAACAGGGGCGATCCCGGGGGACGACGTCCTCCTTGAGGACTTGGATTCCGTCTTGAGTGCTTACGGGGAGTACGTCGAAGGCAAGACAACGGGTCCGAAGGCCTGGATCTTTCAGGCCAACCCCGAGCTGTTCAATGTCGGCGGTGCCTTGCGGCAGCTCAAGGAGATGACATGGGTGACGAGGCAACATGGTGACGCAATCCGAGCCGGTGACACCGTCTTCGTTTGGCAGTCTGGGAGGGAGGCGGGGATCGTCGCCACGGCTTCGGTGTTAAGCGACCCTCAGCCAATGAAGCAGCTCGACGAGGAGAAGAGGTTCAGCCTGTCCGACGACAAATTCGCTGGACTTCAACCCAGGGTACGCATTCGCATTGAGCGGGTACTTCCCGCTCGCATCGAGCGCACCTCCTTGCTAGAGGACCCGGTCTTAGGTAGCCTGACCGTCTTGACGGCGCCTCAGGGTACGAACTTCGCTGTGACGAAGGAACAGGCGGAGGCGCTCAACGGATTGATCGCGGACGGGAGTCGCCGCGCTGTACGCCCGCCCAGGCTCGACCTTCGCGCCGTCGTGGACGAGTTCGGTGCCGCACTCCGAGCGAGCCACGTTTCATTCGGGAGCCGTCACGACGAAGTGGTGCGCTCGTTCGTTGCGAGCCTCGCGACGAAGCGCTTTGTCATCCTGACCGGGTTGTCGGGGTCCGGCAAGACGCAGCTCGGTCTGCAATTCGGCGATTGGCTAGGGCGGTCGACGGTAGTGGCTGTTCGCCCTGACTGGACGGGGGCCGAGGCGCTGTTTGGGTACGAAGATGCCCTGCGCGAGGCGGCCGGCGGACGACGCGCTTGGCAAGTTCCTGGCCCTCTTCGGTTCATCCTACAAGCAGCGCGAGACCCGGCGAGACCATACCTACTGCTGTTGGACGAAATGAACTTAGCTCACGTCGAGCGGTACTTCGCCGACGTGCTTTCTGGCATGGAGTCCGACAAGGCTTGTGTGCCTAACCTAGAAACGGAGGGTGACGGGCTTTGGCGAGTTCCGGTCGGCGCGGAGGCTACGATTCCGGTTCCGAAGAACCTCCTGGTCGTCGGCACCGTCAACGTGGACGAAACGACCTACATGTTTTCACCGAAGGTACTGGATCGCGCTAACACCTTCGAGTTTCGCGTCCGTACTAACGACCTCGAGCTCGGGCACGAGAAGCCAGTCGCGATCGATCAGGGGGATCCCGAGCTTGTGGCTGGTTTCTTGGCGATTGCGTCCGACGATCGGTGGCATATCGACCATCCCGCGCCGTCGCAAGAGGTTTTCGCCCAGCACTTCCGAACAGCACACGCACTGCTCTCGAAGGACGGCTTTGAATTTGGACATCGGGTCTTCTACGAAGCTGTGCGATTCGCCGCGATGCTCGTCGCGGCGGGCGACGACGATCCGTTTAGCGCCTTGGACCTGCAAGTGATGCAGAAGGTGTTGCCGCGACTCCATGGATCGCGACGACGGCTTGAGCCAACGCTATGCGCTCTGGGACGGTTTTGCCACGATCTGTCGTTCGATGCACAAGTCGGACTTCGCGACGCAGCGAGTCGCTTTGATGAAACGCGGCAGGCCGGCCTCGCGGCCCGTCTCCCGATCTCTTTCGACAAGGTGTCGCGGATGGTCTCGACGTTGCGCGCGAATCAGTTCGTTAGCTTCACCGAGTGACCGTGCTGGTCTTGCGGGAAGCCAGAATCCCGATTCTCGACGACGGTGGCGCCGCCCGCGGCACGGTGCACATTTCGTTGCTGCCCGCCACTGACCCAGCCGGACCAGTTCCTCCCCTGGTCAACGTGGGACCCTCTCCCGAAGCCGATCCGAGCTTGCCCCCGGTTCAACTCCTCGAGAGTGAAGAGTATCGCTATCAGATCGAGTTGCACTCCCAACCCACCGCGATAACCACGGACAAGCCAGATGTGCTCCAAGCAGACACGGTCAGTGGCGTGGTCGGACGCATCCGTCCGCGCCTGAACACGGGAACACTCTCGATCGGCGTTTGCGCCGACGGGGTGCATGTTGGTTACGCACTGGTTGAAGTGCGATCTCGCAAGCTCGAGTACCTAAAGCACTTCAGGTGGATGCTGGGAGACATCGCGGACAAGACAGCTGAAATAGTCATGGAAAGGTTCGCTCCGGCGGAGCAACGGTTTGCGATCGATGAGTCGGCTGATGCCACGACTCTGTATCAAAGGTTCGCATTCCTCCGGAGTTTGCTTACCGACGATTCGCTTGAAGCGGGACTCCACCAAATTCTTTCGCGCCCCTACGTGGCCTGGATTGACGAAGAGGAGCTCAGGAGTCCAGGTCAAGGCGGACGAGCATCCTCGGGAGTCGCCCGCCACCTGGCATCGCCAGGCCGTCGGGTGGCGTGCCCTCCCCATCTCCAATTGCCGATCTCGTCCCTGCCGGAGAAGATCCTTTGGGCTCGCACTGACACTACCCTGGACAATCTGCCAAACCAATTCGTGAAATTCGCCCTGACGAGGTGGCGGGACGTCCTTCTTCTGATTCGACTGGGATTGGAGCGATCAACCCCCAGTGCATCTACCAGGAGAGGGCTGCAAGAAACGGGTGTCATCGTTGACTACCTTGACGGTCTGCTGGGGGAGGAATTGTTTCGAGAAGTGGCAGATCTGAGCACTTTCCCCGCGGGCAATCAGGTGCTGCAGAGGCGAGAAGGGTATCGCGATGTGCTGCGCGCCTACCTCCAATTCGAACTCGCAGCCAAGCTTGCGTGGAAGGGCGGTGATGATGTGTACCGCGCCGGGCAGCGAGATGTTGCGGCGCTCTACGAGTACTGGAGCTTCCTCCAGCTTGCGAAAGTTGTTGCCCGGCTGTGCGACGCGCCGTTCGATTTCTCGAGCCTCGTCGAGGTAGATGAGCACGGGCTCGGCATCACGTTGCGGCGCGGACGGGCCACACTCGTCTCGGGGACTGTGTTACGATTGGGTCGCCGACTTCGACTCGAGCTTGCGTTCAATCGTACCTTCCCCAAAGGGACAGGGTCGTGGTCGACCGAACTGCGACCGGACTGCTCTCTCGAGATCCGATCGGATGATCCCGATCATACTTCCTTCGAAGCGATCTGGCTTCACTTTGACGCCAAGTATCGAGTCGAAACCCTCGCGGAGGTCTTCAGTGTGACTCTGGAAGACGTGCCGAGTGGGGAAGCGAAGCGAAGCGATCTCCTCAAGATGCACGCTTACCGCGATGCAATTAGGCGCTCGGCGGGCGCGTATGTCCTATACCCTGGGAGTGAGCAGAAGCTATTCAGGGAGTATCACGAAATCTTGCCTGGCCTCGGGGCATTCGTGCTTATGCCGACCAACTCTGGCGATCCCATTGGCGCCGACGCCCTGGGTAGGTTCTTAGACGATGTGCTGGACCACGTGGCGTTGCAGATCACACAGCATGAAAGAGGGCGTTACTGGAGGCGACGAGTTTACGAGCGAACTGAACGACCGGTTGCCCGGGCACCCGCAGCTTCGTTTCTGCCTCGACCCCCGGCTGATACCCGGGTCTTGCTCGGATACGTACGTGGTCCCGACCACCTCGAGTGGATTCAGAGGACGTGCCTGTACAATCTTCGCGCAATGGGAAGGCGAGGTCGCGTGGGCCTCGGCAGTTCGGAACTCAGCGCGGATCTCGTGGTCCTCTATGGCCATGCGCTTGCACAGGTGAAGGTCTGGCAAGTTCAGGGAGCACCCGAACTCCATACGAGAAGCGAGATGGAGACACTCGGCTATCCCAACCCGCGAGGCGAAGCCTACTACTGTTTGCCGCTCCGCGAGCTCGACCTTGGCGACTGGGGGAGAGTGCTTACCCCTGAAGCCATCCTCGAGCTAAGATCCCAGGTCGCTCCCGAGGCGCCGCGTGGTTGGCCGGTGACAACTAGCTGGCTGCGCCTCGCGGAAGTGGCCTGGAAAGATGCGGGCTTGAGCACGGGCTGATCTCGTGCTCCCGCAGGGGCCGCGGAGCGTCCCTGACCGGAAGGCTATAGTATTATCGATCGCGTAGACTCCCTGCTTCATGTAAGCGTGTGTCCGCTTCTCACCAGGTGAGAGCCGCAGCGTGATTCGCGTGGTCGAGGCTCTTCGGTATCGGTCCCTCCAGTACATCCGGCAGGAAATCGGCGATTTCCAGATTCTGGTTGGGCCTAGTGCGAGTGGGAAATCGACCTTCCTCGACGTTATCCACTTCCTCGGTGACATCTTGAAGAACGTTCCTGTCCGCGCGGTAGGGCACAGCAGGGGCCAGGCAGGCTTCGAGCCGTTGGTAATCAGCCGGCTACGTTACTCGTGTCGCGTTTCAGCACATATCTAATCAGGACACATGTAAGTGGAAAGCAGGGACAAAAAGGAGCTAAGTGAGGTAGACATCTGCGATCTCTTCACCACCCCGGCGATCAAGAACGCCGGCTCGGATCCGATGAAACAAACTTCGATCTCACGACACACGCGCTTGCTTACCAGTTGCGTCCGCTTCAGGACGGCTCACTCTCGTCCTCGAAGTGTCTTGCGTCGTAGACGGTGAGGCGGAGTCCTCTTTGAGTCCTGATCGTGTAGTAGTCGCCTACGTCGAAGGTTCCGATTCTCATAGGAGGGGAGAGCGAGCACTGCTTAGTCATGTCGTCGGCAAGCTCGGCCAACATGGCGTCAACGCAATCCACTGTCACGCTTTTCGACACGATATCAGCCACCCCAATTAGTGGTTCATCATGTCTTGGAAGGATCGTCGCTTTTCCGGGAGTATTGAGCCAGGTGAGGAGAGCGCGCCCGGCTTTACGTCGACGAAGCTTGCCGACGAGAATGCCCCAAGACTCCACAACTACAATCGATGGCACAAGCCACTGGAAATCTTGCGCGTCAAGAAACATCTCGATCTGTTCGGAGAGCGGCTCAGAATTGTCAAACCGCGCGATCAGGACATTAGTGTCGAGGATCATGGCCTGACGGGAGATTTCGAATGGTCCCCCCCTTGTACGGTAGGGAGGCATTACACCGTCTCGAGGTCCCCAGCCTCTAGAGCACTCCTCAGTTGGTCATCGATCGCAGCCTCCGCAGTTCTCTGGTCCTTGACTCTTCCCTCACCCCTGGCCGCAATGACTTGACCGGCAAGTTCTCCAAGCATCTCGGAGAATTCCCGATTGTTAACCAACTGATCAAGAACAGGTACCTGCTCGAGGTGCTGTGGTTCAAACTTCTGGAAGCCTTGTTTGAACATGGGAGTTATCTGACCCAAGTACTCGTTGATGAGCTTGCTATTTAGGTATGCAAGAAGTGCTGGGGCCAGGGATGAATCCTCTGGTACCACTGCGGTCCCACCGACAAGGAATGTCTCGCCGGTGTTGTCGAGTGCGAACGATGTCTCCGTCGCCAAGTCGCGGGTAAGGAGCTTTCGACTTGTCAGCCACCGCTCGTCGCGCTTGCGGACCAGCTCATACCATTTGAGGCCTCCTGCGGCAATGCTGGCGCGCGATGCGAGTGCCTCCCTATAGCGATCCAAGTATTCAAAGGTTCTGGGAAATAAATCACGGAACTCCGTCTCCGCGATCACCGCACCAGCGCGGTAGGGGTAGATCAGATGACGCGGAGGCGAAACTAGATCATAGCGTTGGATGTCGGATCCAAAAGCGGCGGGGCGGAGCATCGACCTCTCCACAATGCCAGTGTCCCCGAGTCTGTTGAGGATCCGGGCTAGTTCTCCCTCAGCTGACTCAACCTCAACGATGAAGATGTCGTTGAATCCTGTGCGGATCCCCTGATATATCCCCGCGATTGCGCCCAGCTGGAGCCGCTCCTGATCGAGTCAGTATCGCAGATGCCTGCGACTTGGTGAGAGCAGAATCCAGGGTGAGGGCCCACGTGGATGCGGTGAGTCATATGACTCTATCGCGTCATTTGCAAACACCCCTTCATTCGAAACAGCCCGACTTAGGAGAGCGCCAATGTACCTTGGGCTCACGTCCGATACCACAACCACGCGAACATGCGTCCGGCGGTCTAGCGACTCGCTGACGGGTTTTCGTGCAACGATCGAGCCGATGTAGGCCGTAGTGCCGGGAAAGACTTCGTTAGGGCCGAAGTCAACGATCGCAACGAGGTCAGATTCAGAAGTCAGTAGATCTCGAATGGTACCTGCGTCGCGGTTCCGGAAGAGTCGGTTGGGTATGACCAGCCCAAGCATTCCAGTAGGCAACAGCTTGTTCAACCCCAATTCCACGAACAAGTACGAGTAGTCAAACCTACCTTGGGCACTCTTAAACCGAGCGAACAATTCCTCGCGCGGGGCGGTTCGGCCGGTTGCAAGAAAGGGAGGGTTTCCCAAGACTGCATCGTAAGTGGCTGGCAATGTGGCCCACGGGGCGTCGCTCAGAGAGTCCCCCACTCGAATGATCTCTTCAAGGCGAGGCAACGGCAACGCGAAGGGCTCCTCCGTGAACCTAATCCAAAGATTCATCCTGGTGATGGTTACAGCTCGCTCGTCGATGTCAATGCCGACGATGTGCTTCCCGTCGACAAGCTCGCGCGCCCAGTTACGGTGAGGGTCCCTCTCGCGCAGCCGCCTGATCAGGTAATCGGCCGCGGCGACAAGAAACGAACCGGAACCGCAGGCGAAGTCTGCTACCCGCGGGATCCGTCCTTGACCTCCTGCTTGCTCAAAGACGCGATCAAGGCATTGTTCAGTTAGGAAGCCTGAGAGGTAGGCCGGAGTGTAGAAAACTCCGGTGGTTTTGCGAACGTTTACTCGCTCGACCTCTCGCAAAGGCTGGTCGAACATTCGGAGCTGAGCTTGGAGAGGTGCGGGGGTTATGACGTTTGATAGGTACTTCTCGTACGCTCGACCGAGCACATCGGCATCGATCCACGCAAAATTGTAACGGTGCTGCCCTCCGGGCAGATCATGAGGGACATAGAGGTCGTGAATGACGCCTCGAACGACAGAGAGTGGCAGCGCGCCGAGTGGCTCGACTGTAAACAGTTCCGTTTGGACGTGCTCGCGAGCGATAGTGAAGGCGCGGTTCAGATACTCAATGCTTGCACGATCGTCTCGCTGAAGCGCTCCCTCGATGGCCGGAACGTCCGTGCGAAGATGCCGGTCTTCGACGGCTCGCAACACGAAGAACTGTGCGAACAGCTGTTGGAGGAGCTCGTCAATGCGGGTCGGAGCCTCCGCGTACCTCAGGGATTCACTTCTCCAATAGTCGAGGCGCTCGACTAGAGCATCGTCGACCGGTAGGAGGAATCGATCTGGCTTAAACGAATTGGTCGCGATGCTGTCAATTCGCCCGGACGTGATCCCATCAGGTGTCATCTCATTGAGCACGCCGCCGTCTGCCTCCAAGAGAGTCCAGGGAATGGGGGGAAGTCGAAACCACGCATCGTTCCGGACCCAGTGCGAGTTGAACACGATTGGTCCGTCCAAGTCCAAGAAAACTCCCCACTCAATAGATGCGTGGTAGGCGAACAAGGCGGCGGTCTCGAGCAGGCCGGGCGTCCGCACCTTCGACGGCGCTGCAAACAGGACGGCGGGCTGCGGGCCCGCGAAGCCGCGCGTGACTTCGAGGCCGTCGACGGTCGACGTGATCCCCTGGGCTCGCGCTGGTTCAGCGGCCCACTCCAGGGCTGCAGCTGCAGCGTAGCTGACGGGGGGCGTGCGAGACGTTCGCTCTCGTCGCCCCTGGATGTATTCGGCCACCGCTCGGAGGCCGGCGAGATTCAATACCATGAAGGACTCACTGAGCTCGTTGGTATGGGCCAACCAGCATACCGAATAAATACCGAAGCTAGTCCATGCAGGGTATTCGTGCAAGGATGGAGCACAGCATCCACAGTACATCCTCTGCTGCCGGGGTCAAACGGGGCCGACCGGCAAATGGTGGCGATGTTGACCCCTGTTTGAGTCCTCGTTGATGGGGGGACCAGCGTGGCTGGGGAGGGGATTCGGTTCTTTTCTCGCGCTCTTCGAGCCGAAGCCACGCTATGGCGTGGCTTCATGCTTCTTCAACAGGAAATAGCACGAGCTCAAGGCGAAGGTTCGCGCCAGCCGCGCCCATTCTTCGTCGGTTACGCCCGCCGGAATGTGGGCTCCGGGGCTGATGAATGTGTAGACACGGGCCAGCATCTGCTCCTCATCGACTTCGAGGACCCCTGCATTGCGCAGATACGCCAGAGCATTCCCCCACGTGTCCGCCGGATAGGGTGCTCCGCCGGCCGCCGCTCGCTGCGTGGCCGCCCGCCGCGCGGTGGTTTCGAGCGCAATGCGCACCTTGGTTGTTGAATCATTGTAATCAGGCGGTTCCTGCACGAACGCTTGAGGACTCTTCCACGCATCTACGGATTTCGCCGTCCCCGTCGAGATCGCTGACCTCGAACTCTTCAAGGAGAGCGTCGCGGATGCCGGTGGCCTCTTCAGCTGCGGGCATCAGTCTCACCAGCTGACCATCCTCTATCAACCATCCGTCGTGCAGGAGCCACCGCTCAAATTCTCTCCAGCGGCCATCAAAGACATACTTTGTCGGCGCGTCGGAGCGAATCGCGGAAGACTCCCTTGCAAGTTCACCGACGAGCTGCATGACGGAGTCATCATCCGCAGTCTCAAGTGCTTGAAGGTACCCTAGTGCCCCGTTCGGATAATCGTCCTTCCGGAAGGCGAGGTGCTTGTAGATCAGGAGGGCAGCAGCGTCGCCCACGAGGGCGGTGAGAACCTGGGCGACGGAGGTAAGCGTCCGTCTGCTGAAGGCCATCGAAAAGGCCCGTATGGATGGTTCCCATCTGCTAGGGTATGTCCCGAGCGAGTGTGATGGTCGCGGAATGATGGGGACCCAGGACACCGTGATAGAGGTCGATCGACCCTTCGTGTTCTAGAGTTGCGCAGACGTATGACTTCCACGAGTCGTTCCACGCCCAGCCACCCGCTGGGTGGGCAACGGTTGCTTGCAGGAGTTCGTAGAGGCTTTGATTGGGAGGCGCCTGGAACTGGCCAGCCCCGGTCAACCTGAAGGATCCTTGCGGAGCGTGCTCAATCGCCCCGAGAATTTGACTCCACTCTTCGGTTGTAATCAGCACAGTTGCCGGGTTCAGATTTGCTTGGCCGACGGAGCCGTCGATTTCCACCCCATGACTCTTTCGTCTGTACTGAAAGATCCCCTCTTGAGCGCCGCCGTGTCGACCGAGTGTCTGTAGGACCTTCATTGTTGGGGGTCTCCCATTTTCGAGGCTGCCCGGTTTGGCTCTCTACCCGCCCGTCAGACGCGCTCTGATCTGGCTGCTCCCGAAGGCGGTGCCGAGAGAGCGCCCCGCGCCAGCCCTCACGCGGGGCGTTCCGCATTCGCAACCAGGATTCTAGCGTCCTTGACCCTGCTTCAATCCTAGCCTAGCCGCAGCCGCCTCGCATCGGCACTGGTCTCCTCGTCGGCAACCTGCGCCGTAGACCCTCCGCTCACGCTGGCGTGCCGCACTCCGCGGGGCTTCCTCGGCAGATCACCCGCCCGGAAGAACACGTGCTTCCCCCTCCTGTATCCCCGCAGCCTTCCTTGCCTGTGCAAGTGCAGCGGCTGCGCCCCGCTATACCCCGTCATCGCCGCGGCTTGATTCGGTTCAACACCGCCTCGTCCTGAGACGTCAAAACGTCTTCGAAGTCCGTGACGAACTCCTCATACAGCCTCGCAGCGCTCAAGAGTACCCCAGCTTGTCCCACTCAGCGCGCCGAGCACTCCACTTGGCTCGAAACTCTTCGCGTGTGATCGGCCGCCTCCATTGCTGATCGTCGAGAAGTGGCCTGGAACCGAACAAACGCGGACCGACTCCGACATCCAGCGCGGCGCCTCACGATAGACGGACGACACGATCTCGCGGTTCGTGTGCGTTGTGTAACTCTTTCATTCACAAGCGAGTTCGCCGCTCTGGATCGGGAGACTCCTGGTTCAACTTTCTGCGGGATGCTGTGATCGACTAGGTCCGATGAAACGTGGTCAGGAGAAGCCTCTCCTCACCACTTCCCACCCCGCCGTACACCTGCGGTGCCCAGCGCGGTCCTCGGGCTCCGAGGAGCTATTTGACGCGCGTGTCCGTGCCTTCCGCCATCAGTGTCCAGGGCCCACCTCCGACCGACATCTCCCACTTCCACGTGTAGCTGTCGGGGGAAACCTGTTTGATCGTGTAGTGGCCCTTCACGGGCTTCCCGCCCATCAGCGATTCCCCTTCCCAGGTCCACGTGTCGCCTGTGAGGTCGCCGTATGAGAGGTCGCCGCCCATGCCCGAATTGTCGACGCCGTAATACGTGTAACGCTTGCGCTCGGTGCTGTAACCCAGGATCCCGAGCCCGTGCATTTCCCCGGTGGGACCCTTGCCGTCGGAGCGGCACACGATGGAGAAGCCGCCGGCAAACCACTCGCACGTGGATGTCGAGGTCATCGTGCCGCCAGGACCCATCGGGCCCGGCTTCATCTGCCCTACCTCATTCCAACGGCTCGCGAAGTAGGCCAGCTTCTGATGCTCGGGCCCGGGTTTCGGCGCCGCCGCGGGCGCTTGCGCGCGCAGGGCCGCCGTGGCAAGCAGCGTGATGGCGGCGAGTGAGCGATATGCGATCCTCATGGGAGGTCTCCT
>Ga0137377_10001009_pt1 | contig 18814 bp, 16 predicted proteins | sample SagtaG_22_FD_104815 | JGI IMG/M metagenome (GOLD analysis project Ga0137377, IMG submission 104815) | Vadose zone soil microbial communities from Sagehorn Ranch, Mendocino, California, USA - Sage2_L_40_16 metaG | ecosystem: Environmental > Terrestrial > Soil > Vadose zone | place: USA... | reverse complement strand
TTTCCTGCATCATGGCTGCTCCGTGCAGGATCAGGGCGACGGTCATCTGCCAGTGGTCCCCCAGCTCCCGTGCGAGCGCCAGGGCTTCGTCGGCGACCGGCTCTAAGCCGCGCGTGTCGTTCTGGCTCCACAGAATCACTCCGAGTGCGTTGAGCGCCTTGAGGCGGACCGGGGCCGCGATCGTCCCGGCATCTGCCAGGAGTCGCTCCAGCACGTTACGCCCTTCACTGTAGTGACCGTATAGTTGCCAGAAGGTCCGCAAGGCCGCCCCCAGACGCAGAGCCACCTCCCGCTCCTCTACACCCCCAGCTGTGGCCGCCTGGAGGATGGCTCGCAGGTTGTCCAGTTCTTGTTCCAACCGATCAAGCCACAGCAGTTGTTCGGGACCAAAGAGGTGCGGCTCGGCTTGCTCCGCCAGCACCAGGTAGTAGTGTGCGTGCGCTCGTCGTGCGGCTTCCAGTTCACCTTGCCGCTCGAGGCATTCTAGCCCGAACTCGCGGATGGTTTCCAGCATGACGAGTCGAGGTGCATCCCCTTCGCGCTCCGTTTGCTGCACCAGGCTCTTGTCGAGCAGGGACGCGATTCCCTCAAGCACCGAGGAGGCCTGATCGCCGCCTGCCCGACCCGCCTGGCACACCGCTTCGGCAGCTTCAAGCGTGCAGCCGCCGACGAAGATGGAGAGCCAGCGGAAGAGGCGCTGTTCTGGTTCTGTCAGCAGGTCATAGCTCCACTGCAGCGTGTTGCGCAGCGTCTGCTGGCGGGCAGGCAGGTCCTGTGCTCCCCCCGTCAGAACCTCGAGTCGGTGGGAGAGCCGCTTGAGCAGCGCCTGGGGCGGCAGGAGCTAGCTGCGCGCTGCGGCCAGTTCGATGGCCAGCGGCAGCCCGTCCAGGTGCACGCAGATCTCGGCGATGGCGCGGGCATTGGCAGGGGTCACGTGAAAGGCGGGCTGGATGGCCTGCGTGCGCAACACAAAGAGCCGCACCGCGGACTGCTGCGTGAGCGCCTCAGGCGAAGACAGGAGGCAAGCAGGGAGGCGAGCTGAGGTGCTCCCTTGATCACCTGCTCGAAGTTGTCCAGCAGCAGCAGCAGGTGCCGCTCGCGCAGGGCGGCATGCACCTGCTCCTCCGGGGGGAGTGCTGCGACTTCCCACAAGCCGAGTGCCTGGGCGATGGCCGCCATGACGCGGGCAGGGTCGCTGACCGGGGCCAGCGGCACGAAGCAGGCGCCATCGGCGAAGTCGGTGCACAACACGCCTGCGATCTCCAGGGCCAGGCGCGTTTTGCCCACGCCTCCGGTGCCGGTGATGGTGAGCAGACGCACCTCTGGATGCGAGAGCAAGTCACAGATCGCCTGCACCTCCTGTTCGCGACCGATCAAGGCCGTGAGGGGCGCCGGGAGAATGGAAAGCCATGGTTTCGAGCGGACCGATTCGTGTGGCCCCTGTGCTCCTGTGACTCGTCGCCGATGAGTACTCGCTCGGGAGGAAGCCTCAGCGGACGGCTTGGTTCCTGCTCCCAGGCCAGGCATGTCAAGCGAGTTATCCCTTTCTCCCTTGCTCGCCAGCACCACTGCCACCGACTGCAGCCGCTCGAGCGTGAGCCCTTTCGACTGACCCAGATAGGCCCGGTGCAGCTTGCCTTGCCACGTGCGATAGGCGCGCCAGTACGCTCTCCCACGCCGGTTACCTGCCCGTTCTTTGTGCGCGGTGAAGCTGCCATGCTCACCGCGAAAGGTGAAGGTCGAGGCAGTCTGGAGCCAGGCATACCAGTCCGAGGTGTCCACCACGATCTGCACGGCAGACCCGTCCCGCAGGTCGGTGAGGATTCCATCCTGGATGATCGGAAAGACCTGAGCCATCGCTGCCTCCCTTGACTGCCGTCTGCAACCGAACAGGGATTCCCGAACAGTATAGCACATGTTCGGGAATCCCTTCCAGAAGCGTTATGCACAGGTAGTGGCATGGTTCTGTTCAGCACGAGCCGTCTCTCGTGCTTCTGATGAGAGGAAAAGAGCTGCAAAGGCGGTTTTTCACCTGTTTGTTCGGACGTAGACCCAGGGCTTGTGCTCAAGCTTCCCAGGCCGTCTCAGTGTTAACGCCTGAAAAAAACAGGTGAAAAAACAGAAATGTTCTCGTCATTGGTGCGCTCAGGCTGTGGGAGCGCCGGCTCCAGGAAGCTGGCTATAGATCTCAACGAGATAGCCATCGGGATCGCTCAGATGGGCCGAACGCACTTGCCACGCCGGTCGATCCTGCGGTCCGGCGACGGCAGTCGCACCGCGCTCGACGAAATCGGCATAGGCGGTGTCCACGTCATCCACGCGGAAAACGAGCACCGCCGGATGTCCCTCCGGTGCCGGCGTGGACGGCGCCTCTCCAAGCGCTGCGGCAAATCCCTCGCGGGTCAAGAGCTCTACTCCAGCACTGTCCGTTTCAAAGTAGGCATAACCCATTGCCTCGTCACCATAGCTCATACGTAATCCCATTACATCGCGCCAAAATTTGATTGCCGCTGTAATATCGCCGACCAGCAAACGAACGTTTATAAATTTCATCACATGCTCCTTTTCGTTTTCACACGAACTGTTTTGTGTCCAGGGAAGGTTTTCCAGGTGAGCTCAACACAGAGAACTCTAGCACGGAAACAACGAGGCGTATTGTAAAAACGCGACACGTGAGAATTTTTGTGCTATAAAATAGGAAATGGACTGCGTTGCCCGTAGTGTTTGGGACGACATATCCCGGAGACGAAGGGCTGGCCTTGTGATGGAAAGAATGATGAAGTCAACCAGCGGAAAACCCAGGGGCATTTTGAACCTCAAAGCGGGTGAAAAGAAGTTTCAGCTTTCACGACATCTGCCTGCACAGGACCTGAGTTACTTCGTAGAACACTATTGGATCGTCAGCTGGGATCTCAGGGGGCAAGAGCCGTACATGCAGGAGACGCTCCCTTACCCCTGTGTTCACCTGGTCTTTGAGCAAGACCAATCGAGAGTCTATGGCGTGGAGACGGGAAAGTTCGCGCGTCTCCTCGAGGACAAAGGCCGGGTTTTTGGCATTAAATTCAAGCCCGGGGCCTTTTACCCCTTTGTGAAATCGCCGGTTTCTCGATTTACGAACACTTCCATCAGTTTCTGGGATGCCTTCGGCGTTGATGGCAAGGCACTGGAAGAAGCGCTTCTCTCACGAGAGGACGAAGGAGAGATGATAGAACTTGCGGAAAAATTCCTGCGCGAGAGACTTCCGGAGCGGGATGAGAATGTCAGGGTCATTAACGAGATCGTTGACTGTATCATAGCTCATCGAGAGATTACCAAAGTTGATGACGTCGTGAGCCGGTTCAACCTCAACAAAAGGACAGTGCAACGGCTCTTCAGGCACTATGTCGGGGTCAGTCCGAAGTGGGTGATCAAACGCTATCGACTCCATGAAGTGGCTGAACGATTGGCAGGCGGCGAAGTGGTGGATTGGCCGGGGATGGTAGTGGAGCTCGGCTATTCCGATCAAGCGCACTTCATCAAAGACTTTAAAACTATCGTTGGAAGAACTCCTGCGGAATATGCAAAGGGTTTGTCTTCCATGGGAAAATAACGAACCTCTACAACTGGCTCATGATGGCATCCGTTAACTGTTGAGGAGAAATGTGGTCGAAAAAATTTTTACCGTGAGGATTGTACAAATCCTTCGCTACTCCAGGGGTAATCGCTACCTGCTCTTTCCTCCCTTTGCCTAAAATGAGCGTGCGCTTGCTATATCCATGCAAGCCGGGATGAGTTCCGCCGAACAAGGCTATGATTTTCACCGCATCGCGCGGGGTCAACTCTTCACGGGCTGCATTCTCTAGCTTTTTCGTTGCCGCCGCGAGATGCATTACCCCTGTATCACCAGTAACAAAGAGATCGCTTTGATCGATGAAGGCTGCAAGTTCAAGCAAGGACAATTTCGGTTCAGACGGCATCAGAACAACACGACCAGAAAAGCCAGGAGAGAGCGTATGCAGCAGGTTTATCGAAGCCTGTGTATCTGTAAAGCTTGGTAATAGCGCTACGAGAAGGTCCTGGTTTCTCTCAAGCGCCCCGGCTATCCCTCCTGCCAGGAGGGAAGTTGGCGGTCTTGTAATCACAGATGAGGTATCTGGAGCAACCAGCAGCAGCTTACTCTGGTCTTGGGGAGTATTCACTTGCCCTTTGATACTTGCTACAAGCTCCATGGCTTTCTGCACATGTTCGGGACAGATGTAGAGCAGAATTGGTTCATCTACAGATGGCTCTGGCAATTTCCCGCCAAAATAGTTATTGATGCTCTGCCTGATCACTTTTTGAATGGATACCTCCCCAAAGGCACGCATCGCTGAAATGACGTGCCATATCTGCCGTAGATTGAGAAACATGACAGGCGTGTGCAATCGATAAAAAAAGGTGAGTGCAAACATAAAGGGCAAAATTGCTGAATAGTGTTGATCGCGCAGGTACGGTGCTAATTTCCGTGCCGCCGGAGACAGAAAGATGGCACGTTTCCATGATCCTACTTCGGGCGTAGTGAAAAGGGATGTATCGATTTGAATAAGGCGATGAATCCGTGGATCATGTTCAAGTAGTTCGGCCTGTGAGTGATTACAAAGCACATCTATTTCTACGGTGCCCGCTGGATCGTTTTGTGTGATTTGATCAACAGCACTTAATCCAACGAGGATCGTATCGCCAATCCCCCATGGCATCGTAATCAATAGACGAGGTGCCATTGCCCTAATGTGCGATTGTTTCATTGACAGATCTCCCATCAAGTCAGGCTATCTTTTGCCAGGCTATTACATTGTATAGCTTTTTACATATTTTCTTACACACTTCTTACACTTCTTTGCTGATTCCTTGAAAAAGATAGGTTACATTTACTATACGCGTACACGATTGACACCAGCCTGTATGTGATTAACATAAAGTCGCCTAGTGAAAGGAGGTGCTTAGTATAAGATAAACACTACGGACCGAATCGGACCTACCTGACACAAGGTCACCACTTGTCATCGACCCTTCTGATGTACCAGACAACTGTAAATTTCGATACATTGGGGTACCGAAAACGATAGCCGCGCTTCTCCAAGAGAGGCGCGGCTATCGTTTAGAGCGGTAAAAGGCGTCTTGTTCCTGGTGCATTTGACCGCAAACTCAATGACCACGAGTTTGTGTATTCACCTTCCGTTCCTCCTCCAACGTATAATATGACTGAGCACCACTGTTCTCAAGCTACATGCTGGAATTCCTGCATTTCTAACAGGCTTGCAGTCTCAGGAGGGAAAAATGAGCGCTTCAACTGGCGCTTACATCGATGAAACCATGTTTCATGCCGACGTACAGTATATCGAGGCGCTTTGGCGACGGGTACCGGTTGGTCCGCTCGATATGCCCCTGATAGACATAGGAAAAGGGGAGCCGCTGGTCTTCGTGCCAATACTCGAGCACCTCGAATTTGTCTACGCGCGCCAGATGCGCGCATTTAGCCAGTCGAGGCGCGTCATTTTGTACCGGCGACGTGAGATGCGCAACCGGCCCATTGGGCTGGCCGGACGAGCTGAAGAGCTACGGCAGGTACTCGATAGTCTTGGGTTGGCATACGCTGATTTTGTAGCGCATGGAGACGCGGCCATGGTGCTCTTCGAGTTTGCAGTGCGCTATCCGCAGCGTTGTCGCTCATTGATAATCATCGCGCAGGGAGCAGATTACCAGATTGCCCCGCATCCCTTTATCTGGCTGCTGCATGAACTCTTTGTGCGCCTGCCAGTTGAGTATTTCCTTCCTGCGTGGTTCCTGCGGAATAGTGTCATCAGTTATATTGTCGCAAGCCGGCGCTCAACCAATATCGATGTTGGCACCCGTCCAACTTATAGCCTTCCCCGGCGTTTAATCGAGGAGCAGTTCCGCAAGATTGAGCTCTGGCCTTTCGTTTATAAGTTCTCGGTGCTGCCCGTCATTCACAACTACGACATGCGCGAACGCCTGGGATGGTTAACTATGCCCATCCTGCTGATTAATCGTGCTGATGATGTACTCGCTCCTGAACAAAAAACGCGCTGGCTGGCAGAGAACCTACCCAATTGTGCCGGATACTACGTCATCCCAGGTGGGGAGCGTTTCTTTATGTACTCACAGCCTGAGACCGTCAACCGGCTAATGGAAGGATTTCTTGATCTAACATTCGTATCTATCTTTTGAGGAATATATTGACGACACACGATACTCCAAGCAAACAAGGCGAACAACTATGACAAATCCGACGCAAAGACGGGTTGTGATCACGGGTCTCGGTGTAGTAGCCCCCAACGGTATTGGCAAAGAGGATTTCTGGCAAGCCTGCATCTCTGGCCGTTCGGGTATTCGCCGCATCACGAGCTTTGATGCCAGCTCTTTGCCTACCCGGATAGCAGGAGAGATCCCCGCTTTTGATCCTGAAGCGCTGGGTCTAACGCCAGAGGAATCAAGCACCCTGGATCGAGGCACGCAATTTGCGGTTGCCGCGGCCAATCTTGCTTTACATGACAGCAACCTGCGCGGCAGCTGGAGCGAGGCAGAACGCGATTTCACGGGCGTGTATATGGGTATAGCGATGGCTTCCGTGGAGGAGGGAGAGAGGCTCTGGATGCAGTTCACGAGCCGTGGTGCTCATCCCCCTCGCGCGCTTATGCAAGATACCTTTCCGGCAACCCTGCTCATGAGCTACGCCCCCGCCAGTGCCATAGCGGCCCATCATCAACTTCACGGACCATGTACCGTCATCTCGACCGGGTGTTCTGCCGGTGCGGATGCTATTGGACAGGCTTTCTGGGCCATTCAAGAGGGAAGGGCCGACCGTATGCTTGCAGGCGGTTCCGACTCTGCGATCAATGCCACGGGCATCAACGTGTTCTCGGTCATGAAGGCGTTGAGTACACGCAATGATGAACCGGAGCGGGCATCTCGTCCGTATGATGAGCAGCGGGATGGCTTTGTCATGGCGGAGGGGGCGGGTGTACTGCTTTTGGAAGAACGCGACCTGGCGCTGGCGCGCAATGCACACATCTATGCAGAGTTAATCACGTTTACATCTAACAGTAATGCGCATCACATGACTGCCCTGCCAGAGGATGGTGCGCCGCTGCAGCAGCTGCTGAGACAGGCATTGGATGAGGCGCGTATTACACCGCGTCAACTTGGCTATATTAATTCGCATGGCAGTTCGACTGTCTACAACGAAGCTGCGGAAACGGCGGCATACAAAGCCGTCTTTGGTGAGGATGCCTACCATATCCCGATTAGCGCAACCAAATCAATGATCGGACACACACAGGGAGCGGCCAGTGCGATTGAAACTGTTGTCACTGCGCTCGTTTTGGAGCGCCAGCTTATACCGCCGACAATTAATCAGCAGCAGCCTGATCCGCGGTGCGACCTGGATTATGTGCCAAATGTAGCGCGCAAGGCTGATATCGATATCGCGCTGACACATTCCAGCGGCTTCGGCGGTGTCAATACTGCGCTTATCCTTGCGCGACCTGGTTGGATAGGTTGGTAATATCATGGCAGATCATACGGACCGGCGAGTAGTCATTACTGGGCTTGGAGTTGTGGCTCCCAATGGCATAGGTAAAGAGGCGTTTTGGCACGCGACCAGCAGGGGCATCTCCGGTATTAAGCCTATTCAACGCTTCCCAACTGCTGATTTGCCGATACAGGTAGCCGGTGAAGCTCGCGATTTAGAGATAGAGAACTATATCGATCGCAAACTGGCAAACCGCACCGACCGTATGACCCATTTTGTCTTCGCCGCTGTCCAGGAAGCGCTACAGGATGCGCATCTAGTGCTGGAGTGGGAGAATCCACAGCGTGTTGGGGCGGTGATCGCCAATACGGTTGGAGGTGTGGAGTTTGTGCTGGAACAAATCCATGCCTTACATGTGCGAGGGCCACGCTCTATGAGTGCGTATACGGCCATCGCCTGGTTGCCAGTAGCAAATGTTGGCCAGATATCTGTGCGCTATGGCATTCAGGGGTATTGCAAGACACCTGTCGATGACACTGTTGGAGGCCTGGACGCTCTTGGCATGGCGTATGCAGCTGTTCGACGAGGAGCAGCGGATGTGATCATCGCGGGCGGCTGCGAGGCACTCTTACATCCCTGCGTCCTGCTGGTGCTCGGCCATAGCGATCATTGTGCCGGCGGGGACGATCCCAATGCCTACCGCCCGTTTGATCAGCGCGCTGCCGGTATACTGCTTGCTGAAGGAGCCGGCCTCTGTATTTTAGAGGAATATGAACATGCCCGGCGTCGCGGCGCCTCCATCTATGGAGAGGTCGTGGGCTATGGACAGACCAGTGATGCCTGGGGGTTTCAGGCTGTCACGTCCAGTGGCGTGCAGTATGCGCGTGCCATGCATCTTGCACTACAAGAGGGGCAATTGCAGCCGGAAGAGATTGGCTATTTCAGCCTGGATGGACGTGCTCTTCCTCAGTCCGACTATGCAGAGGTGGATGCGCTCCGGCGTACTTTTGGTGCTGACTTGCACTATCTCCCGGTCAGTGTTCCTCGCACCATGCTGGGCCATGGTTTTGCCGCAGCCGGGGCGCTGGATACAATTAGCGCACTGCTGGCGTTCCAGTATGGTATGATTCCTCCCACGATCAATTGTGAGCAGTTGGACCCGGGCTTTGGTTTAAACCTTGTGCGAGACGAAGCGCAGCCATTATCCCGCTCTCGTTCCACTGCACTCATTGGAGGACGTGGCATGACTGGCACAAACGTTGTTTTAGCGATCAGACAAATGTAGTCTTTTTTGCCTTTAGCCTTGCTTCCAGTTGCGGAATATTTCAAGCAGATCTTGCTTTGTTTCAGGAAACGCCTGCTCCTCTGCTAGCTTGCGCAACATCATGATTGTATGCTGCACCTGTTCGATATAGGTTGTGCAGCCGGGGCAATCCGCGACATGTGCTTCGAAGAGTGCTCGCATCTCGGGCAGCAGGGCTTGCTCGAGATAGTCCGTAACAAGTTCTACAACTTCCTGGCAATTTAGCTCTTTTTTGTTTAAGTTCGTCATGCTGGGCCTACTCTTCCTCAAAGTATTTCTCAAGCGCACGTCGTACTCTAGAGCGCGCACGGTGCAAAAGCACGCGCTGATTTGCTTCAGAAACACCGAGCAGGTTACAGGTCTCATCCGAGGACCACCCTTCGATATCACGAAGTGTGATGACCTCACGCTGACCCGGCGGTAAAGCGTTGATCGCCACCTGGATGCATGCGCGTGTCTCCTGTGAAAGAATACGCTCCTCAGGAATTTCATTCCAGTTATGGGGGAATGATATCCAGTGGCCTGGCCATTCTTGATCCGGTCCCCTGAATCGTGCGGGGTCAACTGCAGGTTCGGGATGATCGATACTAAACTCTGATAACGAGGAAAAAGGCACACTGCGTCCTTCGCGCCGCGCACGAGTTTTAGCGCAGTTGGTGAGTATACGGAAAATCCAGGTTTTGAGCGAGGATCTTCCCTCAAAGCGGTTGAGTCCTTGAAGCACACCTATCCAGGCCTCCTGGACTACTTCCTCGGCTACTGCCTGGGACGTTACGAACATGATCGCCAGCCGCAGCATCGCAGCATGATAGCGGTCAACCAGCGAGACAAATGCTGCTTCATTGCCATTACGTAGTGCTTCAACCAGGCGCAGGTCGTCTGTGGATACCGCGATGCCCGCATGATGAGAACTTGTGACATTTTGCTGAACTGTAATTATATCCGGTGGGCCGTCGGGCTGGTGCATTCCTTCACTCATTGACCTCCTACCTTCGAGCTAAGCAGGCGCTCTACGGTTTAGTGTCGTATTGCAGGTGGTGAGCTATCAACCGCAAGGAAGTATACCGCAGCCTCGTGTCCCAGTCAAGTGAGTTTACCTGGCCTCCCGCCCCTGGCATCCGCAAGGGATGCCGCTACATTTAGCTCCTATTGTTCAAACATAGTAAACAGGTTGTTCAGTGATTCCGCAAGCGTCGGGTGAGCAAAAACGGCCTCACGTAGCACTGTATATGGGAGCTTGCCCATTATTGCTATCTCTAGCATAGCCATGATCTCGCCACCCTCGATACCCAGGATGGCACAGCCCAGGATTTGCCCGCTGTCAGCGTCTACCACTGCTTTCATGAAGCCGCGTGATTCATCCACCTCTAATGCCCTTGCGACGTAGTTCATTGGCATCCTGGCTACGCGTATGTTGCGACCCGCTGCCCGCGCATCCGACTCGGTTAATCCAACACGTCCCAGTTGCGGATCAATGAAAACGGTGTAAGGCACCAGGCGATCATGTATGCTGGCGTTGCCGTGCTCGAGCAGGTTGGTGCGAATGATACGAAAATCATCGTAGGAGATATGTGTAAAGGCCGGGCCACCTTTGATGTCTCCCAGCGCATAAATGCCCGCTACGTTGGTCTCCAGGCGCTCGTTGACCTGGATATTGCCAAGTTTATCGGTCTGCACCCCGGCTGCTGCAAGATTGAGCCAATCAGAGTTGGGTTTCCTGCCAGTTGCAATGAGCAAATGCGTTCCTGTCAGAGTACGTTCTCCGGCAGGAGTACGCACTGTCAACTCGATATGGCCATCTGCAGCCTGGGCGGCACGCAAGGTACTTGTCTCAAGCAAGACTTCTATGCCGTCCTCGCGCAATATTTTAGCGACTTCGTCGGCCACATCCTCGTCTTCGCGTGCCAGCAAGTGTGCTCCTCGCTGGACAATCGTGACCTGGCTGCCGAAGCGGCGGAACATCTGCCCGAATTCCAAACAGACATAGCCACCGCCCAGGATCAACAGGTGTTCCGGCACGACGTCGAGCTCCATGATTGATGTCGAGTCAAGTGTTGGTATGCTGTCCAGACCCTCTATGGCAGGTTTGGATGGTCGATCACCGGCATTGATAAAAATGGTATTGGCGGTTAACCGGCGCGTTTCGCCATTATTGAGGTGCACCTCCACGGCTTTCGGCTCGATAAAGTGAGCCTCTCCCATCAAGAGATCTACACCTTGTGCGCTTTTTATACGCCGCTCGCTGCCACTGCGAAAGCTCTCAACAATATCGCGTTTGCGTTTCCTCACCACGGACATATCCACCGATACAGGTCCAGTGTTCACGCCGTAGTCCGCTGCTCTTTTCGCCAGGTAGGCTACGCGGGCACTGGCGACCATGGTTTTGGTAGGAGTGCAGCCTTCGTTTATACAGGTACCGCCCACGTGTACACGCTCGATGATGGCAGTTTTCCATCCTGCCCCGGCCAGGGCGGTGGAAAGTGGCCCACCTGCCTGGCCTGACCCTATGATGATCGCATCGTACTGTGTCATTGCTCTGTAACTCTCCCATCTAAATAATGTTTCTACGTGATAGATCGTCTCAGTGGCTCCTGATTCGTTACATCTTTGAGGTATTATGTATGAAATAGCATAATCTAACAAGAGCAAGATTTTATCTTGCTCGTAACGAACAGGTCAGAACCGGAACAGATTACTACTATAAAAGGAGAAGATGCAATGCTACTAGCCGGCGATATTGGTGGGACCAAGACAAACCTGGCTGTTTTCACACGCGAGTCAGGGTGGCGTGTACCTATTGCCGAGGCGACATTTCCCAGCGCAGACTATGCCAGCCTCGAGGAGCTTGTGAGAGGATTTCTAGCGCAACACGATTTTCCTATAGATTACGCGAGCTTCGGAGTAGCCGGCCCGGTGGTCGGCGGTCGTGCCACTATCACCAACCTGCCCTGGACAATGGACGATGTGGAACTTCAGCAGGCACTGCATATCCCAACCGTTCACCTGATGAACGATCTCGATGCCATCGCTCACGCTGTACCTTACCTGGAATCACGAGACCTGCATACCATTAATCTAGGTATGCCCGTCACCGGTGGCGCTATCGCCGTCATCGCGCCAGGTACGGGCTTAGGAGAAGCTTTCCTGACGTGGGATAGCTCGCATTACCAGGCTCATACCTCAGAGGGCGGCCATGCTGATTTTGCGCCTATCAACCAGCTTGAAATCGAACTATTGCGCTACCTCATGGCGCGCTTCCCGCATGTGAGTTTCGAGCGCGTCTGCTCTGGCAAAGGCATACCCAACATTTACGCTTATCTCAAAGACAGTGGTTATGCCGAGGAGCCTCCATGGTTGGCCGAGCAATTAGCTGCAGCGCAAGATCAGACGCCAATTATCATGAACAATGCGCTTGAAAAGGAAAATGCATGCAAACTTTGTGTTGCTACGCTCAACATCTTTGTCTCAATTCTTGGAGCTGAGGCTGGCAATCTTGCCCTTAAAGCACTTGCAACCGGTGGTGTCTATATTGGAGGTGGTATTCCGCCGCGCATCATTTCCTACCTGGATAGTGAGCAATTCATGCAGACCTTTACACATAAAGGACGCTTGACGCCGATGCTAGCCCGGATGCCTGTACATGTCATCCTTAATCCCAATATCGCGCTACTCGGCGCAGCCCGGCACGGTTATGAACAGGTACAGCAAGATTAGAGGATGGTTTATAAAGCTGCGAGAATCGTTTATAATTAGGGGGGAAGCTAGTTGAAAGTAAACGAATAAAATGAGCAGGGAGGCAAACTTATGGCAGATCAGCAGACAACCGGGACCCCTGATTTTGATACCGAGCGCGAGGAACTTATGCAGGCTACTCAACAGCTCGTGCGCAGTCTATTTCGGACGGGGGTACAACTGGCACTTGTGCCAGTGAATATGTTGCCCCCGGAGCCAAGGCAGCATTTCAAAACTGCCGGACGCGAATTCACGCGAGGGTTCGCTACGCTTGTACGCGGGATCGCGGACGACGTTGAGAGGGTAGTGGAAGAGACGAGAGAGGAAGTGGAAAGGAAGTAGGACGACCACAAGGGTCCCCACTCCACATCCACCCGCTCCCGTCCCTACAGCCTCACCCCACTCCACAGGGGGCTTGCTTAATGGTCTATGAGCAACTGGTAGAGTTTGCGTTGGCGTTCTGAAGCCTGTTTGTATATGGCGAAGTGCGCTTCTTCGGGCAGGATAGGTGCTGCGAGTTCAACCGGAACCTGGGCTATGTCGGGGATGATGCCCAGGGCTTCGAGGGCAAGCAGCGCTGCGCCACGGGCCGAGGCTTCGCGTCCCAGCGAGGGGTAGAGGGGCGTGTTCAGTGTATCGGCAATGATACTTTGCAGCGTAGAAGAGCTAAGCAAGGCCGCCCCGCTGCCGATAAGCGTGGGGGCGATCTCTTGCTGCTCCAGGATGGTATTGAGCTGGTCGTAGACGGTGCCGAGTTGGTAGGCTATAGCTTCAAGGCATGCGCGCAGCAGATCGATAGGTGTGGTAGTAGTGTTGATGCCGGTGACCGCCAAGCGAGCTTCATCATGCCAGCCAAGGCTGCGCTCACCCGAGATGAATGGGAGCACGGTCAGGCCGTGCCCGTCAGGAGGTAAAGTAGCAACGTGAGGGTCAGCTCCGGGCAGAGGTGGCAGCTTGAGGGTAGCTTCGAGCCAGGCGAAGACGTTTCCGCCTTCGCTCAGGGCTCCTCCAAGTAAGCCCCGGCGCGCATCGAGCAGGTAAAGCCAGAGCCCGTCGGAGGGGACGACATTGTCTGGTGAGACTATTACACGCATAGCGCTGGATGTGCCGATGGTGAGTGCCCAGTTCTCTGCAGTTGTGCAGCACGAGCCAACATTGGCCGCGGCCCCGTCACCGATGGCGGGGAACCAGGGGACGTGGTGCAGTACTGGCCAGCGCGAGGCGAATGCAGGTTGCAGTCCTGTTATGCTGTCATCTAAATCACCCAGCGGGGGCAACTGCTCCGGTTGTAGGTCGAGTATTTCTTGCAGGTATGTATCCCAGGCACGGGCGCGTGTGGCCAGCATGCCGGTGCCGGAAGCCATGGAGAGGCTGCAAATAGAACGACCCAACAACTGGCGATGCAGGTATTCGCCGAAGGAAAGCCATTGCGCCGCATGCTGAAAAAGTTGTGGCTGGGTTGTTGCAAACCAATGCAATTTCGCGGGCCAGAAGCTTGCATGGAGCGGGGCACCGGTGCGTGCATGGATAGCGGCTTTGTCCAGTCGTTTGCTCAGTTCGGCGGCGGCGCTGCGAGGACGAGTATCTTCCCATGTGAGTACAGGCATGACGGGGTGGCCGGAGGCGTCCACTCCCATGAGGCTATGCCAGAAGGTGTCGGTTGCCACGGCCCCAATGTGCGAGGCGAGAGGACCAGCTGCTGCCAGGGCTTCGTCGATGGTTTTGGCGACGAGATCAACGAGCAGTTCGGCATCAACCGAGACTTCGCCGTCGCTTGAGGTATTGAGTGTGTAGGTATGCTGTGCAAGTACGTGTGGGACCGCGGAGCCTGTAGAGTCGAAGAGGAGTGCACGCACCGAGGAGGTGCCAATATCAAGTGCGAGGATGTAGGGGTGAGGGGAGTCCGGCCGGGCCTGTGCTTTTAGCTGCGGCTGCGCCAGTTGTTGTTCTCCGGGGGTGCTGCCTGCTTGTCTCATTTGAGAGTACCTCCATGCCAGATATGGTGCAAGTAGCGCTCATTTTGCGCGGTAATATTCTTTTGTTCCCTCTTGCCTATCGAAATTGGTCCCACCCCCAAAATAGGCGGAAAGCCCCCAAGCAGTAATCGCGCGCTTGTAGTGCAAAACCCGGTGCGGGCGACGCAAGCGTCCCCACCGCTCCACAGCACCGCTCCCGCCCCTACGCGAGAAAGGGTGAAAGAACCACATCCGAAAGCATCGCACCTCCTCTACAAGTATAACAGGGCCGGGCAAGGCGATGTTACAGTTTTGTCACATTTTCTCCATACTTCCACCATACCTGGCGGGTATACTCGGAGCAAGAGCAAAAAGCGACTTTTAGATTGACTTGAATAGGAAGAAAGGAAAGATTCAAATGAGCGAGCAGTTGTACGAACAGAGCTATTATCAAAAGCGTGTGGAAAAAGCACCGGGAGCGGGGGTAATGCCTGTTTCAAGGAGAGGGCAAACATACCTCAATATCCTTTACCTGCTTACGGCGTTTCCGCTGGGTACCATTTACTTTGTGTTTCTTGTGACGGGGCTGTCTGTGGGCCTGGGCACGTTGGTGATCTGGATTGGCTTGCCCATCCTGTTCCTGACAGTAATGACCTGGTGGCAAATGGCGGCATTTGAGCGACAGTTAACTATGCACTGGCTGAATGTTTATATAGCGCCTATGTCATATCGATCTGAGAAGTCGATGACCTGGTACCAGACTTTCAAGATGCGCTTGACCAATCCTGTTACCTGGAAGAGCCTGGTCTACCTTATAGTGAAATTTCCGTTCGGCATCTGCTCTTTTACGTTGGCCGTCACGCTGGTGACAACGACGGTGGCCTGTATCCTGGCACCCGTGGCGTACCTGGTGGATACATTCATCTATAATCTGCATACATACCCGGCGCATTGGATCGATTTTCTGAATGTGAACGGACAACATCAATTCAGTATACTGGTCGATGGGCAGATCAGGGCGAGTTCGCTGGGAGAACTGGTGGTTGTATCACTGGTAGGGGTGGGCCTCTTCTTCATCTCACGGGGCGTATTGAATGCACTGGCCCTGATGTGGGGAGAGTTTGCGCGCTTTATGCTGGGCATGAGTGATGAGCAGGCAGGCTACAACGTATCTAGTTCTGCTGAGGGAAAAGATTAGACAAGTGGTCGTCCTGCGTGCCCTCTGATAAGTCTTTTTCCTCTTCCCCTCCCCTCCCCAAAAAAGAATTAAAGAGCGTGGTGCCGCTTTGGCGCTCCCGCGCCAAAGCGGCACCACGCTCTTGTACTCTGGGGTGGGGGGGCTTGCTGCCAATCGGTACAGGCTCGTTACTTTAGCAGATTTGTATCGCTTTTATATGTTGGATACCTGGCTTTGTAAAGCCATGAGGCCTGGAAAAACCATCATGCTGTCATCAGAACAATTAGTTGTGGTGGAGAGGTAATATGGATAAGCATCAATTTGAGATACCGCGTGAACAACAATTGCCGGCCTACGAGCAATCGACCACAGAAGGGTCGGCAAGCGCTGCTATTCTCGCTGGGCAGCCGCCCGCAACAGCGAACGAAGAACGCTCCATACAAAAAAACTTCTGGATGCCATGGTATACTGCGCTGAAACACGTCTTTCCTATCTATCTCGCGACACACCTGGCATTCTTTGTCATTACCTGCCTCTCCGTCCTGTTCATCCTCAAAGATTTTTCGTGGCAGGCTCTGCCCATCCGTACACTCTGGAACTCATGGGACCACTGGGATACCACAATCTTCACAACTATCGCGAAATACGGTTATACCGACATCAATCGAACAGCTTTTTTCCCCTTGTATTCCTTGCTCGAGAGAGCATTGATGTATGTGCACAATAATCCCCTGATTGATGGACTCATCATCTCGAATCTTGCCGGTCTGGGCATATTTGTCATATTGTACCGCCTTGTCAGCGAAGATTTCAATGCTGAACAGGCCGAGCGAACAGTTTTGTATCTCGCACTCTTTCCTACCGCCTTTTATCTCGCGTCGGGATACAATGAATCGCTCTTTATCTTCTTAGTGGTGCTCAATTTCTATCAATTGCGCCATGGGCACTGGTGGTGGGCAGGACTCTTCGGCTTCCTTGCCAGCCTGACACGCTCTACAGGCATACTACTCGTGATTCCCTTTTACTACGAATACCTGCGCCAGGGCCAGTTCCAATTGAAAGCTCTCCGCTGGAATGCGTTGGCGGGCGCGCTTATCCCAGGCGGCGTGGTACTTTTCGCCATCTGGTGCTACATACAATACCACGACCCGCTGGCATTTTCGCATGCGGAAGCTACCTGGAATGTCCATCTAGCCTTCCCTGGCTATGGCATAATCCTCTCCATGCAGAATATTCAAACAAGCATGGGTATACTGAGCTTCCAGGCGTTGCGCAACATGACCGACTTGCTACCAGACCTGCTCATCCTGCTGTTCGTCATTCTCAGCTTTGTCGGTCCCTGGCGATTACCCCGGCAGTTATGGGTATACGGTATCTACGCCCTTGTTCTTTATACCTTCCTACAATCGTTCCCCAAACTTGGTACTGGGCCCTATCATCTGGAATCGACAGGACGATATATGCTGGAAGTGTTCCCGGCTTTCATCGTGATGGCAGCAGTAGGAAAACATAAAACCTTCCACATGAGTTATCTCATGGTATCAGGAGCAGTACTCTTTTTCCTCCTGACGCAGTTTTTAACGGGTCACTGGGTATTATAGAGGATCCAAACTTTTTCACCCGGCCTTTCTTTGTGGCCGGGGTTTATGAATATGTCCAGTCGCATCACCCCTGCTGGGATCAGTAGCCACAGCAATAGGACAAGAATGCATTGTTGTTACCCAATTAGATGATAGAGCGTCCTATCTCAGAGAGAAGTAGTTGCTTTAGGAGTACTTATGGATACACCTAAGGAATATTTTAAAGAAAATCGGACGACCCTGGATGTTGCTCCCCCAACTGCGACGACTTCTAAGGACGAGGCTGCGGCTGCGCATCAGGAGAAGAAGACTCCCCTGTCAGAGTGGCCAAAATGGTTTCATGCCACAAAGCAGGTATTGCCTATTTATATCTCTATCCACCTGGCTTTTCTGATCCTGACCTATGTATCTGCGCTGTTTAGCATTGCGAATTTCTCAACCAAAACCCTACCTATCTCTACCTTGTGGCATACGTGGTATCGTTGGGATAGCGGTCATTTTACGGCCATTGCCAGCAATGGGTACGATGCCGCCTGGAGAACCGCCTTCTTTCCGCTTTTCCCTCTGCTTGAGAGAGCAGGAGCGTTTCTTACTCATGATCCTTTCATAGCTGGCCTGATCATCTCAAACCTGGCTGGCCTGGGGATGCTCGTGGTTCTTTACCGCCTCGTGCAAGAAGACTTCAACCCGGAATGGGCATTTCGCACTGTACTCTATTTTTCGGTGTTTCCGACAGCCTTTTTCTTCGCGGCAGCCTACAACGAGTCCCTCTTTCTTGTGCTGACCTTGCTCAGTTTCTATCACATGCGTCGTGGAAACTGGTGGCTGGCAGGTCTTTTTGGGTTGCTGGCGAGTTTGACACGTTCAGCGGGGCTTGTCTTGTTCCTGCCATTTTGTTACGAATATCTGCGGCAGCACCAATTCAGCAGCAAAAACATTCGTTTCGACAGTCTGAGCAGTCTTGGCATTCCTGCCGGTCTCGCACTATTTGCGCTGTATTGCTACTACAAATTTCACGACCTGCTGGCATTCTCTCACGCACAGGTGGCCTGGAGTCGCCATCTTCATGCTCCATGGCGCGGGATGATCAACTCGTTTATGGTCATTCTCAATCGCCATGTGCTGAGCTTCGACTCGATCCACAATGTGATAGATCTCAGCGCGTGCCTGTTTATTTTAGCGCTGCTAGTTCTGTGTTTCGTTGGGCCGTGGAAGTTCCCAAAGGCGTACTGGGTCTATGGTTTCTATGCGGTGCTGATCTATATCTTCAGCGTGATCTTCGCTACGGATGGAAGCGGAAGCATACCGCTGGCGGCATTCTCGCGCTATATGTTAGAAGTCTTCCCCGCTTTTATCGTGCTGGCTGCGCTTGGCAAAAAGCAGTGGTTCAACCTATACTATCTTGTGTTGTCGGTGTCGCTGCTCTCGTTTATGCTGCTGCAATTTTTGACGGGGCGCTGGATAATTTAGTCTACAGACGTGATAGTTAGCCTAGCGGAAAGCTACATCCCGGTTACGCTCGCGTGGTAACCGGTACCAGATATCATCACACACTGC
>Ga0137377_10001002_pt1 | contig 18828 bp, 18 predicted proteins | sample SagtaG_22_FD_104815 | JGI IMG/M metagenome (GOLD analysis project Ga0137377, IMG submission 104815) | Vadose zone soil microbial communities from Sagehorn Ranch, Mendocino, California, USA - Sage2_L_40_16 metaG | ecosystem: Environmental > Terrestrial > Soil > Vadose zone | place: USA... | reverse complement strand
GGGCCAGGCGCGGCGCTCGATCGCGTCGAAGACCTCGTAGGTCTCCTCCAGCGTGTGCCGCTTGATGGAGTCGAAGGTCTGTTCGCGGTCCCAGGGGCAGCCGTCCGGCCCACGCAGACGCGCCATGATCGCTATGGATTCGGCGAGTGAAGCGGCGGCTTCCAACTGAGGACTCTGCGGTATTGGTGTAGCCATGCCTTCAACTTTACCCGATAACATCGGCTTCCCGGATGGAACGTAAATCGATTATGCTTTGCAGCATATGGTGTCTCAGCCTCCGGCGAAAGCCAAACCGACACAACGCAGGAGCGGATGGGTGCTGCTCCTTATACTGCCTTACCTCGCGCTCTGTTTTCCACAGATCTACGCGCGCTCGACGCCAACTCTGTGGGGCTTTCCGTTTTTCTACTGGTATCAATTCGCGTGGGTGATCGCCGCGTCCGCGCTGCTGGCAATCGTCTACCGGAAGCTCAAAACTTAAGCGCGGATGAGCTGGCAGGGTGATAGCTGTGCTGCCCTGCCGCCGTCAGGAGGGAGAAGATGTAACGCGTCGGCAGCATACCGGACGCGTTACATTAAGGGGGGTTTGTGTTGCGGGTTGTCGTACGAAGCTTTCGGAATTAAGAGAGGCCGTTTACTGCTGGCCATTCGGGCCGCTTGAAGCCGTGGTGGACTTCTGGTCGCCCATGTTGGACAACAGCTTGATATCGACACGACGATTCTTGGCCCGGCCGGCAGCTGTGCTGTCGCTTGCTACCTGCTGATCTTTACCGATCCCAACCAGGTAAAACTTGTGCGGCGGGATGTTGTACTTGCTCTGCAGGTAGTTGGCAACGGCGTCGGCCCGGCGTTGGCTGAGCTGATAGTTGTAGTTGGCATCTCCCACCGAGTCTGTTCCACCAGTCAGTTCAAGAATGTAGCCGCGCGCGTTGCTCAGATTTGCCGCCATGTCGTCGAGCTGCTTTTTGTCGGCGGCCGTGAGGACATATTTATCGAAACCGAAGGTGACGCTTACATCGGAAAGCTGCTTGTAGTTATCCAGATTGGCGACGACTCCGCTGAGGCTGTCGACCCGGTTGTAAGCCTCCTGCGCGGCATGATTCGCAGCATCGGCGGATTGGCCGGCGGCAAGCGCATGCTGGTCGGCCGTGCTCGCCGCGCTCTGAGCTCCGGCAATTCCGGTTTTGGCTCGCTCGTCGGTATCCTGAATGTTGCGATGGTCGGCGGCGGTTTTGGTGTCGAGGTCGTTGGTCTGCTGGATGATCGGGGCGGTCTGGGAGCGAACGTAGTTTTTGGTCGAGCAACCGACCGTGAAGACAATGACGAAGGCACTGGCTAAAGCGACGGTGCAGGCAGACTTTATTTTTGTATCGTATTGACTGGTCGAGCTCATGGATTCACTCTCCTGGAGGAAGTACTGCAACGGAATTCTTACAGCAATCGGCTTGCCAAAGAAATTTCCATGATAACACACTTATTTACAGCAATTTATCGGAAAAACAGCTGGATTCAGCGGGACGACGCGTGGTCGCAATCGGGAACTTTTGATGGGATAGCGCGTCAAATCTTCTGAGCAAATGTGTGCACATTGCACGCAGGATTTGACGCTTACACTCAAGACACAGGCACTGATTCATAGCATGGATCTTCACCAGAAAATCCGGACGCTTCCCACCCAACCTGGGTGCTACCTCTACAAAAATGCGGAGGGCGTGGTGATCTACGTCGGGAAGGCGAAGAACCTTCGCGCCCGGGTACGTTCCTACTTTCTGGAGGCGTCGCAGGTCAACGCGAAGACCGACTCACTGATGCGCGAAGCCGTCGATGTGGAGTACATCATGGTCGCGAACGAGCATGAGGCGCTGGCGCTCGAAAACAACCTTATCAAGCAGAAAAAGCCGCGCTTCAACATCCTGTTGCGCGATGACAAGACCTATCCGTACATCAAGCTAACGATGAACGACCGCTATCCCAAGGTCTTTGTGACACGACGACTGCGGAAAGACGGGAGCGCCTACTACGGACCATATTTTCCCGGCAACCTGGCCTACCGCCTGGTCGACCTGATCCACCGGAGTTTTCTGATTCCGAGCTGCAAGGTCGATCTGTCGCGCTACCATCCGCGCGCGTGCCTGCAGTACTACATCAAACGCTGTCTGGGACCTTGCCTAGAGGGATTGACGACGCCGGAGAGCTATCGGCAGACAATCCACGACGTGCAGCTCTTCCTGGAAGGGCGTCCGAGTGAGTTGGAACATTCGTTGACGCAGCGCATGGAAGCAGCGGCGGAGGCGGAACAGTTTGAGCTCGCAGCCCGGCTCCGCGACCAGATCGTTACCGTGCACCAGATGCAGGACAAGCAGCGTATGGCGACGACGGACAACGAAGATGCGGACGTCTTCGGCTATCACTACGAGAACGAGATGCTGGCGGTGAACCTGTTTCACATGCGCAGCGGCAAGATCGTTGACCGCCGGGACCTCTTCTGGGAGGATCTGCCGGAGTCGTTACTGGATACGTTGACCGAGGTGGTAGCCGAGACGGACGAGTTGGAAGCGATCGCTCGCATGGAGCCTGACCCTGCGGCGCCGGCGCCGGAGATCGGAGAGGGCATCCCGGTTGTTCAACACACGGCGGTATCGGAGCCTGGTGCTGCGTTCAGCCCGGCGGCGTTCTTCTCTGCGCTGTTGAAGCAGATTTACCTCGACCAGAGCTACGTGCCGCGATCGATTCTCGTGCCGGTGGAGTTTCCCGATCGGGCGCTACTGGCAGAGATATTGACGGAGCGGACGGGCAGGCGCGTTGAGATTCTGGCACCGCAGCGCGGCGAAAAGCGTTCGCTGGTCGATCTCGTGTGCCAGAACGCAAAGCAGTCTTATGACCAGCGCTTCCGCGTACTGCAGCCGGGAATGAAGGCGATTCAGGAGGCCCTGCAGGATGCACTGACGCTGGAGGAGCTCCCGCGCCGGATTGAGTGCTTCGATATCTCGCATATCCAGGGCGCAGAGACTGTCGCCTCCATGGTGGTGTGGGAGGACGGCGCGATGAAGAAGTCCGACTACCGCAAGTTTCAAGTGAAGACCGTCACTGGCGTCGATGACTTCGCGAGTATGCGCGAGGTGATCCAGCGCCGTTACAAACGGCTGCAGGAGGACAAGAAACCGTTCCCTTCTCTCATCCTGATCGACGGCGGACTCGGTCAGCTGCACGCGGCCTACTCGGCGCTCGAGGAGATTGGCGTCACGCTGCAACCACTCGCGTCCATTGCAAAGCGCGAGGAGATCATCTACGTCTATGGACAGGAGAACGAGCCGGTGGTGCTTGATCGGCGATCTCCCGTGCTCCACCTGATGCAGAAGATTCGCGACGAGAGTCACCGTTTTGCGGTGACTTATCATCGCAAGCGGCGGCAGATGCGCGACCGCGATAGTGAGTTGCTATCGATACCGGGCGTCGGGCCAAGGACACGACAGCGTTTGATTGAACACTTCGGGAGTGTGCGCGGGATCAAGCATGCTCCGCCCGACGCGCTTACCGCCGTTGTGAACGCTGCAACAGCCGAGAAGATCCGCAACTACTTCAAAGCCGAAACTACAAACTCCGACGTTCTGCCAATACTTCGTTAGTCGGTTTATTCCGGCGCTCGATTATTGTTGGTTGTAGTCGCCGGAGGAAGGAACTGCGCCACCTGTCTTGAAGGTATTGCACGCTGCGACGGTTCCCTGCTCGAGGCCCTGTTTGAACCAGCCGACGCGCTGTGCAGAGGAGCCGTGCGTGAAGCTCTCCGGGCTTACTGTTCCACGCTCCATTCGCTGCAGATGATCATCGCCTACGGCGGCCGCCGCCTTCAGGCCGGCTGCAATATCGGCGTCGTGAATAATTTGACGCTGCTCCGTGCTGTGCGCCCATACGCCTGCGAGGCAGTCCGCCTGCAGTTCGAGATCGACTGAGAGAGAGTTTCTCTGCGACGGATCCTGGCCGGAGAGGTGCCGAACCTTCTGTTCGATTCCGAGAATATCCTGCACATGGTGACCAAGCTCGTGCGCGACAACATAAGCCTGCGCAAAGTCCGCATTGCTGCCGCCGAGGCGCCTGAGTTCATCCCAGAAGCTCAGGTCGATGTAAACCTTCTCATCCGCAGGGCAATAAAACGGCCCTGTCTGTGACTGGGCGGCACCGCAGCCGGATTGTGTGTAGTCGCGAAAAAGCACAAGCTTGGCGCGCCGATACTCTTTCCCCGTCTGCTCCGGCAAGAGTGTTGCCCATGTTTTCTGCACGTCATCGAGCGTCCATGAGACAAGATGCGCGGAGCGGTCTTCGGCGGGTGATGCAGAGTACGGGCGTCCATCGGGGGCTACGTTCTGCGATCTTTGCGATGAGACAGCGCCGCCTCCAGACAGATAGCTGCCGATGTAGTTGCGCCCGGTCACCAGGCTGATAACGAGAAGAACGAGGAAGCCGACAATACCGAGACCACCGCCTCCAAAGCCTCCACCGCCGCCGGAAGAGCCTCGTCTGTCTTCGATATCGCTGCTTAGTTCGCCGGGCGTCCAGTCCATGCTTCAACTCCAGTCATTCACGTTTCTATTTTACAAACGGGTCGGTCGCGGCGGTTGTCTGCGTATTTCGTCATTGCGAACTACCTGCAACGGTATGCTACTCTCCGGAAACCGATGCAGAAACCCAGGTCTGAACTCCCACGCGTTCTGAACGCATCTCACGCGACCTCTATTGTTGTGGGCATCATCATCGGCAGCGGCATCTTTCTGGTGCCGCGGGAGATGATGGCTGCGGTGGGCTCATCGCGCGCGGTCTACGCGGTGTGGATTGTTGGCGGGTTGCTCTCGCTCTTCGGTGCCATGACCTATGCGGAGATAGCAGCTGCGCGACCGCGATACGGAGGCGAGTACGCTTTTTTGCGCGAGGCCTATGGAGACCTTGCCGGCTTCCTTTATATGTGGACGCAGATTACGGTTGCCAAACCAGCATCTCTGGCGACCATCGCGGCCGGGCTGGCGCGGGTTCTGGGGACCTTCGCCATCTTCGGATTCTTCGCGCGGCCGGCCTTCGCGCATTTATTGTGGGGACAGATCTTTGCGATCGCGGTGACGTGGCTGATCGCGGGTCTGAATATCATCGGAACAAGAAAGTCCGCGAATGTGCAGCTTTTGCTGACGTGGCTGAAGGGCTTGCTGATCGTTGTGATTGCGGGCTTCTGCTTTGGAGCGGCTGGGCATCATGGGTCATGGCACAACTTCGCCACTGAGTTCGCGGGAGCGCGCGGCGGCTTCTATGGCTTCATGATCGCGCTGGTCGCCGCACTATGGGCCTATGACGGGTGGAGCGACGTCGTGACCATGGCGGGCGAGGTGGAGCGGCCGCAGCGCAGTATGCCGCTGGCGCTGGTGGGCGGCGTTGCCATTGTGGGCGCGCTCTACATGCTGACCAACGCGGCTATTCAATATATTTTGCCTGCAGCAACGATTGCGATGGCAGACCGGCCCGCGGCAGACGCAATGCGGGTGGTCGCGGGACAATGGGGAACAACGCTGGTGTCCATCGGCATGGCCGTAAGCATCTGCGCCACGTTCGTCGGATCGTCCCTATCGGGAGCGCGAGTGCCATTCGCGGCCGCGCGCGATGGCCTCTTCTTCAATCAGCTGGCGTATGTCAATTCACGGTTTCAAACACCTTCAAACGCGCTCATTCTCCAGGCCGTCCTAAGCACATTGCTGCTGCTCGCGATCGGAAGATTCCAGGCGCTCTTCTCACTTGCCATCTTCAGCGAGTGGCTCTTCTACGCGCTCACCGCCAGCACGATCTTTGTCTTCCGCCACCGCGAACCAGATGCGACGCGCCCCTACAGCATCTGGGGTTATCCGGTGCTGCCAGCACTCTTCATCCTGGCAGCGGCGGTCCTTCTGGTGTTTTCGTTTGCAGATCAGCCGCGAAATTCGCTGGTTGGAACCGCCATCATCCTGCTCGGCATTCCGGTGCACTACCTGCTGCAAAGAAGGTCGGCCTCCCTGACCCCGCGCGAAAGCTCACAGACCAGATGATTGCAGCGGCTCCGCAACACGCGGATAAGTCTGCTCCTGCCACTGACGAGCCTGCGCGATGCAAATGAAGTGCAGGATCATAAACAGCGGTACGGCGAAGGTCGGAATCAAGCTCATTGGAAGCACCGTCATGGCGCTGGTCGCGATCCCGTGCGGATTGATGAAGCGGGCAGCCACGCCCATGCCGACTGCATTGACCAGATCTGTAATTCCAAGCAGCTGCCAGACAATAAAACCCTTCCGGTGGTTGGGATTGGTAAGTTTCAATGCGACGAGCGGCGCGGTGGCTCCTATGGCGATATCTCCCCAGCCTGCGGGCAGCGCCAACTGACCCGGCAAGATGTTGTAGGTATACAACACGAGGAAAACAAAGCCTGCGATCCGCCATGCTTGCACAAAGGTCAACGTGCTTGGGTTCAAAGACAGCAGAAACTGCCGAAATGGTTGCGAGACGGCAGACCATATCACGAAGATAACGATGGGAATCAATACCGCCAGTCCAACTGGAAGCGGCGGTTGGTCCGGGGCGGTCCTGAAGATATGCAGGGCCGAAGCGGTAAGAGAAAAGAGGAACCAGACGAAGATTAGACCAGTCGTGAGCTTTGCATACTTTGCGTTTTTCACAATGATTCTCCTTAGTCGAGTGCGTTGGTTACTTTTTGAGTGAGCTTCATAAGGTTGTCCGAGAGTTCCTCTCCGAGCTGCAGGCGTAACCGTGTTTGCGCCCTTTCCCAGTGGGGCAATGCTTGTTTGAACTCGGCCTCGCCGGCTTTAGACAGTCGCATTCGCCACTCCCTGCGGTCCTCGCCACGCTTCTTCGCTATCCAGCCATGGCGGCCCATAATGTTGAGCGTCCGTGTAAGCGTAGTGCTATCCATCGCCAGAATCTGCGCCAGTTCTCCCTGGGTAACCTCAACCGGCAAGGGAGAGCGTTTGCAGAACGGTGAACTGCGTGGCCCGTAGCCCAACCGGACGCAGCGCCTCCTCGTAGAGCTGAGTAAGTGCCCGCGATGCACGGCGAAAACTGGCACACATGCAAGGGAGCGATGGGGTGAGCGACTTTGTCATAATTCATTAGATGTATATGCATATAATGGATTCAAAATTAATGAACGGTTCAGAAGCCGCAGATACTATGAATAGAACTTAGCTACGATTCTGAATGACCCGCTCGTACACCCTTACATACTCGGCTGCAGGCTTGTCCCAGGAAAAGTCCTGCGCCATGGCGCGTTTCATCATCTCCGTCCACTCTTTCTTATTACGGAAGGTATTCAGCGCGCGATGTATAGCATCCAGTAACGCCCACGGGCTATAGCCCCAGAACTTGAAGCCGTTTCCACCGCCGTTGGGCTGCTCATCGATGGTGTCGTCGAGGCCACCGGTAGCGCGAACAACAGGGATGGTGCCGTACTTCAAGCTGTAGATCTGGTTGAGCCCGCCGGGCTCGTAGCGTGAAGGCATCAGGAATATGTCGGCGCCAGCTTCGATCTTGTGCGCCATCACATTGTCGAACTTCACCTGCACCCGCACCTTCGCTGGGTGACGGCTAGCCATCTCCACCAACAGACGCTCGTAGTACTCCTCGCTGTTGCCGAGGATCGTCAACACCATGTCTTCTTCAACCAGCTTATCCATGATTTCGACGATGAAGTCGAAGCCCTTCTGTGTCGCGAAGCGGGAGACTATGCCAATCACGGCCGTTTCATCGCTGACGCCTTCAAGTCCAAAGGCGTGCAGCAGGTCGCGCCGGCATTCCTTCTTGCCTGCGAGGTTTTCTGCAGAATAGTGCGCCGCGATATGCGGATCGGTCGCCGGGTTCCACTCGTCGTAGTCGACGCCATTCAGGATGCCGAAGAGATCGCCGCTGCGCTTCCGCAAGGTATCTTCGAGGCCGTTGCCAAACTCGGCTGTTTGGATCTCCTCGGCGTATTTCCGGCTGACGGTCGTGATGGCATCGGCGTAAACAATGCCACCTTTGAGAAAGTTCATCGTGTCGTAGTGTTCCAGCTTATCGAAGGTGAACATGTCCCAGGGCAACAGCAATTTTTCCATCGTCTGCGGCGGAAACCAACCTTGATAGCCCGCGTTGTGGATTGTGAGCACAGCCGGAACGTGACGAAAGACGGGGTCGAAGTAGTAGGTGGAGCGCAGCAGCACAGCCAGCATTGCCGTCTGCCAGTCGTGCACATGGAAGACATCGGGAACCTCGATCATCTTCGAAGCTTCGATGACCGCGCGGCTCAGCAGGCCGAAACGTTCTGCGTTGTCGGGGTAGTCGCCGGAGGGCGTGGCGTAGAGGCTTTCGCGATCGAACAATTCGGGGCAGTCGATGAAGTATGTCTGCACTCCCGCATCGACGCCACCATTGAGGACGCGGACGAAGCGGTTGTAGGAGGGGAACGGAATGGTCACGCTCGGAAGAACGACTGGAGGGTTCGGCACGGCCTTGGCGACCTGCCGGTAGTACGGAATAAATACGCTGACCTTGTGGCCGAGTCTGGCCAGGGTACGTGGAAGCGCGCTCACCACATCTGCCAGTCCGCCGGTCTTGGCCCAGGGAGCACACTCCGATGCTGCAAATACGATATGCATTCTGTCGTCCTTTTTCTTTTCAATCAAACCGTTAGTCTATAAGAGCACACGGCGAGTCACGCAGATGCAGATGAAACGTAAGCCAAAATTCGGCCAGAACTTTCTTGTGGATGATGCTGCCCGCCATGCCATCGTGGATGCCCTTGGCGATATTAGCAAGCGGACCGTGATCGAGATTGGACCTGGCCACGGCGCGATCACCGAGATACTCGCCGGACGCTGCCGCAGGCTGATTGCGCTGGAGCTCGACCGGGCCCTGGCCGCCGAACTGACATTCCGATTTCGCGATCAGCCGCAGGTACAGATTATCGAAGCTGACGTTCTCAAAGCCGACCTTCGAGCGCTTGTGCCTAACGGCGAAACCGCTGACGTCATCGGGAATCTGCCGTACTACATCACCTCGGATATTCTGCTGCAGCTCTTTGCTGCAGGCAGTGCGGGGCTGATCGACCGTGCGGTTCTCATGATGCAGCGCGAGGTGGCCGACCGCGTCTCTGCCGCTCCTGGCGTTCGCGACTACGGTCTGCTCTCGGCTACTGCGCAGATGAACGCACAGGTCGACAACCTCTTCACGCTGCCACCGTCGGCGTTCTCTCCGCCCCCGGATGTTTACTCCACCGTGCTGCGGTTGCAGTTTGCGCCGCGGTTTGCCGAGCTCGACGTCGATGCTGCGGGATTCAACAACTTTTTGCGGCAGTGCTTTGCACAAAAGCGAAAGACGCTGCAAAACAACCTGCGCGCCGCCGGATATTCCGCCGAAGAGCTCTCCGCGTCGTGGCCGGCGAGCATTCCCGCACAGGCTCGCGCGGAATCGTTGGCGTTGGAGCCAATGGCGGAGCTGTACCGCTCTTTGGCGAGAACCGGAATTCCTGCTGCCGCCGTTACGCCTCAGTAGCTGCAACCGCGCAATCACTCCTGGTTGCTACGACTGGCTATTTTGGTGAGACGGCGGGAGCAGTTGGTGTGGTATGAGGAGCTGGCGGCGGCATTGGCCGAGAAGCTGGCGGCGGAGAAGGAGAAGGCGATGGACGAGGCGTATACGGGGGTTGGTATGGACGTAACGCGGGCTGCTGGCCTTGTATCTGTGCTGGATGGCCCGAGCTCTGCGCTGGAAAACCCGAGTTCTGCGGCGGCGGCGGCGATGGACGCATCTGTCTCCCTGGCTGTTCTGCTCCAGTAGACGCAGCAGGCGGGGGCGCTGGCCGATACGTCGTCGGGCGCGAGTCGCTTCGAACTGTCGCAGCAGGAACTGAACCGGCTGCGCCTGATATCGGCTGTCGACTCACGTGTTCGATGCCCAAGTCATTCCGCAAAACAAGACTCGAGGGGCCGCGGTCCTTCGATGTGCTTGCATTACCAACCGGCCGTATCGGTTCCACGGGAACACCGGCGATCATACGAGGCTCGTGCGAGGGATGCAGCCCGTTAGCTGGCTCCCGGGGAGGACGGCCGACCGGAATGGGATGAAACATGCCGGGTTCATGAACGGGCCGGGTGGGAGCATGATAGTTCAGTGGCGGATGAACGATGTTCACGGCAAAGACTGCGCCGCCAGAGCCCCTTCCTAAGCCCCCTCCTGCTCGCCCGCAGACGGCTCCCGGCGACCATCCCCACCCAAAGCCGTTCCAGTATGACCAGCAGCCGCAGCGGAAGGGGGTCCAGCCCCACACATAGCCCGACGCCCAGACATATCCTGCGCCGGGATAGGCTACCCAGCTGCCATACCCGTAAGGATCGAAGTCGGCGTCCTGCGCCACGACAGGCTGCCAGATCTGGCCTTGACCCGGAACGTCGTACCAGCTTCCGTTGGCGTCGAGATCGGACCACCCGTAGCCCTGATCGCCTGCGAAGCGGTCCCTCACAGTCGTCCGGTTTAACGCTGCGTCAGCTCGGGCTTGATCGCGCGCGCGGTTCCACTCGTCCCAGGAATCCTGTTCTACGTTCTGCGACACGGAATACTGGCTGCTGTCGGAGGCGTCGCCAGTCAGCGACTCACCTGCACGCACATCTTTCTTGTAGCCGTCTGCCTCAGGTGTGCTGGCGTGTTCAACCTGCACCGTGCCATCAAAGACCGAGACCGTTGCGGGCGGCTGATCAAGGTTGATGCGGATCCTGGCATTCGCAACCGGCGAGACAAGTTCTCCACCCGCGTCAACGACGTAAAAGTACTTGGATGATGCGCGCAGCTCGGCATAGATGAGCCCGTGCAGGACCGTCATCTGCGTATGAAAGTTCTCCGCTGGATCCACGCTCAGGACACTTAAATCCAAAGAGCTGTTGGGCGTCACCCGGACGACGCTGCCGTCCTCAAACTCCACTTCGGCCTGACCGTTTTCGCCCGTGGTCAGGCGCGAACCTTCGGCCAGCGGCATGTTGATCTGGGCAGGATCGCCTGCAGTGTTATCCAGATGATCGACGACCACGTCGCCCTGCAAAAAGCTGAGTCGCGCCGCGCGGTGGACAGGAGCATCGTCCGCTCGTGCGTCGAGTGTCCAGGCTGAAGAAAGAAGAAGGAGTAGAGCTAGTCCGGCACTCAAGCCAGTACTCAAATCCTTAGACCACCGACATAGCGACGCGAACGCGCGCATAAAACCCCCGAGCCCAACGACACTGGATATTAGACGTTCACACTCGGCTGACAGCTTCAGTGATTTTCTGCTGCCACCTGCTCCAGCATCTTCTGCGCCCGCAATCGTACGCGCTGGATCACTGCCGTGTCATCGGCAATCACAGCCAGCGTCGGCGCGATCGTACCCAGCTCCAGTGCACGTCCCGCCTCAGCCTCTTGCCCCAATGAGATCATCTCCGCGTCGAGCCCGAGCCGGTCATATCGATGCAGAAATTCCAACTTGCGGCCCTCGTCCATGGTGAAGGCAATGGCGAGGAAGACGTTGGTCAGCGTGTCGACGCTCTTGTTCTCCGAATAGTTATAGGTGCACGATCCAGAGCCGTCGGCGCCTGTGTAGCTCAACGTCTTCTTGCCCGTGTCCGCTATATTCTTCGCCTTCGACGCACATTCGATATTGAAGTAGTTCGCGGCTCGAGCTGCTTTGAATATCTTCGCAACCGTCCCCCGAGTCAGGTTGATGGGACGGTCGACGTGCTGGGCTGCCTGACCGCGCATCGAGGTCGCCGTGGCAGGCGTCTCCGCCTGGTCCGCCTGATAGCGGCCTGCGCCGTCCTCTCGTATTCGCAGAGTGAAGTGCGGAACCGGCAGCCCTGTACGATCGAATTGAAAGCTCACCTCAGCTTGTTTTGTGGCAGAGGCATCCGGCGCAGGTGTGGCCGTCTGGGCGACGGCGAACGCAACAGCGGCACACACAACCGACACGCTTCCGAGCACGACGCGGGTAGCAGCCCTCATCGGCGCGCGCCTTGGAGTTCGAGCGTCTGCGCGGTGTGGATGTGGCAGATCGCAATGGCCAAAGCATCGGCAGCGTCCGGCGAATCGAAGGCGTTCTCGTTCTCAAGCAGGCGCCTCACCATGAACTGCACCTGCTCCTTGCCTGCAAGCCCGTAGCCGACCACCGAGCTCTTGATCGACAGCGGCGCATATTCGACCACCGGCAGACCACTGGTCGCGGCGGCCAGCATCGCCACGCCCCGAACCTGCCCAAGCTTCAGCGCTGACTTCGCATTTGCGGCGCAGAAGACCTCTTCAATGGCGACGATCTCCGGCCGATGCAGGGCCATCAGAGCGGTCAACTCCGCGTAGATCTGAGCGAGCCGCTGCGGAGTCTTGTCTTTCCTGCTGAGCCGGATCGTCCCTGCGGCAAGATGCACAAGACGCGGCATCCGGGCGTCGCAATCCACCTCCACCACACCGTACCCGGTGAACTCTGTACCGCAATCGATCCCGAAGACTCGCATGGGCGAAGTTTACTGCATTTTGCTGCGCCTTCGGACTATCAAGATTGAGTCCGTCTGAAAACGGAGGAGCGGTCTATCGAGAAATCCCCTCAAGCGGCGAACTGGCGGTGGCGTAAAGCTTTCTCTGCATTCTGCCCGCAAGAAACGCCTGCCGTCCGGCCAGAACCGCATGTTGCATCGCTTCCGCCATCAGCAGCGGGTCTTTCGCTGCGGCAATTGCCGTATTCATCAGCACCGCATCGAAGCCCAACTCCATCGCGACCGCAGCATCGGAGGCCGTCCCCACACCGGCGTCCACAATCAGCGGTACTTCGGTAATCAGCTCGCGCAGAATGCGCAGGTTCGCCGTGTTCTGCAGGCCAAGCCCGCTGCCGATCGGCGCGCCAAGCGGCATCACAGCCGCCGCACCCGCATCGATAAGCCGCTTCGCGAAGACGATGTCGTCCGACGTATACGGCAGCACGGTGAAGCCTTCCTTGACCAGCACCCGCGTCGCCTCCAGCGTTGCCTGAACATCCGGATACAGCGTCTGCTGGTCGCCGATCACCTCGATCTTCACCCAATCCGACAACCCGACCTCGCGACCTAACCGCGCCGCACGAATCGCCTCGTCGGCGGTGTAGCACCCAGCCGTGTTTGGCAGCAGGAAATAGCGCCGCGGATCGATGAAGTCCAGCAGCGACTCGCTCGACCGATCGAGATTGACCCGTCGCACCGCAACCGTGACCATCTCGGCACCCGAGGCCTCTATAGCGGCCTGCGTCTCCGCGCCGTCCTTATATTTGCCCGTGCCAACGATAAGCCGCGATTGAAAGGCTCTTCCGGCGATCACCAAAGGTTTCATGATTAATATCCTACCCGTTTCGGATGCGTAAAAACGCAGACGGCTCGCGCTCAAGGAGAGCAGCGAGCCGTCTGGCGGTGAACTGTTGAGATTGACCTGAGGCGTCCATACTCGGACTTGGCCTCGGCGTGGACTTTCTACTACAAAGACCGCCAGGACTAGAGCTATGGACGCTCTAAGCCTCAGTCACCTCACGTATTGTTGTGCAACTATTACAGTCAATTTTCATAGGCTGGACCATCCTCCTTTCCCGTGTAAAAAGTAGGTTACTCCTGATTCGAATTGTCGACAAGTGCCCGCGGGAACATGCTTGCCGGTACATCTAAATCATCACCTAACGGCATCCCATCAACCTGCTCGGGAAAGGCCACGACTCATGAAGCCAGTCACCATTATTGGGATCGTTCTCATCGTCATCGGCATCATCGGATTCGCTACTGGCGGAATCTCCTTCACCCACGAGAAGAAAGACGTCGACCTCGGCTCGGTTCAGATCTCCCATAAAACTCAGGACACCCTTCCTCTCTCGCCGATCTTCAGCACCGTTTCGCTCATCGTCGGCCTCGGCCTGGTCGTCGTTGGAGCGAGATCGAAATAAGCGGATACGAACTCGAAGACTATTTCAGGTAAGCGCGCACAAGATCGATCAGGTCTTCGCCTAACTCCGGCGTCAGAGGAGCGTGTCCGTCCTTGAGCAGATGCAGCCGAATATGGTCTTCAAGCACCTCGGCCATCAATCCGTTGATTCCGCCACGCGCCGCTGCGAGCAACATCAGGACATCGGCGCAGTCAGTGTCTTCCGACGATAATGCCCGTTCGACACTATCCATCTGGCCGCGAATTCTCTTCACCCTATTTAGCAGCTTTACTTTTTCTCTATTTTGATGCGACATATCTTGGCTCCTTATACCATACCGGGGTATGATATATCAGTTGTCAGCCCGCCGTGCGAAGTGTCCCACATTCCGGGCCCCTTCGCACGCAGAAAGGAGGAGTCAGCCGATGATTCAAATGATCCAGCGGATACTGCCCCACCATCCGTCCAGACGAACCGTCGCCAATCGTCCTCGCGTTGAGATCATCCGACGCTGGGTTGAAACTGCGGATGAGCGTTGTCCAGTTGCTTGCGTCTGGTTTGCCCTGCCGGAAATCATCGCAGACCAGGACGATGAGTCCGAATCACCACGGCCTGCCTTCTCCTCATTCCGTTTGAAGGCAGGCCGTTTGCATCCCATTAACAATCTTCCTGCACCCTCTATCTTGGTCCAATCTTTGAAGAATTCAATACATACAATCGCAGCGATCCTGCTCCTGACGATCTCCCTCGTCGTGAATGCCCAGGAGCAGGGCCTGTTCAATGATCGCCCGGGCCGTCCGGCAAAGCTCCCTGAGGCACCCACCCCAGCGGACGAGACAGCGCCAACGATGTTTCCCCACTCCGAGACTTCACGCTTCTACATCGCCGGGCAGGCGAACATCATCTTCCAGGCGCACGGACCGTTTCACTCACCCTACGAAGGCCCCAACAGCCTCCTGGCTCGCGGCGAGTACAAGCCCTCCCTGCTCGGCACGCTCTATCTTGGAGCGCAGCTGCGACGCGATCCCAGGACCGAAACCGACGCGTTGTTCAATCTCGAAACTGCCGCGGGCCGGGGCATCAGCGAGGCGCTCGGTCTCGCCGGATTCACCAATCTGGACGTGGTCCGCAACCCCACCCTGGGCTCGGTGCCGTACATGGCCCGCGCCCAGCTTCACCAGACCATCGGCTTCACGGACAAGCTGGTTGAAAGTATCCGGACACCGTTCTCCCTCGCTACCCTGGTGCCCGAACGACGCCTCGAGTTCTACGTCGGCAAGATGAGTCTGCCGGACTATCTCGACATCAACAGCATCGGCTCCGACAGCCACCTGCAGTTTATGAACTGGACCGTGGACAACAACGGCGCTTGGGACTATGCGGCCGACACCCGCGGTTATACCTACGCCGCCGTCGCGGAGTACGACGATAAGGTGTGGTCCGCACGCTACGCACTCGCCCTGATGCCCACGGTCGCCAACGGCATCGATCTCGTCTGGAACCTGCGGCAGGCCAGCGGGCAGAACTGGGAGTTTGAGCTGCGCAAACCGCTTCTCGGCAGCCTGCTTCCACCAGATCGCAAAGGTGTCGTTCGGGTCCTGGGCTACGTGAACCATGCGCACATGGGTCTCTATCGTGTCGCCAACCAGGCCTTTGTCTCCGGCGAAGATGCGACACCGGAGATCACGAAGCACGAGACGTACGGCGCGGTAAAGTACGGCTTCACCTTCAACGCCGAGCAGGAGCTGACCTCGAATCTGCGCGCCTTCACCCGTGTCGGCTGGAATGAGGGCCAGCACGAGTCTCTTCGCCTACACGGAAGTCGACCAGACCGTTGAGCTTGGCGGCGACTACTCCGGCAGAGCGTGGTCTCGCCCCTACGACAAGCTCGGTGTGGCTTTTGTTTCGAATGCCATCAAGGCCGATCATCAGGCCTACCTCAAGCTTGGCGGCCTCGGCTTCCTGTTGGGCGACGGCAAACTGAACTATGCCCGGGAAGACATTCTCGAGGGTTACTACAACCTGCACACGTGGCGCGGAGTCTACTATGCGCTGGACCTTCAGTACATCGACCACCCGGGCTACAACAAGGACCGCGGGCCGGTTTTGGTCGAGTCTGTCCGGATGCACGTCGACTTCTAGGCGAGGCACCCACCGGTACTTTTTGTGCAAAGTCTTCGAACGAAGCGGCTTAGGTCTGGACTTTTGCTTTTAGACCTCACATAGGGTGTGGCACACTAAACGTATACTCATCGAGTGGGTACGTCCGGCATCTTTCAACTCGCCGCCTTTATCATCGGACTTCTCTTTGGCAGTTTTCTCAATGTCTGCATCTCCCGCATCCCAAAGGGAGAGTCCATCGTCAAACCGCGGTCCCGCTGTCCCCACTGCACGACCCCGATTCGCTGGTACGACAACATTCCCGTCCTTGGCTGGTTCCTTCTCCGAGGCCGTTGCCGCGATTGTAAACAAGCAATCCCGTGGCGTTATCCCTTAGTCGAATTTGGTGTGGCCCTCTGGTTCATGGCGCAAGCAGTTAATCTAAAGGCCTTCCTCGACTTCGCCCATAACATCGACTTTGTCACTCCACCTTCCGTGCCACCGGGAGTAGTCCATTTTGCCGGCCTCGGCATTCTCGGCTTCCTTCTCATCGGCCTGATGGTCATGGACTGGCAGACTATGATCCTCCCGGATGCCTTCACCCTCACGGGTATCGCGATCGGCTTCTTTCTCGTCTGCATTCAGGCCATTTTTCTTGGGCCCGGTGAAGATGAGGTTCGCCTGACCAAGCACAGTCTTCATCTCACCAGTCCCGGTGGGGTTACGGACCACGGCAACGTCTTCCTCACCGGCCCGGAGAGCCTGATCCTGGGGCGCATCGCCGCTGTCTGTGGAGCGGCGCTTCTTCTCCTGCTCATCCGTTGGCTCTACCGGGCCCTCCGCCACCGCGAAGGCATGGGTCTGGGCGACGTCAAACTGCTCGCCATGATCGCCGCCTTCCTCGGGTTTTGGCCCGCGGTCCTGTCCCTGTTTCTTGGCACACTTGCCGCGGCGTTCTATGGCGTCGTTCTCCTGGCGCGCGGCAAGGCCGGAGTGACGTCAAAACTTCCCTTCGGCAGCTTTCTTTGTGTGGGCGGACTGGTCGCTGCACTGTTCGGTAATCGCCTCATCGACAGGTACATAGCACTCCTTCGATAACACCCACTCCGAAGCCCCGTTCGCTTGACACTTGCCAGCCGCAATCTTAGAGTCGAAGATGGCCATGCAGACTTACCCATACATCTGGAACTACCTTCCACTCGTGCTTCAGGTCCTGGTCGCTCTTGGACTCGCTTGCGGAATGGTGGGAGCCTCCTTCCTCATCGGCAAACACAAAAATTCACGCACCAAGGCGAGCGCCTACGAGTGCGGCATGGACCCCATCGGCGACGCGCGCGGCCGCTTCACGGTCCGCTTCTACATGGTCGCGATGCTCTTCATTCTGTTCGATGTCGAAGCGGTCTTCATGCTTCCGTGGGCGGTGATCTTCCGCCGCCTGCCTGCTCTCACCGGCTCGCGGATGTTCGGCTTCTGGGAGATGGTGGTCTATCTGGGCTTTGTCGCCGTCGGCCTCTTTTATGTATGGAAGAAAGGCATCCTCAACTGGGCTACCGATAAGGGAGACCTCTGATGTACGAGCCCTCCTCAGCCATCAAGGGCAAGCAAGCGGTCTTTGAGGCGCTTGCTGAAAACGCCGCAGTCAAAGCGCTCGCCGACCTTGCTACGGATGCAAAATTTGACCGCAACGAGCTGACCATTACGGTCGCCCGCGAGAACATCGCCGCCGCCGGAGAGGCCGTCCTGCAGGCGAGCTACAACTTCCTCGAAGACGTGACCGCCGTCGACTGGTACCCCTCAGAGCCGCGCTTTCAGATCACCTACCACATTCTCTCGATGTCGCTGAAGGAGCGGCTGCGGCTCGTCGTCCGGCTCGACAGCGACGATGCAGCCGTGGACAGCATTACCTCGGTCTGGCCCTCGGCAAACTTTTACGAGCGCGAGGTCTTCGACCTGTTCGGGGTTCACTTCGGCGGCCACCCTAACCTCCGCCGCATCATGATGCCCGAAGACTGGAATGGGCATCCCTTACGCAAGGACTACCCCGTGGAGGGCTACCGCTAATGGCATCCACTGTTGAAGAACTGACTGGCCCGGCGGCGATTGATCCGGGCGTCGAAGATGTAATCGCGAACTCCGCGCGCAATCGCGGGAACGCGCCTCCCGGCGACCAGACCATGGTCATTAACATGGGTCCGCAGCACCCCTCGACCCATGGCGTCTTGCGCCTCGTGGTCGAAATCGACGGCGAAACCGTCGTCTCGCTCGCCCCCGACATCGGCTACCTGCACACTGGCATCGAGAAGACCTGCGAGGCGAAGTTCTACCAGCAGGTCGTCCCGCTGACTGACCGCATCGACTACCTCTGCCCCATGACCAACAACCTCGCCTACTGCCTCGCAGTCGAGAAGTTGTTGGGCCTCGAGATTCCCGAGCGCGCTCAGTACCTCCGCGTCCTGCTCAACGAGCTGACCCGCATTCAGTCGCATCTCGTCTGGCTGGGCACGCACGCCATGGACATCGGCGCGCTCACGATCTTCCTCTACTGCTGGCGCGAGCGCGAAGACATCATGCGCATCTACGAGAACGTCTCCGGCCAGCGCATGATGACCAGCTACTTCCGCGTCGGCGGTCTGGCGCTCGAACCGCCGCTGGACTTCTATAAGCAGGTTCAGGACTTCCTGAACATCATGCCGGACCGCATCGCCCAGTACGAGAACCTGCTCACCGGCAATCCCATCTGGATGAACCGGCTCAAGGGCGTCGGTTACCTCTCCGCCGCAGAT
>Ga0137377_10000996_pt1 | contig 18874 bp, 23 predicted proteins | sample SagtaG_22_FD_104815 | JGI IMG/M metagenome (GOLD analysis project Ga0137377, IMG submission 104815) | Vadose zone soil microbial communities from Sagehorn Ranch, Mendocino, California, USA - Sage2_L_40_16 metaG | ecosystem: Environmental > Terrestrial > Soil > Vadose zone | place: USA... | reverse complement strand
TGTTGCGATGCAAACATGCGTAGTGATTAAGCGCGAAGCAGGCGGGGGAACGTCTGCGAAGCGACGGAGCCCGAATTATGATTCATCGTGCTGCGATTCTTGCCGCGCTCGCATTGCTCGGCGCTCTCACGCTCTCGCAGGCGCGGCAAAGCACGCCGCCGGTCAGCGAAATCGCACCCGGAACGTTCGTGCATCATGGCCTGACCGCGTTGATGACACGTGAGAATGAGGGCGCGACTGCCAATACCGGTTTCATCATCGGCGACGAAGCGGTTGCGGTGATCGATACCGGCGGCAGCGTGAGCGAAGGACGACAGCTGCTCGCGGCCATTCGCACCCGCACCGAAAAGCCAATCCGATACGTCATCAACACGCACGGTCACCCGGATCATGTCTTTGGCAATGCGGCATTCCTGGCAGAGGGAACCGATTTTGTCGGCCACAAGAATTTGCCGCGGGCGCTGGCTGCACGCGGACAATTCTACATCGATGCGTTTCATCGCATCATGGGCGACGATCTGATCGGCGAAGTGCGTATCATACCGCCGACGCTGCTGGTGAATGGAACCCTCTATCTCGATCTCGGGCGCAGGAAGTTGGCGCTGCGGGCATGGCCGACCGCGCACAGCGACAGCGACCTCACCGTGCTCGACGAGAAGACCGGCACCTTGTTCGCGGGCGATCTGGTTTTCCTCACCCATATACCTGTCGTCGATGGCAGCCTTCGCGGCTGGCTGAAAGTCATCGACGAGCTCGGCGGCATTGCCGCGCAACGCGTCATCCCCGGTCACGGACCCGTGAGCGACTGGCCGAGCGCACTTACCGACGAACGGCGTTACCTCGAAAAAATAGCGGCGGATATTCGCGGATTTGTCGCCGCCGGTAAGCCCATAACGGCCGCGGCCGATACCGCGGCTGCCTCCGAACGGTCGCAATGGGAGCTGTTCGATGACTACAACGCACGCAACGCAACCGCCGTCTTTTCCGAAATTGAATGGGAATAGCAGTCCGTTGGCGTATATTGAATTGATTGCTCGGTCGCCATAAGGAGCGCAACTATGTGGGGACGCCACTCCAGTCTGCTCTGCATAGCAGTTTTTCTGGCTGCAATGCAGCTCGGCTTACGTTCGGCGCCCGCCGCGGCGCCCGAATCGTACGATCCGTGGCCGGGCCTCGTCCAGGACATCTTCGGCAATCGCGCGATTGACGACGGCGCAGGCATGATCGCGATCGAGATGCCGTACCGCGCCGAGGACGCGGCGATCGTTCCCGTCACCCTGCGCGCGACGCTTCCGCCCGGCGATACCAGGCGCGTGCTGGCGATCACGCTGGTGATCGATCAGAACCCGGCGCCGATGGCGGCGCGGTTCGAACTGGGTCCGGACTCCTCGGTATCGGAAATCTCGACCCGCGTGCGCGTCAACAATTATACCGACGTCCATGCGGTCGCCGAATTGAGCGACGGCAAGCTCTACGTGACGAAAACCTATGTAAAGGCCTCCGGCGGCTGTTCGGCGCCGGCCGCCAAGAACATCGAGGAGGCAAAGGGCAAGCTTGGCCAGATGCGGTTCAGGCAGTTCGCCAAGCCCGCAGAGGGTCCGACGAGCGGCGCCCGCGAGGCCCAGATCATGATCGGGCACCCCAACAATTCCGGCCTGCAAATGGACCAGGTCACGCAGCTCTATATTCCGCCCTTCTTCATCAATGAATTGCGGGTGTGGCAGGACGACAGTTTGGTGCTGGCGATGGAAGGCGGGATATCGATCTCGGAAGACCCCAATATTCGGTTTACCTATGTTCCGAGCGGCGCGAAGCGTTTCCGTGTCGAGGCCAAGGACACCGAGGGTCACGTGTTCCAGAACGAGTGGAAGGTCGATAGTTCCGGGATTTGAAGAGCGCGAAGTGGCTCAGCTTACAGGGCCGGGCGCCGCGAACAACGCGGTGGTTCAAAAACACCTCACTTCCGCCTCGGCCTGGGCGCGCCTGAGGTCATTGAGTGCGCTTGTCGCCTGCTCGGACGAGCGGAATTGCGTGCCAAGATTTCCCCGTACCTGCGCCATGCTCAGCACGGTTTCGGCGGTGACGTACCGGTCATAAGGCAGCAGCGACGCGATGACATCGATCGAGCAGGAGCATTGATCGATCGCCTGCCGTGTTTCCCCATTCGCCTTCAGGCAGCCAAACACATATTCCGATCGCGCCACAGTGGGATAATCGTTGACCTCGTCGGCGCGGGCGACGATCGCGGTTGCCGCGAACGCAAGCATCGCGCAGACAATAAGTCGCATCGATCCGGCAAGTGTCATGGTGTTCCTCCTGCTGATGAGGGTACTATACGGAAAACAAGCCGGCCGAGGAAACAGCCCGTCGGAAATTTGTCGAAACTGAGATGCCCGTCGGCATCGACAGCCTTGGCAAAAGGGACATCATGAAGCTCTTCACCCGCATTCTGTTGGCTGCAGCGATCCTGGCCGGGACGTCGGGCGCACCATCCGGCGCCGCCGAAACCATACGGCTTGCGGTGCAGAAGACCGGAACTTTGGCTTGGGAGCTGGCCGTGATCCGGGCGCACGGCCTCGACAGCAAAGCGGACCTCACCATTCAGGTGAGCGAACTTGCCAGTCCCGAGGCAGGCAAGGTCGCCCTGCGCAGCGGCGGCGCTGATGTCATCGTCTCCGACTGGCTGTGGGTGTCGCGCGAGCGCGGGCTCGGCGCCAAATTGACGTTCTATCCGTATTCAAGCGCGCTCGGCGCGGTGATGGTGCCGAATTCGTCCTCGATCCGGACCTTGGCGGATCTGAGAGGCCGCAAGCTGGCGGTCGCCGGCGGTCCGATCGACAAGAGTTGGCTGCTACTACGGGCTTCGATGAAACAGGATGGCATCGACCTGAAGTCGGAAGCCGCGATCGCTTACGGTGCGCCACCGCTGTTGGCGGCGAAAACCCTCAGCGGGGAAATGGACGCTACCCTCAATTTCTGGAATTTCTCCGCCGCGCTGGAAGCGAAAGGCTTCCGTCGCCTCGCTGGTGTCGAGGATCTTTTGCCGAAGCTCGGAGCCAACGGCCGCACGGCCATGGTCGGCTATGTCTTCGATGAGGCATGGGCAAGCGCAAACCGCAGCGTCGTCGCCCGCTTCCTCACGATGACCCGCGAGGCCAAGGAGATTTTGGCGACCTCGGACGCGGAGTGGGAAAAGATCGCGCCGCTGACGGGCGCCGCCGACGCGGGGACCCTGCGCGCCTACCGCGATCGCTATCGCGAAGGAATTCCCCGCCGCCCGATCGCGGACGAGGAAGCTGATGCGCGCATTCTGTTCCGGGTGCTGGCGGCGATCGGGGGCCAAGAACTTGTCGGGCCGGCGCAAGAGCTTGATTCTGGAACATTCTATCGCGCGATCCCCGGGGACTGAGATGCTCCGTCTCCTGTCCTTCATCGCGTTTCTTGCCACCTGGTGGGGCGCGGCTCTGTTCACCGGCGAGCAGAAGCTGCCGCCGCCTCCCGCGGTGTTGACGGCGATTGTTGCGGAAGCCAGCTCCGGGGCGCTATTCTTCAATCTCGGCGTGACTTTGGCGCGTGTCGCCCTCGCCTTCACGTTGGCGATGACCTCAGGCGCCGCCATCGGTTACCTGATGGGCCGGGTGCGAGTAGCCGACCGGCTGGGCGACCCCTGGCTGATCCTGCTGCTCAACCTGCCGGCGCTCGTCGTCATCGTGCTGGCCTATATTTGGGCCGGATTGACGGAAGTCGCCGCGATCGCGGCCATCGCCATTAACAAGCTACCTGTCGCCGTCGTCACGGTGCGCGAGGGAACCCGCGCACTCGACGCCGCGCTTGACGAAATGACGGCCGTGTTTGCGATCCCACGCTTAAAGGCATTCCGGCACGTCATTCTACCGCAACTGGCTCCCTACATCGCGGCCGCAGCACGGTCCGGTCTTGCTCTGGTTTGGAAAATCGTCCTGGTTGCGGAATTGCTCGGACGCCCGAACGGCGTTGGCTTCGAGATCGGCGTCGCCTTCCAGCTGTTCGACATTCCACTCTTACTCGCTTATTCGCTGACTTTCGCGGCGGTGGTGCTGGTCATTGAAACCGTCCTGATCCAGCCATTCGAAACCCGGCTATCGAAGTGGCGCCCCCGTGCAGCTTGAGGTCGATATCGCACGCAAGGCGTTCACCAACGCGGCCGGCGAACGGCACGATGTGCTCGCCGATTTCAGCTTTACGCTCGGCGCCGGAGAGGTTGGTGTATTCGTCGGCCCGTCCGGCTGCGGCAAAAGCACCATGCTGAAGATCATCGCTGGTCTCGACCATGACTATCAGGGCCGGGTTGCACGTCCGGCCGACGCACGGATTGGCATGGTGTTTCAGGAACCGCGTCTGCTGCCTTGGCGATCGGTCGAAGAAAACGTGCGGTTTGCCGCGCCGCAAGCGGATGAAGTAAAGCTTTCCGCGCTACTCGACGTTCTGGAATTGAGCGCGCACCGCAGCCATTTTCCCGGTGAACTCTCGCTAGGCCTCGCCCGGCGCGTTGCGCTGGCCCGGGCATTCGCGGTTGAGCCGGATTTTCTCATTCTCGACGAACCGCTGGCATCGCTCGATGATGCCCTGGCCGCCCGCCTGCGCAGCCAGATTGCTGCATTGGTGAACAGCGGTTCCGTGACCACACTGATGGCCACCCACGATCTGGACGATGCGGTACGCCTCGGCGATCGCCTGTTCCTGTTGTCGCCGCGCCCGGCTCGGGTTCTTACGGCAGTGCCAATTCATACGCCTCGCGCTTCGCGCAGCGAAGGCGAAATCAGAGAACTCAAGAAAGAACTAGTGCGGCTAATCCCCGGAAATATCGAGGGTCTTCATCTTTGACCGATTAGCCTCATGCGCGAGCCGCGCGTGTGTTAGATCTCGTTCTGTTCAACAAGAAATATCCAGGGAGTTCGTCATGACGCGCGCGCTAGTCGCCATCTCGGTCTTGCTGCTCGCTGCAACTAGCCAACTGGCGGCGCAGGGCAAGGGCATCCGGCTCTGGAACCTGACCACCGCGACCATTTCCAGCTTCCAGCTCTCTCCGGCCGGCAAGAACGCTTGGGGTGCCAACCAGACCCTGAACGACAAGGACAAGGAGGTCGATCATGATGAGCGCCTGCGCATTACCAATGTGGAGCCGGGGCGCTACGACGCCAGGGTCGGCTATCCCAACTCGAGGCAGTGCTTTGTAAGAGATATCGAGATCAAGGCCGACGCGGTATTTTCAATCGCCGACAAGGACTTGAAGGACTGCAGCAAGTAGTATCGTCGCAGCGCGTCAAATCATCAATCAACCCGCGGGGGTTACTCCCCGTACATCCGCCTTGTCATTGCTGTGCGGATATTCGCAGCGCCACTTCACCGCGTTCCACTTCGGGTGATCGCCCACCCATTGCGCGATGTAGGGCGGCGCGCCCATGACGCATTGCTGCAGCGAACCGCTCCAGTTGAAAACCAGATGCGTCTCCTCGCAGGTGGTCGGCGACAGCACGGCACATACCGTTACGATCAGATCTATAGGATTCATGCCTCACATCCTTGGAATCGTCGATAGATAGCACAAACAGCTACGAAACCGGCGGAGCGAGGTTTCAAGACCCCGTGAAGAACCGGCTTTTCCGGACTGTCCTTCAGGCTAAAAATTCACGCCGAATATTAGCCGCGCCTGGTGGCGTTCGAAATTAACCAGGTCGAGGGCGGAAGCCGGTTGCGCCGAACGCCCCCACGCCTGAACGCTCCAGGCTAACGTCAGCCGCGAGCGCTCCGACAGCTGGAAATACGCCGTCGGCCCGATAAACAGCGCCTCGCCTGCGAAATCCTCCAGACCGATCCCCTCATATTTCCGCAAATAGCGCGCCTCGCCGCCGACCAGGAAGCCAGGCCGCATTTGCGCCATTACCGCGAAGGCTGCGCCTATGGTGGATTCCTGCTCCGCCGATACCGTCCCGACAGAGCGGGTCCATTCCGGCTGATAAGTCAAATTGAGAGCCGCGACGATAAAATTTGGGATCAATTCCCGGTCGATCGCCAGCGTCAACCCGGTACCGTAATTCCGGACAATGGCGGCCGTGCTCTCGTCGACGCGGTCAGCATGAGTCTCCACCGCGAATGTCAGGCCGAGCGGAGCCGTCTCCCGGTCCAGGAATCGATAGCGAAAATCCACGGAAACCCCTTGCCAGGCCAACTGGCGGCGATCGGAGAAATCAGGAACGCCGTTGATGTCGTGGGACGCAAAGGTTGTCCCCATCTCGATCCGAAAATTCCGAACCGGTACGAATTCCAGCTCGAATTCCTGACCGATCGCCCGATAACGGCCCCCGCTCTTGGAGAGGCTTCCGGTGGTCTGGCTCTGGAATTCGCGTTCGCCGGCATTGCCGACATCAGAACCGATCATGAAGCCAAAGATGTGCTCGGTATCGATACCTTCGGCCTGCACGCCGTTCGGGAGCAGCGTCGACCAACACACGATCGCGGTCCAAAGCGCTTTTGCATCAATGGGCATTCACATTCCGAAGCGCGCTGATGGAGGAAAGTGGCAGCATCAGTGACCGAGGAGGAACCCTTATCACACTGCGATGATCAATGGCGAGGCACCGAAATACCTGATTCGCAGGACAATCCCGGGTTGGCTCCGAGGCGGAGCCATACGGGCTCATGTAATCAATAACGAGGAGAGATCGGCTGGCAAAACTAGTCGTACTCTACAAGACACCGAAAAACACCGAGGCTTTCGACAAGCATTATTCTTCGGCCCACTTTCCACTCGCCAAGAAACCACTCGCCAAAAAACCACTCGCCAAGAAAATCCCCGGCCTGATGAATTATAACATCAGCACCGGCACCGTCGCAGCTCCCGCCGGACCAAGCGGAATCCACTTCGTGGCCCCGCTGTATTTTGACTCGCTAAATGCCATTAAAGCTGCCCTCAGATCACCGCAGGGGCAAGCCGCCGCCGGGGATTTCGCCAACTTTACGGATGGCGGCGCGGAGTTTTGCTTTTGCCACACCAAAGACGTCTAGGCGCGGCGCACGGATACGCCGACTTAAGCGGGCTTGGCTGAGGGGAAATCTGGATCCTATTCAAGACGGTAGCGGGTCAGGATAACGCCACCGCCTTGAAGCCCGAATGGAGAAAATCCGGGCCGGACGTCTGCCACGGCTCCCAGCAGGGAAATTGAGCCGTGGCAGATCGCATCGAACAAGGCTATTTGCGTGCTGCGCAGGCGTACATGTTGATTTCCATGCCGACCGGCACTTCAACAATCTTCGGAGTTTTCCAGGTCATTCAGGTCTCCCAAGTCTTTATGGTGCGTTGTTCGCACCGATGTAAAAGGTAAGGCCACCAGGTACCTAGTGCAAGTGTTCACATTAAGGTTGTGCGCTGCACTGAAGTTGCGGCGCTTTTCTCGATCGCAAGCTCCGGCTCACGGCCTATCTGAGCAACCGCAAGAGCGCCCTTCCCGCAGCGGTATTCAATTCCTTTGCATCCAGGGTCCCATCCGCATCCGGGTTGGCCGCATTGAAACGTTGCTCGACAACGGCAAGGTATTCGTCCGCCGTCAGCGTCCCATCGCGATCGGGATCGGCAGCCGCCAACTCCTTCGCGCTCAACCTCCCGGCCAGTTCGCGCTTGTCGAGCGTGCCATCATGATCGCGGTCCAGCCTGGCGAATAAGGCCGACGCTGCCTTCTTCACCTCCGCAAGGTCGAGCGTTCCATCATTATCCGTGTCGAACATCCGAATCGGATCGCCGCGGCGGGGACCTGCCAGGGCCGGCAAGCCCGCGAAGGACGGCATCGCGAGAGCCAATATCGAAACAACAGATCGGCGCGAAATCATCGTTGATCTCCGGATTTCTCTTGGTCGAGGTCGAGCGCGAAGCATGGGGCTCGCCCGCCACCTCCAGCTATGGTTGACTATCGCCCCGTTAATGCGATGGGAAACCGTCAGGTTCCATTGCCCGTTGCGGGCCTCGCATCTGACGGCTTGATGTGGTGGTGCCGTCGAACGGTTGCCATTTTTTTAGTATGGCGTGTTTTTAGTATGGCGTGGTGATTGTATAACGAGGGTGACCTATGGGAAGTCACGTTTACAATGTCGTAAAGGCCCCGATTGGGTGGGCATTGTTTTGCGACCGCGAACGTATCGGCGGGTTTGTTTCCAGCGAGGCGGCTTTGGAGGCAGCGACAGCGTTCGGGTCCAATGCGCTGCGAGACGGCCACAGCATTCAAATCAACGTGCCAGGACCGGAATTGCGCGAAATTGAAGGCTTCGAATTGTGGCCGGCGCGGTGGCACGTCGATGTAGAATAGTGACTACCGCCCCCTCTGGCCTGCTCGCAGCGAGCCGCACGCATTCGAGCCCAAATCGGCGGCGTTATTGTCAAAGGCGCTTCAACAGCCTTTATCGGCCATCTGCTCGGTAGGCTTGGCGCCCTGAGCTTGCTGCGCTGCAGTCGGTTCATCCTGCATCTGCTTCTGCGCATCCTGCGAAGACGTCGCAACGTCTCCCGTTGCGCGATTCATGGTCTCAGTCGGCGGATGCTGATCAGTGCTCGTATTCGCGCCGATCGTCTGTCCCGTATGACCCGGCGTGGGCCCGGCGCCTGCGTCCTTTGCGGCTCGGCCGCTGCTGTCGCAAGGGCCGGCCAGTGCCGTTCCGGTACTGATAACCATAATGGCGCAACCCGCGAAAATGAGTTGTTTCGTGTTCATGGGTTTCTCTCTCCTTGTTTCCCGTCCCTAGGTCTGTCCTCGGCGTATCCTCTCTCAGGACTGACAGAGAAACGGGCCCGTGCGCGCCAGGTTCCGGGTGGAACGCCATATCTCGATATAGTTTTATCAGGCGCCTTCTCGTATCCAGGCTCAGAAGTTCTATGAGGCCATCTATGAGATCCTTGCACAGACCATCCCTTCTCTCTTTACTCGCTTTACTCGCGATCTGCCTTGCATTACCGGCGGCAGCACAAGACAGGCCGCCTGCCGGTGATGCACGGGAGCCGAACGCAGCGTTCCTAAACGCGCCCGCAGTGCTCACCGGCAAAGAACGGCTCGGCCGAAAGTGGATGGACGAACAACGGATCGACAATTGCAAGGTGCCGATCGACAAGCGGGGCGCCAAGCGGCGGTCCGGCACCTGTCCTCATGTTCCCACGGGATGATGCTGGTGCCCCGGAAAACGCAGGGTGCCGGTGCTCGGTTTCTGTTCAGCCGGATGCGAAAAATTCGCGGACGTCTGCTCAGGCGGGCCGGCCCACGACTCGCGGCCTGCCTGATATCGACATGGTTCATTGCACTTCACGGCCCTGGGACGCATGCCGGCGAGCTCACGCCTGCGAGCATGGCTCGTATTGGCGTCGTCGACGAGCGCTTCCAATCCTATAATGTTGAAATGGTCGAAGTGACCGGCGGACGATTCTGGAAGCCCTATGGCCCGGGCACTTCGGACGCGCATTCGGATTTGTACGCGTACCGCGCGCCGATCGATTTGACCAACGACCGATTGCGAAAGCTCGCCGCGGCGTTGGCGCCTGCTTATATCCGCATCAGCGGAAGCTGGGCAAATGCCACCTATTTTGCAAATTCCGATGTCGCGCCGTCGATGCCACCGCGTGGCTTCAACGGAATTCTGACCCGCCAGCAATGGCTAGGAGCAATCGGTTTCTCGCAAGCCGTCGGCGCACAGATCGTGACGTCCTTCGCAGTCAGCCCGGGCACCCGCGATGCAGCCGGCGTATGGAGGCCGGATCAGGCCTCGGGCTTGCTCGCCTACACCGCTTCGGTCGGAGGCCGTATCGCCGCGGCGGAGTTTATGAACGAGCCGAACGTCGCTGCGATGGGCGCTGCTGCGGCCAGCGACGACGTCGCCGGCTATCGACGCGATTTCCAGTTTTTCCGTTCGTTGATGAAGCAGCAATATCCCGACATCATGATCCTCGGCCCCGGTACGGTTAGCGTGACGAACGCCGCATCCGAACTCGTCGCCAGCTCCGGGGTGGATGTGGTTTCCTACCATCACTACGGCGCGCTGTCGGAGCGGTGCCGCGGAACCGGCGCGCCCGAGGCGGCGCTTTCCGAAACGTGGCTCTCCCGGACGGAGCAGGTTCTGACCTTCTACCTTGCGCTCCGCGACAAGTTCGAACCCGGCAAGCCGATCTGGCTGACCGAAACGGCGGAAGCGGCATGCGGCGGCAACCGGTGGGCCGCCACATTCCTGGATACGTTCAGATACCTCGATCAGCTTGGGCGTTTGGCAAAAAGCGGCGTTCAGGTCGTGATGCACAATACGCTGGCGGCAAGCGATTACGGCCTGCTCGATGAGAAAACGCTGACGCCACGGCCCAACTATTGGGGCGCATTGCTGTGGCGAAAACTAATGGGAAACATCGTGCTCGATCCGGGTATGCCGATTGAAGCCGGCCTTCATGTCTATGCCCATTGCCAGCGCGGAACGCCGGGCGGCGTTGCGCTATTGGTGATCAATGCCAGCCGCGATATGCCGCGTTCGCTGACGCTTCCCGACGCTTCGCAGCGTTATACGCTGGATGCGGCTAATCTACAGGACATCAATGTGCGGCTGAACGGCCATGCGCTTGGCCTGAGCGCCCAGGGTGATCTGCCACTTATCCCGGGCGTCCGGACGACGGCCGGCGCTCTGATATTTGCGCCAGCGACGATTACTTTTCTGACAACGGCCGCATCCAACAGCGCGTGTTGAGTATGCCGGCGCGCACGCCGCTCCTCCCTTCCTTCACCAAAAGAAAAACTGGTCCGCCCTTTGTCAACGGCCGTTCGCTCGACGCGGGTTCAAAGGAAACCGTGGCAATCGCGAGAATTCGGTTGCATAATTTGCGTCCCCGCACGGAAGTTGGAACGTTGTACGCTAACGGCCCGGCTTACAGGGTCGGGTGTCGAGGTGATCGAATGCGAACAGCGCAAGTCAATCTCGATTCTTTCGGTGACCGCGGCCCTCTGTTGCGATGGCTGGTCTTCACCGGGCTCTGTGTTTTTGCTTTTGTCCTGCTGTGGCGTTTCGGGCTGATCCGCCAGATGGTGGCGGGCGATCGCACTTATCTATCGTCCGTGATCGCGCTGCTTTACGTCGCCGCGTCGATGCATTGCCTGTGGCGCACGATCATGATCTCTCGCGAGGGCGATGCGGCCCGCCGTGGCGGCGCGATGATCGAAGCTGGATCGGGCGGCCTTGATCTTGACGGTGATACGGTCGTCGTCGACGGCGCTGGCAGGCTGCCGCCCGGCCTGGTCTCGGCGCACATCCACGATCTTGCTGTCAAGGCGCGCCTGCAGGGTCCGCGGAAGCTCGACCAGACGCTGCTACTGCGTGGGCTTGCAGGGCGGCTGCGCGGTTCCAACCAGTTCGGCGCTTTCGCCAGCGACACGCTGATGAAGCTCGGCCTGCTCGGCACCATCATCGGTTTCATCATGATGCTGGCGCCAATCGCGGGGCTCGACCCCAGCGATCGCGGCACCATCCGGTCATCAATGAACCTGATGAGCGACGGCATGGCGGTGGCCATGTACACCACGCTCGCGGGTCTCGTCGGCTCGATCCTGGTCAGGATCCAATACTACATGCTCGACGACGCGACCGCGAAGCTGTTTGCCTATGCGGTCGGCCTGACGGAAGTCCGCGTGGTTTCGATTCTCGAAGGTCAGCCCGGAGCGGCGGAATGATCGACGAGTTCGAGCTGATGCCGCAGGAAGAGCCATTCGATCCCTTCGCGGTCATGTTGTTCAAGGCGCTGCAGGTTCTTGCCTTTCTGTTTTTCATCGCGCTGCTTGCGATCGCGCCCGAGGCAAAGGACGGCAAGATCGACAGCAAGGCCGAATTTCTGGTCACGATGAGTTGGCCCGACCAGCATCCCGACGATTTCGACATGTTCGTGCAGGACCCGATCGGCAATATGGTCTGGTATCGTCGGCGCGAAGCCGGATTCATGCTGCTCGATCGCGACGACCGTGGCGGCGCCAATGATTTCATCCTCGTCAACGGGCGCAAGGTGCTGTCGCCGATCCGCCAGGAAACAGTTAGTATCCGCGGAATCGTCGCCGGCGAATACACCGTCAACGTCTATCACTTCGTCGCGATGGGCCACGAGCCGGTACCCGTTTCGGTGAAGGTCGAAAAGCTCAACCCGACGGTTCAGGTCGTCCACTACGGCACGATAATGCTGGAAAGCGCGGGCACCGAGCGTACCGCCGTCCGCTTCGCCATTGACGGCGGCGGCGCCATCGTCGACGTCAACAACCACGAGAAGTCGCTTCTGCAGACACTGCGCAATCCGCGCCGCAACGGTGGCTGACGGCCATGGAGCTGCAGAAGGAGATTCTCGGTCTGTCGATTGCCTTCGCGTTGCTGGCGGCGCTGCTGCTCATTATTGCGCTGCGTGCCCGCATTCCCTGGCCGCTCAAGATTGTCATGGTGCTCATCACCAGTACTTACTATTGCGTGGCGTTCTTCCGCATCGAAGGCCTGCTCGGATGGTCGGCGACCGCGCCATTGCCCCCGCAGTTCCAGTTGCTCTGGGCCCGAATCGTCGAGCCGAACCCGCTCGATCGGGATCCTGGCGCGGTGCATATCTGGGTCGAGGAACTCGACGCCGCGAATCTTCCGAACGGTCAGCCCCGCTCCCACAAGCTGCCCTATTCGGCAACGCTCGCCGCCAAGGTGCAGGCCGCGCGCGACGAAATCCTGAAAGGCCACCCGCAGGGCGGACGCGCGGCCGATTTCGGATCGGGCAATGGACAGTCTGCGCCCGAAGGTCCCGCTGATGTCTCGACGCTGCGTCCCTCAGCTGCGCCGGGCGGCGATCCGACCGGCGGCGGTCCGCTCGATCTGTCGTTCCTGACCGGCGAAGCCGGCAACATCGAGTTCGCGCCACTGCCGGTTCCGATTCTTCCGCCGAAGGATGCGCCTTGATTCCCTCACTGCGATATGGGCCCCTTTGCGATGAGCAGCCTGCTCGCCATTTGAGCAAGCGCCCGGCGGTTAACCGACGAAGCCCACCGCTGGGCGCGACATCAAATTAATCAGACACCCCCGGGCTGAACATAACAAAACACGTAACCGGCCCTGCTCAAGAACAGGATACCATGTCCAGTGGGATTCGATTTGTCCCATTTCAGTTTATGATTCGGTATTTCGATCTCGGTGCCCATCGGGACATGAGGACGGCCGCGCGGCTCGTCGGGCCTATCATCGGTAATCCTGGCGTAGGTCTTGCCGTCCCGGACATGGATTTCATCCGCCCAATAGGCGTCGGCTTCGCCGCAACATGATGCAGTCGGAACATCCGGCTGCATCAGCGCCTGATACCATTGCCGGATAGCGGGATCGACGGCCTCCCATTGTCCGATATCACGCGCGTTAACACTTCCAATCAAGCAGCCGAAAATACTTAGAAAAAGGATGATGCGTGTCATCCGTCTCGCTCCTGTGTTTTCCGGCGGAATCGTCAAAGCAATCTTCGTGCCGCGAATCATTATGCTCTGTGATAGATTTACGGGACGGCAGCCTTCTTCGCATGAGCGGAGGAGGTTCAAGTGCACGTGCAAAGGTTAAGAGAAATATTGGATCGATCTGGCAGCGGGAGCCAACATTTTATTTCCGCTTATCGCGCGGACAGCCTTGGCTTACACAACCGCCTGGGCTTCAACAAATGTGGCGGCACCTCTCGTTTAAGCCGCGCGCCGCCTGTTGGCGGCGGCCGAAAAAGTACCGACAGCTTTCAGCACGTTGACGATTATCATCGCCGAGTAAAACGCATCGCTTTTGCGCAGTGTGGTTTGCATAATTTAGAATCTTGAACCGCCTCTATTTCAAGCGGCGCGGCAATCGTCAACTGCAATGCTACGGCGTTCGTCTGTCGTCGTATTTGAAGGCTTTCGGCCACGACCTGACGCATCACGCTGCCGGCGTGAATGTTGAGGCCTGCGCGCAAATGACGGTCTTTGAACGCATCCATGCGCTGGTCCGCCAATGCAAGCCCGAACGAAAGTGTGAGGCGTGAGTAAGGGATGACCTGCCGTGGTGGGGCGGGAATAGCTCGCTTTGTGAGCCCAGCGCTGCCAATTGTAAGTCGCAATCATCAATCCAACCGGCGGTTTCGGCTTTTGCCCACAACGTCACCACAATGACTGGCGCGCGCGCTCCGGCCACTCCCGGTCATAGGCCTCGCCGCCGACGCGGTTCTCACTCATGTCGGCGAGAATCTCGCCGGGCGTGGGCACGCTTTTGGGATCGACCCGCTTGTCGGGATTCCACAGGTCGGACCGGACGATGGCGCGGGCACACTGAAAATAGATTTCATCGACGGTCATGACAATGACCGTGCGTGGCGCCTTGCCGTCCATCGCAAACGACGCCAGCAAATCCGAATCGACTGAGACCTGCGCGCGGCCGTTGACGCGCAGCGTGCTGCCGGAGCCAGGGATCAAAAACAATAGCGCGACCCGGTGATCACGCACGATGTTGCGCAGTGAGTCGATCCGGTTGTTACCGCGGCGGTCCGGCATCATCAGCGTCTTCTCGTCATGGACACGGACGAATCCCGGCAGATCGCCGCGCGGCGAGCAGTCCAGTCCCTCCGGCCCGGAGGTTGCCAGTGCCGCGAACGGCGACTTGTCGATCAGGATGCGATATGGCGGCGTGATCCGGTCGGCGACCTTGACGGTGGAGGCTTCGTTGGGCTGGCCGTAGATCGCTTCAAGCTGTTCGATGGTTGCGATCATCGGCATCGCCACTCTCCTGATATCTGCTTCACCGCTCAATGGCCTCTGATGATCCGCACCAACTCGCGTGCATGCTGCTCGACGCCGCCGACATTAGTAATGATGACATCCGGCGCAGCTGCACCGCTATCGACGACGCGGCGAAGCCGGTCATCAATCTTCCCGTCACTGCCGCGAGCCCGCGCGGCAAGACGTTCGGCGAGAATTTCGGGCGGCGCCATGACCGAGACCACCACGACATCGGCATAGGCCCGACGCATCGCGTCGATCACCGTGCGCGATATATTGGCGACCACGGTGCGCCCGGCGCGGATTTCGTCATCGATCGTGCGGGGCAAGGCGTAGCAGTGACCATGCGCTTCCCAATGAACGGCGAAGTCGCCGTTGTTGCAGGCCCGATGGAAAGCATCGGAGCTCATTGGCTCATTGTCTTCGAAGGATGACGCTTCCCGCGTCACCACGCGGCGCGGAAAGGTAATACGGCCGTCATGGGCGCAGGCGGCCCGCGCCAGGCCGATCAGCGTATCCTTGCCGGCGCCGCTCGGACCGACCACCAGCACCAGCCGGCCCGGCCCGATCAAGGCCGGCCGGTGGCCGGATATGGTCGGCGCTTCACTCACGCCACCCGATGCCCTTCACGCCAGACGCTGCGCACCACTGGAATGTCCCGGGCGACATGCACGCGGATCAGATCGGCGCGCTTGCCGACCGCGATCTCGCCCCGGTTGGTGAGGCCGACGGCCTCGGCGGGCGTCTTGGTAACCGTCCGAACGGCAGACGCCAGATCGATGGCTGGCACCCGCTGCGGCAGTTGCAGCGCGGCCATCAACAGGCTCGAGGGAATATAGTCGGACGACAGGATGTCCAGCAGACCCTCATGGGCGAGATCGACCGCGGCGATGTTGCCGGAGTGCGAACCGCCGCGCACCACATTCGGCGCGCCCATCAGGATGCCGATGCCGGCCTGGTGCAATCCGCGCGCGGCTTCCATCGTGGTCGGAAATTCCGCAACGGACACGCGGTCGCGAATGGCATCGGTGACGTTCTCATCGGTCGTGTCGTCGTGGCTCGCAAGCGGGATTTCGTATTGCTGCGCCAGCGCCACGATCTCGCGCATGTTGGTCACGGCATGGGCCTTCTGATAGGCAAAACGCCTTTCGAACAGTGTATCGAGTTCTGCGTCGGTCATGCCGGCGCCCTTGCCCCGATAATAATCGCGCAGCTTGACTTCGTCGCGGAACTGGCGCTGTCCCGGGGTGTGGTCCATAAGCGACATCAGCCGCACATCCGGCCGCCCCACCAACTCCTTGGCTTCCTCGACCACGCTCGGCATCGGAATTTCACACCGCAGATGCAGGAAGTGATCGGCGCGCAGCAGATTGGCGTCGCGCGCCGATGCGATCGCCTCGGCCAGCACGCCTGCCCGCCCGTCGACTTCTTCGGCGCCGTCCTCCCGCCATACCCGCAGCGAATCCAATACCGTGGTGATGCCCGAGGTCGCCAACTGCCCGTCATAGGAAACCACGGCCGCGATCGGATCCCAGAACACCTTTGGGCGCGGCACGTAATGGGCTTCGAGATGATCGGTGTGCAGCTCGATCAGGCCGGGCATGATCAAGTCGCCGCTGGCGTCCTCGCCGGCCGACGGCGGATCGCCCTCGCCGAATTCCGCGATGCGGCCATCCGCGACAGCGATCCAGCCACGCTCGATCACTCGATCCGCCAGCACGATCCTGGCATTGCCAAGTACAGTTTCGGGCCTGGTCGAGGTCATCTCAGGTTTTCCTTCATGCGGCAGCGGCAAACGCAGTGACGTCAACGATGCGGTCGGCGATCAGGTGGCGTATCTCGTCGTCGTGAGCGATCGCCACTATCGCAACGCCCGCGCGCTTCTTTTCAGCGATCAAATCGACGACCACGGCGCGATTGGCGCCATCGAGCGACGCGGTCGGCTCGTCGAGCAGCAGGATCGGCAAATCCGAGATAAAACCGCGCGCGATATTGACGCGCTGCTGTTCGCCACCTGAGAACGTCGAAGGCGGCAACGCCCACAGACGTTCGGGTATGTTGAGCGAGCGCAACAGGCTGCCGGCCTGTTCGCGCGCATCCGCCCGTGCGACACCATTCGCGATCAAGGGCTCGGCCACCACATCGACGGCAGCAACCCGCGGCACCGCGCGCAGGAACTGGCTGACATAACCGATGGTGGTGCGGCGGACGCTGAGGACCTGCCGTGGTTCGGCCGTGGCCAGATCGATCTGCGCGCCTTCATGCCGGATGCCGATGCGTCCGCCATCGCAGCGATAATTTCCGAAGATCATCTTCAGGATCGACGATTTGCCGGCACCCGACGGCCCTGACAGAACCACGCATTCGCCAGGCTCGACGCGAAACGAGACACCGCGCACCACCGGCAGCTCTACGCCGCCTTGCAGGTGCATGACAAAAGTTTTTTCCGCATTGCTGATGTCGATCATCACTTTCATTGGCGCAACGCTCATGCCGGTAGGATCGAAGAGACGAGCAATTGGGTATAGGGCTCGCGGGGATCGTCGAGCACCTGATCGGTCAACCCGGTCTCGATGACACGGCCGCCCTTCATTACCATCACCCGGTGCGACAACAGCCTCGCCACCGCAAGGTCATGGGTGACGACGATGGCGGCAAGGCCCAATTCGCTGACGAGACTGCGCATCAGGTCGAGGAGGCGCGCCTGCACCGACACATCAAGCCCGCCAGTCGGTTCGTCCATGAACACCAGGCGCGGCTCGGTGACCAGGTTGCGCGCGATCTGCAGCCGCTGCCGCATACCGCCCGAATAGGTTCGCGGAGCGTCGTCGATACGCGCAATGTCGATCTCGACGCGCTCCAGCCAGGATGACGCGGTATCCCGGATGCGCCCATAGTGGTTCCAGCCCACCGCCATCAGCCGTTCACCGACATTGGCGCCGGCCGACACCGCCATCCGCAGGCCCTGTGCGGGATCCTGGTGCACATAACCCCAGTCGGTGCGAAACAGAAATCGACGCTCGGCTTCGCCAAGGCTTGCGAGGTCGCGCAGTACCCCGTCGCGCATCCGGTACGACACACGCCCGGCGCTGGACGCAAGCTGTGCCGACAACAATTGCAGCAAAGTCGTCTTGCCCGAGCCGGACTCGCCGACGATTGCCAGCACCTCGCCCGGGTAAAGCACAAAGGACACATCTCGGCACGCCACGAGCCGGCCGTAGGACTTGCTCAGGCCGTCCGCTAGCAGCAGCGGCTCGTCGTTGTCCTGACCGGCATTTTCATGCTCAGCCATGCGGTCCCTCCTTGTATGGGGCCGCGCTCTCGCTGCCGCGATGGCCTAGCGTCTGACGAGCCTCGCAATAATCGGTATCGGAACAGACGTACATCCGGCTGCCTTTGTCGTCGGTGACGATCTCGTCGAGATAGGAATCGTCAGCCCCGCACAGCGCACAAGGCGCGTCGAACCGGTAACGTTTGAACGGATGGTCCTCGAAGTCGAGCGACACCACCGAGGTATGAGGCGGAATCGCATAGATGCGCTTCTCGCGGCCGGCACCGAACAGTTGCAGCGCCGGGCAATTGTCCATTTTCGGATTGTCGAATTTCGCTGCCGGCGATGGATCCATCACGTAACGCGCGTTGACCTTCACGGGATAGGCGTAGGAGGTCGCGATGTGACCGAAGCGAGCGATGTCCTCATAGAGTTTGACGTGCATCAGGCCGTATTCGCCGAGCGCGTGCATGCGGCGAGTCTCGGTTTCACGCGGCTCCAGAAAACGCAGCGGCTCAGGAATCGGCACCTGATAGACCAGCACCTGCCCGCCATGCAGCGGCGCTTCGGGAACGCGGTGCCGCGTTTGAATCACGGTTGCGTTCACTGTGCTGGCCGTGGTCGCGACACCGGCGGTCTTGGCAAAGAACTTGCGGATCGAGATCGCGTTGGTGGTGTCGTCCGAGCCCTGGTCGATCACCTTCAGTACATCGTCAGGCCCCAGGATGGCTGCCGTCACCTGCACGCCGCCGGTACCCCAACCATAGGGCATCGGCATTTCGCGACTGGCGAACGGCACCTGATATCCGGGGATCGCAAT
>Ga0137377_10000987_pt1 | contig 18920 bp, 22 predicted proteins | sample SagtaG_22_FD_104815 | JGI IMG/M metagenome (GOLD analysis project Ga0137377, IMG submission 104815) | Vadose zone soil microbial communities from Sagehorn Ranch, Mendocino, California, USA - Sage2_L_40_16 metaG | ecosystem: Environmental > Terrestrial > Soil > Vadose zone | place: USA... | reverse complement strand
CCCGCCCCCATGGCCGCCACCCCCATGGCCGCCACCGCCGTGACCGCCTCCACCGCCTCTCGCATAGGCAGCGGCCGACAATGCGGTTGCGAGAACAAGAACCATAGCGATGTTGCCCGGTTTCCACATGGTACCCTCCCGCGACCACGGCGGGCTCGAAGCATTCCAAAACCAAACCGGTGATTGGCGGTTGGTTCCCGGCCTGCCAGCCTGCCCGTGCGGCGGCAAAGATTTAAGCCTGCCGCCGCAGATGCGAGCTTCGCGGGGATACCCCGCTTCGGCAGCGTCAAGCTCGCATCCCTGAGTTCGCTTGTGAGATCGATTTGTGCGCTGCAGCGATTGGGCAGCTAACGCCTAAGATATTCAATTTGGCGCAATTTTACGGAACCGAATGCGAGCAGACAGGTTTCAGCTTCAGCAATGTTGCAACTGCAGCAAATGTTGCAACTGCAACAGCTACTCGAATGGAGGATGTCATGAGCGAGTGGTCGAATACAAAGCTCTGCGACGTCGCAAACCTGATTCTCGGCGCGTTGTTGTTTTTCTCGCCTTGGATGTTTGGCTTTGCCGCAGGTGCGCAGTCCCAAAACGCCTGGATTAGCGGTATCGTGATCGCGGTCATTTCCATTGCCGCGCTCGCTGCATTCGCGGTCTGGGAAGAGTGGCTAAATCTGATCGTCGGGCTTTGGGTCGTCGTGTCGCCCTGGGTCCTGGGGTTCCAGGGCACCACCGCGATGACGGCTCACGTGGTGATTGGCATCATTGTGGCGGTGTTGGCAGCCATCGAACTCTGGCTGCTGTACCAAAATCCGCCGCGACTGACCACCGGTCGCTGATCCGGCGTGGACTGGCCGCAAATGAAGCCTTTGACGCGAGACGACGTTGCAGCGATGCTTGGGGATCTCGACGATTTGATTGTCGTCGAGATCCTGAGCACTGGCGCGAACGCCGACGAACTGGCGGAAGCCCAGGCGTGGCTCGCCAACGACGAACCCCTTATGAACATCGGCAAACCGCTGGCCGCGGGCCGCGTCGGGCGTCTCGTCGAAATTCTTAAAAGTCTAGACGCGGAGGAAATCGGACCTCTGGGGCATCGCGTCTGATCTATCGCGTTTTCGGCGGATCGTGCTGGAACCCCACCAAATGGAAGACGTTCGACTTGCAGTCGACGCGAGGTCGCCATGGTCGAAGCTGCCGCTCGCAATTTCACCATCAATTTCGGGCCCCAGCATCCGGCGGCCCACGGCGTGCTGCGGCTTGTGCTTGAGCTCGACGGCGAGGTCGTCGAGCGCGTCGATCCGCATATCGGGCTGCTTCACCGCGGAACCGAAAAACTGATCGAGCACAAGACCTATCTGCAAGCGCTGCCCTATTTCGACCGGCTCGACTACGTCGCACCGATGAATCAGGAGCACGCGTTTTGTCTGGCAACCGAAAAGCTGCTCGGCATCAGCGTTCCGAGACGCGGTCAGTTGATCCGGGTGCTCTATTGCGAGATCGGGCGCCTGCTCTCGCACCTTCTTAATGTCACGACGCAGGCAATGGATGTCGGCGCGCTGACGCCTCCGCTCTGGGGGTTCGAAGAACGCGAGAAATTGATGGTGTTTTACGAGCGCGCCTCCGGCGCGCGCATGCACGCAAATTATTTCCGCGTCGGCGGGGTGCACCAGGATCTGCCGGACAGACTGATCGACGACATCTGGGCATTCTGCGATCCCTTTCTCGAAGTTTGTGACGACCTGGAACGCCTGCTGACCAACAACCGTATCTTCAAACAGCGCAACGTCGATATCGGCGTCGTGAAGCTCGCGGACGCCTGGGGCTGGGGATTTTCCGGTGTCATGGTGCGCGGCTCAGGTGCCGCCTGGGACCTGCGCAAGGCGCAGCCCTACGAATGCTACCCCGAGTTCGATTTCGATATACCGATCGGGAAGAACGGCGACTGTTACGATCGCTATCTGGTGCGCATGGAAGAAATGCGCCAGTCGGTGCGTATCATGAAGCAATGCATCGAGAAGCTACGCGCCGCTGATGGAAAGGGGCCGGTCGCAACTGTCGACAACAAGATCGTTCCACCACGGCGAGGCGTGATGAAGCGCTCGATGGAGGCAATGATCGAGCATTTCAAGCTGTACACCGAGGGTCACCGTGTTCCCGCTGGCGAGGTCTATGTCGCGGTCGAGGCCCCGAAGGGCGAATTCGGCGTCTATCTCGTCTCCGATGGCACCAACCAGCCCTACAAATGCAAGATCCGGGCGCCGTCTTTCGCGCATCTGCAGGCGATGGATTTCCTGAGCCGCGGCCACTTGCTGGCCGACGTGTCGGCGATCATCGGTTCGCTGGATATCGTGTTCGGGGAGATCGATCGATGATCACCAGCCTGATCGGACGATCTTGATTGCCGCCGGTAACGCCGCAGTTCAACTCGCAACCGAGGGAGACGTCGATGCCACAGATCCATAGCGACAAGCAGCCCATCACACAGATCACGATCATCGAATCTGAACCGGAGAAGCAGGCAGAGGCATTGTCCCTCATGACCGAGCGCGCCCGCTTCATGGCCCGCCAGCCGGGTTTCATTTCCATCAGCCTGCATCGCAGCCTGGATGGCCGCCGCATCGTCAACTACGTGCAATGGCAGAATCGCGATCTGCTGCAATCGGCCCATCGATCGCCGGAATTTCGCAAGCAGTGGGGACACTTCGACCAATTGACGGACGAGATCGACCCCCATCTGTACGAGGTCTCCGAGGTCATGGAAGGTGGACGCTAAGTTTCGGAAATGGAATTCTGCGTCGGCATCTTCTTCGTGTTCGGAAAGTTCGTCAGGCCTCGCCAGGAATTTTAGGCGGCATTGCCGACGTCCGACACGGCCTAACCGACCGGAATGGCGATATACCGCGTTGCTGCATTTGACTTGATCCGCGCCAGCGCAACGTGCCTGCCCTGGTTTCGCGCGTCGCTCAAGGCCTTGTGAAAGTCGACCGGCGTTTTCACCACGTTGTCGCTGACGTCGAGGATGATATCTCCGATTGCAATACCGCTTTCAGCCGCGACCCCACCGGGGTCAACCTCGGTGACCACGACACCCTGCCGTTGGAGGCCAAGGCTCTCGGCAGGCGTGAGTTTGAGCCCGAGGTTTGGCGCCGCATTGCCTTTCGTCGGCTGCTCCCGTCTCTCGGTATTCACGCCCTCTTTGTTGCTGGAGGTCGGAAACTCACCGATGGTCACGTTGACAGACTTTTGTTCACGCTTGCGAAGCATGCCCAATTCGATCGATCGTCCGGGGGACATATCACTGACTCTTTTCACCACCTGCCGATCGTCCCTGACCGGTTCGCCGTCAAGCGTCTTGATGACGTCGCCAGGCACGATGCCCGCCTTCGCCGCGGGACTATCCGGCACGAGTTCAGCTACGACCACGCCGCCCATCTGTTTGTCGAGGCCGAGGCCTTCCGCAAGGTCAGGGGTGACAGGCTGGATTTCGACGCCCATCCACCCGCGGGTCACCGCACCCTTTTCCCTGAGCTTGGCCGTGATCGTCTTCACCGTCTCCGCCGGAATCGCAAAGCCGATGCCGACCGACCCGCCGGTGGGCGAAAAGATCGCGGAATTGACGCCGATGACGTTGCCGGCAATGTCGAATGTCGGGCCACCCGAGTTGCCCTGATTGACGGGCGCGTCGATTTGAACGAAGTCGTTGTAGGTTCCAACCTTGATGTCACGCGCACCGGCGGAAACGATCCCGGCGGTCACCGTTCCTCCGAGGCCGAATGGATTTCCGACCGCAATGACCCATTGACCTATCCGCGGCGGTTTATCAGCCATGCGAGCCGCCGGGAATTTGCCCTCTCGCTCCACCTTGAGCAGCGCAAGATCCGTCTTTTGATCGGCGCCGACCAGCGCGGCGGAATGGATCGCGCCGTCATCGGTGGTAACTTCAATTCGGTCGCCGTGCTCGATCAGATGATTGGTCGTCACAACATAGCCGTCCGGCGAAATGAAGAATCCCGAACCCTGACTGATCGCGAAGCGGGTAGGCGCCGTATCGGATTGCTCCTTTGGCGAACCGAACAGGCGATCCAGGTCGGTCCCCCGACCGGGCGATTCCGCATCCCTGGCGTCTTGCTGGACCCGTGCACTCACGCCGACCACTGTCGGCTTCACCCGATCCACAAGATCTTCAAAGCCCGAGGATCGCATCGAAGATTGTGAGCCACCGGCGGAATCAAGCACTACAGGCGCGTCTCGCCAACCGAACACTTGTGATCCAGCGAGCCAGCCCACTATTCCCGTCCCGAGGGCCGCAACCACGAAGGCAGCGCGCCGCATTTTTTCAGAAATCGATTTTCCGGTCATAATGTGCCCTTCCCGTAACAATCGGGTGTCTTGGTTCCCCGGAGCACCGCGCTGGAACAGATGCATCCCTGGATAATCGGATTTGAACCCGCTCGAACGAAGTTCCAGAAAGCGTCAAGTCCAGAGAGCGACAATCACGAGTACCCATCCGAGCAAGACAGCGCCGACCAGTCCCCCAATGAACACAAGCTTTTGGGCGAACGTCTTGAGGATAATCTCTCCGCCACGGACCCGATCCGCCGAATAGACCGGTGAAGAGCCGCGTTTTGGTGCTGACCGCTGCTTGTCGGACATTTGTCAGCCTCTCGCTCAACAGGCCCGGCCAGTGACACTTATCGGCGTGGAACAGGCCGATAGCTCTCGTGGAAACAATACGGAATGACGAAGGATGTTCCGACAATTTGCGTAATCGCTTCCGGTCCTTGACTCACGCTGCCGGAACCGGCGTCGTCGCCGGCAGTTGTCTTTTCGGCGTTCGGGGGTGGACGCCGAATTGTCTCGGACTGAACTAGTCGCATGACCGAACACGCGCCCCTGTCGCTGCAAAAGCCCGCCACAACACGGTTTGAGCCCGGCAAGGCGCGAACCGGCGATGATCGTGCCGAGAAAAGCGATATCGGCGACAGGAGCAACGAAGGACGCGAAAGCAAAGACGAGCGTGCGTCGCCGCCAAGCGATGAGCGGTTGCGATCGTGGCGAACGTCAATCCGGCAACATCCCTACCTGGCGAGCCTCGCCATCATCGGAGTTGTTCTGGTTGGGCTCGCTGGCGTGGCGTGGTGGCTCCATGCGCGCCAATTCGAAACCACCGACGATGCGTTTATCGACGCCCGCACCGTGATGGTCAGTTCACTCGTCAACGGCGCCATCGTCGAGGTCCCGGTGACGGACAATCAACTGGTCGAGACCGGCGCGGTTCTGGCCCGGATCGACCCGCGCGACTACCAGGCCCAACTCGGCCAAGCCACGGCGCAAGTCGATCAGGCCGTTGCCAGCCTTGCCAATCTCGATGCCCAGATCGATGCGCAACGGGCGCGAGTCGAGCAGGCGGCGAAGCAGGTCTCGGAAGCCCAGGCCGCCCTCAACTTCGCCGACCAGGAAAACAACCGGTACCAGGACCTGCTTGCCAAGGGCGCCGGCACGCAACAGCGCGCGCAGCAGGCGCTATCCGATCTGCAGCAGAAACAGGCGACGCTTGATGCCGCCGCCGCCAATTCGACTGCCGCCGTCAAGCAAGTGCCGGTCCTCAAGGCGCAGCGCCAGAATGTGGAGGCCCAACTCGAAGCGGCAAATGCTGCAAAGGACGCGGCGCAAACCAATCTCAGCCGCACTGCGATCACCGCATCGATGGCCGGCCGCGTGACCAAGCTCAGCGCCGCCAAGGGTGCCTATGCCGGCGTCGGACAAGCCTTGATGATGTTCGTGCCGCGGGAAGTATGGACCACCGCGAATTACAAGGAAACGCAGCTCGCTTTCATGCGGCCGGGCCAGCAGGTGACGATCACGGTCGATGCCTACCCGGGGCGGGAATTTCGCGGCCATGTCGACAGCATTCAGTCCGGCAGCGGCACCGCGTTCAGCCTGCTGCCGGCGGAAAACGCCACCGGCAACTTCGTCAAGGTCGTGCAGCGCGTCCCCGTGAAGATCACCTTCGATGCGCCACCCGACGTTCTGCTCGGGCCGGGGATGTCGGTCGTGCCGACCGTCAAGGTGCGATGACTTCCGGCTCAAAAGGCGTTTCGCGCGGCGGCGACCATCAAAGTCGCTCCGCCGCCGGTGACCACAATCCTTGGCTGATCGCCATCATCGTCTCGATCGCCACGTTCATGCTGGTGCTCGATACCTCGATCGCCAACGTGGCCTTGCGCCACATTGCAGGCAGTCTCGCCGCCGGCGTCGACGAAAGCACCTGGGTCATCACGACCTATCTTGTCGCCAATGCGGTGATTCTGCCGATCAGCGGCTGGCTCGCACGCGTCGTCGGCCGCAAGCGTTTCTATATGATCTGCGTTGCGGTATTCACCGTCGCATCGCTGCTCTGCGGGCTCGCGCCTAACCTTGCCACATTGATCATCTTCCGCATTCTCCAGGGGCTCGGCGGCGGCGGCATGGCCCCCAGCGAGCAGGCGATCCTCGCCGATACCTTTCCACCGCACAAACGCGCGCAGGCATTCGCACTCTACGGGGTCGCGGTGGTGGTCGCCCCGACCATTGGTCCCACTCTCGGCGGATGGATCACCGACAACTGGTCCTGGCACTGGATCTTCTTCATCAACGTGCCGGTCGGCATCCTGTCGCTGGCGCTGGTGCAATGGTTCGTGGTCGAGCCGGATGTGCTCGAACAGGAGCGGCGGAAACTGTTCGCGGGCGGCCTGAAAGTAGACTGGACCGGATTCGTGCTGATCGCGCTCGCGCTCGGCTGCCTTGAAATCGCGCTCGACAAGGGGCAGCGCGAGGACTGGTTCGATTCAAGTTTCATCGTGACGTTCGCAATCATTTCCGCGATATCGTTCGCGCTTTTCTTTCCATGGGAATGGACGCGGAAAGACCCCATCGTCGACGTCCGCCTGCTCTTCACGCGACAATTCGGACTGTCATTCCTGGTGATGATGGCGGTCGGCGCGGTCCTGTTCAGCTCGATACAATTGTTGCCGCAACTGCTGCAAACCGACTTCTCCTATACCGCGACGCTGTCGGGCCTCGTTCTGATGCCGGCCGGTTTCGTCATGCTGTTGCTGATGGCGGCGTCCGGCCGGCTCGCCAACCTTGTTCAACCGAAATACCTCATGGCAGCGGGCTTGTTGCTGGTGGCGGCGGGAATGTGGCACATGACCTCGCTGACGGCGGACGCCAGCTTCAGCTATTTCACCTGGGCGCGGGTTCTGCAAATTCTTGGGCTGCCATTCCTGTTCATCCCGATCACCACCGCGTCCTATGCCGGGCTCCCACCTGAGAAAACCAATGCGGCCTCGGCACTGATCAATGTCGCGCGCAATCTTGGCGGCAGCATCGGCGTGTCGCTCGCGACTACCGAATTGGCGCAGCGCTCACAATTTCATCAGGCGCGGCTGACCGAACACCTTGTTCCCTCCGCGCTCGGTTACCAGGAAGGTCTGCGGCGCGGCGCCGAACATTTCATGGATCAGGGATCCGGCATCGCCGATTCCCAGGCACGCGCCATCGGCTGGCTCGGTCAACTGGTTCAGAGCCAGGCCTCGATACTGGCCTACATGGATGTGTTCTGGTCTTTCGCGATTTTCGCGACGCTAATGATCCCGTTAGCGCTTGTACTCAGATCCATTAATCCCGAGCAGGCCCCGGCCGGCCATTAGAACGCGATGAGCTTCGATAGAACACGATGAGCTGTCCATTGGCGACCGCTGCGAGCACTCGCAGCCGGCTCGGTCACGCTGAGTGACCGAGCACTTTTGCGAACGATCTAAAGCCGCAGAGCTCAGTGTGTGGGTTCAAGGCTGACGATGACGCCTGTCGGCTCGGGCTCATGCGGCGTCAGTTTCGTCAGGTTCTCGTCACTCCAATAGGCGAGGTTCACAATTTTTCCGGTTTGAGTTTCCACCCCCGGAGCTTCGGTAGGCTCCAGAACGTTGAGTCCGCTTCTGTCGAGGAAGAAGGTGTGATCCCCAAACAAGTTGTTCAATTGCGGAACCACCGGATGATTGTCGGGAAGGGCCTGAGCATCGAATTGGCTCAAAGTTCGTTCTACCTGTGCCGAGTTCAGTTTCATTCGCTCGCTCCTTTTTTGGCGGTTGTGGTTGCACCGCGTGACATGACAGGCCGTACGCGGCGGCCTCCTGCGCAGGGATTTCAAGATCGCCGAGATTGCCCGCACCAGCGCCTGATGCGCGTCGTTCGGAGGCTCCCTCTCGTCCGCGGCCCGTGGCGGCGACATTCGGTTCGAGACATCGGAGGTGGCTCTGCCGCGGCACAAGCCGCTAACGGAATGACGTTCGTAAGGTTCCGGGCGTGGGTGATCTTCGCCAGCGCTCCCCCGGAACGCACAGAACCAGATGGAACCTTTTGAGCCAAATCACGCAGCCAACACTAGGCTGCGACGAGCTTCTCGATCTGCGAGACCGGATGCGAGGTCAATTCTTTCGGAATTTCGCCAACGATGCGATCGGCGACTTCCGCGTGAAAGGCGGTTCGGAGATTTCCGAGTATCTTCGGAGGAGCGATGATGACAAGCTTCGCAAAAAGATTGTCATGGGCGTGGCGATATAGCGCCTCCGCGATCTCGTTGGCAAACCGTTCCTTCGCTATGTGATGCCAATCGACCTCTTCTACGGCACTTCGCGCAACGCCAACACTTGCAGCGGACCGCCCGGGGCGATCCGTGCCCTGTTCGCGCGTTGCCGGATTATCCTGCTCAAGAATCCGTTCGACCACGAGGTCGACGTGCTGCGCGTTGCCTTTGTTGCGCAAGAAAAGCGCCTTTTGGCCGTCGCCGACGAGAACGAGCGTGTCATGGGAAACGAGAGGTTTGGATTCTGTGGTCATTTTCCAGTGCCTCCACGTGGCAGAACGCCTGAAGCGCGATGTGGTTGCCCCTGATTGGTTCGTGGATTGGCATGTTCTCATGTTCTGAAGCGGCGGCGAACCGCGCAGCCTGGAACCGCCGGTTCCCGAATCTCGGATATGGCATCGCCGGACCAGGGGAACCCGGTTTCCGCTTTGGCGTTGTCTTGCGGGAATTTGGAGGCGCTGATGAAACGATTGTTTATCGGCTGCTGTATCGCCGTTCTCGCGACCCCCGGGTTTTCTCAGCCAGAGAAGGCAGAACCGGCGTTTTACGTGGTGCTGAATGCGCTGACCAAGCAATGCTCCGTTTCGGACAAGCTTCCCAAGACAGACACGCCCAACATCACGGTTGCGAGTGACACGATATACAAGACCCGGGCCGAAGCCCAGGCTGCAACAAAAACATTAAAGCCTTGCAACCCGTGAATGCAGAGTGCGGTGCTGCATCAAGGAGTGCATACGTGAACAACCCCCTTCGCAATTCGAATAGACCCGCTGTCATCTTGCTGGTGGTTCTCGCCTGCGCCTTCCTGTTCGCGGCAGGAGCAGCGCTGGTCAGCAGCATTCATTGGCAGACCGTGTTGTCAACGGCGCGCGCGCCGCCCAATGGCACGACGGGATCGGCACAACCGGGCACGATCGGCCTGGCGAGACCGCATCCGCCGTTACCGGAGCGATGAGCGCCATTGCCGATGCACTCTATCATTCGACTGGAACGGGATGCAGTTTTGCCAGCTGATCAAGCGACAGTTCCACTTCTCGATCTGGCAATGGAAAGCGGACGATAATATCCTGACGACTAACTTGTCCCCAAAGCGCATCCGCAGACCACTTCTGTGGCGCTGGTCCGCGCAGACCGTCGACCCATACAAAATACCACTCCGTCATGACAGGACCTTTTTGGCTCCGAGTGGGAACCAGGTCAGACGCGGCGCCGTTGAGAAACATGGCCGGCCTCCAAAAGTAACAATGCCGCTGCGTTCGTGCCGGTTCCCTGAGGGGGATTGCCACAAGTTTCCTGCCGAGAGCTTTCGCGCGGGTCTCGATGAATGAAGGGATTGTCGTCATGGAAATCAGCAATTTAAAAGACATGTATCTGGCTGAACTGCAGGAACTGGTGAGTGCCGAGGGGCAACTCGCAGAAGCATTGCTGCGCATGGCGGGAGCGGCTTCGCATCCGGCATTGAAGGATGCGCTGGTGGACCACCATGCAGAAACGGTTGCGCAGAAGGAACGACTGGTGTCGCTGCTGCGAAGGCACGGCGCGAGCCCGACCGCACATGTCGATCAAGCGATGCAGGCGCTCATCGCCGAGACCAAGAAGATGCTCGGCATACTGGAGGGAGACGACCTTCGGGATGCGGGTCTGATCGCGTCCGCCCAGAAACTCGAGCATTACGAAATCGCCGCATATGGCACGGCGGCCGCCCTCGCCGGTCAGTTGGAACTGCGCGACGACCAAAAACTCCTGCATGAGAGCCTGGAGGAAGAAAGAGAGGCCGACGCCCTGCTGACGGACATCGCCAAGGGCGAAGTGAATCCGGACGCACTGGCCGCCTGATCAGGCCCGTCCTGCGGCCTTTTTCGCGGATAGATGAACCATACTTAATGAAACCAACTACCCTCCCGTCGTTTATGCCGGAGAGGGTCACGCGATCCAGCACGGCTGAGGGCAGAACCCGGCAGCTGCGATCGTGTGCCTGTTACGGTCCGTGATCGTGGAGCGCAGCATGGCTAAAAACATTGTGGCACATCGCCCACCGATTTCGCGCGGGCTTCACCCGCTTGTCTATGGAACGGCTGTCGGATTGGTAGTCTGGTTTGTCCTATGTGCGTGGGTGTTATTCGACCGTCAAAATGACGCGGAACTTCCACTGGTGATGGTGAGCGTTCTGCTCTTTGTCGCGGTATCGCTTCCCTACATGATCTGGCTGGTCTGGCGCAGAGACCAAAGACCACGACCGACGCGGGAAGATGACCTCGCCTTTCGAGACTGGGCATCCGGACAGGTTGAAGTCGGGCAGAGCCGGTTGAAGGGAACGGATGCCATGATCGACATGCTGCTGCCGCTCGCCGCCGTGGCGTTCGGATTGATGGCGCTGGGAATTGTGTTCGCCTTCAGCGGATAGCGACAACGGATCAACCGTGAGCGTCCCGGTTCACGCCGCGGATGCGACCCCATCGCGACGCGAGAGCAATAGCTGTCGGATCTCCGGCGCGGCGACCGCCGGGCTGAACAGATACCCCTGCATCTCGGTACAACCGAGTTCACTCAACAATTCCATTTGCCGCTGCGTCTCTACGCCTTCGGCAGTCGACGTCATGTTGCTGGCGGCAGCGATATTCACGACGGCCTGGACAATGGATGATGATCCGGCCGGGTCGGCAATGTCCTTGACGAAGCAGCGATCGATCTTGATCTTGTCGAATGGAAACCGCTGCAGATAACTCAGCGAGGAATAGCCGGTGCCAAAATCGTCCAGCGCGATCCGCACCCCTAACGCCCGCAGCTGATGCAGCAAGGCCAGCGCGGCTTCGTCATCGCGAATAAGGACCGCCTCGGTGATCTCGAGTTCCAGCCTGCCCGCCGCGAGGCCCGAAGCCGCCAGTGCAGCCGTCACCTTCAACGCCAGGGTCTCGCTCTTGAACTGGATCGGCGATACGTTGACCGCGACGCGGATGTGATCCGGCCAGGCCGCAGCCTCGGCACAAGCGGTGTTGAGCACCCAGTCGCCGAGCTGGTTGATGAGGCCGGTCTCCTCGGCGATCGGGATGAACTCCGCGGGAGATATCATCCCTCGCGAGGGGTGACGCCAGCGCAGCAACGCTTCGCAGCCGCTAATTGAATTGTCCCCAAGATTTACCAACGGCTGGTAGTAGACCTCGAGTCCGCCGTCGACGATTGCTTGACGCAGCTCCAGTTCGAGTGTTCGCCGCGCCTTGACGCGCTCATCCATCCCCGGCTCGAAGAATCGATAGGTGCGGCGTCCGTCGGCCTTGGCGCCATACATGGCCAAATCCGCGTTCTTGAGCAGCTGATCCAGATCAGCCGCATTCTCTGGAGCCAGCGCGATGCCGATGCTGGCATCCGTGGTGATGAGATGACCGGCGCAATCGTAGGGTTGGCGGATCGCATCATAGATCCTTTCGACCAGATGCGTCGTATCGGATGGATGCTTGACCGCGGTCTGAATGATTGCAAACTCGTCGCCGCCCAGCCGGGCCGCCACATCGGTCTCCCTGAGGCAGCCGCGCAGCCGGCCAGCCACCGCCTTCAGCAGTTCATCGCCGATCGAATGCCCGAGTGCATCGTTGACGCTCTTGAACTCGTCGATGTCGATATATAACACCGCCAATTGTTCGCCGGTCTCGACCTTGTTGAGAGCCTGCTCGAGTTGCTCACGAAACAACACCCGGTTGGGCAAATTGGTGAGCGCGTCGTAATGCGCCAAATGGGCGATTTTCTCGTCCGAGCGTTGCCGCTCCGTGACATCTTCGATCGTGGCCACCCAGCCACCCGCTTCCAGGGGCTGGTTTATGATCTGGATCGCCCTGCCGTCCGCGGCCGCCGTGATCTGATGGGTAACTTTCCCGAGCGCCACGTTGCTGATGATATCGGCGCAAAATTCGTCAACGTCGCCGTCAAACGATCCGGTTTCCTTCCGGTGCAAGATCAGCTCCTGCATGGTGCAGCCCGGTCTGGCTACATCGGGCGACAACCCGAACATCTCAACATAACGCCGATTGCAAACCGTGACCCGTGCCGATGTGTCATAGAGAACAAGACCTTGCGGAATGTTGTTCAGGGCGATACTGAACTGGCGCCTCTCTGTCTCGATGCTTCGATCGGAGGCTTGCTGTTGCTTCAGCAAAACCCGACACATCAAGACCAGAACGAGGACGATCACCAGCACGCAAAGAACGGCCACGCCGCCGGCCTGCAGGAGCAAGGCGTCTTCAAGCGGGCGTTCACCGCCAGCCGCTCGCTCGTGAACATGCCCGGCCGCGATTGCAAGGCCGATCGAGATGGCCGCAACCAACGCAATACCGCAACAGGTCAGCCACCGGATTGCCCGCGCAAACGCCTCGACCGACTCGCTTCCGTCGACGTCGCCGCGCGGCACTCTGCGGCCGCTCCCAGAACCTAACTGGCTCATGCCACCCCCCTGTCGTGACAGCGTAGCCATCACAGATGGAAGCGGCGTTAGGAGATGCGGTTAGCAATAAGTTAAGAGGTCGCTAATGGTCGCCTCGCTCGGTGCTGCGATCTCACAGCGGGAGCCGGCGCTTGGTTGAACAGGCTTCTCCGGCATTGGTAAACCATGGGTTAAGTCGACGCGGCGGCGGCGCCGATCGAGGTTCATCAAAAACATCGATTTTGACGCGAAATCCAGCGATGGAGAGGCGCCGGGGCAGCCGCGAAGTTGGAATACTGACCACAATGCCGCGGATTTGAGCGATCCCAGGGTTCCCGCGCTTAACCGTTTCTCCAGTCCGGACCTGCATAGTCTTGTACAGACGTGAATTCACGACAGACCGGATTTGATCACCGTGACATCCTTCGGACGCGTAATTTCGGTGCGTGGCTCGCTCGCCCGGGTCGGACTGCTGGCCACGGGCAGGATGGCCGTCTCGGAAATCAGGGCAACCGTCGGCCGCTTCGTCAGCATCCGCTGCGCAAGTTCGGTCACCGTCGCGATGATCACGGAAGTGTCCTGTGAGGACCTGCCCAACTCCGACAATTATATCGCCAGCGCCTCGGTCGATCTGCTCGGCGAGATCCTCGGCGGGCCGGAGCGGCCCAAATTCCAGCGCGGCGTCACCAACTATCCCACCATCGGCGATGCCGTCGAACTGATCAGCAATCAGGAGTTGCGCACGGTCTATGCGCCGTCGGGCTCGGATCAGATCAACGTCGGCGCCCTGCAGCAGGATCCGTCCGTCATCGCCTATGTGGATATCGAAGAGATGCTCTCCAAGCACTTCGCCGTGCTCGGATCCACCGGCGTCGGCAAATCGAGCGGCGTGTCGCTGTTGATGAACGAAATTCTCAAGGCACGGCCGAGCTTGCGGGTTTTCCTGCTCGACGTTCACAACGAATACGGCCGCTGTTTCGGCGACCGCGCGCTGGTTCTCAATCCGCGCAACCTGAAGCTGCCGTTCTGGCTGTTCAACTTCGAAGAAATCGTCGATGTGCTGTTCGCCGGCCGGCCCGGTGTGCCCGAGGAACTCGATGTTCTGGCCGAGGTGATCCCGGCGGCGAAGGGCATCTATACCCAGTATCAGAACTCCGACCGGGTCGGATTGAAGCGCGCCGATCCCAGGGCGGTCGGCTACACCGTCGATACGCCGGTTCCCTACCGCCTGGTCGATCTGATATCGCTGATCGACGAGCGCATGGGCAAGCTCGAAAACCGCTCATCGCGCATCACCTATCACAAGCTTATTTCGCGCGTCGAAACCGTGCGCAACGATCCGCGTTACGCCTTCATGTTCGATAACGCCAATGTCGGCGGCGACACCATGGCGGAAGTCATCAGCCATCTGTTCCGGCTGCCGGCCAATGGCCGGCCGATGACCGTGATGCAGCTTGCCGGCTTCCCGGTCGAGGTCGTCGATTCCGTGGTGTCGGTGATGTGCCGGATGGCGTTCGACTTCGGGCTGTGGAGCGACGGCGTTTCACCGATGCTGTTCGTCTGCGAGGAGGCCCATCGCTACGCTTCCGCCGACCGCACGACCGGTTTCGGGCCGACCCGCAAAGCCATCTCGCGGATCGCCAAGGAAGGCCGCAAATACGGCGTCTATCTCGGTCTGATCACGCAGCGGCCGGCCGAACTCGACGCCACCATCATCTCCCAGTGCAACACGCTGTTTGCGATGCGCCTGGCCAACGAACGCGACCAGGCGCTGTTGCGTTCGGCGGTATCGGATGCGGCGGCGAACCTGTTGTCTTTCGTCCCCTCGCTCGGCACCCGCGAAGTCCTCGCCTTCGGTGAAGGCGTCGCGCTTCCGACCCGGCTGCGCTTCAAGGAGGTGCCGGTGCATCAATTGCCGCGCAGCGAAGCCACGATTGCCACGGTTTCTTCGGTCGCCGCCGGCCACGACATGCATTTCGTCGGCGCGGTGCTCGAGCGCTGGCGTGGAGCGACCTCGCAGCGCGACGTTCCCAGCGATGCCGGCCTCAACGAACGGCCGGCGCCGCGCACCGTGGAAGCGCCGATGCTGCAGCCGTCGATGGGTCTCGATCCCGACCGCTTCTCGCTGCTGAAGAAGCCGCTGCGCTGAAGTCTGGCAGCCGACGCACCATGCGCATGCGCGCTTTGCGCAGATGCGGCCATCGACTATGATCCCGGGCAGCCGCATGACGCGGGTTGAGCCTGGAATCTCCCGATGACGCAGCCGATAGCCAAACGTTTCCCGACCCCCCTCGATCGACAAGCTGCCGGACGATATTCGCGCCCGCCTGCTCGCGGTGCAGGAAAAATCCGGCTTCGTTCCGAACGTGTTCCTGACCCTGGCCTATCGTCCCGATGAATTTCGGGCGTTTTTCGCCTATCACGACGCGCTGATGGACAAGGACGGCGGCCTCACCAAGGCCGAACGCGAGATGATCGTGGTCGCGACCTCCAGCGCCAACCAATGCCACTATTGCGTCATCGCGCACGGTGCGATCCTGCGCATTCGGGCGAAGAACCCGCAAATAGCGGACCAGATCGCCGTCAACTACCGCAAGGCGGATGTCACGCCGCGGCAGCGCGCCATGCTTGACTTCGCGATGAAGGTGAGCACCGAAGCGCACAGGATTTCCGAACAGGATTTTAGCGTGATCGCCGGCCATGGCTTCAGCGACGACGATATCTGGGATATCGCGGCGATCTCCGCGTTCTTCGCGCTGTCGAACCGGATGGCGAACGTCACCGCCATGCGCCCGAACGACGAGTTCTACATGATGGGGCGCCTGCCGAAGTGAGCCTGTTCAGGTGAGGTTTCGTCGCGAGATAGCGGCCTCGGCGATTGAGGCTGTCGGAACATCGGCCTATCATTTGCGCGATGTAAACGTCGGGAGGCATCGCATTGCTTGACTGGTCGGAAATCGTGCTGCGCCTTGGCGTTGCCACGCTTGCGGGTGGCCTGATCGGCCTCAATCGCGATCTGCACGGCAAGCCGATTGGTTTGAAGACGCTGGGTTTGGTGGGTCTTGCGACCGCCATGGTGATGGTGCTGGTCCATCCTTCCGACGATCCTGCAAGAATTTCCGATGCCGCGAGCCGCGTCATTCAGGGAATCCTGACCGGTATCGGCTTTCTCGGCGCCGGCGTGATTGTCCGCGCCGAGCATCGTTTTCGGATTCGCGGGCTCACCAGCGCCGCCTGCACCTGGCTTGCGGCGTGCATCGGCATCGCCTGCGGTGTCGGGCAGTGGCGGATCGTCGCGGTCGCCGTTGCGATTACGTTCATCGTCCTGATCGTAGGCGGCCGGGCCGAGCGCTGGCTGCATCGCACGCTCGGCGGCACCGAAGAGAATTCTCCCGCTCCTGCCGAGCCGGCAAAAACGCCGCCAGGTTAGCGGTGCTAGTCAACACGACCCAAGTCCGCACCAGCCCGGCAGATTGCATCGGGTTGCCATGACTTGATAGCGTGCCGGCTGGCAAGAACTCCTATAAATACGCTTGGTTATGCCATGATGGCGCGGGCGATCGAATGCCACCGAGAGACTGAATGATGGTCAAAAGCCAGAGCGAGCGGACAACGAAGGCAAGGGTCGTGCGGTTTGGCAGTCGCGAAATCATCACCGAGGGCCCGCTTCTCGCGTCCCAATGCCCGGCTGCTGTTCGCCGACAACCCGGTCATCTCACGCCATGAGGGCCAACCGGCGCTGATGATCCGGCTCGCCAACGAACGTCACAACATCATCAGTAACGTCACCGCCAGATTGTGGCTGTTCAAGAGTATCGTTAGCCTGGAAGGCCAGTCGTTTCGACGATTCTACGAACTGCCGCTGACCCGGAACGAAAGCCCCGCTCTGGCCCTGAGCTGGACGCTTTTCCATGTTCTCGATGAGGACAGCCCGCTTTACGGACTGAACGCAGATGACCTCGAGGCAGCGAACGTCTCGCTCGTGGTGGTGGTGTCCGGATATGATGTCGTTGCGGCGCAGACCGTCCACGCCCGAAAGTCCTACGATCACCCCGACATTCGGTTTGGACACCGCTACGCGGAAATCCTCGGCACTTCGGAAGATGGCCGACTTAGAATCGATTACGGCAGGTTCCACGAGACACTGCCGGGATAGGCGGCCGCATTCGTGCCATGCCAACATTTCCTGTGAGACGCCTTGCGGGCGTGCTAAAGTGGTTGCAGGATTCCGGAGCTGGCAACAGTGAATACCCAGCAGCCAATTACGTCGGAGGAGGAGCATCGCGTGCTCAAGTTCCGGCCACGGACCTCGGTGCGCCCGCCGGGTCAGCGGGAAGAACCTGGAAAGCAGGCTCGGCAGGAAGGCGCGCGGTCGCGCTACGAGCGCGACCGGGAAGAGCCGGACGATTTTCGTCATCGCATGCTGGCCAACATTGCCGCCTTCGCTTTTACCGTCGCGCTGACGGCGATCGGAATATGGCTTGCCATGAGCATCGCCGATATGCGCAAGACCCAGGATTGCGTGTTGATGGGGCGGCGTGATTGCGCGCACATTGCCGCGCCGCACACCTAGCAGCCTTAGGCTGTTCCCGGCCTTTTCGCCCGAAATCAGCTCCGACCGGCGCCGGGCGTCTCCATTGAACTCGGGGCGGCGCTCCGTTATACGGGCACTCGACTCCGGCTGACGGATCGGGCATGCCGGGGCAGCGCACCCCGCCTCCCATGCCATCTCGAAATTTATCTCCAAGATATCAAAGGTTTAGTGATGTCCTCTACATTCGATCAGGTCGCCACGATTATCGCTGAAACCTGCGACATCCCGCGCGACACGATCACGCCGGAGAGCCACGCCATCGACGATTTGGGCATCGACAGCCTCGATTTTCTCGACATCGCGTTCGCGATCGACAAAGCGTTCGGAATCAAGCTGCCGCTGGAAAAATGGACGCAGGAGGTCAACGACGGCAAGGCGACCACCGAGCAGTACTTCGTCCTGAAAAACCTGGCCGCCCGGATCGACGAATTGGTCGCGGCCAAGGGCGCGTAACCGCGCGCCATGCACCTCGAATATTTCCAGCTGATTGACCGCATCGTCGACCTGAATGTCGCCGGGCGCACCATCACGATCGAAGCGCAAGTTCCCAAGGAAAACACCATCTTCGAGGGTCATTTTCCCGGACATCCAATCATGCCCGGCGTGCTCCTGATCGAGGCGATGGCGCAGACATCCGGCTGGCTGCTGATCGCCTTGACGAAATTCGAGCGCATGCCGTTCCTGGCGGCCGTCAAGGAAGCCAAGATGCGAAGTTTCGTGAGCCCCGGCGAGTTGCTCAGGGTCGATGCTAACATCGTTCACGAGGGTTCGGGCTATGCGATTACCGCCGCCAAGATCCACGTTGGTAGCGAGCTAAGATGCAACGCCACCATCACGTTCGGTATTGTGCCCTTCCCGAATCCGGAACTGCGCCTGCACATGGACGCGATGGCCAAACGCATCGGGTTTCCGCAACAGGCCATCACCCATGACTGAGATGAAGCAAGCGGCGGAAGTCTGGATCACCGGTATCGGCCTCGCAACTTCGCTGGGCGAAGGGCTGGACGCCAACTGGGACGCTCTCAATGCGCGGCGCATCAACGTCGACGAGAAGAATTTTGCGCCCTACATCGTTCATCCCTGGGCGCCGGTAAACCTCGATACGCAGATCCCCAAGAAGGGCGACCAGCGTCAGATGGAGGCTTGGCAGCGGATCGGAACCTATGCCGCCGGGCTCGCGCTGGATTCGGCCGGCGTCAAGGGCAACAAGGAAATCCTCGGGCGGATGGACATGATCGTCGCCGCCGGCGGCGGCGAACGCGACCTCGCGGTGGACTGCAACATTCTGAATT
>Ga0137377_10000984_pt1 | contig 18972 bp, 16 predicted proteins | sample SagtaG_22_FD_104815 | JGI IMG/M metagenome (GOLD analysis project Ga0137377, IMG submission 104815) | Vadose zone soil microbial communities from Sagehorn Ranch, Mendocino, California, USA - Sage2_L_40_16 metaG | ecosystem: Environmental > Terrestrial > Soil > Vadose zone | place: USA... | reverse complement strand
ACGTGAGAGCGACGGCATGCTTGCAGCCCAAACGGCGCATCATCACCGACGGTGTTCTGTCTGCAATCGTGCTCCGTCGAGTCGCACCCGCCTCTACTGTGATGGGCGGGCACCGCTGGAGCGCCTGGCGAGGCCTCTGCTTTGTTCTCTCCGACAAACTGCTAGCCAGGTGATACTTCCTACTATACCTACTACAGCCAGTCCTGCCAGACCAGCCAGAACCGCTCTTCGTGAGACACCTGGTTTCGTCTGTTCACCCTGAAGAGAGGGAGTGCTGATAACAGCTGGCTCTGGCGGTCGACTCAATGATGCAGCCGGGATGGTAGGCCATACATGTTGGGTTGGTGGGATCGCGGCAACAGTCGGCTCAAGCGGTTGGCTTGGTGAGTCAATTGGAAGGTGTTGTACAGGTAAGCAAGCCTGTTCCAGGGCGGTAGCAAAGGCTTGCACATTAGCAAAGCGCTGGCGTGGGTCCTTGGCCAGTGCTGTCTGTACTACCTGCTCAACTTCAGGAGAGATCGTTGAAATCTTCTGTTGTAAGGATGGAGGAGAGGCAAACATATGCTGGGCACAGAGTTCAGTAAAAGACCCGTGAAAGGGGCGGTCACCGTTTAACCACTCATACACAACGATCCCCAATGCATATTGATCACTAGCAGGGCGTGGTTTGCCTTGAATTTGTTCAGGTGCCATGTATGCGACAGTACCTATGACATCCTGGGTACTCTGGTAACGCGAACTTTGCGCTAGTAAGGCAATGCCAAAATCGCTAAGCAGAACCTCATTGCGTCGCCCGATGAGCATATTCTCTGGCTTGATGTCACGGTGGATCAGCTTCTCATCGTGAGCATACTGTAAGGCATCTGCTAATTGCTTGACATAGATTACAACAGTCGCCAGGGGTAGGTGGCTGCCTTTGGGATGGCGCTGGCGCAATGTACCATTGGCAGCGTAACTCATGACGAGAAAAGGTGTTTTTCCCTCTACGCCGAAGTCTAACACACGCACAATATGTGGATGCTCTAACTGAGCGATGGTTCGGGCTTCTTTGCGGAAGGTCTCCATGTCATCTGTGGTCAACTGGGTGTGCAGTACTTTGATAGCAGCCAGAGTTCCCAGGTGAATGTGCTCTCCCAGATAGACCTCTGCAAAGCCTCCTTCCCCCAGGAGGCGGACGAGATGGTAGTTGCCAAGCTTCTGGCCTACACGGTCGGTCATCCTCAACGCTCCCATCGAGCAATGCGTCACCACGCTCGTTCAATTAGCAAAAAATATAAGAGTAAGACGCGAGTGGGAAATTTACAACTCGATTATAGCATAGGTAGAGTGTTTTTGCTAGACGGGATTGTCATATACGGAAATTCGTTGCAAGAAACTACCTTCGCCCATTTGTTAAGTCTTGGCTATTTCGTATAGCCATGTTGCTATTGACCACACTCGAACTGACCCCTATACTCATAACATGGAAGCAACGATACCTGTCATCTATCAAGACCATCACCTGCTGATTGTTAACAAGCCAGCGGGTCTCGTCATTCATCCCACATACAAACATGCGGATGGGACGATGTGGGATGCGCTTTTGGCGTATCTTGAACAGCAGGGAGGTGATGATTGGCTGCCACCTGATCTGCCTGATGAGCCAGGGTGGGCTGGTGCGCCTGAGCAGGTGCAGGCAATGTTACGCGAAAGGCGTACGGAACGGATGTGGAAAGAGGATGGTTTGCTGCCACGTCCGTGTTTATTGCACCGTTTGGACAAAGACACATCGGGAGTTGTGGCCCTGGCGCGTACTAAAGGCTCACGACGTCACTTGATTTGCCAGTTTCATGAGCACAGTATCGTCAAATGTTACTATGCCGTGGTTCGAAGGGGAGCGCCTGAATGGGCAAGACCTCGTGCGCCTTTCAAAGTCATAAGAGGACAGGATGAAATAGGTGCAGGGCAGTTTAGTTTGCTCACTGATATTCCGTTACATGGTGAAAACGAATGTATTCTGGAAGGCCCGTTACAACGTGATCCGGCTGATCGCAGACGCTGTATCGTAGGGTCTGAAGGACAGCAGGCCAGAACTATTGTGAGAGCACTGGCATTAGAGGGCGAGTTTGTACTGTTGGAAGCGCGGCCAGTTACCGGGCGAACGCACCAGATACGCGCTCACATGGCCGCCTTAGGATATGCTCTTGTTGGAGATTCAACCTATGCGCTCCCTGCCGAGGTAGGCACGCCGGCGGCAGCTATGAAGCGGCAGTTTCTGCATGCATATCGTCTTGAATTGAGGCGCTATCCCGATAACGTATGGTGTACGTTTGTGGCGCCGCTGGCGAATGACCTCGTGCAGTGGCTGGAACACTACTTTCCCGCAGGATTGGAGGTTATTGATGCAAGCAAGGCCGTATCCGCCTAATAGCGGGCCTTATGCGAATCTGAGCGAGGAAGAGAAGAAAAAACGGCTGGATGCCATGGTGCGCATCTGGCAAAGTGACACTGAGCGGCGTCTTGAACGTGAGGGTTACCGCACATTTGTTACGGCTGTGGGACTTGATGAGTATCGCTATTGTGTGTGGATGCGTTTTCCTGAGTGGGAGCGTTCTGCCGTGGTGGGACAGGTTGTGACGTTGCGCCGTGCGCAGAGTGGAGCGCCGGAAGATCCTGCACTTTTTAGTATCTGGCGGTGTGATCCATTACTAAAGACAATGCCTGATTGGAAGGCGCGGCTGCCCAGGGAGAATGTTTTTACTATCATGGTTCGGATCACGCCGGGAGGGTTAGGCGAGGGCGTGAAATGGGCGACTGTGATGCCAAAAGAATTGATTCCGCGCTACAAACCTGGGTGGCCCACGCAGCAAGAATGGGTGGCCTGGACGCGCTCATTTGACTGGCTGGCTATTGCTGTGCCGTTCATACGGGCGATGCTCGATACATTATAACCAGACTAACTGATATATAACCCTTTTTGCAGATCCTTTCTGATCTCGTAAGCTTCCCCGGCATCTCGCAAGATATCCTTATCTACCGTGACGTAAAACATTTTTTCCTGGTTATGGTTCATCAGGCCAAGAGCGCCTTTGAAAGGGACAGTGACTTGCGATTGGCCTATGAGTGTATCTGAATCTTCGTCGCTTATTAAACTTCCAGCAGCGTTTGCGTAGACGAGCACTATCTCATTCTCGAATGCCCTGGTGACACACAGAGCATTGACGAGTTCTACTTCAGCCAGCTTATTGTGTTTCAAGCCTATGCCAGCATCTTCAAAGCGCCAGTAACTTGGGCAAATGACGATCTCTACTCCTTCTCTTACCATTGCCCTGAACATCTCAGGGAACATTAAGTCCCAACAAATAATCAGGCCAACATTGCCAATCCTGGTATCAAAAACAGAGGTGTCGTTTCCCGGGGTAATATAGCTGCGTTCAGGAAGCCACAGGTTCACTTTGCGATACCTGCCGCGAATCTCTCCGTTGCTGTCAATATAATAGGTTGTGTTGTACAGACCTGTACCATCGCCTTCGATTATCGAGCCAGGAACGATATCTATGTAATATTTTGAGGCGAGTTGTTGGAAGTGCTTGACGTAACGCCCATCGTAATCGGCAAACTCACTTCTGCCGCTAAGCGGTCCAGCAATAAAATCTTCGGGAAAGACAATGAGGTCGTTTTCGGATGATGCTTCTGCTATGAATTGTTCGGCTTTTGCGAGATTCTTTTCAGGGGCAAACTGGTTGATTGCAAATTGTACAACGGCTATTTTCAAGAACATTTCTCCTCCTCTGGCCTATTGCAGCCTGTTGATATGCTGTTCAGGTGGTATTATCGCATTTTTTCGTTCGCTTCTGTTCGCTCGCTGCTTGTGTTTGTCATTTCCCAAAATTGCGTTGGGCCTCTTCAACGATCATCCTGGCAAGAACTAATGAAGAAGTGGCTGCTGGGGAGGGAGCGTTCAGGACATGAACTACGTTCTCGCCATGCTGGATCAGGAAATCGTCAAGTAGCCGACCATCGGTTGCTAATGCCTGAGCCCGTACACCACTGGGGCCGGGTACTATATCATTAGCTTGTAGTTCTGGCAGGTAGCGTTGCAACTCCTTGATGTATGCTGCCTTCACATAATCACGGTACAGCTCTGCAAGTCCCATTTTCCAATATCGGGCGGCCATCTTCCAGAAGCCACCATAACTCAATACCTCCCGCAAGTCCTTGGGGCTGATCTTCCAGCGCTGGTAGCCCTCGCGGGCAAAGGCAAGCACCGCATTTGGACCAGCCCACACTGCGCCATCTAACCTGCGGGTAAAATGGACCCCCAAAAATGGAAAGCGAGGATCGGGTACCGGGTAGATCAAAGCTCTCACCATATGGCGTTTCTCCAGGCGCAGTACGTAATAATCTCCCCTGAAAGGTATTATGCACATAGAGGGATTCTTACCACTCATTTGACTGAGCTTGTCGGCCTGGAGTCCCCCACAGGTTATGACATAGCGGGCTTCTATTTCGGCTTGTGCATTCCCGGCATGTGTTCGTGGTAGAGTGCAGAGAAGTAGGGTCCACCCTCCTTTATTGGAAAGGGCAGTGACTTTACAGCCCGTGAAGATTTCACCACCGCGCTGCTGGATATTATGTGCGTAAGCACGAGCTACTTTTACAAAGTCGGTGACTCCTGTCTGAGGTGAATAAATAGCTTTGATACCGGCCGCATATGGTTCAAGTTCGCGTAGTCGTTCGTGTCCGATCATCTCCAGGCCTTGAACTCCATTGGCGATGCCCCTTTGATACAAATCTTCAAGTCGAGGTAGTTCGCTTTCGTCGAGCGCAACAATGACCTTACCGCAAAGCTCGAAAGGTATCCCTTCTTCCTGGCGAAACTCCAGCATAGCTCGATGGCCTGCTACGCATGCTTTAGCCTTGAGGGAACCAGGGGTATAATAGATACCGGAATGAATAACACCGCTATTGTGACCAGACTGATGTCTGGCAAGAACTGGCTCTTTTTCAAGAACTACTACACGCAGTTCGGGTTGGCGAATCAATATTTCGCGCGCGGTCGCCAGACCAACAAGACCCGCGCCGACGATAGCTACATCATAGTGATGAGAGGATGGACTGGAGCCTTCGTTCATCTATTTCATTTTTTCCAATCACTGAGCAGCGCCTTAGCGGCGTTATGGCCGGGAGCGCCCATGACGCCGCCGCCAGGATGAACTCCTGAGCCACATAGGTACAGGCTTCCAATGGGAGTACGGTAACGCGCGCATTCTGGAGCCGGTCTTAGCGAAAACAACTGGTCAGGTGTGATCTCACCATGAAAAATGTTCCCGTTGGGCATGCCATAACGCTGTTCAATGTCTACAGGGCTGAGTACCTGGCAATGAACGATGGCGTCAGCGAAATTGGGCGCGAACTCAGTCATGGTTGTAATGATATTCTCAGCCATCTCTGTTTTGACTTCAGCTGACCACTCGCGCCCTTTAAGATGATAGGGAGCGTACTGGCAGAACATCGAGATGGTGTGGTAACCAGCAGGCGCAACTGAGGGATCAGTGGCGGACTGCATATATGCCTCGATATACGGCTTTCGCGAGAGTTCGCCTCGTGCTCCCTCTTCGTATGCTTCTTGCACCCAATCAGGTGTCGGGGTGATGTCGAGCGATCCTGAATGTTGCAAGCCGGGTGCCGTACCAGGGATCACCTTGAAACTGGGTAACTCTTTCAGCGCAATGTTGAGCTTAATCACCGCGCTCTCCGTCTTAAAGTGTGAGATGCGCTTGAGAAAGTCTATATCAAGGTCTGCATCAGCGCAGAAGTGCAGGAAAGTGCGTTTAGGATCAGCATTTGAAAGAACGGCTGCTGCTCGCAGTTCCTCGCCGTTTTCCAGGCGTACACCCTCGGCGCGTCCATTATGAACGAGGATTTTTGCCACGGGAGCGCCGGTACGGATGACCGCGCCGTGTGCCTGTGCAGAGGCAGCCATGGCGAAGCTGATACGACCCATGCCACCACGGACGTAGCCCCATGTGCCCTGCACACCGTTAACTTCGCCGAACATATGGTGCCATACGACGTAGACCGAGCCAGGCGTCTTTGGACCAATAAAGGAGCCTATCACACCCTGTCCTGCAAAAGCAGCACGTAAATAATCAGACTCAAAATAATCTGCAAGCATATCGTACAGGTTGCCGAACATGAGGTAGCGGTAAATCTCCTCATCCTCGCCTCGAAAACGTCCTGCTAGATCAGCAATGGATGGCGGTTCCTCAAGTAAAATGGGCTTGAGAATCTCTGAGGCACGATCAAAAAATTGTAGGAATTTGGGATAGGCCTCAGCATCGTGCGGCGAGAGCCGGCGGATGTTCTCGATGGTTTTTTCGGTGCTGGCGCGGAACATAAGATAGTTACCATCCAGGAACGGCACAAACATCTGCGGGTCTTTCACATAGGCATCAAAGCCATAGCGGTGTAATTCAAGGTCGCGAATGATCTCAGGTCGCAGCAGACTGACGACATAGGCACAGGGTGACATGGTGAAACCTGGAAAAGGTTCTTCGAGTGTACATGCTCCTCCAACTCGGTCTCGTTGCTCAAGCACAACGACTTTTTTCCCTGCGCGAGCAAGATAGCCTGCCGCGACAAGTCCATTATGCCCTGCTCCAATAATGATTACATCAATCTGCTCGGTCTGATTTGCCATGGTGGGAGTCCTTTCGGGAAATAACACTGCTTACCTGAGTTTAGTATATCATATAGGCCTTGTAGAGCTTAGAGAAATGTTTTACAGTATGAATGAGTAAATGAATACCAGGGACGCCTGAACTCTGCAAATGTACTACGTTCCTGGGTATTTTCACTGTATTTGCTATGTAACGATAGGAGAGTGTTTTTATGAGTAGTCAGCATCGAATCTGTCATAATTGTGGAGCATCGTTAACAGCGAATCAAGCGTATTGCCCTCGCTGTGGGACCCGATACGTCGAACCAATTGTTCAGCAACCTGGAGAATTCGAGCCTTTTCCTCCTGGGCAACCGATCACTCCGGGACCTACTGAACCCCAGGTGGCTCAGCCTCAGCAGCCTGTAGTTCTACCTTCCCCTCCCCAATCGCAGTCAGCCTATCCACCGCAAGGCCGGGGTTATGCTCCACCTTCTTCCCAAGGCAGTTATGGGCAACAGGTGCCAGGGGCGCCTGGGCCAGGGCAGGTAGGTGGTCCTCCTGAGCCTCCAACTTCTGATGCCGATAATCGTTTGAGAATTAACCTCATTATTGGCGCCATCGTATTAGTTTTGTTATTGGCGTTAGGAATCGGCGGTTTCTTTTTTTTCTTAGGCCAGAGAAGCAATCCTACGCCGGGAATAACACCTACCCCAGGCGTTACGCCAACGCCAACGCCGACAGCGACAGCGACACCCACGCCAACGCCGACAGCGACACCCACACCCACACCCACGCCAACGCCCACACCGACAGCGACACCCACACCTACACCTACACCGGTATCATTTCAGGTGACAACGATTGACAGGTCGGTAAGTCTGCTCTCAATAGCGGGGATGTCCTGCGGAACACAACTTACTGTTACCTACATCGCTACCTTTAACGTCCTTCCCAAAGGTGCGGGAGGGGCCGCACAATTTACGTATACTAGAGCCGGTAGACATACCAGTAAGACAGGATTTGTACAATTCAATCCAGGACAAATGAAAGTCATTCAGAGGTAAGTAATTATGCAAATAAGGCCGTATGGTGACACAGCTAATGATGGAGTAGTGCAGCTTTCTTTCACGCTCCCATTGCCATTGAACGCTCGCGCACGAGAAGGAGCACGACGATATGCAATGTTGATGGGTATCAGCAATCCACTAATAGCGCATGCAGAAAGTATAGATAAAGCGTTCACTTTCTTTGTCATCTATGGGGCCTGTGCGCATACAATCGATCCAGAGCAAATTCTGGTGGATGAGCTAGCTCACGATGAGTTGGATTTCTACGAGATCAACGAACTGGTCGAGAAACAACTTGGCCGGCGGGTGACAGTGATTGGCGCTGCAATCGAGAGTGATGCGCATACTGTAGGTATCGATGCAATATTTAACGCTAAGGGATTTGCCGGGAACTATGGTCTGGAGCGTTTTCCGGCGTTTCGCGCATTGAATCTTGGTGCGCAGATATCCTGTGAAACTTTGCTGAGACGGGCGGCAGAGGAAAGGGCGGAGGCTATTCTTGTATCGCAGGTCGTGACACAAAAGAATGTACATATCCACAATCTCACCAAATTGATCGAACTGGCTGAAGCTGAGGGCGTGCGAGACCGCTATCTCTTTATTATCGGTGGGCCGCGTATTTCGCACACCTTTGCTAAAGAGCTTGGTTATGATGCTGGCTTCGGTCCTGGTTCGACTGCTACTTCGGTTGCAAGCTTCATCGCGCAGGAGTTAGTGGCCCGCAAGCAGTAATCTCTACCTGAACATATACCTCTATCTGGTATGCTTATGTCTCCTTTCTACGTAAGCGATCATTGGTTTGCTCATGAAGTGCGAGCGTGTGTAAGTGGAATAGTCTCTATAGTACGCGTGGTTTTCGTGTACTATTATGTAGATAGGGAGTTTTCCATCTCAACACGAGGAAAGGAGTGTTACCATGTTAGACAGCGAGAGCGAAGAGGAAGTAGCGCAGCCAAACGCAGAAGAGCTTGCGAAAAGAGAACTTATGGAGCACCCAGAGGTTCTGGAGGTAGTCGAGGAGCGGAAAAAGCGAAGGTTTACCTGGAGCGGCCTACTATGGATGGTAATTGGTGTAGTGCTGATTGGCTTTGGCCTTCTGCTCAATACCGGTATTAATTCCATCGAAAGCTTGATTGTAGGAGTCGGGGTAATAGTAGTATTAGTGGGATTCCTCAGGATTTTAATAGGCTTGATCAATCCTATCGTTCCTAGCCAGTTATAATGTTCGAGTAAGCCCAGAAGAGCCATTTACGGAGTGAACGTCTCAAATACAGGAAAGTCATTGCGTCCCAGGAGCGCGAAGGCTGCCTGTATTATGCGATTCTGTGGCAAAGCCAGTATATCATGAAAATATCTTGCGTCTCCATGCAATGGATACTGTAGCTGCGACTGGAGAGACGGTAGTGCTGTCCTGGGCGTTGCTGTTGGCGCTCTGGGATGAAGGCGCTACTAAATCATCGACTAATTGCTGTATCGTCACAAATTTAAAGCCGCGATTTTTTAACGTTGTGATGATGATGGGTAATGCCGCTACCGTCTGCGCGCGATTCCCTCCCCCATCATGCAAAAGGAGAATGGCTCCGTTGTGCGCATAGGAGAGAATTCTGTTCGCAATGACACTGACTCCCGGCACAATCCAATCTTCTGCTGAGCCATCCCACATAACGGTTGTATACCCAAGATATTTGGCTTGTGCTAAAACGATGCTATTCAATGCTCCATAAGGAGGACGAAAAAAGGTTGGTCGCACACCAATGACGGCTTGAATGGCCCTGGTGGTGGAAGTGAGTTGTGACAAAATAGCCTGGGCAGAAAGTAGGGTCATTTCTGGATGCGACCAGCTATGGTTGCCTACTATGTTCCCCTGATTGTACTCCTGGCGAACGGTATTGGGATAATCTGCAACCAGATATCCGACATCAAAAAAAGTGGCCTTTACCCCGTAGTGTTGCAGAATTGCAAGGATTTGAGGAGAATAGTAAGGGTTAGGACCATCATCAAAGGTCAGCGCGATTTCTGGTAGATGAGTATTACCATTGAAAAGAGGATAACCTAATACAGGAGCGTGGAGGGATCTGCTCGTTGTGATTGGAATTTGCGTTAAGGCTGGCGTGTGTGTCTGTTTTGGCGCAACAAAATGTCTGGGATCGGATTTATGTAACGAAGTCCTATTCCAAAGGGCAGGTGTAGAGAGTGTTATTGTGCCAAGCAAGACAAGAATGCCACTCAGCACTAAAACCAGCTTGAACTGTTTGTTGTTTGAAGACATGGACAATTATTTATCCAATGCGGTTAATTCTCCCCTATAGCCAAGTATAGCATATTTTCGGGTGGAACTGTAATAGATGCACTGCTATCTATATCAGGAGAAAAACGAGGTGATTATGTCCAAAGATGAGTAATACGGAAATAGGGATAAGGCTAGCCGAAAAATATGCTACGTTACTGAAGCGTACTGTCTGACGTTCCTTTTTTGGGAACAAGTATTGCTCATTCATGCCAGAGTAGTTATCTCATTCTTTTCTTTTCAGGAGCCTGGTGTATGCAGACACGCAGCTGGCATTTAGTGCGGCGGCGCCAATCGCCAGCAAGCAAGCCAAACTCTACCATGTTGATGGTTTTGATGTGTAGCATGCTGCTCTTTTTCTCAAGTTGCTCTAATCCACTAAGTGGTGTAGAGTCTGCCAATATACAGCAACCGACTCCAACTCTGCCCAAAGCATCTGCGACCCCATCACCAACAAGAATCAGGACGGACAGTAACGCCGAAAGTCCTTTAAGGGCTGAACTGTCCAAAGTACAGCAGATAATTGCAGGAATGACCCTTGATCAGAAACTAGGCCAGCTACTCATTGTGGAGTATATCGGCAACAGTTATACAGGGATGCAACTCCAGTATATGGTTGCGAAACAATATGTTGGAGGATTTCTGTACCAGGAAAGCAACCATAACTTTGAACTACCATATAATGTAATTGGCAATGTGGCTGATTTTTCGCGCCAGGCAATGGGTGATGCGAAGATTCCCCTGGTAATTGGCACCGACCAGGAAGGCGGCCTGGTAAACAGGTTGTATGTTTTTCATGGCTATTTGCCTTCCGCTGCCCAGATAGCAGCAACGGGCAACCCGCAAACAGCTTACAGCCAGGGAGCTTTAGCGGCTAAATGGATGCTACAACTGGGCATCAATGCCGATCTCGCTCCAGTCGTCGATGTGCATACTGTCGATCCTCCAGTACTGGGAACGCGCATGTTTGGGCGCGACCCCAACACGGTTGCCTTGTATGCGGGAGCGTACCTGGATGGATTACAGCAGAATAACGTGGCTGGCTGTCTAAAGCATTTCCCTGGACTTGGAGCGATAACCTCAGATCCGCATGCCGGGTTGCCGACTGTCAATAGAAGCCTGCTAGATTTAGAGAACATTGATCTCGCGCCTTATAAACTGATGATCCAGAAGGATCATCCAGCGATGATTATGTCTACTGACGTTCTGATGCCAGCAATTGATCCTACTATGCCGGCAGAACTCTCGCAAAAGACCATCGATGATCTCCTTCGGAATCAATTGGGTTATGATGGAGTGGTCATGACCGATGGGCTTTATATGCAGGGCATTAGTGATAGATGGACGTTGAGCCAGGCAGCAGTACTCTCGATCATTGCCGGAAATGACCTGATTGAAGGGCCATATAGCACTAGCCAGGTGGCCGTGATAGTGGCTGCGCTCAAGCAAGCCATGCAACAAAGTAAGTTGAGCATCGACCGTATTAATCAGTCGGTGGAGCGTATCTTGCTCATGAAAGTTCAATACGGTATTATCAAGTAAAGTCTTACAAAAGCGCGCGTAGAGGAGACAGAATCTGTTCGCTCAGTATGGCATACCAGGGGCGTTTCAACCATTGATCAAGTGTCAATTCGAATGAGTTAGAAGTATCGCACTTGAAAAGCTCTTCCATTTGACGGGCCAACTTTTTGCTATACACTTCGACATTGATCTCATAATTTCCAACAGAACTGAGACGATCGAGGTTGGCTGTTCCAATGGTAGACCATTCTCCATCAATAGTACATGTTTTAGCATGAAACATATGGCGATAGCCAAAAATGCGTATACCAGCTTTCAAGCATTCTGTAAAGTAACCTCGTGTGAGCCAGTCGGCGATTACGTGATTTGAAACCCAGGGCACAAGTATCTGAACATCCACACCACGTCGTGCGGCGGATTTGAGCGCGCCCAGCAACATGGGATCAGGCACAAAGTAAGCATTGGAGAGAAAAATAGAGCGTTCCGCTTTGTCAATAGCCTCGATATACATATCACGAATAGGAAAAGTGAGCCGCAATGCGCTCGTTCCCCTAATGTTGATGAGTGGATCGAAGCGGCGAGGGTAATGTCGTGTAATATGATTCTGGTTCGGGGTGTGTTGATTCCAGAAGTCGGTAAATGATTGGGCGAGATGGGCTGCGGCTGGACCCTTCATGCACAGGTGCGTATCTCGCCAGGTCGTTTCATAGAGGCTTCCCAGGTTAAAGCCACCGATAAAGCCTGTAGTGCCATCTACGACGAGTATCTTACGATGATCCAATGCGTAGCGTCGAGGATCGAATATATGCCAGGGTTTGCGAAATGCCTGGAATTTAAGCACATGAATATACGGTGGAAAGATCTTAAATGCACGTGGCACGACTGTATTAGCAAAGCTGTCGAAGATCACATAAACGTCCACTCCTTGATTGGCCTTACATGCGAGTTTCTGCTTGAACTCGCGACCTATAGAGTCGTCTTTCCAGATATAGGTTTCCAGGTAAATGCTCTCCTGCGCAGCATCAATTGCATCGAGCATAGGCACGTAGAGGTCACGCCCATAATCGTAGATTTGGACAATATTCTCTCCGATGTCAACCTCCTCCAAGCGCATATGTGGAAAACTTCTTTGATACCTGTGATGTCTGCGTAGCACGGAGACAAATTGTAAGATGAGCACAACGATGGCCTGTAGCGTAACCACGAAGCCAAATATCTCCAATATCATGCGCTTGATAGAGAATCGGCGAGGTCGAAGTAAGCGAAATATTTTCCCCCAAATATATTGAAAGCGTTGCATTTTAAGGTATCCCATTGCAGAAATTTTGCAGGTTCGTTTGGCCTGAAGAGAATGATCGCATTTTAGATTGTTGATATTTCCGCATTGATTATTCTACCCACTTTCATTGTGGTGTTGCAAGGTCGTGTAGATTGTAGAACTTTTGTCGCACTTGACATCTGTCTCTTTTTTCCGTATACTTTTTACGTAACCGCTACCGGAACCGGTTTCGGCAAGATGAGGATGCCAAAAGGCTATGCAGGTAAAAGAGGGGCATTTATGGCAAGAAAACCCACTATTGAAGACATTGCCCGCCTCGCAGGGGTGAAGAAGACCACCGTCTCCCGTGTATTGAATCACAAGCCTGATGTTAAGTCTACTACGCGTGAGCGTATTCTTCGTATTATTGAGGAACAAGGCTTTGTCCCAAGCATCACAGCCTCTGGCCTGGCGACTGGCCGTCGTAGCTTGATCGGAATGCTCGTTCCTTCGTGGATCTGGCCGCTGATTCCTGAACTCATGCGTGGGGTCGCTGAGGTCATAGAACAAACGCCATATGAACTGGTGCTCTACAGCATCAATGATGCTGACCTCAAAAAAGACCGCAGCGAGGTCATCAATCGTGTACTTGCAACACAACTTACTGCGGGTCTTTTAGCTGTCTTTCCAGGCGAAGCATCACAGGATTTGACGCGGCTCTACAAACAGGGGTTTCCTGTGGTAATTGTTGATGATCAGCGAGGACAGACTACGCCATGGGTGGGGGCTGATAATGTAACCGGTGCGTATCTTGCGGTTCGTCACCTGATCGGCCTTGGCCATCGGCGTATTGCGCATATTGCGGGGCCAAATGTGTATCTTGTCTCTCATGAGCGCTATACTGGTTACCGCCAGGCGTTGCTTGAAGCGGGTATCATTCCTGATCCTGACCTTGTACTGGAGGGTGACTTCATGCCACCTACGGGGCGTTCCTGTGCCATCAAGCTCTTTGAATTTCCAGTAGATAAGCGACCCACAGCAATTTTTGCGGCGACAGATCAGATGGCTTATGGCGTACTCGCTGTAGCAGAGGAGTATGGCCTTTCTGTCCCAGAGGATGTTGCGCTCGTCGGCTTTGATGATGATGCTCCCTCTGCTCATGTTCGTCCAGCGCTGACTACCATCAGGCAACCCAATTATGAGATGGGCCAGCAAGGTATCAAATTACTGTTGTCTCTGCTCGATACACCTGGTTTTACTGGGAATGACGGGCGGACTACTGCATCAACCGAGAGGATGCCTGGTGGTGCAGATAAAGGAGCGCACTCCGGCGATGGCCAACCTATCCGCATTCAACTCCCTACCAGTCTTGTAGTGCGTGAATCTTGTGGATCTGGCGATCATATTTCGATCCAAACGACCTCGGATCAGAGTATCAACTAAGGAGGTAATCGATGGCTCCCCATGCTTTATTTACTCGGAAAACAAAAAAGGGCTTGTTTGCCCTGTCGTTCCTGCTAGTTTTTGCTGTCCTGGTTGCTGCATGCGGGGGTTCGCAAAAACAAGTATCCCATAAGCAGGTTCCTCTTGCGATTGTTCCTAACACAGGTGGTGACTTTACCAGGGTCTTTAACCCGTATCAAGTCAGTACTACTACTTACTACGGAGCGCAGGGTTTGATCTATGAAACCTTGCTCTTTTTCAATCGCCTGGATGGGAGCGAGAAGCCCTGGTTGGCTACCAGCTATCATTTTTCAAGCGATGCCACCAGCATCACGTTTACCCTGCGACAGGGAGTGAAGTGGTCTGACGGCCAACCTTTTACCAGCGATGATGTTGTATTTACGCTGAATCTGCTCAAGAAATATCCTGCCATGGACTTAAATAGTATATGGCAGTTCATCAAGAGCGTGAGTGCACCAGATGCGAGTACGGTACTGGTAACGCTGAACAAACCTTTCACGCCGCTCCTCTGGTACCTGGGGGGACAAACCTATATCCTCCCCAGGCACCATTATAGTGGTGTTGGTGATGCGAGCCAGTATGCAGACCCCAACCCTATCGGTACAGGTCCATACATACTCAAATCGTTCACACCACAAATCTACATTATGGACAAGAACCCGAACTACTGGCAGCCTGGCAAGCCCGAGGTGAATGAAATAACGTTTCCGGCGTTCGACTCGAACACAAGCGCCGAGCTGGCACTTAATCACGGTCAAATTGGATGGACCGGGCTTTACATTCCAAATATCCAGCAGACGTACATTAAGCTCGACCCCGTTCACAATCACTACTGGTTCCCACCCAGTGATGTCGTCATGCTGTATCTGAACACTGCGAAATACCCGTTTAACCTGTTGCCCGTCCGGCAGGCAATCAGCTATGCCATCGACCGTGAGCAACTCGATAAAGTTGGAGAGAGTGGTTACGAGCCTGCTGCCAGCCCAACCGCCCTGATATTGCCGGCAAACAAGAGTTACCTCTCCCCTGACTATACAAATACAACCTTTCAAGTAGATCCCAACATGTCGGCTCAATTGCTTACAAGCGCAGGGTTCACGAAAGGATCTGATGGTATCTATGCCGACAAGAATGGCAAGAAGCTCTCATTTGCCATCAACGTCGTCAGTGGGTGGACCGACTGGATTACCGATTGCCAGATCATGGTGAGTGAGCTCAAGGCTATTGGCATCAATGCCAGCGTGAACACGATGGCGTACGATGCCTACTACAACGCCTTGCAGATGGGAACCTATAATGTAGGAATGTCCTACACATTCCCAGGTCCGTCACCATACTTCCTGTACGATAGCTTGCTAAGAAGCTCGAACACTGCGCCTATCGGCCAGCAAGCAAACACGAACTTTGAGCGCTGGAGCGATTCGGCCACGGATCAGTTACTGAGTCAGTTTGCCAGCACGACCGATCCTGCGGTTCAGCAGCAAGCCATGGCAGGTATCCAGAAGATCATGGTTGAGCAAATGCCGACCATTCCATTGACAAACGAGCCGTACTGGTCGCAGTACAGCACCGCTCACTTCACGGGCTGGCCTGACCCGAATCACCAGTATGCCCTACCTTCACCATTCATGGCCCCGGACGATGAGATTGTTCTTTTGAACCTCCACCCAGTCGGTTAGTCACCAGGCTAGCATCTGAAAAATAGTGTAGGACGGCTAATGTGTAGGGATGGTCTTTCAGGCCATCCCTATCGTAGAAACACCTTTGGAAAGGGGCAAGATGCGTTATCTGTTGCGCCGCATCGGCTTTTACCTTGTCGCTCTTTGGGCTTCAGTCACCCTGAATTTTCTTATTCCGCGCCTGGCTCCGGGCAATCCCGCCGAAACCATGATGGCCCGGTTGAAAGGGAAGATCTCTCCTCAGGCACAACATGCGTTGGAGATTGCGTTTGGCGTCAATCATGATCCGTTATGGTCGCAATATTTACAGTATCTCAACAACCTGCTGCATGGTAACCTGGGAATCTCAATCACGTATTTTCCTACACCTGTCTCTGTGGTTATTAGCCAGGAACTTCCCTGGACGCTCATGCTCCTGGGTATTGCTCTAGTGATCAGTTTTATTATAGGCACGCTACTGGGAGTGATTGTTGCCTGGAGACGTAACTCTACGCTGGATGCTGTATTCTCTCCTCTGTTCACTTTCTTTTCTGCAATACCTTACTTCTGGCTGGCCCTCATTTTGCTTTACATCCTTGGCTACTTGCTCAACTGGTTTCCCATCAATGGGGGCTATGATACCAGTACGACAGTGCCAGAATGGAGCCCTGACTTCATCTCCAGTGCCATTCAACATGGCATGCTGCCCGCCTTCACAATCGTGATCAGTTCTATAGCAGCATGGCTGCTCGGTATGCGCAATGCGATGATCACTACGTTATCAGAAGATTACGTGCTAATGGCTGAGGCCAAAGGACTCTCCCAACGACGGATTATGCTCACATACGCTGCACGTAATGCTATTTTGCCGAATATTACTGCCTTTGCACTCTCTCTGGGATTTGTGGTAAGCGGCGCATTGCTCACTGAAATCGTTTTTTCATATCCTGGTGTTGGTTACGCACTCTACCAGGCCGTCGAGAACCTTGATTACGCCTTAATACAAGGTCTCTTTCTGATTATAGCAATTGCGGTAATTGGCGCGAACTTTCTGGCAGATCTGGTTTATATTGCACTTGATCCTCGCGTGCGCCTGGAAAGGAATTAGCAGCTATGAGTATCCCTATTCAAGAGATAAGTCTGCCCTCGCCTGAGGTAAACGCGTTTTCAAGCCAGGTGCATCGCTGGCGTGATATGTGGCGGCTTGTCAGGCTGAACCGCAAGGTGGCATTTGGTCTCGGTATATTAAGCTTCTTCGTACTGGTCGCCATCTTTGGGCCGATATTTCTGAGGCAGGATCCCAATAGCTTCAGTCCAGATATTCTCTCGCCCCCATCAGCCACACACTGGCTGGGCACAACGCAAACAGGACAGGATGTCTTCGTCCAGGTTGTGGTTGGTGCGCGTGCTTCGCTCATTCTGGGCTTTGTCACTGGACTCGTGGCAACGATCATCTCCGTGATTGTTGGCCTTACTGGTGGTTACTTTGGGGGCTGGATTGATGAAGTCCTCTCCCTGATTACCAATGTCTTTCTAGTGCTGCCGGCATTGCCTCTGGCCATCGTACTGGCGGCCTTTTTGCCGTACAAGGGTCCACTGACGGTAGGCTTTGTGACAGTCATTACAGGATGGTCGTGGGGTGCGCGAGTGCTGCGCTCTCAAACGCTTACGATGCGCAACCGTGAATTTGTGGAAGCAGCGAAGGCGAGCGGGGAGTCATCGATGCGCATCATTTACTTTGAAATTTTTCCCAATGAGATTGCGATAGTAGCAGCGGAACTTCTCGGAACCATTATCTATGCCATTCTTGCAGAAACTGGGCTCGAGTACCTGGGTTTGGGTGATGTCACTTCAACAAGTTGGGGAACGATGTTCTACTGGGCGGGTAACAATGATGCGTTACTGTTAGGTGCATGGTGGTGGTTTCTGCCTGCTGGTTTATGTATCGCTTTATTGGGTGCGGGACTCGCCTTCATTAATTTCGGTATCGATGAGATAGCCAATCCGCGCTTGCGTAAGGAACCGAAACCAAAGATTGCTAAACTCAGCGAAGCGCGAAAGGTGGCTGCACCATAACCACTGTGCTAGCAGGAGAACTTATGAGACTGTGTTAAGAAAGAGGCAGGGACAATGAACACCAAAAATGCGGGAGCACAAATCCCACCAGCTGTGATGGAGGCGATTCACCTGCGTAAGTACTTTCCTTTGCGACAATTTAAACTTTCTGGTTCGCACAATGTGGTGCATGCGGTTGAAGATACGTCGCTGGCTCTTTATCCTGGCCGTGCCATGGCGCTAGTTGGAGAAAGTGGCAGCGGCAAAACCACTGTGGCTCGTTTACTGGCATGCCTCTACGAGCCTACTGCTGGCACAATCATGTTTAGAGGGGAGCCTATCAAAGATAACGGGAGGGCCGCCTTGAAAACCTACCGCCACCATATTCAGTTGGTGTTCCAGGATCCGTTCTCCTCTCTCAATCCTGTGCATGACGTTCGCTATCATCTGAAACGTCCTTTGCGACTGCACGGTTATGCTCATACTACTGCTCAGGAAACAGAGCAAATACTAGCTCTGCTCAACCGCGTAAGTTTGAGTCCGGCCGAGCAGTTTATTACGAAGTTTCCACACCAGTTGAGTGGAGGACAGCGACAGCGCGTTGCCATCGCTCGCGCTCTAGCGGCCCAGCCAGAGGTGCTGCTGGCAGATGAACCCGTTTCGATGTTGGATGTCTCGATTCGCCTGGATATACTGAATTTGCTGTTGCGCCTTAAAGACGAGGAACAGCTTGCGCTGCTCTTCATCACCCATGACATTGCCAGCGCACGTTATTTCGCCGAGGATACGCTTGTCATGTACGCTGGTCAGATGGTTGAGGGTGGGCCGAGTGAGGAAGTTATTCAGCGACCCCGGCACCCTTACACTCAATTGCTGATCTCGGCTGCACCCGATCCTGACCGGCTGGGGCCAGATGGAAAAAGCACCATGACACTGCCGGCGCGTGGTGAAATTCCCAGCCTCATCAGTCCTCCTGGCGGCTGTCGCTTCCACCCCCGTTGCCCACATGCTATGCCGGT
>Ga0137377_10000983_pt1 | contig 18974 bp, 19 predicted proteins | sample SagtaG_22_FD_104815 | JGI IMG/M metagenome (GOLD analysis project Ga0137377, IMG submission 104815) | Vadose zone soil microbial communities from Sagehorn Ranch, Mendocino, California, USA - Sage2_L_40_16 metaG | ecosystem: Environmental > Terrestrial > Soil > Vadose zone | place: USA... | reverse complement strand
ACCTTCGCAGTCCAAAACTCAGCCCGCGAAAGCGGCATAATGGTCAGAAAATACTGAAGATAGCATGGTGGGCACTGTCCGATTCGAACGGACGACCTTTCGGGTGTAAACGAGAAGTTGCGATACACGCCAACACACAGGGTACGACAAGAAGCAATGAAATCAACGCAAAAGGCGGCTCGCTTTAGGGCCGTGTTGGATGCTCTTATACCCAGTTCACGGACAATTACACGGACAAATACCTGGTAGGGGCAGCGTTTCCAGGGGCATGCCCTTGAGTGCTGTGAGAATTGCTGATACCTGCCCGCGAGGTTAATTTTGATGAGTTGTTCGTGTTCATGAGATTTCTCCTGATCCTTCCTTGTTCATTCCCTCAATCGCGCTCGATTAGTTTTGGAGAGAGCCACGGGCGATCCTCACTACCTTGCGAGCCTTGTCCTTGGAGGCGGCAAGATGTTCCTGGGTTTTCTGGAGCGCATCGCGCTTCTGTTCCTCGTTCACGATGGCGTAGCGGCGGAACATGGAATCGGTTCGGTGCCCGGTAATCTTCATGGCGACGGCTTGAGGAACGCCGGCGGCAATCATGTTGCGTGAAGCTGTGCGGCGAAGGTCATGGAACAGACGGTGTGACACTCCCGCGTTTTTGCAGGCTGTTGCCCAGGCTTTTCTGAAATCTCCAATCGGCTTCCCGTCGCGATGGAACACATATTCGGCAAACCGCGGCTCTGACTCGTCGCTCTTGAGGATTGCGGCCGTGCGGCGCCGTTCGATGATTTCGGCAAGCTCCCCCTCGAGCGGCATGGTTTCCGCCTCGCGCGTCTTGGAGTTTTCGGCGCGCAGATAGATCACATCCTCGCCGACATCAGACCAGCGGAGCGATTTAATCGAGCCTTTGCGCCAGCCAGTTACGAAACCGAAGCGGGAGAAGTCCCGAAGATATTCGGGCAACTTGGCGCAGACGGCCTCAAAGTCGGCAGTCTCAAAGAAGCCCTGGCGCTCGTTCCCAACTTCGCTCAGATGCGGAATGAATGGCTGCTGTGATAGCTGCTTGTTCCGGATCGCGACCTCGAAGGCTTGCCCCAGGAGTTCCATCCGGCGATTTATGGTGGCGTTAGCATAACCCTCGGCACGCAATTCCTCGATGTACTTCCCGATGGCCTCGGATGTGAGATGAACAGCCCGCCAGGGGCCGAAACGTTCGCGCACAGGCTTGAGTGAAGATTTCGCTGTTCCAGGCCACTTGTCGCGTATACGGAGATCCTGTTCCAAGCCGTCCAGCAATTCACCCACGGTCACTCGCTCTTGCTGCGGCCCGACGAAGGGGCGACCTCCATGCTTCTCAGCGGCAATTTCCTCGAGCCTGCGTTTCAGGAAACGCTCGGCCTCATGGTGGTTCTTCTCCGTGGCTTCCAGTTTTTCATTGGTGCGTACATGCCGAGCAACTTCGCGTTGCTCTTTGCCGTGAGCATAGTAAGCAATCCAAAGGAACGGGCTGCCCTTGCGTTGAAAAACCCGGCCCTGTCCGCGAGTGTTCATCGCGTCCATTCCTTTCCGCACAACCTCAAGAACTCCGAAACGCTCAGTCCCTTTGCCTTGGCCTTTTTTTCGAGTTGGCGGTATTCCTCATCCGACATTCGCAGTTCTACTCTTTTCGTGAGAGGCTTACCTGTCTTTAATGGCCGGCCCATGCGTTTCTTCTTTTTCCCCACCCTGACACTCCTAGAATAGACTTATGTACGTACAAAACTCAAGCCCTTCGTTGCTGAATGTACTTCTCGATGCCGAGGGCCGAAAACAGCAACTTGCGGCCCTGGCGCCGGGTGAAAGGGTACTGCGAATGATGGCGGTATAGGTAATCCTTGGAAATGCCCAACCGCTCGGCGGCCACTTCCACAGATAGTAGCTCGTCGTGCTCTTGCGGCTCCGATGCAGGGGCCATCAGACGCGCCCAGGCGACGGCCTTCGCCGACTCCAGACGGCCGATGAAGTCCGGCAATTCCTCTGCTGGCAATTCCCGGGCAGCCTTGAACAGTTGGGTGTCGATATCGATACTTACAACCCTTTGTTCTTTCTGTTGGATCACACATCCTGCGCTTCTCTCTTTCCAGTCCTTTTTAAGATTCCCCGAGGTTCGTCTGCCCCGGAGATCACGTCTTCACTTCCCGGCCGACGCGAGGGCCTTTACCAAAATTCGTGTTCTCCTTGTGTCTAGACCTTTAAAGGCGGACCGGCCTAGCGGCCGGCCCCCTGAATCATCAGATCCCGTGGTCCGCCTAATCGGTCGTCAGGTCAAGACGTTGCCGATCTAACAGTGACAGGATCTTTTTTGAAGTCGATCCAAAAGACCGAACTTCATTTTTGTGAAGCCGGGGCCGCCGCAGGCGGTCCGCCTTTAAAGGTCCATACAAAAGTTTCTAGTCATCGATCCCCGCCTAAAGCCTAATAAACCTGACGTCACCTGCGACGCATGCTGCTCGCTGAAAGATCCGACATGGCGCGGCCCAGCATCTGTAACAGCTGAAGCCCGAGGTCCGAATCACCCACCACGATGAGCGCAGCCTCATCGGTTAGCTTGTGGATCTTCGAGAAATCCTCCGCGATTGGCGTGACGCTGCCGTCGGCGTGCTTTTGGGCTAGTCGGCCGTCGCTGGCTGCCACGATGAAGTCATTCCCAAACCATATAAGTACGAGACTCATACAATTTTTTCTCCCTTAGCTACGGGCGGCCAGTGCAGCAGCACCGATGCTTTCAGTCGTTCGGCGGTTTCGGCGCCCAAAACTTCTTGTGCTTCGCCCTCGTCAATCAAGGCGCGGCCCAAGGACTGAATTTTCAGCCAGACCTCTTCCAGTTCAGCCGCACTCAACGGGACAGGCACGAGGTCATTGTTTTCATTGTTTGCTCCGGCGACGCTTAACTTCCTTCTTTCGTTCTCGGATCCCTTGATCAACTTGTCCCATGGGAAGCCCAAAATCCAATGAGTAGTACGCCTCTTTCGGTGGCTGAGATCGGTCCGGGCGAAAGAGTCGAACTCGTCTCTCCCGTGTGATCGGGTCGCGAGTCATGTAGACCCCCAAAGTCGCCTCGCCCTTTTCGTCGTAGCTTGTGAATTTTTCATCTTCGGGAATCTCCCCCAAAACCGCGGCCACTAGTTTCGGTGCAAAGCCATCTTTCAAAAGAAAATCTGCGATCGCGATCCGATACAGATCCTCTGTACTGAACATCCGCCGCCTGCCCTTGCCTCGGCCTGGAGTCGCAGGCGAAAGCGGATAGAAGTCGAGGTCGAGAAACGTTTGGATCCTCCAAATCGGCATCTTGAGGAGCTCGGCAGCCTCGCCAATGCTGAATCTCGGAACCTCGGCCGGCTCACCGCCGAATACGTTGTCTAATGTGGCCAACGACCATTTCTTTCTGGGCACTGTGGCACCCCCTGTTTACAAAAGGTCAGACCTTTATTATAATCGAAGGTATCGATCGAGGCAAGCCTCGACTGAGACCAATTGAGATTTAAGGGTCGGAAGGGTCGAAGAAAGGGTAGGGGATTATGAATATGAGCTCTGCACCGCTTTTGATGTGGGATGTTGATGATGTCGCTCAAGCATTGCGCTTGAGCCCGCACACTGTAAGGAAAATGGCCAGCCAGCGAAGGCTTCGTAGAATAAAGTTGGGCAGGAGAACTTTGTTCGATCCGGCCGATGTCACTCGCTACGCGGATCAGGCCCGCGCCGCTGCCGAACAGAAGGCACGATCAAAATGAGTGCCCCAAAAAGTTTCGCCGCAGGTGACTGACGATCATCTGCGGCGATTATTCCAAAGAAGGGAAACGCCGCCCGTTTAAAGGTCGTCGTCCGCGTTTTCGTTTATGAGTATAAATCGTAGTTCCAGCTTGTCAAGTCCCTCGATGCGAGCCTCGACCCGATCCCGCAGGTCGCGGCGGCAGCAATCGCAGCTCAGTTTTGAGGAGCTTCTTTCGCTCTCGCCTAAACTTCGAGCTCTTTACGCAAAGGTCCGCCGGATCCACGACGATGGCCTCCAGCCGTATTTTTGCCGCAACGAGCATTGGTACGGCTACGGCGTAGCAAACCGTCCGGGGTTAAGAAATCAGTTAGAGGATCTCGTCGGCTGGGGCGCCTCAAAAAATTCGCCCGTTGAATTGAAGACCTCCCGCAGCTACGACACCGCCTATCACAAGCTCTACGACAGTTTGCCGCCCTGTAGGGGTGGCTGCTGCCCGTCGCCGGAGGAGCTCTACCGCTTCTAGCCGCCGCTTTCGCTTTGAGGAAAAAATGACACTCGAACAAATTTCTAAACTTCTCGACGAACTCTACCGCGGCCGCTTTTGGGGAAACCTCCAGATTGATTTTCAAGACGGCCAGCCGGTCGTCGTTCGTAAAACTGAAAGTTTCAAGACTTTAACCAAAGGGAACAACTCATATGGGAACTCAGACAGAAATTCAAACCGCTGAAACTCAGACATCTCAATCTCAAGCCGCTGAAAGCTTGTTGTCACTTTTCGGATCTGAAACTCAAGAGACATCTGAAACTCAGAGACCTGAAACTCAGACCTCTCAATTTCAAGAAGCTCAGACCTGTGAAACTCAGACCTCTCAATCTCAAGCCGCTGAAAGCGTCCCGAAGCCCGAGAAGGAACCGAAGGAACACGTCGCTCAGGTGCCTAGCCTTGTTCAACGACAAAGAGCTGGCGGGCTTTTGAAGACGGTTAACGAGGCTGTGAAGAAGCCTGCACCAAAGAACGGGACAGCAGGGAACGGGGTAGCAGACAGGACCGCGAACAACGGATCGTCCGCTCCTTCCCCCCAATCCGGCCGGTTCTTAGATGCTGGAATGTTCAACCCTGCCGTCGATCCAGAGCCAGAGGAGCCTCTTTTGACAGGCCTCATCTACAAGGGGGACGTCATTCCATGGATCGGCCGCGAGAAGCAACGCAAGTCTAATCTCGTTCTGCAGTGCGTTATTTGCATGGCGGCAGGTCGTGGGTTCCTGAATTTTCCGCACGGCACCGGACAACCGGTAAGAGTTGTGTATGTCGATTATGAAACCAAGCAGAAGTCACTCGACACGCGATACGACGCAATCTGTGATGCTATGAACTTGTCAGATGAGGAGCGCAAAACACTGCCTGAAAATCTGAAGATTATTTTGGTGAGGGAGCTGCGCCGCAAGCATATCGAGGTTCCCCGGTTTCCGGTAAAAGCGGTCACAGCGGCCACCGGCACACCTGAAGAAAGGAAAGCCAACGGGTGGTGGAAACGGTTTGCGCATGAATATCCAGCTGACGTCTACGTCTTCGATCCGATGCGCTCCCTGCACGCTCAGAATGAGAATGATTCCCTGATTGAAATGTTGCTGAGTCGGCTGCGTGAAATGTTCCCCGATACAACGATCATCATCCCTCACCACATGAACCGCTCGAGTGGGCAACCAAGAGGAGAGTATGGACCTGTGAGGCTTTCGGGTGCTGACTCGGTTCGTGAGTTTGCCCAGGGTGCGCGAGGTTCGAGTGCGATCATCGCACACGCAGACGCCATCGTCGTCCAGGAACGGCGCATGGAGTCGGATGTCGAAACGGTCTATCTTGGTGCCTACATGAAAGACGCCCCTGACGTCGAACCAATTACCTTAACCGAGTCAGATCACATGTCGTTCTTCTGGATCCCCTCGGAGAAGGTGCCGGAGCATTTGCGCGCTTCCTTTGAAGCCCTGCGACACGAAATCCAGGAACGCCCTTCACGCGCGTTTAAGAACGCAGCCGACGCCGCAGAGGTGCTTCAGAAAGTGCTTCAGAAAGGTAAAAATGGCAAAGATGGTAAATCAATGTCCCGCGCCACGGCTTTCAGCCACATCAAGAATCTGAAAAACGGGGCGTTCTTGCAGGCTGGGAACGACGGGAGTCTCAGGATTAAAGCTCCTTCTGACGGCGTAGGGGGCGTAAATGCCTAGACTGCTGGACTGTTCTATATATATATATGATTTTAATACATTTAACCCTGTCCAAGTCCCTGCAAAAACAGTTGGACACAAGTTGGACAGTTGGACAACTGTCTCGCTGTCTAACTGGAGTCCAACCAAAATTCAAAACACTTGGACACTCCAGCCCCTTGATAACACAGAGCTTAGAGGTGTTTGTCCAACTGTCCAGCGGTATGGGGGGGGCAGGGGGTGGAAGGGTAGCAGGATGAAGGTATTTGCGGCATGAAAGCCAAACGTAAAGGCTCCCGGAACGAACACCGCTCGATGGCCCTCCTCCAGGCCTCCGGGTATCGCTGCGCCCGCTCCGCTGCCTCCCTAGGCCCCTGGGACGTCATCTGCATCGGCCGTCGAGATTTCGTCCTGGTGCAAGTGAAAAGCAATGCGTGGCCAGGATCCGTTGATCTCGAGAGATTGAAAGGTTTCCCGTGTCCGCCGAACTGCCGCCGTCTGATTCACAGGTGGAGAGACCGTGTGCGAATGCCGGATGAGCGGGAGTTATGATGAGATGAGAGATGAACGAGATGATGGGATGAGAGATGACGAGAAATTTTGTAAGGACCCTTTTAACCCAAGGACCTGGGGCTCGCGCCCCAGACCCGCAGGTTTTATGACCCGAGGTTTTATGGCCCGGCAGTTACCTGACGCACCGGCAGTTACCTGACGCAGCTACCAGGGGATCCCGATGCTCGAACGCTCGAAAGGAAGTAAAGCTTATGGCAAACGACCTGAATGCAAAAAACGAACTGAAAGCTAACCCGATCGAAGCTAATCCCACGATCGAACTCTCCCCGACGCCCGTGAAACCCTCCGCGGAACCCTCCGCGGAACCCTCCCCGGCGTACGTGGAATCCCCCGGCCTCGATTCCGCCGGCTCCGGACCTTCCCCGGAACCCTCCGGCCTCGAATCCTCTCCGGAACTCTCCCCGGATCCCTCCTCCGGCCGTCGGCGCAACGCCAAAGGTCACAAGCCTGAGTGTACCTGCACTCTCTGCGCCAGGATCCAGGCTCGTATTGCTCGAGGTGAACCATCTCAGGCTGAGGTTCGCGAGCAACGAAGGCAGCAACGGGAGCAAAAGCAACGGGAGCAGCAGAAGCAACGAACTACTTTATTGTCCCGCAAACGCCAGGAGCGCGAGGCACAACGTACAGCTCTTGAGGCTTCGATTGAAACTCAAGCTCGTTTGGGACACAAGCCAAATGTCACGTTGGCCGGAGAGATTGTTGGAATGGATCCTCGACGAGCGCAACAGGTAAGTCAGGCGGAGGGATTCGTTCAAGGCGCGCTTTCTCGTGCAGGGATTACGGATGACAAGCTCGCTCAAATTGCAGCTGAAGGACTCGACGCAGCTCTCCAACGCATCATCACAGATCGTGATGGCCGCATTATCGACGTTGTGAATGTCCCAGATTGGAAATCGAGACACGCATTCTGGGCTGATCTACTGCGAGTAAAGAAAATTCTCGGTGGAGAAAATAACGACGGAGGTATGGGAAGTGGAGGTCTCATCATCATCACTCCCGACTCAGCGAAAGTTCTTCCAGGTCATCCACCGGCTTGCGTCTGCGATGCATGTAAACTCGCTTGGGAGGAGAAAACACAGCATCTTCGTCGAGCCGCGAACCGCGAGGCCGCGATACTTACAAGTGCAGTGAACTCTCAGCAGCCGCCGATCGATGCCGAGGAAACGGAAGTCGAGGAAGTAGAGTACGACGACTTTGGCCCGGTTGAGTGACATCCTACTTCCTGCCACGCGCCGTTTCTGCCTTCTACACAGCGACCTGATTTCATTCGACCTGGATTTTCATTCGCAAATCCCAAAGGGACAACGTCTTGGTTGATTCAGTCCTCGGTCCCCCTCGGGATCCTGCGGGTCTGGGGCGCGAGCCCCAGGTCCTCGGGTTAAAAGGGTCTTGAAAGACGTACACAGGAGGACGACGACGATGAGAGCAAAACTGACCAAAGGCTATTTGAGTTTTTCAAGTGCTGCAAACAAGCCATCGATGCTCGACATTGAATAAACTTCAGTGCTGCATCTCTTGTCCAATCCCAGCTTTTTAACCCTGAGCTCCATGCGTCGATCAGTGAGGACGAAGTGTGAGATGGGAAGTGCCACTGATAACAGATCAACGTCCATCGGGTCACTGGGGGCGATTGGTTCGTTGCCGGTCAGCAGTTCTGCGACCATGCGGCTGGCTACGTATGGCTGTGGAAGCTCGCTGAAATATGGAGACGCGAAGAATTGCAATATCCCTTCCCATTCAGGTGGCTGACCTCGCAGTTCGCGCCAGAAGTAGCGATACATTAGGGGGCCGGTCGCAGCCATGAAATTCCAAAAGTCATGTCGGCCAGAGGTTATGTCGGCCTCAAATTTCTTCAAGGTCTCAACTATCGCAATGGCGTCTCCACGTTGTTCCACGGCCAACTGTCGTTCGTAGGTTTGTCCTTTAGAGCGCAATTCCTGCCTGAGCTGTTCCCATTGTCGCCCAATATTGGCCTTCGATTGGGCCCTTCTTCGCAACAGGTCGGGACTCTTTAGTGGCCCGACGGAGACAACGAATCGATCGTGTCGCACTTCCTCAAGTCGTCGCACGGGGTCGCCGTGAAAGTAAGAGGAAGCCGGCAGATCGATGGACTCTGCTTTCTTCGCGAAAGCCTGCATGCCTCTAGAAACCTGCTCATCATAAATGCCCTGGCGGTGGTTTAACGAGATTCCCTGCGAAAGACGAGCGAACATCCCGTTGACTTGATCATCCAGACGCTCTGCGGCGTACTCCTCTTCTTGGTCGCTCTCCGGACAAAGTAGCTTGCCTGCGCGACCAAGGTCGAAAATCAGTTTTTGCAGTCGTTTTCCACGTTGCACCTCGATGTCTTGCAGAGCTTCGCCCCGTTCAATCTTGACGAGTTTGATGACAACCGAAGTGTCGAGCGAAAGCGTTGGCAGGTATGGCTTCTCAAGCCTGACGGTTGGCACATGTGACATAAGACGAACCTCTGTCGTCAAAAAGCCTGTTTGCGCCTCGTGGCATGTCGCGTTCATGCCGTTAATGCAGACAGCGCGTTTACCCATTCTCCATTGTTGCATTGCATGGCCCAGCACACGCCACAGCTCGCGGAGCATGAAAAAGCATAGATTCGATATCATTGTGCCATGTCGGTACCGGGGAGAAATCACCTCTGCCATTGCGGATCACAAAAAAAGTACAAGCACTGCTGTCTGCCACTCGATGAGAAACGGACATGGCGCGTACAGATAACGCGATCGGCGCGGACGCTCCGAGACAAAAACATTGCTCTACTTGCGGCCGCAGGTGACATCTTCGGCTGGGATCGACCGTGGGACAAAGTCAAGGAGAGCTTCACCGACGCGCGCATCCGCGAGTTCTACCGATTCGTTGCCGGCCTCTGGCCCGTCGGAACCGATCAGCGTCATGTATTGCCGGCTCCTGATTCAAGCTTGAGAGCTTTGTACCTTGGCGAAAACGAACCCGAGATGATGGTACGGAATGTCTTCCGATTCAGCCTCTATGCAGACCAGATTCTGGTCGTTAATCCTTTCCTGAACCCCAATGTCATAGCGGAAGACATGAATCCGATTGCGCGACCTGGCGAATGGCGCATCCAGACGCTTCGGCTGATCTACCAACTCGGGCAGCTTGCACCATGGATCGATGCAGGTTTAGTTGTTCTGATACCTGACCCCGGGGACTTCGACCGATCATTGCGCGTCAAAACGTGGGACCTCGCCACTGCGCGCCTAAAGGGAACGAAGCCGAGCGATGAAGACATTGATCAATCGATGATAAAGGCGCGAACGAGGAGAGCACTTCTGCTATCGCCGCGAGATTACGTCGAGAGGACGGTGCGCGAGACGAATCCAGGAATTAGCGATGACATGGTTATGAAGTTTTTAGAGGATATAGAGCGAGATCGGGCCAACGATCCTCTTCTGCCGAATGAGACGCTCGATCAAATGCCAGCACAGACCATGGTGGCGAACATGGGTGCAAACCTGGAAATGGGCTTGTACATTTGTCAGGCGACAGGTTCCTTCCCATACACAAACGTGAAGTTCAGGTGGAGAGAGATACTCGCCGCAAAGCAAGACCTGGATGCCACGGCTCAGGTTTGGAGCCCCCTGACAAATGCGTTTCAACAGCTCTCATTTAAGTTTCTGGACAAGGTCGATTCCGGATTTGCGTGTACGATCCGAAAAGAGGGACGGTTGGAGGGCTTTCGTTCGTATCTGCGAAAACTGTGGACCACCGTAGGAGGCGCGCTTGATCTCGCCAAGGCGGAACCTTTGGCACGGGACTTTCGAGACGAATTGACCCAGGCCTATAGCGAAGCACAAGCAGAATGGGGCGCGATTGATCGCGACTTACTCAAGTGGGCCGTACCTACCGTCGGTGGTTCTCTTGTCACAGGCATATTCTCGCCAGCTATCGGGGGCGGACTGGCGGTGGCCGGTCTTGCTGAGATCATTCAGGCAGAGATGAAACGGCGAGAGTTCCGCAAGAAAGTACCGATGTCGGTATTCATAGACCTAGAACGGAAGTGAATCCTCGGGGAGCTCTCGAGTTTACATCGTAAGATCCTGTCCATTCTTGGCGGTCGATACCTGAGCGTACAAAGCAAACTCGGACGACGGCACCTAGGCTTTCTTCTGTTGTTTCGGATCCACCGCCGCTGGAACTGAAGGGACGAGCCACACATAGACTCCAAGCGTAAAGGCGCATTGAAAAACGCCATCGACAATCAACAGCGCGGAATCGTGTTTCGCATGCCTCGCTTCCTCTAAAATCTCCCGAATCGCTTCGACCGCTGCTTCGGGCGTTGGGTCTGGGAAGCCAATTCCGGAGATCAATCCGAAAGTTTCATTGTCGAGAGGGACGCGGTCGAACAGCTGAATTTTCCGAGCCGCGGGAGACGGTGCATCGGGAGAAGGCATGCAGACGTCGAGGACATGACGGGCACGCTGGATGGAGGAAAAAGTCACGGCGCAAATGTCTTCCTCTCGAAGCCGGATCCAGTTGTCCTCATTCTCGATATACCGCTCTGCCGCACATCGTAAACAAACCGGCCATCCGTCTTCATCAATCTCGAAGGGAAGAGTGTAGATGTAAGTCTTCGTCACCCAACGCTCGCAATCTCTGCACAAGAAAAAGTTCTCCGGTCTTCCAAACCGAGTGCGATGAAACTCACATTGCGTGACGATCCCCCTCGGGCTATCGCTGTAGATGTCGTACCAGAGCTTATGCTCGAGTGGGCCGCGGCAGTTCTTACCGCATTCGCAGCGGAGCGTCTTTCCGTCGAGAACTCCTGTCCGAACTGCGTATTCGAGTTTCTTTGCTGTCTCGAGTCTTTCGCGGTTCAGTCGCTGTATATCCGGAAGAGACCACATGGCGCATGCCTCCTTCTTGGACATGCACCAGGAGCAAAAACACAAAGACCGCCCAAGCATCAGGCGGTCGGATTCTTGGAGATTCCGTTGCGAGATATTTTGAATCCCGCCACATCGAGCTTTGCAGCTCTCGAGCCTTGCAGCTCCATCGAGCCTTGCGGCTCAAGCCACCGTGCGTCTCCTCGCCGGTTGGCGGCGACCTCGTGGGTCGCGCTCCTGATGCTGGCGATATCGTAGCAAGCCTCTTTCGTGGAAGACACAATAAAACGATTCCCAACGATTCCCAACGGTTCCCTTCGTCGAAGCCAGGGACTCCCGCGGTCAGCTCGTTTTGTTCACTGCGCAAAAATCGAACGATTCCAACGCACTCCGGACAAAGAAAAACCCCGCCGAATCCAAAGGACTTAGCGGGGCTCTTGGAAGGACGTTTATTACGCAGTGGCTGTTCCAGCAGCAGTTTTACGCAGTGGCAGTCATCCGGCGCACAGAACCTTCAGAGATGCCCAGCTCGCGCCCAATTGCCCTCAGGGAAAGCCCCTGGGCTCTCAGACGGGCTACAGCCGCATGGTGTTCGCCATTGAGCCTAACTGGTCTGCCGAGCCGCTTACCAGCCGCCTTAATGCGAGCCAAACCCGCTTTGGTGCGTTCGCTGCGCCGAATCCGCTCCTGCTTGGCGATGACCGCCAGGATACTGATAACCGCATCTTTGAAGATGCCTGTGGAGTCGAGGTATTGCTCGGTGTAGGAACGCCATCCCACACCGTAAGATGTGAGCCGGTTGAGATAGGTCAGAGTCTCGTAGGCACCCTCGCGGGAGAGTCGGTCGAGACTCCAGAACAGCACGAGGTCAAACTTTCGTCGCGAGGCGTCATCAAACATCCGTTGGAACTGAGCGCGGTCGCCCTTTGAGCCGGTTTCGTAGTCGGTGTATTCGCGGACGATCTGCCAGCCCTGCTTTTCCGCAAAGTCCCGAAGCTGGATTGCCTGATTCTCGGTTTCCTGTTTATCGGTTGAGACGCGCAGATAAAGGGCGATTTTCACGGCTTCACCTCCGGCTTCACCTTTCTTGGCCTTCCGCCTAGCCGACCATTCCTTCTGGCAGCCGCGGCTTTGGCCTTCGATGTGCGTTTGCCAAGTTCGCTCATAACCTTGGCGATGAGTTTCTTATCCATGAGACTCCATACCTCCCGCTTCATGCCTCCATGTATAGACCACTATAACCCATCGGTTGGGTTTGTCAAGAGGATTTACACAGCTGGACAGTTGCTCTGAGCGCCGCCGCTCGCAGCCGTCGAAAAATTTTCTACCCGGGCCGCGTGGAGAGCTCCAGGGGGGGGCCTGTGCCTTGGCCGCCCGGGGTAGGGACCTCGATCAGTCATCGCGGAGAATTTTTTGGGCGGTATAATGGCCGGAGCGTCAAGCCCATAGTATGCGGCGGACTGTGCGATCGGTATCAATGGATGAACGACGCGCAAGAACTCACATCGCTCGCCGAGTCTATAAAGGAGCGAGAATAGATGCTGCGGGGGTCTGGGCGGAGCCCAGGCCTCTGGGTTAAAAGGGTCCTGAAATACCTCCGGAACATTTACTTGACCTGTAATCCGACCAAGCGGAAACATTCAAAGAGAATTAAGTAGTGTTCTTGGACGTTAGTGCCGAAGCGCATGAGATCCTTCCCAGCGCCGATAGGTCCCTGTATCTAATCCACTCACGAGCCGCGCCATACGAACTCTGAAAACATCGCAGATTCGCAGGAGAGTCTTTACCGTGATGGGACGACCGCACCTTGGATTGCGGGGAAGGATCGGTGCAGGCTGTTCCGTCTTGCGAATTTCAGTCTGGCAAAATTCCACGACGGCGCACACGGTCGGCGCTTCCGCGAATCAATGGGGGGTGCTGCGGCGGGTGCACGTTCTCCTGGAAAATGAGGAGCCAATCGAATTTTACCTAGCCGTTAAGACACGCAGGAAAATCAACGCATGCCGCACGATGCATTAACCCCACTGGTCCGCATTCTCACGGATGGCTGCACACGACCCGGCGCATACGAACGGTTGTACTCCGATCTTGAACCACGACGACATAGGTGGGCACGACGTGGCAAATGCGGGGACATGACTGAGCCGTATCCCTGGAGCGTGCCCTGGTCAGCGCGATAGTTTTGGGCAGGACCTAGACTTTCCTGTTCAACTCGGACGAGAATGAGGCGTCATGATTCATCTCGCCATTTGGGTCGTGTCGGCTTTATTTATTTTCTGGTTCGCCATGACCGCCTGGAGTTTCGTTACACGTCGGAATCAAAGACGAGCATTGCGCCGACTAAGAGACGCTCATGCGAACTTGTCTCCTGAACAGAAGGCAGACGAAACAGCACAACGCGTGGAATGGTATCTCAATCTGCCAACATGCAGAATCTACATTTTCGCTCGGCTTATCAGATGGCACTATCGACGTTGCGCCGTGTGCGCCGCTGCTTCATCTAAGGGCGATGACATGAGGTACGAGGAGTTCTGTCCCAGGGGACTGAAACTCATTAAGGCTGTGGAGAAGATTCTGGTCCCTCGCCCTCAAACACTGAAAACTCGTAAAGGCGGGGCATAAGGTGGCGCGATAGGAATTGGTCGCGCCTCGCGGCGGTTTCCGTTTCGTGTGTGTATGTGAAAGAAAGTCCGCCTCTGACATGGCACCAGCCGTGGGCGGGCGAATACATCTGACCTGTCGTATTCAGTTGCGGAGCGTTTTGTTCGATCTTGCGGATAGTTCGTTGATTTTGCAAGAACGGCTTTAGCATGAATTACTAAAAGGCGACGTCGTCTTTCGCTCTTTGATCGAGAGGCCAGCCCAAATCGCTGCCGTAAGCCTGATGGATAAGTTTTAGCGCAATCTGAAATCCGGGCGCGGCTTCGGAGCTCTCAAGAATCCGGTTCCAAGAGTCTTGGTTCGCTCCACACTCCTCTGCGTATGCGAATGCGCCCAGAAATTCAGCGATGGGGTCGAGAGCAAACCTGAGCCTTGTGTATGGCCCGATTTCCCTATGGAATAGCACGCCATTGCTCTTGAGCCTCTCGATGGGATCTATCGGATCGAAGCTAGCCCAACCATTACTCTGCAAAGCGTCGCGCGCAGCTTCGGGTGAAAATTCCTTGGGCATGTAGTTCGGCTGCAAGGCGAGTTTGCCAAGCGTCTTCGCCACTCTTAGCATTTCGTCGTCCGAAAGGGAATTTGAGGCGCTGGTCTTCGGGTTGACCTGTTTCAGGTATTGGACATAGACGTCAGGCAACGAGGTCGGGAGATCATCTAGCGATTTGCCAATCGAAAGGAAGTCGATGGCTTGTTCAACGAAAAGGCGCACTTGCAACGGTAGCATGGGGATTTCCTGCTTCCCGTCGGGAGTGCGGAGCTGAATGAGCGATGCTAGGAGCTGGCCGAGTTTAAGCTGTTCCGTCATTGTCCCCAAAGGACCGACCTCTCCAGAGCCTGATTCGTTCTTATTCACCGCAAAGGTTGCAAGAAGGCTCGTCATGAAAAAGAGCATGCTCGCTGAATTTAGCGGTTGGGGAAAGAGCAAAGTCGGGACCGGACCATCGACGGGCAATGATGTTCGTGACGTGACGATAAGGGCGCCCAATCGTGTTGTACGGTAGAGTTTGCGCATGTAACTCTGCGTTTCTGGCGACCGCTCGGAGAGCCGGTCGACAATAACGAGCAAGCGTTGCTTGCGGAGTAAAACATCACAAAAATCATTCTCAAGGTCTTCATTGAGCAACGACGCATAGAGCTTGTCTCGAATTACCTTCGAAACTGAATTGGTTTCGCTTAGGTCTTCGTCGATCCAGATTGGAATCATCTTGTGTCCGTCGTTGCCACCTCTTATGTAACCATCCAAAACCCAACGACCAATCTGCCGTGCAAGTGTGGTCTTGCCCGCACCGCCTGGGCCAACAATCTGGAGGTGGTATCGACTCTCACCCATCAGTCGAGTGAAGTCCTCGGGGGTTGGCTGTTGAAGGAGTGAACCCGCGACCGGATTTCCAATGACAACGGGAAGTTGTACGTAGAATTCGGGATTGCGCCCTTCCTTTGACGGCGTCTGTGGTGCGTCGTTGCTCCAGGCGGTTGCGAGCGCTTCGCGATTGTGTTGAATCCAGGCATCTAGAGTCCTGGGACGCTTGACATACCAAGGTAGGACCGCCAACGTTCTGAGCACGGCTTTTAGCAAATCGCCGATTCCCGGGATCGAAATATCGCCGATCTTGTTGAGCTTGAAAAGTCGGTGCAGATAAAGGTTCCAGAGTGGCTTCACGAAGAGAAGGAGCGTAAAACATCCAAGAATGAGAAGCACTGTAGCCAGCAGTACGATCCACTTTGCGTTGTCCCGAAAAAAGCGTAAAGGATCGTATGTGGCGGTGTAGTCGAAATGCTGTTCGAGAAGGCCATCGTCCAAAGTAATGTCAAAGTGTGCTAGTTGTCCACTTCCTACAGCCGCCTTGCCCGGGTCGAACTCGAATGACCATTCGCTTCGCGAAGCTTTTACCTGCGGTGGACGCCGTGCAGCAAGCTTGGGCGCTGGTCTGTTGTTTTCGAAGTCGAAGTCATTTCGCACTTGGAAATTCGGAAAGACCGAATTCTCGAAACCACTTGGAACATGCAGCTTTAGGTCGAGCCTCGCTCCGGTGAGGGTGTTCTCTAGACGAGCTGACTCAACATACGACGCGTGGACGGGCGTTTCTCCCTTCAGAAGGATGCCTATTGTGGGCGCTCCTTGTTCCTGCATCGGTGGCTGCTGCGGGCTGGCTCCCGTACCCGTAAGCCATAACCGTTTTCCATCCGCCGTGCCAAAGATGGACTGGAAACTGTAATTCTCGTAGCCCGTCTTCAGGTTTGAGGAGGCAAACGTGTCGAGGGGATTCTCAGTGGCCATATTTCGGAATGCGGAGGTGTAGACGGTTCGATGGTTTGCCCAATGCTCACCATCTGTGGAATGAAGAATCGTGCCGTCCTCTCCAACGGCCCAGAGTTTTCTGCCATCTGGTGTGCCCCAGACGCATAAGAGAGGTGTGTTGACACCGCATGATTGCGCGGCCCACTGTTCGCCATCGGTAGAATAAAGGATTTCGCATGGGCGGCCGAGGTAGTCGCCAATGGCGACTTGCCCTCCGACCGCCCATAAGCGCTTGCCATCAGACGTGCCGAACACGGAGTTCAAGTCGTGTACAGATTGAGATGATGGTCGCTCGTCCGAGCGCTGGAAGGACCAGTGTTGTCCGTCGGTGGAATGAAGAATCGTGCCGTCCCCTCCGACGGCCCACAAGTGCCTGCCGTCAGGCGTTCCGAAAATGGACAAAAGATAGGGAGCAGGAGCCGGGAACTGTGTGGGGCCAAAATCTCTCATCCTCCTTGTGGGGAGATTCAGGGTAGCCCAGTGATCGCCGTCGGCGGAGTGGAGGATTGTGCCCGCGGCGGTAGACCCAATGGACCCAACGGCCCACAACTGTTTGCCATCCGCCGTGCCGAAGATTGAAACAAGAACTGCATCCGTCCCGCTAGACTGAGCGGTCCAGCGGTTCCCGTCAGTTGAGTGCAATATTATTCCCCTGGGTTCACCAGGAGTAGTCCAGCATCCAGAACAACCAACTGCCCACAGCTGTTTGCCATCCGCCGTGCCGAAAATGGACCAGAAAGTCGAAGTCGTGTCTGTTGTTTCGCTGTACTGGGCCTCCCAATTTTCGCCATCCGTGGAGTGGAGGATCGTGCCGCGCCGTTTGCCATCCGGAGCGACGCGCTCTCCCGCGGCCCATAACTGTCTGCCGTCAGGCGTGCCGAAAAGGGAATGCAGAATATTGTGGGGCTGGGCGACCCAGTGGTCGCCGTCGGTTGAATGGAGCATAGTGCCGCGGTATTCGGGGTACGGCGCTGGGTTGCCGATAGGAGGGACCGGTGGCAGCGCTTGGTTGGCGGTCGAAAGGACAGCTCTTGTTCCGACTGCCCATACTTGTTTACTGTCCGGCGCGCTGAAGACGGAATTGAGAGCACCCGCAGACTCTTCTGAGTACTGCACGGTCCAGTGTTTGCCGTCCGTGGAATGGAGGATCGTGTCGTGGCGCTTGCCGCCAGGCACGACGAATCCACCAACTGCCCACAACTGTTTACCGTCGGGAGTGGCAGAGATGGATCTCAGGTAGGACCGTACATGCATGGGCTGAGCAGCCCAGTGTTTGCCATCCGTGGAGTGAAGGATCGTCCCTGCGTCTCCTACGGCCCACAACAGTTTGCCGTCAAGGGTGCCGCACACTGAAAGGAGGGAGGCTTTTGTACCGCTCGACTGGACGGCCCAATGCTCCCCGTCAGCCGTGTGAAGGATCGTCCCTGCGTCTCCTACGGCCCACAACAGTTTGCCGTCAAGGGTGCCGTACACTGAAAAGAGGAAGGCTTTTGTACCGCTCGACTGGACGGCCCAGTGCTTCCCGTCAGTGGAGTGGAGGACAGTGCCGAAATCTCCGACAGCCCACAATTGACTGCCGTCTTGCGTGCCGAAGATTGAATGTAGGGAGTACGATACTTTGCTCGACTGGGCAGTCCAGTGTTCCCCATCTGTGGAGTGCAGGATGGTGCCAGTGCCTCCGACGACCCACAACTTCTTGCCGTCCGGAGTGCCAAAAATGGCATTGAGACTCGCCTGTGTTTCACTGGACTGATGAGCCCAGTGTTCGCCGCCGGCGGAATGCAGAATAGTGCCGGAGGTTCCGACCGCGTAGACGGAGTCAGCGCCGAATACCCTGACCGCATTCAGCGGGACATCTTGCGGCATCCACACCGTCCGGTAAGGAGCGGTCTCTGGGGTGTAATGCGGACTGACGGGACCCCAGTCTGAGCCTCCGCAGCCCACCGTGGCGACAGCTGACAGTGTCGAGACACTCGCAAGCACGTAAGTTCTTCGGATTCTGCCGAGACACATGATCACGCGGATTATTGACGATGTGAATTGAAAGCTCAAGTACGGTCTTGGGAGGGGCTACTCGCACCGCAACGAAATAAAACCACTAACGAAACAAGGTTTCTTCAAATCTTGCCCGCGTCCGAGCGGCCCGCATACGGTGCGGCAAGGCTTGCCTGGCGAACGTGGATTCCATCCGCGAAACCAACCGCGCCAACACAGAGCACGTACGGAAATCAAAAAGTGAGAGCAAACGTTTCTCTTGAAAAACTGAACCCGGACCCCTATGCCCTGGGGCAAATCGCAACAGCAATCGCTTCCCCGCCCGGACTACTTTCAACGCTAGCGCCGCCAAGCCCCCATGCCCGCCGCGACAATGAGAGCTGCGAGACTCCAGAAGCAAACGCCCGCACACTTTCTTAGGAGCCCTTCGCGTTCAGCGTCTCGCAGCCGACTTTTTTCTTAAGGTGCAGTAGTCGGGGGCGGCATTGACAACGCCCTCCTTCAACCACACAATCTCTCCGCGTGAGGAGCCACGCTCCAAATAACGCCGCTGTTCGACCAGCGCGAAGGGGGAAATTCCTGTGGCTCTCAAACAAACTGCCGCTCCAACCGCGCAACCACGACTATCACAAGAAGGTATTTCGGT
>Ga0137377_10000982_pt1 | contig 18979 bp, 16 predicted proteins | sample SagtaG_22_FD_104815 | JGI IMG/M metagenome (GOLD analysis project Ga0137377, IMG submission 104815) | Vadose zone soil microbial communities from Sagehorn Ranch, Mendocino, California, USA - Sage2_L_40_16 metaG | ecosystem: Environmental > Terrestrial > Soil > Vadose zone | place: USA... | reverse complement strand
ATTCTTCAAAAGACACAGCCCTCGACTAGTCCTAGTCCAGGGCGACACGAATTCCGCTCTCGCGGGAGCCCTCGCCGCTTCAAAATTGCGTATCCCCGTTGGTCACATTGAAGCAGGATTGCGCAGCTTCGACAGGGAAATGCCAGAGGAGAAGAACCGTGTTCTAATCGATCACATCTCAGACATTCTCTTCGCACCGACAAAAGTGTCGGCTGAGAACTTGGTGCGGGAGGGGATTCCCGAGGCGAGGACATTCATTACCGGAAACACAATCGTGGACGCAGTGAACCTGGGACTCCACACTTTGGAATCGAAGTCGAAAGAGCGGATGATACAAGGCACCGTGGAGGATGATGGCTTCTTCCTAATGACGCTCCACAGAGAGGAGAATGTCGACAGCGAAGAACGGCTCCGGAAGATACTGAAGGGAGTATCACTGGCTTCTTCAAAACTTGACAGGGACGTGATCTTCCCGGCGCACCCCAGAACCGTCAAGAGAATCAAACAGTACGATATACTAGTGCCCGACTCGGTTCACCTAACCGAACCAAATGGATACCTCGAGTTCCTTCGCCTAGAAAGAGACGCGGATCTCATTCTAACCGACTCGGGTGGCGTACAAGAAGAGGCATGCATTCTAGGAGTGCCCTGTGTAACGTTGAGAACTAGCACAGAGAGACCAGAGACGGTCAAAGTCGGAGCAAACTACTTGTCTGGGAACGATCCCGGAGAGATCGTCAATGCGACGGAAGTAATGGCCGGTGCTCCACGACGCTGGGAGAACCCCTTCGGAGACGGAAAAGCGGGTATTAGGATAGTCGACGCGATACTCCAGAATGGCTGGGTTAGTCTCCAATGAAGATTCTCGTGACGGGTGGAGAGGGGTTCATCGGCTCCAACCTTGTTCCCGAACTGAGGAGCAGAGGACACGAAGTCTGGGTCTGCGACATTCACCAATCGGGCAATGAGAACTATGTTCGATGCGATGTCTCAAAGTTTAGACAGCTCGAGAAAATCTTTCAGAAAAACAAGTTCGACATGGTCTATCATCTAGCGGCCGAATACGGCCGCTGGAACGGAGAGGACTACTACGAAAACCTCTGGCAGACCAATGTGGTGGGAACCAAGAACCTTTTGAGGCTGCAAGAAGGGAACAGGTTCCGATCGGTACTTTTCAGCAGCGCCGAAGTGTACGGCGACTACGCGGGCGAGATGAGGGAAGATGTGATGGACACGGTAGCTATCAAGCAGATGAACGACTATGCGATGACGAAATGGGTCAATGAAATGCAAGCCCTCAACTCAGCAGCGATGTTCGGCACTGAAACTGTTAGAATCCGTCCGGTGAACGCCTATGGCCCGCATGAATACTACTCGCCATACAGGGGAGTAATACCGATCTTCATCCACCATGCTTTGCACAGCCTCCCCTATACGGTGTACACTAAGCATCGGAGAATTTTCGACTATGTGGAGGACAGTTGTGTAACTATCGCGAATATTGCCGAAAGGTTTAGGCCGGGAGAGGTCTACAACATCGCTGGCCGAGAAGAACACGATATCAAGTACGTGTCAGACTTGATTCTCTCCTACCTTGGAAAAGATGATTCCCTCGTCAAGTATGAGACTTGGGAGCCCCACACTACAAAAGTCAAGAGGATCGACTGTTCTAAGGCCGTTTCACACCTCGGCCATAATCCTAAGACCTCAGTTGAAGAAGGCCTGAGGAAGACCATAGAATGGTCTAAGAAAACATACGCGACAGCCAGCACACCCTCGAAGAGACTCATCGCGATAGCCCCTGAAACTGACTAGTGAAGAGGATGGTTGTGAGAGGCCCGAATTGGCAACGGACCCGGTAGCGGAATCAGCTCCCGAAAAGCTGGCCCAGGCCTATGAAAAGAAGTCCGTCCTCGTCACCGGCGGAGCCGGCTTCATCGGGAGTAATCTAGTTCGGCGGCTCCTCGAACTCAAGACAGACAAAGTCGTCGTTCTGGACGATCTTTCCTCCGCCTGCAAATGGAACCTACCCGAAGACAATAGGGTCAAGTTCATCGAAGGCAGCCTGCTCCAGGACGAGGAGCTGGCTAGCGCATTCGAACACCGGCCGGAACTAGTGTTCCATCTAGCTGCTCACTTCGCCAACCAGAACAGTATCGACCATCCGGACAAGGACCTGATGGTCAACGGGCATGGAACTCTCAAGATGCTCAAGCTGGCCCACGCCGGCCACGTCAGCAGGTTCGTCTTTGCATCATCAGGCTGCTCGGTGTACGGCAGCCACGCTCCCCTACCGCTAAGAGAAGACTACGTATCGTTGAACCTGGATACCCCTTACCAGATCACGAAGCTACTGGGAGAACTCTACTGTAACTTCTTCTACAACTTTTACGGATTGCAAGTGGCCATTCCGCGCTTCTTCAACGTATACGGCCCCGGCGAAGTACCCGGAAAATACAGAAACGTAATTCCCAACTTTATCTTCTGGGCGCTCTCAAAGAAACCCCTACCCATAACCGGCACAGGCGATGAAACGAGAGACTTCACATTCGTGGGCGACATCGTAACGGGACTACTGAGATCAGGGTATCTAGACTCGCTCGTGGGCGAATCCTTCAACCTAGCATCCGGCCGAGAAACCAAGATCTTGGACCTGGCGCGTCTAGTCAACCGACTCACTGAGAACGCAGAGGGAGTCGTATTCCAGGAAAAACGAGACTGGGACAAGTCAACCAGACGCAGAGCCTCAATAGACAAGGCAGAAAAACTACTAAACTTTCATCCGTCGGCCGACATGGAAAGGGGAGTAGGCCTCACAGTAAAATGGATCCGGGAAAACTGGAACCGAATACAGGAAGATGCGGAATTCTGACCTACTCCATATTAATCCCGTAAACTGTCAAAGCCTCGACATCCAATGCATCGGGGGTTCTTCAGCCAGGTCCCTCAGGACTCTCTGAACCAGACAATCTCCAAGGCTCTGGAGTGGATCGGCTGGACCGACAAGGTGAGGGGAGACTCCACTGTTTTTGTCAAACCAAACTTCACATGGCCAGTGTTCAGGCCTGGAGTCGTTACCTCACCAGAGTTCCTCTCTGGGCTTCTACCTCTTCTCAAAGACCGAGCCGCAAGAGTACTCATCGGCGAGTCGGACCTTCCGATCTTCCGAACGTCAAAAGCGTTTCTTGGCCTGGGAGTCGACCGTATATGCCGAAAGAGCGGCACCGAGATGGTCGAACTGTCCCGAGGCGCCTCCAGGATCATCGAGACTGACGTGCATAAGAGAAAGATTCGGATCCGACTGCCCAAGCTGATAGTTGACGATGTAGATGTTATTGTAAACGCCGCAGTTCCGAAATGCCATGTAGTGACTGGAATGAGCGGAGCCATGAAAAACTTCTATGGCCTAATACCGGACCCATTTAGGGGCAACAAGCATCGCCATGAGATCAACAGGGCAATAGTTGCAGTGAACAAGATTGTCCCCTCTGACTTGATAGTCATCGACGGACTCTACTCCCTCGCTGGTCGAGGGCCGATTATGGGTCAGCCTGTCTCGACGAACGTTATCATCGCGGCAAACAATGTTGTCGCTGCTGACGGTATCATCTGCCGGTTCTTCCAAATGGACCCAATGAGGATAAAGCATCTGAAGCTAGCCACCCGAGAAAAGCTTGGCTCGACCCAGAAGGATGCGGTGGAGATGTCGGGTCCCATGAGCGCTACGGTCAGACTCAGACCCAAGAGAGCGACGATGGACTATTTCGCAGTTCTCACATTCAAGAGCAGAATAGTCAACAGAGCAATCATGAGTTCACCGATAACACCCTTGCTATACAAAGCATTGAAGCCGTTTCGATCAAGCCGAGAAGGAGAAATGTACAAGGAAGATATCGGAAGCCTCCCACAGAGCCAGTTCGAACGCGACAAGGCGAACTGAACATGAAACCCGCGAGACCAGTTCGAATCTACAGATTGCGCGAGATGGAGACATGAGAATTTCAATCGTGACGCCAGTGCTTAACGCGGCTCGATACATCACCGACAACTTACGAAGTGTTCACGAACTTCAGGATGGAGCCTTCGAGATAGAGCATATTGTCATTGATGGAGGAAGCACGGATGGCACGGTCGAAGCTGTCACAGCGTTCAAGCAGACCCATTCTTCGAGAATCGTGCTGTTGCAAGAAAAGGACAGAAACATGTACGATGCAATCAACAGGGGACTTGCGATCATCAGTGGCGACATTTGGGCATGTCTCAACGCAGATGATGAGTATGAACCACACGTCTTCGCCAGGATCATTCAGGAATTCGTGAACAATTCGGGACTAGACGCTACGTACGGATTCTTGGAAAGAGTCAGCAGCGATGGAAAACATCTCTGCACTTACTATTCACCTAAGATCACCCTAAGCTACTTCGTGAGAAGAGGGTTGTGCGTCGGTATGACTCAACCCACGACTTTTCTCCGAAGATCAATAATCGCGAAAGTGGGATTGTTCAATACCGATTACGACTACGCGTCCGACTACGATTACTTAATACGGGTCCTAAGGTCGTGTAAGGTACTCAGGATTCCTGTCATCGTCACAAAATTTAGGGAGCATCCCGGTTCATCCTCAGTCAGACCTATTGCGAAGCAACGCCAAACCAGTGAGTCGCTCGCAATTTCCAGATCTTACATCGAGAAATATAATATTTCCCCGCATCCGAAGTTCTTGGAAGACGGTAGGAACTTCATCGCGCAAGTACGTCCAGGAAACTTGAGATACCTTTCCCTGAAAACCCTTCAGTATATCAAGGAATTTGCCACTACCACGTGGTAACGAATTCTAAATTTCTCATGATGAACATCGTTCTCTGGAGCGGTGAATCGTGATGTCCCGCGCGCATCCGAAAGCCTCTGCGATAAGGCGAATGAAGGACTCGAATCAGAGGACACAGTAGACAGCGGGGCAGCGTAGATGAAACACTATTGGTAGGTTGACAACTTGAAGGCAGTTTTTCGCGGATGGATAATGGGCTTCAGTACGCTTCTCGATCCCGTTTCAGAGACGTACGAGTATTGCACAAGGGCTCGTTGGGGCCACAAAGAGAAATAGCCTCGAGTTAGGGCCGACGCTTACCTAAGTTGAATCCAAATCCCTCGTTCTGGGGCGACAGAGTAGTCCTCGTTGCTGGCGGTGCTGGATTCATCGGTTCCCATCTTGTGGAACAACTAGTGAGATCTGGAGCAAGGGTCCGCGTTGCAGATTCCTTCGAATCTGGGTCCCGAAAGAACCTTGAAACAATCCAGCGGAAGGTCCAGATACTTAGGACCGATCTTCGTGAGCAGGAAAATTGTACCAAGGCATGTAGCAATGTGGACGTAGTTATGAACTTGGCAGCAAGTGTAGCAGGTGTCGAATACAACTCAACGCACTCCTCCGAGATGTTTGTCAAGAATACGAGAATCGGCATGAACATGCTGGAGGCAACCAGGCTCTCAGAAGTCGACGAATTTCTCTGCGTCAGCTCGGCGTGCGTATACAGCCGACACGCTACAGTTCCAACCCCAGAGACGGAGGGATTTCTTGATGATCCAGAGGCTTCAAACCTTGGATATGGATGGGCAAAGAGGGTCCTCGAAGTACAGTCCAAGTTGTATGCGAATCAATATGGAATGAAGATTGCCATCGTGCGCCCATTCAACACATACGGACCGAGAGATCATTTCGGGGCCCAATACGGCCACGTTATTCCCTCACTCGTTTCTAGAGTGATGAAGGGAGAGAACCCGCTAAGGGTGTGGGGAAATGGCAATCAGACTAGGTCCTTTGTCTTCGTAAGCGACGTAGTTCGAGGCATGTTGCTTGCAGTCGAAAAATATGCCGCCGCAGACCCCGTTAATATCGGAAGTAGTGAGGAAATATCTATTGGCGAGCTTGCCCGCTTGGTTGTCGCTACAGCAAAGAGTAGCGCAGGCATCATATTCGACGAATCGAAGCCACAAGGCCAACCCCGCCGTTCTCCAGACGTGAGAAAGGCGAAAGCCGTGATGGGATTCGAAACAATGATTCAGTTGAAAGAGGGACTTAGAGAGACTATCGATTGGGTTGAAAAACATCGGAACACGTAGCGTTACTGATTCCAAGTAGACCGTGCCTTGGTCTAGCGCTATTATCTGCTCGCATTTCTTTACAACTGGACCCGAGACCGAGTTAGAGGACTTTCTTCTACCGCGTACCTCCTTCCTCACGACGGTCTTCCATCCGTTCTACTTCTCCAAGCTCAGACATACTTTCGGAACGATCTACGCTAATGGCAATCCTCAGAAGACTCTGGCCATCAGAACCCTACCCAGATTCGGCTTTCTGAATTACCTGCGAGACTTTGTCATATCATTCATAGTGCCTCTGAGACTGAAACGTCGACTCGATCTTTACTTCGGTTTCGATCCTCTCAACACCTTTGCAGGAATTATCCTTCATCGAATTGGATTTGCTCGCCGAGTTAACGTTGCCGCTTGGAGCAGTGCTTCTAAACTTACACTCAAGAGACACGTTTTCGGCGGGCCAAGTGAGGACACGATTGGCGAACATTAGTCCGATACTTGTGAAGATCGATGTAGAAGGAGCAGAGCACGAAATCCTGCGCGCGATGGAACAGACAATTTCGAGCAACGGGACCCGATATAATCTTTGAAGCACTGAACCGACAAGCTCTTGTAACATGTAGTTCGTTATTGGGAGAATCGGTCTACTCGGTAAGACAGCTACCAGACAGAAACCTTCTTGCTCGCCTCAAGTATTGAACATGCGAATGGCTTGTCGTGTCAGGAAACCTTATGACTCTAATTGGGAGAAACCCGAATTACGCGATGATGCTGAGTGTCAATGGGTACCCCTGACAAAGCTTTCTGGAAGGGCAAGAGTGTTCTTGTTACTGGATCCAGTGGATTTGCTGGGCGAAACCTATCCAGGAATCTCTCTGGTTTAGGCTCAAGGGTTCGTTGCTTCGTCAGGTCCAAGAACGATTTCTCGGCGAATGAGCCAGGCACTAGCCTCGTCGTCGGCGATGTCCAAGACTATCAGAGCATACTGGACGCCCTGAAAGGTGTCGACGTGGCCTTTCATCTTGCGGCGATCACTCTCATACCGGAGACGAGGGCTAAGACCTTCAATACATTCGCCACCAATGCGCTTGGAACACTCAATTTTCTCATGGCGGCCAAAGCGGAAGACGTGCCGAAACTTGTCTACGTAAGCACGTGCCATGTCTACGGGAAGCAGGAGAAGTTACCGATAACCGAAGATGCTGGTCCCAAGCCGATCGACATTTACTCGGCCAGCAAGCTGTCAGGAGAAAGCCTCGCTCTTTCGTTCGCAGAGATGTATGGAATGAACATCTCCATCAGTCGAGCGTTCAACCACTATGGACCCTACCAAAGGCCCGACTTCCTGGTTCCATCCATTATTCTGAGATTGTTGAGGGGAGAGAAGCTTGCAATGGGCAATCCAACCCCCACCAGAGACTTCAGCTACGTTGACGATATCGTCCGAGGCTACGCCCTCATCGCCGAAAAAGGCCGGTCCTCAGAGATCTACCATTTTAGTAGTGGAGAGGAGAGATCAGTCCAAGAGATAGTGGAAACGATCATGAAAATCAGCGGTGTTAAGTCTGAAGTGCACTGGAATCCCGAGGCCCGGCGCGTCGACATACCCAGAAGCGTAGGAGACTACTCCAAAGCCAGGCAGGAACTCGGATGGACACCACGGATAGATTTCGAGGACGGGATGAAGAAGACAGTGGCGTGGTACAGGTCCCAGCTAGACCAACGGAATCCTGAGATGATCCATGTCCCAAACGCTTGACCGGATAAAGCCCTACATCCGAAAACACTTCCAGCTCAACAAGTCTGAATTCGTCCCAGGCAAGACAAGGATCCCACTCACCGTACCCACCTACAGCTCGGAAGAGGTGGAGGAAGCTATTGACAGCCTACTCTCGACCTGGGTAACGATGGGGGCTAAGGTTAAGAATTTTGAAGAAGCCTTTGCCCAGTACAACGGCTCCAAACACGCAGTAATGGTCAACTCAGGCAGCTCCGCAAACCTCCTCGCCCTCTCAGTCCTCACCAACCCAATCCTACACGACCACATCGCAAGGGGAAGCGAGATCATAACGCCAGCCGTTACGTGGGCGACAACCGTCTATCCCATCGCCAACGTCGGCTGCAGACCAGTCCTTGTCGACGTCGACCCGCGAACCTTCAACATTCTTCCCGACGAGGTGGAGAAAGCAGTCACCTCAAAGACTCAGGCCGTCGTCCCGGTTCACCTGCTAGGCGGCCCATGCGCGATAGAAGAGATCACCCGCGTCGCTGAAGCACACGACCTGTTTCTAATCGAAGACGCCTGCGAGTCCACCGGCGCCGAGATTCAAGGCAAAAAAGTCGGCGGTTTCGGCGATATGGGAACCTTCAGCTTCTTCATCAGCCATCACATATCAACCATCGAAGGAGGACTAGTAGTCACAGACGATGACCAGCTCTATGAGCATCTGAAAGCCATGCGAGCGTTCGGCTGGGTAAGAGATCTGAAAGAGAAGGAGAGTTACTCCTCAGCGCACAAGGGGATAGATCCAAGGTTCCTCTTCATAACGCATGGCTACAATCTCCGCCCCACAGAGATACAGGGCGCTTTTGGAATCCATCAGATCCGCAAGCTAGACGGTTTCATCGAGCAACGACGCGAAAACGCGGCTTACTGGACAAAGCAACTCTCAGCGTATGAGGACCAGCTGATCCTGCCAAGCGAACCAGAACACGCCAGACACGTCTACTTCGGCTATCCCATAACAGTGAAACCTGGCGCAGCCTTTTCCCGAGAGGAACTCGTGAACCACTTGGAGGAGAAGCTCATCGAAACCCGGCCCATCATGGCTGGTAATATGGCAGAGCAACCAGCAATGAAACACATCGACCACAGAACAGTAGGAGAACTGCCAAACTCTAAGATGATCATGAGACAATCACTCTTCTTCGGCAATCACAACGGAATCGGACCCATAGAAAGAGAATACATCACTGAGACGATAATCGAATTCTTGGAACGCGCATCGAAGCGTTAACGAGACTTCAGTAGACCTCTATCCTCGCCTTCGTTGGTCACGGGGAGGCCTCTACAATAGTCTGTTATCTCACCCATTTCTCCAGATCGACCATTGATTGACACGTACATCAATGCCCTCGTAGATTGGAAAACTCGTGCTTGCCCTAAGTCCATACATAGTGTACTGCTATCCACATCACAAAGCGACACCTTGGCATTGGCCCACCTCACAACATTTGGGGTTGCTATCATTGTGTAATTTAATCCGATCACCTCGTCGCCTCTCCCGATTCCCAATGCGGATTGAGCTAGGCACAACGCAACTGTTCCGTTAGAGACAACAACAGCATGTCTAACGCCTATGAACTCGGCAATTTTCTGCTCGAACTTTCGTGTTTCCTCAATTCCGTGGTCACCCACGAGATTTGAGGTACCCTACGACAGATCTGATTTCTCTATTAGTTATGTATGGTTCGATTTGGTTGATCTTCCTCAAGATTGCACTGTTCTCCTTCAATGACGTTGTTCCAGGTGATCAAGAGCATCTTTCAACACGCGCTCAAACCTATCTGCAACTGAATCCAATGAGAAATTCGCCTCGCAGTATTGTCTGGCGGCCTGTCCAAGCTCTATTCTCCGGTCTCGAGTTGCCAATAGATCGACGAGCGTCGCACCGAGCTGAGAAGGCCGTACCAGAATGACACCAGATCTCTCGTCGAGAAGAGATCTGGTTCCAGGCAAGTCGCTTGCGACTACCACCTTTCCAGACGCCATGTATTCAACAATCTTTGACGGAAATGCAAAGCTACTGGTTACTCCCGCCAAATACGGATTTACACATATGTCCGCCGCAGCAACGACCTGCGGCATTTCAGAATATGCGCGTCTTCCTAAAATTCTTACATAGTCTTGAAGTCCGAAGCGTTCATTCATCAGGCGAAGCTTAGTTAGCAGAGGGCCATCTCCACAAATGACGAGCTTGACTCGAGGGAATAGTGTCATCAGCTGCCTCATATGATTCATAACCAAGTCCACTCCCGAAAATTCGTACAACCATCCTGAAAACAATATGATTTGATCGTCGTTAGATAGTCCTATCTCGGCCCTGAACTTCGCGCCGGAAACGGAAGGATTGAAAATGTTCGTGTTCACTGCAGGAGGAAGAAGAATGATTGTACCATCAGGTATCCCTATCTCTTTCATGTAGGACCTAAGTGATTCAGAGATCACTATGATCCTGTCTGCACGTGAATACACGAGTTTCTCCAAGGCCCAAGTTGGAAACCGAAGTACATCGTACTCAGCCAGTCTGTGCAGCACATCAAATGAATGGAAAATCAACGGCTTCGAGGCAAATCGGGATGATAGCAGTGTCTGCAGGCCATTTGTCGGGACGGAGTAGAGCACGACAACATCGCACCAGCGCACGACCTGTTCGAAGATGATCTTGAACTGTGTTAGGAAGGAACTGATTCGCGTAACTCCGGGCACCATGATAGCTCCGGGCCGAATCAGACGAACCGAGGATTCGCGACCGGTTCGCTGAACATTGAACGTCGACTTTGACCGGAGAGATTTCGTTCTTTGTTCAGGCTTTGATCTTGAGGGGAAATCGATGACACGCACCTCGTGCCCTCGTCGTGAGAGCTCCTCCATGATCTGATGTGACTGGAGTGGAAGATTGCGCAACCAATCAGTTTCTTGAACGACGAGTATCTTCAATCCTAAGACCCGCTCACGCTCTACGCCTCTCCGATCACTGGCAGCCAAATCTTAGTATTCAAGCAAAAGGGTGTGTTTCGACAGACTACTCGTGAGGATTCTGTTCGCCACTCCATTCTTCTTCCCCGATCTTCGATACGGCGGTTCCTCAACGGCAACGTACAATGTCCTAAGGGAACTTTCCCGTCGTGGGCACAAGATCACGGTACTCACAACCGTGTTGGGGAATGATGCTACGCCAAAGACTGTGAGTCGATTGGTTGACGGCATCACGGTCCACTACTTCAAAGGGCATTTTGAGGGTCTATTTCTGTCTCAGTATCTCCTGAGATTCCTCGTAAATCTCCCTAGGCATGATCTGGTACACATAAACAACTACAGGAACTTCCCCTCTGACATCGTGTCCCTCTGGTCACAGAGGAAACAGATACCGACGGTGGTCTCCGCGAATGGCAGCGTCTATGCGTACCGATACGTCCCATCCTTCCCATTCGTAAGAAAAATACTTTACGCAATTCACGACACTCTCTTTCCTGCACCAGTCAAGAAAGCGACCATTGCACTCGCCGTTAGCGCGGAAGAGGCGAAACACTACAGGAAATTTGGTGTTGCAAGCGGAAGGATTAGAATCGTCCCCAATGGGATCGACCTTGAAACATTCCGCCCTGGTGTCCCGGGTAACCGTCTGGCGAATGAATTCGTCTCCGGTTCGAAAGTGGTGGGGTACGTTGGAAGACTTGACCCAATAAAGGGGCTTCAAACACTCGTGAAAGCTTTCGAATCAGTGCGAAACGAAACCCCCGGCAGCAAGCTCGTCCTTGTGGGTCCCGATTTTGGAATGAAGGAAGCCCTAGTCTCTACAATCCGCAAGAGGGGAATAGAAGGGGTCACATTCATAGATGCCGTATCGAACAATCGACTCCCAGACATTTACCGAGCCATGGACGTGGTTGTCACCCCTTCTTTCTTTGAGATTTTCGGCATGAGTACTCTTGAAGCAATGGCATGTGGCAAGCCAGTTGTCTCGACCAGAGTTGGTGGCGTTAGCGACCTTATCCAAGATGGGCATAACGGTTTTTTGGTATCATCAGGAGACCACGAAGCTCTGGCTGATAGGGTGAACTATCTCTTGCAGAACCCAGAGACGGCACGACGGCTAGGGGAAAATGCAAGGATCAGGGCTCTCGATTATGGGATCGCGCGAAGTGCAGAATTAACTGAGGAGGTATATTTTGAGTGTATTTCGAGACATAACAGCTGAATCTTGCGGCATTCCGCAAACGTCGTCAAGCCTTGCAACTGTGCCTTGAGATGCTCCAGCGAGATCCCAAGCAACTCATTTTTCCAGTCACGAGTTGTTTGATTTTCTCATTCGCACTAGAAGTCCTAACTAGTGCCATGCGCCGTTATAAGATATTGTAGAGCATAATCGAAGACCCCATCGTTCGCTGAATAAATTCCAAACTCGGTAGAGTGAATCGATGACAGGTCTGGTGAACCCTGGGTTTGGAACCTTGATAGCTCGCGAACTATCCCGTGCACATTACCATCCCATAAGCTTACGTCGGTAAACGTCTGAATATAGTACGAGACATAACCTTGGTCACTATTCAATAGCAAGTTCAGTTGATAGTTGCCTCTCGAACTCGTCGTCCCTTTTAGGTAGAATCCGATATATGATTCGGTCGCGAGGTTCCACGTTCCGTTCAGCACTACGTAAACGGTTTCCCCTGCCCTGACCGTCGTGACAATATGCAAGCTACAGCGAGATTCATTCGTGAAATTTTGGGCGACTCTCACGGTTGTTTCCAAAGTTGTTGACACCCAGCCCGGATAAGCGGCGCATTCCGCCATCGAGTTAACAGCAACATAGGAGGAAAGCGGTCTTACAAAATTGCCTGTTGATATGGCTAAGTTCCAGGCCCCCAGCAGATTCCGTTTCGCAACCGGGTCCAGCTGCCGTGCCTGCAAGACATTCACTCCGGCAGGTGCGAGTGCTTGCATTTCCAACACGTCTGGGTTGTACAAGTCGAATGGTACCAGTATGGTATACTTTCCAGAATCTATGTCTCGAAGAACTCCATAGGTCCAAAGTCTCTGTATGGAGCCGATGTAGCTGCTTCTGACCTGAAGATCGCTATTATTCAGGAGATAGTAGTCTGTTTGGTTCGCGAGCAGATACAAGAGGTCCCCAAAAAAGACAAGACCACCAACGTAAGCCAATGCCCAGAGATATGCCGAAGCGTTCCGCACAACTGTTATTACCTTAAGGTTGTCGTACCCAAAATGGGCTCTTATCCACTGGAGTTCCGTCAGGCCCCGCTGCGAAGGCGGAACCCATGGGACAGCAAAGTTCACTTGAAACTCGCCTGAGAATTCAACAGAGACAACGATAACCATCATGGCAATTGCGACCAGTAGAACTCGATGGGCGGTGAGGACGTAACTTGTCATCGCGTATCCAACATCTTTCTCAGTCCCAGACCTGCTAGGACTGGCAAGGGCACCAGAAGGGCCGCGTGAAGACCGGTCATAGAAATCAGCGAGAACACGAGCATGATAGACGACCAAACATAAATCGTCCTAACAGGGAATGTTCGTGGACGAAAGAAGAGTAGTCCGAGCACTGCAAGTATTGGCACTATAGGATTGTACTGAAGAAGCCCTACGTCAACAAGATCAAAACTAGCGGTGTTGTAGGTCACCGGTCCAATCGGAGTTGTAGTTCTACCAAAGTAAAGTGCAAATGATGATCCTAGGCCCCAGTAGAGAGGAGGAGGTCTGATTAGCGATATGACAATAAACAATCCTAACATGCCCATCGAGGGCAGCGCTGTCGTTAGGAGCGCCTTGATTCGTCTTAAGCGGCGTTCAGACAAAGCTTCAGCACCGAGCAGCACCACAAGAACCAATCCCCAGACAAACCAGTAAGACAATAGAATGACAATCAGCATCAATTGTAGGAACAACCTCTGCCGAGCATTCATAACTTCACGAAACCTAAGATAGAGTCCGAAGGTTAAGAAAAGGAGCGAAGTGGCAAAAAACGATGCGTATAGATCGATGGATGTGCGCATCAATGACGTCGAGGTAGCCATTAGCAGCGCGGAGTAGCCGGCGGCTCCTCGATAGAACGAACTCACGAAGAACCAAACGCTTGCGGTTGCACCGACAGCCAGAATCACTGGCAGTATCGTAAAGAAGTCTATGACAGACAATCCAGAAACTTGTTGAAGGCCATACGTCGTTAGGTAGAAAATTGGCTTATCCGTATATACAATCGCCCAGCTCAGCCCTTCCCTGTTAATCGTTTCAACCGCGGTCATATACCAGAGGGTGTCCCCGCCTATGGGAAGACTCTGCAGAGACCTAGGGAACCAAACAAGAAAGGCAGCAACTGCAATCGCCGACACGAGAACGACATATTCACGAATCTTGCCGTGAGACTTTTGTAAGTCCAGGTCTCGAACCTCCTCAATAGGATTAGCGCGATTCGGGCCCATCACACCGTACACCAACGCGCCAACAATCATCACGAGCATCAAGTAGGGCAGGATTGGGAACACTAAGGATCCGGTAGCAACGAATTCGCTTGGAATGGTAGCGTATGTTCCTGAAATAGGATGACCAAGTGAATTGGAAAATCCTTCTGCCAATCCAGCGATCTCCAAGCAGAGAGCTATCGCGACGAGGGAAAGCAACAGCCATTTCAAACGAATAGACCGCAATGTCCGAAGGATCGGAATTGCCCTACTCAACGCTCAACCTCATGAATTCCTGATCGACGAGCCGTACATTGTAAGAATCTCTTCACGGATGCTCATGAGCATTGTGCACAATTGCAGAGTCAACATGGATCCTGGAAGTCTCATCGTTCTCGGCTTCATCGTTTGCAGCTCTGGTTGATGTCCATCCCTATATTCAATACCTGCATATTTGGCCTATTTCGTTTAGTTGAGACTACCTTAGGAGCTCTGGGTGGATTTGATAGGGGCAAGTCGGGAGAGATTCATCGACTTTAGTGTCAGGGCGCCGAATCCGGCGAGCGTCAGAGCCAGCGCCCAGACTCCGTATAGGAGCACGATTATGCTGAGGGCGAGGGCCGTTATGGAGAGGATCCCTTCCGCGATAGCAATTCTGTCAAGACGAACCTCGCGATGATATTGCTTGTTCAGATCCGCTGCGAGGCCATGTTTCGGTGTTCTGAAGAAGAAGCCAGTCCTACCTCTCATCCCATTCAAGAATCCGATCATGATGGCAGTCGTCATGCAGGAACTGGTGTAGGAGAGTAGAGGAAGTAGCACTAGATTGCGCGGAGTCATTATCTTTTGAATGTGAAGCGCGTAGATGCCTGAACCGAAGAAAGTGACTACAGGAAGTGTGACGGCGATGATGTAGATCGGGCTGGAGAATATCGAGTTTGAGGGAGCGGTCAGTCCGAAGATTAGTCCGAAGGCCGAGACGAAGGTTACGACTATCCAGCTTAGTCCCTGGAAGGGTCCGACCAGGGTCGAGAAGAGGACGATTCTCCTCCAGACAGAGAGCTTCTTGCAACTCAAGATCTTCCGTCCGTTGGCAATGGCACAGTTCGCCCATCCTTGAGCTACTCGGGCTGCCTGTTTCTTCCAGACCTCCAAACTTGAGGGGTCCTCGCTGAATATTCTAACATCGCTTAGGTAGACTCCCCTGTATCCTGCGCAGTATATTCTGAGGGATAGATCGGCGTCTTCGACGACCGAGTCGTTCGGCCAGAAACCCACCTCTCGTAGAACGGCCATCGATACTAGGACGAATCCGCCTTGGAACGAGTATGGAGCGTCGATGGAATAGGCGCCCATCTTTGCAACTGTATCTCCCTGGTCTTGCTGGAGCGCAAATAGTCTGGTCGTCAAGTTCTGTTCTCGGTTGTAGTGGCCGACTCGAAATGAAACGAAACCGATTCTGGGATCGTGACTGGCGGCATTTAGCCCTCTCTTCAGAACGTTGGGTATGACTGTCGAGTCAGCGTCTAGGAGAAGGACAAATTCGCCCTTCAGGAGTGGAGCGGCTTGATTCAGCGCGCCGCTCTTGAAGCCTATCCGGCCCTTCCTCCTCGACACGACACTATGAATCCCTAGATTGTTAAGTTCCAGAAGTTTCTCGTCGATGACATCAACGGTCTCGTCGGATGAGTCGTCCGCTACGACAACTTGGAGTTTGTCTTTGGGGTAGTCGAGACTTTTAACAGCGTCCAGGGTGTTGGCTACAACAAACTTCTCGTTGAACGTGGCTATAAGAATCGAGACCAACGGTGTCTCTTCATGAGGGGGTTCGTTTCCGAGAGATTTCGGATAGCGGAACGTGCTCAGGAAGAGAATCACGCTGTAGTAAGAGAACAAGAGCCCGGGAATACTGAAGGCAAGCGAAATTCCCGAGATGTAAATCCACGAGTCCAACTTGACCGTCACATGTATGTTGAAGCTGGTGCAAGTCTCACGCTGACTCTGACAACCTTTTGATGCTTGTTACGACTCTGGAAACCGTTCGAGCTCAAACTAGCTTCTCTTCCGGTATCAATGGCTCTAGAAAACACTATTAATTCGCTTTGCGAAGGACGCCTCGTGCCGGACACGTGACCGTGAAGGCCGTCTTCCTGGATCGGGACGGTGTTCTGACACGGGAAAGACCGGACTACGTCAAGACACCGAACGAGCTTGAGATTCTACCGGGGATCGGGCCGCCCTTGCGCGCTCTTCGAGAGCGGGGCTTCCGACTCGTCATCGTAACCAACCAGTCTGTTGTTGGAAGAGGACTAGCAACTCTCGACGATTTGGGCCGGATTCACGAGAAGCTGCAATCGGAGCTGAAGCGAATGGGATGTTATGTTGACGCCATTTACTACTGCCCACACGTGCCCGAGGAAGGATGCGGCTGTCGAAAACCTCAGCCCGGCCTAATTCTAAAGGCTGCAGAGGATCTAGGGATCAACGTTAGTGAGTCTTGGATGATCGGAGACAAGGAGATTGATCTGGAGGCCGCCAAGAGAGGCGGGTGTCGTGGTGTCCGGGTCGAGACGAACCGAGGGGACTTGCAACAAGCGGTCTCAACTATAATCCATAAGGAAGAGAAGACTGGAAATGGTGAGACAGCATGAGCAAGATTCGCGCTAGAGCTCCTCTCCGAGTCAGCTATGCAGGAGGGGGAACTGACGTCCCGCCTTATCCTGGTTTGAAGGAGGGAGTGGTTCTTTCCTCTACAATTCAGAATTATGCTTACTGCTCGATTACCCCGCGATCCGACGGGATGGTTACTGTCTCTAGGGAAGACCAAGATGTTTCGATCGGACCCGAGAGACTTGGTGAACTCAAAGGGAGTGGAGAGTTGGAGTTTGTGCGTGCGGTCGCCAAGCGGTTTGCTGTGGAGCAGGGTTTTGACGCCGGCCTCAGGTACGACGCTCTCCCTGGCACGGGGCTGGGATCCTCATCGGCACTCTGTGTTGCGCTCATAGGCGCTTTCCGGGAATGGAAGGGCACGTCGATGACGGACTATGAGATAGCAAATCTTGCGTATGACGTGGAGAGGAAAGACGTTGGAATTCCTGGCGGCCTGCAAGACCAGTACGCGTCAACTTTTGGTGGTTTCAATCTTATCGAGTTCAGGAAGGACGTGAACATTGTCAATCCTCTTCGCATTAAGCGGGAAACGTTGAACGAGCTGGAGTACAGCAGCCTCCTCTGCTTTACCGGCACCACCCGAAGATCAGGTGGTATCCTTCAGAGGCAGATCGAATCGTACGAACATAAAGACTCGAAAGTTATGGAAGCTCTCGAACGTATGAAAGAGCTAACGCTTGAGATGAAGGACTCCCTCCTCACCGGCAACCTTACCGAGTTCGCAAGGCTCCTGAACTCGGAGTGGGTCACGAAGAAGGCGCTTGACTCTGCGATCTCAACCAATGAGGTCGACAGGCTTCTGCGCGCCGCGCGAGAAAATGGGGCTATCGGAGGCAAACTTCTCGGCGCTGGAGGAGGAGGATTCTTGTTCCTATACTGCGAGCCTGGCAAACAGGTGCACGTAGAAAAAGCGGTCGAGAGCCTAGGAGGCAAGGCCTTCCCTGTTAGATTCGATCTTGAAGGTTTGCAAACCTGGCGAAGCCCAAAGTAGGATTCTACGACCGATGCTAAGGCCACCAAAAGCTCGCCGACGAGCGGTCGGAGATGATCATGAAGTGTCTGTGGCGCGAGATGCAATACGAAAGAGCATCGAAACAAAACAACAGCTCGCTGAGGAGTGTCTGGACGATATCATTCAGATGGCCCACATGATAACGATTGCACTAAGAAAAGGTCGGAAGGTCATTTTCTTCGGCAATGGCGGTAGCGCTGCCGACGCTCAGCACATTTCGGCCGAGCTTGTAGGAAAATTCAAGAGGGAGCGACCTCCTTTTCGAGCATCCGCCCTGACGACGAACACGTCCATTCTAACAGCAATAGGTAACGACATCAGTTTCGACGAAGTCTTCTCCCGCCAAGTCCAAGCAACGCTGGAACCGGAGGATGTTGCCATAGGCATCAGTACCAGCGGTCGCTCAACGAACGTCATCAAAGGCCTTGAGGAGGCCCAGAGAATCGGAGCGAAGACAATAGCCCTCACAGGCTCCGGAGGAGGACTGCTCGGATCACTATGCGATCACAGAGTGATTGTACCCTCCGACGATACTCAGAGGATACAGGAATGTCATATCATGATAGGCCACATCGTCTGCGAACTGATAGAAGAGACACTCGCAGATGGGTCCCATGAATAAGCCCCGAATTTTAGCTCGAGCTTCCCTCTAACATGCAAACCCATAGCTTCGCTTTCCACATAACCCTTAAGTGGGAAAAGTCGAGACCTTTGATCCTTACCCGAGCTGAAAGCCTGTAGACGTGGTCATCCGTATGGTCCTTTCCAACTTTCTCACCCAGCTTCACCAAGCGATAGACAGAGTCAAGGAATACATCGGGCTGAGAGAAACTCAGGCCAAGCCCACAAGGTTATCACGAGTCGGCCTTGGTCTAACAGGCCTATTCTCAATTGTGGCTGGGTTGTGGCTTGTGGCATTTGGCCCGAACATCATCGCGATGCTGGCTCTCGCCATTGGCCTCGCAGGATTTGGATTGTTCAATCTGACATTTGCCTTT
>Ga0137377_10000972_pt1 | contig 19049 bp, 21 predicted proteins | sample SagtaG_22_FD_104815 | JGI IMG/M metagenome (GOLD analysis project Ga0137377, IMG submission 104815) | Vadose zone soil microbial communities from Sagehorn Ranch, Mendocino, California, USA - Sage2_L_40_16 metaG | ecosystem: Environmental > Terrestrial > Soil > Vadose zone | place: USA... | reverse complement strand
TCCATTGCTTATACAAGGGCAGTTTGAACTCGTCGGTCGTGCGCGTGTGCGAACTGTTCCGGCTGCCCTTATCGCTCAATAGCGCTTTCATCATTGTCGCGCATAACCACCCGTCGGGAATCAAGCAAGCCAGTCAAGAAGATATCGAGGTGACCAGGTCTCTTATCCAGGCGGGTGAGTTGTTGCAAATCGAGGTGCTGGACCATCTGATTATCAGCCAGGGTGCATGGATGAGCATGCGCGAACAACGGCTGGGCTGGTGAGGAGGATGGAGATGACAAACAGCACTTACCCAGGCGTGGGCCGGTGCAAGCACATCATCAGGCACGACGCAGCCTCGCTGGCGCAGCTTGGCATTGACCCCACCCAGGAGCCGGCAGAGCGGGCTGGTCCTTGCCTCTTCAAAACGTGGGGCTTGATTCCTGTAGAGGCGGCAAAAGTGGTGTTCACTCTGGAAGGGGAACAGCCGCTCTGCCTGCGGAAGATCGGCAGCACCGTCTACCAGTATCGACCCACCGACGAAGCGTGCGAAGGACTCGAGCCAGGGCTGTTCGCGGCCTACCGATCACGGGCATTGCGCCCATCCAACACGAGGATGGGTCGGTGCATGAGAAGGCCAGAGCGAAGCTCCTGGCGGGGTGTGAGCGCAACGGAGAGATGGCTCTGCCCTTCTATGAGACGGATCGGTGAGCCTATGCGCAGTGCCGAGGAGTTTCTTTGGCACTGTCTCTTTTTGCCATGAAAGGAGATGGTATGTCCCTATCCCTGTTTCCTGAATATGAAAGACAAGAGCGCCAACTCACGTTGCCAGAGGATCCGACCATCGTCGTGTCCATTTCTGGGGGCAAGGACAGCGTCGCGGCATTACTTGCCACACTGGAAACGTATGGCTCACAGCACGTGCTGGCCCACCACCAGGTGATCCTGGAAGACTGGCCAGGCACGCCCGAGTATTGCCAGGAGGTCTGTGACGTGCTCGGCGTTCCTCTTTACCTATCGCAGGCGCACTATTACGGGCGTGAGTGTCGTCATTGCACGAAGCGGTACCTTTCCTCAGACCCAGAGCCACACTGCCGGGTGTGCGGGTGCCGTGAGGCAAAGCTCATCATGATGGTGACATCTATCCTGGACCTGGTGGAATGGCGCAGAATGTGGCCCGGTCCGGCTATCCGGTTCTGCACCTCGTACTGCAAGCGCGATGTCTTCAACGCCTGGGCCAGGCACAACCGGCATCTGCTGGGTCCTACGCCTGTGGTCGTCCTGGGTGAGCGGTGGCGGGAGTCGTCTGGTCGCTCCAGGCTGCCAGTGCTACGACTCCGTCCGAGCCTGGAGTGGATGCTGGAATGGCGACCCATCCTGGACTACCGGCGGATCGACGCGTTCCGCGCCAGCCGAGCCTACAGCATCGAACCCCACTATTGCTACAAAGCGCAGGGGATGACCGACGAAGACCTCTATGAGGTTGACCGCGAGGGTGGCCCGCGCATGAGTTGTGTAATGTGCTTCTACAAACCAGCCCATGAACTGCACGCCAGTGCTCGGGTCGAGGTGGCGCAACCGATCTTTGCGCGTGCGGTCACCGTGGAGCGCACCATCGGTCATACCCTCAAAGCCGGACAGTCGCTGGAAAGCATGATTCCATCATGATCGTGAGGAGAGAGCCATGAGCAAAGCGATGAATCCCCTGCTGACGGTGCTTGTCACGCGAGCGGAAGTCGACAATCTGAGAGCATATCCCAACTCGAGCACAATCAAACGTGTCGGCAGGGGACCTGCATTCCTGCGTCACTGAGTAGCACAGCATAACTACAGAGGAGGACAACTATGGCCCCATTCGATTTTAGTGAAGCATCAGAGGAAGCACGTGCAGCATTGCGCGGCAACCCTCACCGGTGCTTTGAATTCCTGTCTGCATGCCAGGAGCTTGCGACACGCCTTGGCACGACCGGTGGCATCGATACCCCGCTCTCAGAGCAGGACGAAGCAGTCTTGCAGGGATTTCACCGGGTGCTCGATGCCCATAGCAGTCACGTCGGCCAGTATGACGGAGTGTTTGAACAACTCTGTCGTCTGGTAGGACTGCGACCCGGCGATAGAGGCCTGCTGAGCGGACGTATCCGCAGGCTCTACCAGATGAGAGAACCTGTGCAGTATGAAGCAGAAGTCCACGCGCTCATCCGGCAATGGATGCTCGACAGCGAAGAGGGCAGACGGTAAAGCTGCGCAGGTATGGCAGAGAGCGTCAAGACAACGCTCAAAGAGTGAGGAAGCCTCGTCAGCATTTCCCTGACGAGGCTTCTTATTTGAACAAGGAGGTTTAGATGTCGGCGATTCAACAACCAGATCCCACGAGTCGGATCATCCTGGGCATCGACCCTGGTGTCGCGATTGTGGGCTATGCAGTGGTGGAGGCACAAGGCGATGCGCTCAGGATGATCGCTTGCGACGTCATCAGAACGCCCGCAGGTCTTCCCCTGGCACCACGGTTGCAACAGATCTACCACCAACTCGGCGAGCTGGTGAGCAGCTATCGCCCTCAGGAGGCCGCGATAGAGGAACTCTTCTTCGGCAAGAATGTGAGTTCGGCGATAGCTGTTGGACAGGCCCGTGGAGTGACCATGCTGGCATTGGCCAACAGCGGTCTCTCGATTGCGGAATATACGCCCAACGAAGTGAAGCTCGCCGTGACCGGCTACGGTGCCGCAAAAAAGGAGCAGGTAGGTGAGATGGTGCGTCTGCTGCTCCACCTCACCGCGATTCCTCGACCGGACGATGCGGCTGACGCTGCGGCCATCGCCATCTGCCACGCGCATACGGTTCGCTACGCCCAGGAGGAGCCAAACAATGGAGTGGTCAGAAGGAAGCGCTAAGAAGCGCATCATTCCTTTCATGATGAGCCCGCAGGGTGTTTGAGGCACTGCGGGCTTTTTGTTGGTAGATAGAACAGTGCGCCAGGTCTAGAGGAAGAGGTCTGGTGCACTGTTTTTGTTTGAAAGGTACAGGAAATGAAACAGCTACGCGAACGTCTCTATGCCTATGGGTCCGAGACGCTCTTAACGGAGGAACTCCTGGCGATCATCCTGCGCGGTTCCCCTCGTGAACATGTCCTTGAGCTGGCAAGCAGGCTCCTGGTGAAATACGGAGGATTAGGCGGGTTACTGCATGCTGATTGTCGAGAACTCAGCCAGGAACAGGGGCTGGGTGAGGCCAGAATTGCGCTGATCAAGGCAGCATTGGAGATGGGGAAGCGGGTGCATACGCTGCCAGCAGGTGACAAAATACCAGATCACTGCGCCGGCCGATGTCGCCAGGCTGGTGATGCCGGACATGGCGCATCTTGATCATGAGCAATTACGGGTCATTGTGCTCGACACGAAAAACCGCGTGGTCAGCAACATGCCGCTCTATCGCGGGACCGTCAACAGTTCGGTCCTGCGTGCCGCCGAGATTTTTCGCCCGGCCATCACACGTAATTGCCCGGGCATCATCGTCTGCCATAACCATCCTACGGGCCTGCCAGAACCCAGCCCTGAAGATGTGGCTGTTACGAATCAGCTCGTCGCCGCAGGCAAGGTCTTAGATATAGAGCTCGTGGACCATCTGATCATCGGCCACCAGCAATTCGTGAGCTTGAAAGAGCGGTTGAGGTGGTAAATGGTATTGTGGAGCAAAGCCTGATTTGAACAGACACAGCGATACAAATTCTATCACGATGCTGCACAATTACATAAACGTCGGCCAGAAGGCTCCTATCTCAAAGAAGCCTTCTGACCTCCTTCTAATATCCAGGACTGATTCGCAACCCAAATTATGTGCAGTTGAGGGGTAAATCCATGAGTAACCGGGGCAGGAATTTGCGATAAATGGAAGGCCTAGTCATATTGCTGTTCTTTTGTTTTTGGTGCAAGTGCCAATCGAGTATGGAGAGCCTCTGCTTACGCTTGCTCCTGCACCACCCCTAACCTTCGGCTCCAATCCGATACTTCAGCAGAGTAGGGGTGTGCGTATTGGTCAACCTTCTCACCGTCCATTACTGTTCGCCGCGCCAGCGCTGCAAACAGCGCCTCTATGCCAAGTTAGATGTTAGCTACAGCTCCGCACCAGGCTTTAGTCCATAACGGTCAAAATTGCTCGTAAAGCGGCTTGCCCACTAAAAGCAGACCACAATTTACTGCCTCAGACAGAAAAAACCTTGACGGTGCCGGAAAATGAATGTAATCTTCCAATAAGATAATCGGCTAACGATAAATGTTAGCCGATTAGCCAACGGGATTATTGTTTCCACGGTATTCGAACAAGGGGAGGGAAAATGCTTACTGCCGACACAAAGATTATTGACCTGGCTCATCCGGAAGAGATCGGCCTGCAAGGGCGTGAAAATCGATATGCGGAAGGTCGGCCCTTTCCCCATATTGTAGGAAGCGGCTACCCGTCTCAACGGTCCGGGTGCGCCATCGATACGTATACAGCTTCTTACATGCGGTGGAACTGCAGAGAAGATGTTCTCGCCTGGATTCGCTCGTTTAACCATCCTCGTGCCCTCCGGCCTGTCTTCCTTGACACCGAAACAACTGGTACTCGAAGTTTTTCAGAGATCATCGAGGTCTGTGTATTGGATGAGTTCGGGCAGACGCTGTATCGCTCGTTTGTCAATCCTACAACGGCAATAGAGCCGATTGCAACTTGCGTACACGGTCTCACCCACAGACATGTTATGCATGCGCCTCGATATTCCGAGATCCACCAGGAGTTGATGCAACACCTGGACAACTGCGTGGTTATTGCCTACAACGCCTCTTTCGAACTACGGCTGCTGAAACAATCGGCCGAGTGCTACGGCATCAAATTTCCCAGGTTGCATACCGCCTGCTTGATGTATGCCTACGCAAAATATCGACCGGCATTCGTGCAGCAGCCCGACGGACGATCGAGACGCAAGGTGTACCGCCTTGATGAGGCACTGACAAACGAAAGGCTCGGCCTTTCAATCGGGCACCGAGCAGAGCAAGATGCAAACTGTATTTATAAACTCTTCCATGCTTTGAGAGCGCACATGGTTTAAAGGAGGCGGATAACGATGGCCTGAACCCTATGGCTTTACGCATCGAACGGCCAATACAAACGTTGTGAGTTCAACTCGTAAAGCTGAATAAGCTGAGCTATGGGAGACGAGGGGTGAATTGAGTATAGAGGATTTTGTCTGCCACAATCCGCTATGTCCCGACTTTAATCGGAGCGGTGGAAACAATATTATTCATGCCAGCCCTATCAAAACAAAACACAAGGAAAACACCAGGCGCTGGCGTTGTAAAACTTGCAAACGGTACTTCTCCGAACATCAGGGTGATTTTCGATACAGGCTGCGCGCCGAAAAAGATGAACTGGTGAGGCTCGTAGGTTATTACCGGCGTAGAGATACGATTGCATCGGTCTCAAAAAAATTGAGAAGAGATCCCAGAACGATTTCAAGTTGGCTGAGCCATCTCATGACGGAGAGTTCCGAGGCGGCAGAATTTCTCAAGAAAGAATGCCACCTTTCGTCCGATCAGGTAAGGCAACTTCATGAGAAGTACACAAGGGAACACAGACGGCGCATATGAAAATAGAGCCTTATCTACAATTTACTGCCCCGTCTACGGTAAACCTTGACGGCGTTGGAATATCTGTGCTAATCTGGTTCCAACTAATAGGATAACATCAATAGTTAGCCGATTAGTTCTCAAGCGATTATTAGCATCTGATTTTGATCGAGGGCGAGGTTATAATGAGCATAAGTACCAAACATAAATGGATCTATCCAGGCGATCAACAGGATGTCGTTGGATCGGTAGTGTGTACCCCCGACAGTCCCAGTTTTAGCAAGGTCGCCGTTCGGATGGAGCCGGATAAAATGTTGCGTCCCGGCGAGATAGTTGAAATGATACCCCCAGATGGATCGACCAAACATTTCGGGCGCGTTGCCGATGCCTACGAGTATAACCCGCACGAACAGATCGAATCGGCAACAATTCGGGGCGTAATCGGGCTTTCACGTAACTACAGCAAGGAAGGCGAGAGCACCCGGATTTACAGAATGGCCAACTTGGAACTTTTGGAGGAGGCCTTCATCGACGAAAGAGGCGAAGTACAACTGGGCTCGCCCGCGACTCTACCTTCCGCGGGTTCGCCGGTTTACGCTGCTTCACCGGAGTCGGGGGTCGCCGTTCTTGGCTTGGCCGAGGACCCCAATCAAGGACTGTATATAGGAGAGGTCGCCGGAATACGCCCTATGCCTATTGTACTGAAACTGGAAGCACTTACCCGACACACGCTCATTGTCGGTAGAACGGGCAGCGGTAAAAGTTATCTGCGCGGCGTCGAGGCTGAGGAAATACATCGTCTGGGATTACCTCAAATTAACATTGATGTGGCCGATGAACTGGTCGAGGCGACGAGAGAGTTGGGCGGGCAGAACCTTGAACCCGGTGTAGACTTCACCATACGCTTGTCATCTTTAACCGAGTCCGAAGTACTGGAGCTTATACCGGGCTTAACATCCAACCAACGGGAGTTGGTCGGAAGAGCTTTTTTGGAACTCAAGCGAAGACAAATTGAGGGTCGCATGGTACAGGTCAATAACTCGGAATCGGGCAAACCGATAAACCGGTGGGAACCGATTGAATTTGACCTGGATGATTTGCTAGAGATGATTGCCACAATGGCTCCCAGTCTGGAGATGAAGGGAATAACCGAAAAGCAGGCAACCGCTCGCACGGCATCACTGAGACTCAACAAGGTCATCGGTCCCGGTATAGACTGGGGGACTAAAATTACCCCCGGTAATGTGCTCAATATCGTGTGCAGCCGACATACATTGACCGATCTTCGAATGATTACCGCAGCCGTGGCCCGCGAGTTGCAGGCGCTCCGTAGGGCGAAGCGCATCTTGCCTTTCGTTTTCTCGGTCGATGAAGCACATTTGGTACTCCCGACAGAGGAGGATACCGCTTGTAAACAGGTTCTTCGGGAAATGATACGTATCGGCCGTCACTACGGCATCGCGGTGATGCTTGTCAGCCAATCACCCCTTGATATCGACCGTAAGATCATCCGCCAGTGTAATACAAACTTCATCTTCGCTCTGGATAAGGAACAATTAGATGCGCTGAAAGGCGTCTTCTCAGACGCTACCGACCAGATGATAGACAGACTTCCGAAAATGGCCAAGGGGACTTGTTTGCTTAGCGGTAGTCTCGAGACAGTTCGCCATGCAACACCGATAAAGATTCGTGAAAGACGCACAACTCATGGCGGCACTGCTCCCGATGTACTGAAAGAGATTCGCGATGCGGGCTGGCCACAGACGCGAGGAGAAGTAGGGCGCTTCGGTGAGACGGCAGGTACAGAGGCTATCTAAGAGGAAGCATATGCCTAAAAGTTCTTCTGCCTATGACAAAGAGGACCGCGTCCTAAAAGCTCTTCGTAGCCTTCCCGGTTCCACCGGTACCATCGCCGATATTCACCGCATGGCTGCCGATGGGACGGTGGTGGAGACATTTTATCGCCCGATTAGGCGGCTGCTCGAAAAGAAGCTCATCCACAAAGTCGGTTTTGATTACCGGCGTAATGCCGATCTCTACGGGCCTATCGAGGTCCAATCTGCTGCTGGACAGTTGTCGCTGTTCGATGTCGAAGTCGACCGAGAACAGGTCGCATCGGAGAAGTTCGCCGATAGTCTGAACTTCGGTGAGGATATCGTAGGACAGAATGCGGCATATACTGCTCGGTCGTTCCTTTATGAAGAGAACCGAAGAAGCGTGCTTACCAAGGTTTTCGAGCTTTGGCGCAAAGAGGACCCTCGGGAATTGATCTTACGGTACATTGACTGGCTCGTTGAGCAGTTTCGCCAAGTATCCGAACGATATAATGTTGCATTTGCAGGGGCTGATAAGGACAAGCTGCGTCGGAACGCCGATAGAATCGCTAACGATATATTAGAATTCGCGAATAGAGGACTGGGCATCCATTATTCCCCCCTGCGTGCTGAAACCCCTCTTCGAGGCATCTACACGGTTACCTATGATCGGGATGCCGTTCGCCTTCATTTAGAGCATATGGTGTTCGGCGAGCACATGATCGATGAAATCCAACTTACTCCTCAGCAAATGGATGAGGCCAAAAACGACATGGTAGTTGTGGGGACGGATTCCTCCATGCATATCGGAGAGATTAACATGGGCCTCTCCAGCTACGCAGAGGATGAACACATGCCCTTAACTGTAAACAACGGCGCAGCTTTTTGGAACTATGGTAAGCACATTGTCCTGAGCGCGGCCGACAAAAACCCGCGCGATATGCTGCCTTGGGATGCGAAACAGATGGAAGGACCACCGAACGAATACACGAAGTATATGATCGTAGGTCCAGAAGTGTTAGAGAATGAGGGCGAGGATAAATATGTACGTATTGCAGTGAGCGCCTCAGAGATAGTGCAACGTCATATGGATGAGCAAAGCATAAAACATCCCTCTAGACGTATCCCTGATATCGTCTTCCACGACGGGCGTATCTACCCTATGGAACATAAGCTTAACAACTATCTGGCCAGCGGCGAATATGGCAACACGGTACGTTCGGCAATTCGCCACTTTTATAACATCCTCGTGCAAATCACAGGGAGAAAACGAAAATCGCCCCTTTACACAGGTGTAGTAAAGAGCACAGAGTTAAAGATATTCAGCAGGCTACTGGATTGGTATATTCGTTACGGAACTACCGAAAGCAGGCCCGATGGGCACCGTTTGGGAGAGGGCTGGCCCGAAACACCTCCTTTTCCCGACACCTCTGCAATGACTTACCTCTTGTCGTTAGGAGGTTATAAGCCGGAAACAGGCGTTTTCTTCACTACTTGCCAGATACAACGTAATTTTTCGACCCTGGCCGGTTATTATCAGTATTATTCGAAAGATGGGAAACCCATTACCGACTGGGAGGGCTATTTTCAGGAAATGAGGCGTAGGTATGCTGAAATTCAAATGCCAGGCGATCCTTTGCCTCCCATTTTGGAATATGATATGGCTCCCTTTGTGGAATTGTGTGATAGAGCCGGTGTACTGATGTTTTTCATCAATCATACACAGAATAGCACCGACGCTCCCCGCCTACCGCGCTATGAGATATTCTGCGATATGAGTGAGCCCGATGGAATGGATCCGGTCCGCGTCCGTCGACAAGTTGAACGTGTCTTGCAAGGGTTAATGCTATCCGGTGTGCAAGCGGACAAAGATCACAATCTTGCGGCAAGTATCGCCGCTTCGGGCAAACAAGATGCTATCATGATTCCCAATGTACTGTATGAAGCGCACGAAACGGCAAAGGTCGTAGGAAAAGACTTTGAGGCCCAGTTTAGGGCTGCAGTTTTCTCTCGCATTATACAGACGCTGAAGGCCCAGCCTTCTCAATTAGACATCATCCCCGCATCCAGGCATACGCAACGTGTTTTTGGTCTGCTGGAAAGTCCTCGTTCTCCTCGTGTACCTGAGATCCCCACCTCTGTAGATAGGGATGTATCTGATGAAGATGTCCCTAAGTAAATTAGGACACCATCCCGAGTTCTGTGTAAAGCAGAGGCTTTTCAAAGCGGGGTAGTGGAGAGGATACTACAGGCATAGATTGTGAATGATTCTCCGTCATCGTGACTGCGCAGAGTCACATACATCGTGTCCAAGCAACCAGAGAGCATTTTCAGCTTCCACGAGCACAAGCGCGAGCGGATATACTGACATAGTGTGTTCACTGTCTTGTTTGTTGCCTACAAAGGAGACGGCTATGGAAGCTGAATGGATCGCCAAACGAGCCACGCTGCGCTGGCTACTGCACACCCATCCTGAGTGGACACAGAAAGCCTATGCTGCTTTTCTGCACTGTTCGGTGGGATGGGTGAAAAAGTGGAAAAAGCGGCTCGTGGAAGCTGCCCCAGATGATCTCTCGGTCTTACACGCCCATTCCCGCGCCAGACGCACCCCCTTTCCCGCGCCTCACCCTGCCGTCGTCGAGCGCATCGTGCAGATACGGCAGACCCCGCCCGAGAACTTGAAGCGCATCCCTGGCTCTCGCACCATCTTGTATTACCTGCATCGTGACCCCGAGTTGCAAGCACAAGGGCTCCGTTTGCCGCGTTCGGCTCGTACCATCTGGAAAATCTTGCGCAAAGAAGGCCTGATCCTTGATCCGCCTGCTGCACGTCACCAGCCACTTCCTCCACGTGAACCATTGGAAGAGGTGCAGATGGACTTCAAGGATGTGACGACCGTTCCAGCTGATCCTGATGGCAAGCAGCAACATGTCGTAGAAACATGTAACTTTATCGATGCAGGCACCTCCATCTTATTGCAAGCCCAGGTGCGAGACGACTTTCGTGCTGAGACCGCTTTTGACGCGGTAGTGGCCCTACTGCGCCGCTATGGCCTCCCCCCCATGCTCACCTTCGACCGCGATCCGCGGTGGGTGGGCAGCCAGAGTGGCCGCGATTTCCCTTCAGCCCTGCGCCGGTTTCTGCTCTGTTTAGGCATCCACCCCAATGTCTGCCCGCCGCATCAGCCGCAAAAGCAAGCCTACGTCGAACGCTATCACCGCTCCTACAAATACGAATGCGTGCTGGTGCATCGGCCTGGCACGCTGCAAGAAGCCAGCGAAATGACCCGCGCTTATCAAGAGCATTACAACTGGCAGCGCCCACATCAAGGGCGCTCGTGCCACAACGTGCCACCCTGCATCGCTCATCCCCAGCTGCCTCATCTGCCAGCCCTGCCCGCCGAGGTTGATCCTGACCGCTGGGTCGATCACCTGCATGCGCGAGCCTATGTGCGCCATGTCGGGGCCGATGGCTGTGTCACGGTGGATGAGCGGTCCTACTATGTTGGGCTGGAACACAAGGGCAAGACAGTAGCCTTACTGATCAACGCACCGGGACGCTGTTTTGAGGTCTGGGAAGGGGCAAGCTTGCTCAAGCGGCTGCCTATCAAGGGCTTGCAGGGCACTCCCATGCCGCTTGAGCGCTTCATCGCCTGGATGCGTGAACAGGCGATAGCCGAAGAACGGCGAGGCAAACTCCAGACGAGAGCGTTTGGCTGGCGGCAGCTGGCCCTCTGGGATGATGCCTCCGCATGACACCGCAAGCGCGCTAAAAGTATGCTCGCTTGTCAGAGCCTGATGCGACAGGAAAGCAGGAGATGGACTTTTTCGCTTGTGTTGAGCTTGGATGAGCGCGGAGTCGCCTCTGCTCCTCACCTCTGACGAGCAGAAGGAGAGCGGTCAACCTTGTACTTTCTCTCCTTGCCTGCGGATCTCCATTACTCTTCGCTTGCTTGGCTACGATGTGCTGGCCCCTACGCGGTCATGATGACGGAGAATCATTCAGATTGTTTCCTGAGATGGTTCCCCTCACGTTCTCGAAAGGAGAATGCTATGCCTGTGCCTAAGAACAAGCCTACCACAATGTCCCCGGAAGGTTCAACATCGGAGTCATCGTCAGACATCGCGCCGGAGCAGGAGGAGTTTCGTCAGCATGTACGTCGTCTCGCCGTGAGCGCGGTGCAGGTTTTGCTCGAACAGGTCATGCGGGAAGAACTGGACGAGTCGCATCGGAGCCTCGTGGGGAGAATGTACACCCGCGCGCCGTGGGTATCGCAATGGGTCCTACACCCGCGATCTGGTGACTCCCACGGGGCGCATGGAGGCGCTCAAAGTCTGAAGGCGACCGGGAAGGGCAGTTTCATAGCCAGGTCTTCGAGCGCTACAGCCGCTATGAACCCGAGGTGGCCGAAGCCCTGACCCAGATGTTTGTGAGCGGCGTGAGCACGCATAAGGTGGGAGAGGTGGCTCAAACGCTCACGGGAGTCGCCCCCAGTGCCAGCGCCGTCAGTCGTCTCAACCGCACGCTGACCGAGCAATAGGAAGCGTGGCGCGAACGCCGGCTGCTCCCCCACTACCGCATCCTGTACGCAGGACGCTCATCCATTGCTCGGTTCGTCATGGCACCCAAACCGACGCGACCATGATTTTAACGGCGCTGGGCGTGGATTTGGAGGGCAGCAGAGAAGTGCTGGCCTTCCGTGCCTGTGCAGAGGAAGACAAAGATGGCTGGAGTTGTCTCGTACAAGATCTGCGCAATCGTGGGGTGAGCGAGATTGATCTGATCGTCACCGATGGGCATGATGGGCTTCTGGCAGCCGTCTCCTCTCTGTTTCCAGCGACCCTGCGCCAGCGCTGTCTGGTCCACAAGCAGCGTAATGTGATGAATGCCATTCCTCATCGTGAACGGCAGGAGGTTGGAACCGAGTTGGCGGGGATTTGGAAGCAGGAGAAGAAAGAGGATGCGCTGCTCAATTTGGCGGCCTTCAAAGCCAAATACCAGAAGCGCTATCCCGAAGCCATCCGCAGCCTGACCGAAGATGAAGAGCATCTCTTGACGTTTTATGCCTTTCCACCAGTCATGCATCGCTACATTCGGAGCACCAATGCCATTGAAAGCTTGTTTAGCAATGTGCGGCAGCGCACCGATCAGATTGACGCTTTTACGACCGAAACGAGCTGCCTGACCATCGTCTGGGCCGTGATGCAGGATATTCGCTTGCCCAAGATTCCGGTCAGCTAACCGCTGAAGCGTGATGGGTCTGGGCAAACAAACAACCAGCCGGAAATGCTGGTTCGGGAGGAGGTGTTTTTTGCTGCTCAGCTTGTGCCATCTCAAGAGTCCCAGGCTCTCTGTTCTTAACAACTTGGGGTCCTGTGCTGTCAGATCCTGGAGAGAGGAGGCACTGGCTTTGCGTCTGTACTTACTTGATTACTGCTGGTCTTTACACAACTCTCGGGATGGTGTCTAAATTAGAAACACTTGTAATAAGTAACGTGTAAAACGACCGGGAAAGGAAAGAACAACCTATGAGCCTTACAAGTTTTATAGCAGAAAAAGATGTTAAAGCGAAATTTAGGGAAGTCTTTCCGCTCCCTCAAATCTGGTTAGAACCTCATCCTATGGCCGAGCCTTTAACGAACCATTATACGCTTATTGGTACGGCTTTCGATTACCTTTTACGTTTCTCTCTCGAGCGCCTTCATGCTCATACAGTAAGGAAACCATGGATCGCGGAACTGGCGGCCATTGGGCAATACTACTCTATAACAAGAATATATAGTAAAGCTAGAGCAGAGCAGTCGGTACGAATCGTCGAGGAAGCCAGGCAACATCATAGACAATACCTTCAGAGTGGCATTCTGCTAGAGGAACTGCTTTGCTCCGTCCTGTTACTGGCGCAAATTGACCCTTTTTTTCGCGCAGGGAAGCTCTATGAGCCGTTTGGAGTAATTGATACACTGGATATTGAAGACCTTAAGCGCCTATTTGCAATTATTCCCTTTGACCGTTTTTCATCTCGGTCGGTATGCTTACTTGATCCGACATTCGGATCTTCCAATCTGGTGGGGGGAGCAGATGTCGATCTGGTCCTTGATGAAACCATGATTGATATCAAGACAACCAAATTCCTCCAAATAAAAAGGGAATACATCGATCAGCTTCTTGGCTATTATGCGCTGTATCGCTTAGGGGGCGTTACAGGGATGCCGGAAGGTCATATGATCGGCCACCTCGGCATTTACTTTTCCCGCCACGGATATTTATACACCTGTCCGGTCTCGCAGCTTGTGCAAGAGACAACCTTTTTAGATTTTCTATTCTGGTTCGAGCAACGAGCTAAGCACCTATATGGAGATCCTCTTCAAGCCCTCCATTAAGGAAGGGGCTTTGTTGCCGCAAAGTTGATAAGTGCGGTTCGCTTGTGTCATGTCACGCTTCCCACATAGACTATGGCGCGGTGTTTATGGCATTCCTTGTTTCTGCGGTGACGCAGATCCTCTCCGGTCTACTTTGAGCCATTGGAGGTTTTTGGCTTCCTGATTGACGAACTGCGCCAGATAGTACAGCCGGTTCACTGCCCCTCAATAATCTCAAGTAACACGTATTCGCCCTTTTCTGGCTGCTCGTCTTCAGCTCGCGCATGGCGACCAGGCGCGCTGCTGCATCTTCAATCATCGTTTCAAGGGAGCCTTCGGCTTGTCCCTCCTTACTACCGAAAGAGCGCGCCAAAGCTCCTCTTCACGCATTGCCTGGAGTAGTTGAATAGTGAATGGTGGCCAGTGCTTGCTTTTGGCAAATGGTTCACCACGTCATTCGATGAGCGCCTGCTGCGCCTCTTCAGGGGTCGCAAAGGTCTGAAATTCGCCGGCCTCGGTGAGTAGGGCCTTCCAACTCTTCCGACCTGCTCGGAACGCGCCGCTTCGTCAAAACTGCGCGCACTTATTCACCTTGTGGCTCTGAGCCTCTTTTCTTGCCGCCGGTCCTCGGACGGCGTAGTGCCAAACAGCATACGATCGATCACCGGCGTTTAAGGCGGTGACACTTCTTTACAGTGCTTGACGTAATCACGATATCGTGATAATATTAATGATACAAAGTACTCTCATCCATACTGAATAAACGATTGTAGGAAACGAGGAAAGGGTTGAGGAGACGTATCACGCTCCATCTCTCCGACCAAGAGCGAACACTCTTGGTGGGCGTCTTTCCACAATTCTTGGATGTGATTGAAGACCGGAGAGCCGGTTTTATCGACCTGCAAGTGTTACACGGGATACTCAGGCCCCTCAAAGAGTCCTATGAAATGGATGAGGTATTAGAGGCACTGTTGACACGCGTAACAAATCTCTTGGAAGCGGTCGTGCGGGATCCAATGACGTTGGAAGAGGCCTCAAACATCTACGACCTTAACTCCGCGACACTTCGCCGCGCCTGTGGGGCGGGGAAATTGCCAGCAGAAAAGCGGGGGAAGACCTGGCTGGTGAAAAGTTCGGATCTGGAACAGTACTTTGCAAGAACTAGAAGAGCGAGGAGGTCGCGATGACCGGCTTTACCGAGTCTCTACATGCACAATCTAGCCGGCCCACCGTGATCGACTTATTCTCCGGAGCCGGAGGAACAGGGTTGGGATTTCAAAGGGCCGGGTTCGACATTGTAGGTGCGGTTGAAATCGATCCACATGCATCAGAAACGTATGAAAAGAATCTCCATGTCAAAGTCAAACGGGTAGATATCCGGGAACTGTCACCGCAAGCGTTCCGCTGCGATCTTGAACTGGTTCTCGGAGAGTTAGATGTTCTGGTAGGTTGCCCACCATGTCAGGGGTTCTCACGTATGCGCAACCACAAGGGAGAGGAAGATGGCCGGAACGATTTAGTGCTGCGGTACTTAGAGTACGTCGAGGCATTTATGCCGCGATTTGCTGTGTTCGAGAACGTTCCAGGATTGATACGAACAGAACATGGTCAGAAGTTTTACCGGCTTCTAATCGAGGGGCTGATAAGGCTCGGATACGGCCTTACCAAACGTGAAGAAGATATCGCCAACTACGGTATTGCTCAACATCGCAAGCGCGTCGTCGTGATCGCAGGACGAGATCAAGAAAAACCTCCTTTTCCAAAGCAGACACACGGAAAGCCGGCCACTCAGGAAGTAGCCGAATGCTTATACAAGCCCTGGCTTACTGTGTGGGATGTTATGGGGAACAACAGGTATCCTTCACTGAGGGCAGGGGAAAACGGCGAACAAGCTGGAAAATACCCTAACCATATCGCTCCGATGATCACAGAATCAAGAGTATTAGAGTTTATCAAGATGGTTCCCCATGACGGCGGCAGTCGGAAAGACGTCGAGAAGCGCTTCTGGCTTCCGTGCCACCTTATTCATGACGGTCACGCCGACGTGTACGGTCGCCTGGCATGGCATCGACTGGCGAACACAATTACTGCCGGCTGCACCAATCTTTCAAAAGGGCGATTCGTTCATCCCGAACAAGACCGCAGCTTGACGCCACGCGAAGCCGCCGCTTTACAGGGGTTTCCGGACGATTATGTCTTCTATAGCGGTGACTTCGCCTCCCAAGTCGGCAATGCCGTCCCCCCACCGCTCGCTTACGCTATTGCTACCCTGCTCAGGGCAATTCTCGATCAGGAGAAGTCAACGAGGCGTACCAACAATCATCTTGCAGCGGACACTCTCCACACCGTGGGCGCCTCGCATGGCAGATGAGGCGTGTAAAGTCCAGCAGTTTCTCCGGTTCAGGACCACCTTGTTCGCGTGAAAGAAGTGGCAATAAGGCCCGCAGCTCGGGAGATCCTTTGGTCGGGTGTTTCATAGGAAGCCCGGTCAGTCGAGAGAGAAATCGCAGGATATTTACATCCGCAGGTACTTCCGATGAGCCATAGGCGAAGGCGGCAACAGCAGCGGCGGTGTATAATCCCAGACCGGGAACTTTCATCAGTTCCTCGACCTTCTCCGGAATACGACCTTGATGATGCTCGAGTATGTACTGTGCAGCTTTCGGCAAGAACGGTGCCCGTTTCCTTAGACCGAGGGGCTCAAGAGACGCTGCCAGTTCTCTCTGATCGGCGTTCGCAAGCGCAAGCACATCCGGATAGCGCAATGCAATCTCTTCAAACACGCGGGCAACGACATCCGAGCGGGTGCGAACCAGCAAAAGCTCGGCCAGAAAGATGCGATAAGGAGTCCGTACGTTCCTCCACGGGAGATGCTCGACCGAGGGGAAAGGCATGGTCGCCTCACGAAGTTCGCGGGCTGCAGAAAGAACAAGATTTCTTGTCGACTCGTGCCGTTGCTGAACGCTCATCACTTCATTTGATGAGGTGTGAGATATCATGTTTGCATTTCCTTCCCGGCAGCTTTTGTCCATTCGTTTCCTCAGCTCTATAATGAGCCTTCTGATCTTATCCTATTCTTATTTGTCCCGAGACATCACGGACGAAATTCACCGTTTCGTGAGCAGTGATGACGACATATGGAACGAAAAACGTAAACTTTACCCTTTGAATATATTCTCACGATGATAAGCGAGGTAGTGAACTCCCGGGTGTTTTGCATACTGGGTCAAGAGCAGCGATGGACGAAGCGTTTCGCCGAAGTAGAGATACACCCCGGGGTCTTTTGCGACACTCTCCCGGAGCAAACTCGCCCGATGAATGCGATACCCACCGTTGATGGTGAGATATCCCTGATCAAAGGCAGCATCATGCATTGGGCAAGCTGCTAATCCATTGCAGACGTCTACTCGTTCTCGGTGATCACATTGCGCCCATGGCTTGATATGCGAGGCGCGGAGGAGACCACTCTGACCGGGCAAGGAACGTGGTTCAAAACCGCAGAAAACGCAGGATCTTCCGCAGTTCCGAAGCACATCTAGGGCAAACCGATGTTGAGCGAGCCGAATTTTCCGTTCGACCAGTTTTTCTGTGAGCCGATCGCCAAGTGCGAAAGCGCGGTCCAGTGCCTTCATCGCATTCTCCGTTCCTGCAAGTAAGACGGTATCACTGTCCGGCAAATCATCTTGGCCCACGAGATCCCCCGGTGAAGTATCCTCCGAGAGGGCATTCAAGAAATCCGGCAGCATCTCCTCACCGATAGAGAGATTGCGTGCAGCTATAAGAATATCCCTATAGAGCGTTTGGTAAAGAGCCGGCTCGCCGGCTAAATACGCGAAGAGCAGAGGTTCTTCACGAGCACTATGCTGTCGGGAGCCATCTAAATTCAGCATTTTGTTCGTTATCGATCCGGGCGTGCGACGAAAAAAATTCGCGAGTATCCCTACGACGGAAGGTACTTTCTCGATGTTGGCCCCACCATATTTATGTGGATCGAACAGATAGAAGAGACCGTAGCAGAGCAGCGTCTCCACAACATTGAACGGGACCTGACGGTGTCCGGCTTGAAGGAACTGACGTTGGGAAATTTCGGTGAAATGGCTGAGTATCTGCCGAGATGAGAGTTCTACAAGAAGAGGCATCATCCTTTATCACTCCACAGTTTTTGTCAACCATTTTATCAAAAATTGTTTTCATTATACTCCATCTCAGGAGTTAGATGATATCTCCTTTTGCACCGCAAAGACCGACACCATCCCGAAAGTTGTGTAACGATGTAGAGTAGGCATGCTGGCAGAGATGCGAGATAGGTACGGCCTGTCCAGATGATCTGACCGGGCAGAGAAATGCCCCAGGCTTCCAAAAGGCGTCGGCAAAAAGGCAGTAAAATCGGCAAAAGTGACCCCTCGGACTGCGGGTGCTCCACAGGACAGCCAGCACAAACCATCTCCTCCTGAACCACCCTTCACGGTTGGTTGCTTGCTCATCTCTGGCACTCAGTTCTCAAGCCTCATTCCAGCGAGATTTTGCGCAAACGAATATCCTGGATCGTGGCCCAGACGATCGTGAGGCAACTGGTCTCTGTTGTGAAGACATCAATCTGATCGGTGCGCTGGCGCACATTGCTGAAGAGACTCTCGATGGCATTGGTCGTCTGAATGTGTCGGTGCATGGCGGCAGGGAATTCGTAAAACCTCAAGAGGTGCTCTTCATCCTCAGATAGGCTCCGCACCGCTTCTGGATAGCGCTGGCTATACCTGGCTTGAAAAGCCGCCAACTGGATCACTGCCTCCTGTTTATTCGGTTGTTCCCAGATGCCAACGAGTTCGGCTTGGACGTCGTCGCGTTCTCGGCGCGGGATGGCAGAGAGGACGTTGCGTTGCTTATGCACCAGGCAGCGCTGACGAGGGGTTGCTGAAAACAGTTCCGAGACCGCAGCGAGCAATCCGTCATGCCCATCGGTCACGATCAGATCGATCTGGGTTGCGCCTCGTGTGCGCAGATCTTGCAGAAGGCTGAGCCATCCCTCCTTGCTTTCCTCGGCACACGAACGCCTCGCGAGAACCTCTTTGTTGCCTTCCAAATCCACACCCAGGGCGGTCAAAATGATCGTGGCATCGGCTTTTTCCCCATGCCGAATGCTGAAATGCACGCCATCGAGGTAGAGTACTCGCCAATGTGTTAAAAGAAGCCATAGAAATTGTCAAGCCCCCTGTGGGGCCAAAATAAAAACAGAGCAGGCCAGTGGCATAACAACGCCCTCCTGTGCGCTTGAGGATAAGCCTGAAGCGCCTGAGAAC
>Ga0137377_10000969_pt1 | contig 19067 bp, 13 predicted proteins | sample SagtaG_22_FD_104815 | JGI IMG/M metagenome (GOLD analysis project Ga0137377, IMG submission 104815) | Vadose zone soil microbial communities from Sagehorn Ranch, Mendocino, California, USA - Sage2_L_40_16 metaG | ecosystem: Environmental > Terrestrial > Soil > Vadose zone | place: USA... | reverse complement strand
GATTGATACGAACACCAGGCCGTGCTGAGCGTTGCCAGCGCCATGAGAATCGCAGACGCAGGCTCAAACCAGCGCCGGCGGCTTTCGTTAGGATTGGGATCAGCCATTTGACAGAATCATTCAAAAAAGTAGGTCCAGCCAGCGGTCAAGGTGTAATCATCCGAACTGGTGGTGATTGGCAGTTCGTAACGCGCGCTTAGCGCCCATTGTGACTCGTGCTAACGGACAATAACCACCATCTGAGTTGCATCTCTTAGCGCCGGCGCCCGCCACCGCCGCCGCGTCCCCCGCCGCCGCCTCCCGCTCCACCACGAGAACCTTGCTGGAAGCGCTGGCTTTCCGAGGCGCCGCGTTGCCGGTTCTGGGCTTCTCTTTGCATGTTTTGCATTTCGGAGGACGAACCTCCGCCGGATCGATTATAGCTGCCGCTACCACTTGAGCGGCTGGTTTCCTGGCTACCTCTATTATAACCGCTTTGGCTCGCTCGATTGGTGTTAGCGTCTCCGGAGCGGGACCGCTGCTGCGCGTTTTCTGCCCCGCTCCAATTGGGCGAAGACGAAGGCTTGTCCACTGAATTCCAGCTGCCGTTGTCGTACTTCTGCCAACCATTGCCGGTGTTTTTGTAAACGTTACCATCGTGCCCGGCATACATATTTCCGCTGGCGGTTTTGCCCGCCGCCGTGTTCCCCCATGCGGTACTCGCGCCCACGGCTTTGCCACCTTGCGAACCCTGGATCGATCCGACTGTTCCGTTTGCAGTCGAGTAATGTTGTGTGTAGGCGCTCTTGTTTCCGTTCGACACATAGGAGCTGCCCCACTGAGCGGTCGGACTCGAACCTTGCCTAGTCGCAGCATAGGTTCCCGTGTACGGATTATAGGCCTGTGCTGCACTTCGGCTGCCGTAGGGTGTCGAGACCGTGGCCCCTCGCGCGGCGGTGCCGGTGTACGGGTTATACGCGGCTCCTCTGGTCGCCGATCCGTACGGGCCGTAGGCGGTCTGCGACCAGCCATAGGCTCCTGTCGCCGAGTTGTAATGGGCTGCTCCATAATACGCTCCGCCGTATGGTGTAGCGTAGGGATAGTAGCGCGCATACCCGTAAGCGGGCCGGTAGACGTAAGGCGGGTAGTAGTATCCACTGTTGTTAGCGATGATTGCTCCGGTCGCGGCACCCAGGACGAACGCCCCCAAATATCCGGCTGTATAGCTGGATTGAATGGTGCCATCTGGCTCCGCGGTTTGCGTGACATAGGTCACGTTGTACACTGGCGAGCTCGGCGGAATCGTATAGATCTCTTGCGGAACCGACTTGGCCGTTGTCCATGGCCCTTGTGGATTAGGAGACATGAACCATACGCCCTGAAGGCAAAGGTAATAAACGTCCCCAACCTTGATTACCTTGTCTTGGGTGTTCGTAGCATAAGCCATCGACGTTCCCTTGATCGGTTCGAATTTGGGATCCCCGCCATACTCAACCTTAACTTTGGCTTGTGCTTCGGCGGGTTTGACGGTCATCGTTGTCGGAACCTGCGCCAACAAAACTGCGTCTTTCGCTTCGTCCGTCCCTGGAACGGAAGCGAGTATTGCCGAAGCCGGACTGCTGGCCGGGATCTTAGCGAAGTCAGCTGGAAGATCTGGCGTCGCGTAAGTCCACGGCCCCTCCAGATTGTTGGCCTGGAACCATCGGCCCGCAGTCAAATAGTAAAATTGCTGCGTTGGCGTGAAGACAAAAACGACGCTCTCCGTGTTGGTCGCGTAAGTAAGCTGCGTTTCCGGAATCTTCGCGTAAACGGGCTGTCCATCGAAGAGAATGACTTCCGCCGGCTTGTCGCTGTAAAAAACGGCCGGAGTAACGCCGCCGGATTTAGCGGGTGGTGGGATAATTTTTTTGAGCGCACTCCACTCTTTATCCTGCGCCACCTTGGACATGTCCCCCGGTAGCTTCTTCGTCGGCGACCATTGACCATCGAGGCTGTTGGCCGTCAGCCATTGCTGGCCAACTGGGATGTAGTAACTGGAGTTTTCGCCATCGAAGAACAGGGGCCATTGCGTGTTAACGACGAACCTCAAATTTGTTTTCGGAACGTCCCAAAGGACGGGCTCGCCATCCACACTCAACAGGATCGATGGGCGGTAACCGACAAAAATCCTGGGCGGATCGTTATTTAATTGCACACCAGCCGGTGCCTGCTGCATCGGGAGGGAGGCGATTAAACGATGCAAAGAGATCGAGATCGTCGGTGGAACAAACGTTTTAAACAACTGTTCCATTTTTTCTGTAGTAGCCGGATCCAGCGAGGGAAAATGCGTACCCGTGACTTCAGGATTGGTGATGACGACGACCTTGCTAACGTTGTCCACATCCGTGTTTCCCTTCATTTCCACGACGCCCACTACGTCTTTGCCGCCCTTGGGCGTGAGCGAAACCGCCATTCGCCAAGTCAACTCCTGGAAGTCTTTCCAATCATCTACTTGTGGCTGATAAATAACGAGGCGGCTCCCATCGCGGTAATGTTCGCGCGGCCAGCCGGGATCCGCAGATCCGGATGTCGCATTGGATTTTGAGCTCTCTGCGGCAAGATCGCCTGCCAGGAACGCACTGGCCGCGAATACGATGAGGGATGTGATTTTCATAAATGTGGTAAGAGGTGAGACGTTACGCGGAAACCGCGCTGTTGTTATCGGCTTTATTGGACGGAGTGCGTTGGTGGATTGCTCGCCGCCAACACACTGAAAATGTGCCGGAAGATTGCTGAGTTGGGATATTGGACTTTGGTCCCATATAGTTCGCACACAAGTAACGCCCGGTAGGCAACGAGGGCGCGGGCGCGTGGAGTCGAGGATTAGCCTCCGGCGCGCTTTTTCGCAATCGCTTTCTTGATGTCCTGCTGGCGGATGGCCTGTAGCTGTTGGTACTGCGCGGGACTAAGAATTTTCTGCAACCGCGGCGCGCTTTCGTTATGGATGGCCCGGAGTTGCCTCATCTTCTGCATTGGCGGAAGCGAAGGATTGTTCTTGATCGCCTCAATTTTTGGACCCTCTTCCTTGAGGATCGGCAGCATCTGGACCTTTTGTTGTGGCGTGAGTTTGAGCTGTTGCGATAGCGCTTGCAGCTTCGCCGCCGGGTCGGTGGTCTGGCCCGGTGCGGTGGGCGCGAGGGTCAGAAACGCATAAAGGCAGGCGGCGGACGTCAGGAGCGTGAGAGGTTTTTTCATAGCCGCAGTATACATAGCAACGCGCGATTCGCCATATTGGACTTAAGTCGTATGAAACAGCGTGGAGGCGATCAATCTAAAAAGCGTCCGTTCGTGTCCGGCGCGGAGACAACCGCCGATCCCTCGGTGCAGGCTGTTGCCCTCGCGTTATCCGTCTCTCTTCTACCAATTTCCCAGAGCGTCGACACCCATCGGACCGAACCCTCCGAAGTGCTCGACTTCGACGTTCTGGGGTCCCGCCCTCTCTTCTATTGTGTATACAGGTGTTCCCGCCATCTGCTGTTGACCCTGCTGAGCTGCGAGCGCTTGTTTATAGGCGTTGTATTGCTTTTGTCTCCCAACGAAGATCTGGTCCTTCTTCGTTGTGGGAAACACGTAATACAATTTTCCGTTGTGCTTAACAGCCGAGCATCTGCCTTGGGCGAGTTGACTGACCGCTTGCTGCTGCTTGGGTGTGGTGACCGCGATAAACTTAAAACCCGCTTGCGCAAGCAGGTTCTGCTTCTTGGACGCGGCGGTCTCCGCGTTGTTGGTGGCGACGGTCTGGCATGCTGTAATTAATGCCACGATCGCCATGGCACTAGCGATACTTGTTAGCGTGAATAGTTTTTTCATATGTTTTCTTTTGAGTGGATTGTTCGAGTTCTTGATTTTACAAAAAACAAGAGCTGAGTTCAAGACATTAGCTTATTATCGTCGACCCCTGAACCCGCCGCCGCCACCGGAGCGACCACCGCTAAATCCTCCACCGCCCCATCGATCACCGCCGCCAACCAAGACATCGACCAGGCGGGCGGCGGCTACGCGGATAATGACGGCCGGTTTATGAACGATGACGGAAAGTGGCAGGCCGGCAAGGAGGGCGCGCTCGCCTATCTCACCTCGCAGGCCGCTTTGCAGCAGCCTTTTTTCATGATCATTTCCCTGGTCAATCCACACGATGTCCTCTTCTACCCCAATACCTACAAGGACGCCGGTTAAGGTGATTCATGGCTGGCGGGGAACATCGACATCCCGGCTACAGTGGGCGAAGACCTCTCGACCAAGCTGGCAGTCCAGCGGCAGTTCCTCGCCTTGTCCGAGGCTCTAGGACCGCTCCCGACGCCTCAGATGAAACGTCACTATCTCACGTCGATTTCCTGCCTACTATTGCGGCTATGGTTATTACCGAGCGCCAGCCGGCAGGCGACACCCAGCGCGAGCAACGCCGCTCCGGTGACTCGACCGGGCACCACCGCGGTGGGAGCGTCGAGCCCTGAACCGAGCAGCAGCCCGACGACGACGGAGGGCATGACGATTAGCCTAAGTCCCGTGACCGCTTCCAAGATAGCGGTAGTTTAAGCAAACGGCTCATCGAGGTTGGGGCCGAACGCAGGCGGTCATTTGGTATGGCCTGCCTCATAGACAGGTGGTGCGTGGCGGTTAGTCGTTGACTTTGGCGTATGCTTCTTCAGCGGACTTCTTATCCGACTCCGACAACTGCGACGGACCGAGTTTGAAGGTCAGCTTGTCGATCGTCCCGGTGAAGCGGAACGGCAGCGTGTAGCTGTCGTCCACTCCCGTGCGGGTATCGATCCCGATGTCGAAGGTCTCGTCGGAGGTCATCACAAGCGGAATCGTATGCTTGAGAGTCTTGCGGGCCAATTCCTTGCCATCTACCGACAGTATGCCGGCGCCGCCCTTGCCGGGGCCGGGGCCATCGTATTTGAAGTCGAAGACAATTGTGTGCTTGCCCGGCTTGAGTGCCTTGCCGAACCAGTCTTTGCCCATCATGTCAGCAACGCCGCCTTCCCAGCGGAATCGTTCCAGATCGAGAAGGTTGTAGACGAAGACCGGCTTGCCTTTTTGCAGGAACAGGCCGTAGCCGCCGAAGCGACCGCCCATTGTGACGATCATTCCATCCGCTCCGCCTTTGGGGACGGTCACCTCAGCGGTAATGGTGAAGTCCTTGTCTAAAATGCCGGGAACGTTGCCGAGCGGAATCCCGGCATTCTCACCCGTGTAGGTGAAAACGGTTTTGCCAGCGATCGCGCTCGGTCGCGGCGTCTGGAGGCGTACAAAGGCCCTGTTATCCAATGGGAAGACGTTGTATTTCGCCGCTTCGGTCAAGAACAACGCCTGCAACGCCTTTAGCTTGTCGGGGTTCGTGGTGGCGAGGTCATGGTATTGCGAATAATCATCGGCAATGTGATAAAGCTCCCACTGGTAGCCGGTGGCAAGGTCGGGCAGCTTGCCTGTTGCCAGTTCCCAAACCGGGGAGGGCGGAGTCGTGTTGGCAATCCATCCATCGTGATAGATCGCACGGTTGCCGCCCAACTCGAAATACTGCGTGTCACGCTTGGACGGGGCATTGGCATTCGCCTTATCGAACGTGTAAACCATGCTTACGCCTTCAATCGGCTTTTGCTTGATCCCGTTTGCTTCCTCAGGTGCCTTGATGCCGGCGGTCTCAAGGATCGTCGGCACGATGTCAATGACATGGTGGAATTGCGTGCGGATGCCGCCGACATCCGTAATGTGGCCGGGCCACGAAATAGCCAGACCCTGCCGGGTGCCACCGAAGTGCGACGCCACCTGCTTGGTCCACTTAAAGGGTGTATCAAATGCCCACGCCCATTGCACCGCCATGTGCGGATAGGTCTTGTCCGAGCCCCAATTGTCATAGTGCAACAACTGCAAAGGTTCGGGGACATCAAAAATGCCGTTGTACGCGGTGAGTGAATTGTAGGTCCCGTCGAGGGTGCCTTCGGCGCTGGTGCCGTTGTCGCCGCAAATATAGATGATGATCGTGTCATCGAGTTTGCCCTCATTGTCGACCTCTTGAACGACCCGACCTATCTCATTGTCGGTATAGGCCACATAGGCAGCAAAGACCTCGGCTTCGCGTGCATAGAGTTTCCTTTTCACCATTGAAAGCGAGTCCCACCTCGGCAGCTTTGCGCCTGCATACTCGGACTGACCGTCCGGCCACGGAGTAAGTTGGGTATTCGCCGGAATCACACCCAGCTGCTTTTGGTTGGCGAAGATCCGTTCGCGCAGCTTTTCATAGCCCATGTCGAACTTACCTTTGAATTTCTCGATCCATTCCTTGGTCGGCTGGTGCGGCGAGTGCGTGCCGCCGGGCGTATAATAAACAAAGAACGGCTTGTCGGGTGCAGCCGCGTTCAGATCGCGCATGTGCTTAATGGCCTCGTCCGCCAAGTCGGTAGTAAGATTGTAGCCGGGCTTGCCGATCCACGGGAAGATCTGAGTATGATCACGGAACAGATAGGGCGTCCACTGGTCGGTCTCGCCGCCCATGAAGCCGTAGAAATAGTCGAAGCCCATTCCCGACGGCCATTGGTCGAAGGGCCCGGCCACGCTGTATTGAAAGGAGGGCGTATTATGGTTCTTCCCGAACCACGAGGTGGCATAACCGTTTGCCTTGAGGATCGAGCCGATGGTGGCGTTCTCCACGCCGATGACGGAATCATAGCCTGGGTAACCGGTGGACAATTCCGAAACCACACCAAAGCCGGCAGAGTGATGGTTGCGGCCGGTGATGAGTGCGGCTCGCGTGGGCGAGCAAAGCGCCGTGGAGTGGAACTGCGTGTAGCGGAGCCCTGTCTTGGCGATGCGGTCTAAAGCAGGCGTCGGGATCACGCCGCCGAAGGTGCTCGACACGCCATAGCCCTGGTCGTCAGTCATGACGAGGAGGATGTTGGGCGCGCCTTTGGGCGGCACGACGCGAGGCGGCCAGTACGGCGTCGAATCCAGATAGCTTTCCTTGATTACGCCGCCGAACGGCATCGGTGGGGGCGGAATTTGTTTCCCGTCAATGGTCACGGTGGCGCTAGGCGAACCGGGCGTGCCGGTGATTTGCTGCGCCTGAAGCGGACTGGCCACCGCTAAAAGAATGCAACTCTGTAGAACGAGATTGTGTCTTAGCGGTTGCATGAGTGTTAATCTGGTTCGTTGGTACTGAAACAATTACAATTTCTCATCCTGCTGCGACCGCCTATAGGACTTTAGGGCTATAGCTATACCAGAGAGACAGACGTTACATCTTAAAAGGTTAAAACGATAGAGCCGAATCAATTTCCGAAAGGTTCGACCACGCGCCCATCAGTTGCGAGCGGATTTGATGATCGTGCCAGGGTCACAATCTTAGACGTCCGTGAGCGTTTGCGGACGCGCAGGAGACCCCGAGGCGGTGGTAACCAGCAAGAAGCGATGAGCAGGAAAATGATCAACATTTCGACAAGCATGAAGACTTTTGAATGTATTTATTAGACGGCATTCCAGAAGGACTGCTTGAGATAAGCTAACCTCGAAGGTGACGCCACAGGCAATAGGACTTTAGTTCTATAAAAAAGCGAGCAATAAAACGGCAGAATCAATCTTTGGTCGTAACTCAGAAAACCGCAATTCGCTGGATAGTCCAAAACGCGGCGATACTGTCGAGGGCATACGGCGCTACGCGCCATGCTCGCAAATTCTGCGGGTTTATTCAGAGTCGCCCGGCATCAGGTGTTCATTGATCCGTTTTGTGTTCGTAGGAATCAAACGGCCATCCCGATCGTAGCGGAGCAGGATGACCCAATCGTACACGGGATCGGGCCATTTACCATGGGGCAGCAAGGTTTCGGGATTAGCTCCGAGCGTCCGGAGGAGGTCTGGGATGTTCCCGTGACGCCAGGAGATGAGGATCCGCTTTCCCTGCTCTGTTGCACGCAGGTCAGCCGCCAGTTCAGCCGACTGATTGCTGCTAAAACGCGTATCGATTTGTAATTTTGCTGCCTTCGCGAACGGCTCAACCGTCAGACGGGGTCGCTGGCTTTGCTTTGAGTCTTTAGCAGCAAAAATAACATCGGGACGCAGCCGCTTGGAATCCAACGTGAATTTTTTAAAGTAGTGCTTGTACGCTTCGGCCCGCTGTTGGCCGCTGGGCGAGAGACCGCGGCCGCTGTCGGGGTTCTCCGCGTGGCGAATAATCAGCACGGCAGAGTCTTTCGGCCCGTCTTGAGAATCCGCTGCGAGTGTCAGGGTGGAAGCAAAAAGGGCCGCGCTGAAAAGGAATCTATACATAAACCGACGGCCACGATTTTTTGTTCACCGACCCAGTGTTTCGCGAACAGGGAGTGGATGAGGCGCGTTTACATCACGTCAACATCGATCTTGGAGACGTCGGACTTCCGCAGCTTTGATCGGACCTCTGCTTCCAGTTTCCTTGGGTCGACTCCCGCCGGGATGTAGAGGAGAAATACCATCTGTCCCTTGTCCTCGTAGAGCTCGGAACTTTGAAGTCGACAGCGGTGCGAGACAAGCAACGACTGGACCATGCCAAAGATCGGGTTGGGATCTACGTTGTCGTCGAGTCGGATTCTGACCCGGCAGCTCGCGTGTGAATCAAGCCAGAAGACGAGTACCCAGGTGAAGGCGGTAACGAAGACGGCCATCGCCCACGATCCCATGCCGCACGCGAGCCCTACTACCACGACCGTGATGGCTTTCCCAGTGAGCTTCGGATTATCAAGCAGGGTTCGAAATCGCAGGAGCGCGCCGATGCCGAAAATAACAAACGCGAGCGTTTGACTGGTCCCGCTCAGCTCAGCGACAACCGCGCCGACCATGCCGAGGATGATAAGCGCCTTGCGCTCCTCGAAGTCGGAAAGCGGATTCATTAGCGAAGAGCGGCGGGGATGCCACGCGATCGTCCACGCACAGGCCACAGCCAGGCTGAGACTGAGGAAGAGTCGCAGAATGAATTCTGGATGTCCGAACTGTTGAACACTCTGCTGAATCGACAGCCACGAATTGCCCTTGGGATCCGTGCCGCCGGTGGCCCCGAGCTTGGCGATCTCTTCCGCCGGATTGGCGCCAAGCGCTGCCGACACCACGCCCACAAGCGCGATGACAGCGACGGCGGCGATGGTGCGCAGCGCTCGTCCGAAGTGACAACCAGAGTGAAAGGGAAACGCCGGCATCATATCCTTCGAGCTGATCGAAATTTTCTTTTTTAACGCTGGCTGTTCACAGACAATTGTGTGCGGGGTGTTCATTTTCGGTGGAGTTTGAGTTTATGCCATCTGCAAGACACCGGACGTGGTCGGTTATGTTGCCCTACAAGGCGATGATTATCAAGAAGATGGAACAAAGACAAGATCGTTCAATGTTACAATTGGGTGAACATCGAGTAGCAATCTGAAAGGCTCATGTATACTCTTGACAGAAGAATCTCACGAACCGCGAAAGCTGAAGCCATGGGCTTGCGATCAGTGTTACGCTCCAGAAGGAATTGCCCGACGCAGCGGCCGCATACGTGAAAGCGGGAACCGGCACGAAGGAAAACGACTGCGGCGGGCCGTGTATCTAGCATTTTATGCTTGTATAGAAGAGGGAGAACCGCAATGTTCGCTCGTGAACGGAAAGCCTGGGGAGCAGGGTCGAGGCGAACCGCGTGAGTTTGTAACTACCCGCTGGAGTCTAATCCTTTCCGCCGCCAGCTTGGGGAGCGAAGAGCAAAAGGCGCGCGACGCGCTCGCCGAGCTTTGCCGGACTTATTGGCGACCCATTTTCTCGTTTGTCCAGACACGTGGCTATTCAATAGAGGATGCGCAGGACCTCACGCAGGATTTTTTTGTAATAATACTGAAGGACAACTGGCTACAGCAAGCCGATCGTAATCGCGGCCGATTCCGTTCGCTCTTGCTGAGGTCGCTCCAGAATTTTCTCATTAATGCCGCCGAGAAAACGCATTCCCGCAAACGCGGCGGTGATGTGGAATTTATTTCCTGGGACGATTGGATAGCGGAGGCGCCATCGCAATTATCCATCTCGGCTCAGGCGCTGGACTCGTTGCCGCCGGAGCGGCTCTTTGATCTTAGTTGGGCCACGACGGTGGTAGAACACGCGCTTCGACGCCTGCGCGAAGAATGCGAAAGCAAAGGTAAGCTCTGGTTTTTCCGAGCGCTAAGCCGCCACCTCACAGAGGAACGTGATGAAGTGTCATATGCCAATCTTTCTGCCGATCTGGGAGTGGCCGAGACTATCGTGAAAAAACAGCTGCACAAGATGCGGCAGCGTTACCGTTGCTTGCTGCGCGCTGAAGTCTCACGCACGGTCGAAAATCCCGCAGACGTGGACGACGAGATCCGGTACCTATGTGCGGCCCTCGCAGCGGGAACCGATTAACTCTGATGAAGAATTCGGACGGGCGCTCTGATTCGCTCCCGAGCGCGACCAAAGACCCAGCAAAATGCAAGAAGTGCGGCGCAACCACGCGACTCGACACTGGAATTTGCGTCAGCTGCCTCTTACACGAGGGATTGGAAACTGGTGGCGAGGTATCGAGGGCGGTTTATGAAAGGGTACTCGCTGAAGTGGACGCGCCGGATAAGCAATGGCACCTGGGCAATTACGAAATCCTCGACGAGATCGCCCGCGGCGGCATGGGCGTAATTTATCGCGCTAGACAACGTCATTCGCGGAGGATCGTGGCCGTAAAGCGCGTCCTAAGTTATCAGGCTGATTCACACGAAACGCTAATGCGCTTCCGGCGCGAAGCCGAAGCAGTGGCCAGCCTCGATCATCCGAACATTCTTCCGATATACGAGGTAAGCGAAAGCGAGGACGGCCTTCCGTTTTTTAGCATGAAATTCGCGAGCGGCGGAAGCTTGCATGACGCGGCGCCTTCTCTCCGCAACGAACCGCGGAAATGTGTGCAACTTATGGCAAAAGTCGCGCGCGCTGTCGAATACGCCCACGGCCGGGGAGTCCTCCATCGCGATCTCAAACCGGGAAACATTTTGCTCGATGACCGCGGTGAACCACTGGTGAGCGATTTCGGTCTGGCAAAATGGCTCAACGCCAACACGGACCTTACGAAGTCGCTGACTAGTTTGGGAACCGCAGGTTACATTGCGCCCGAACAGACCGAGGGCACAGCCGCCGATCTTACTCCGGCCGCCGATGTTTATAGTCTTGGTGCGATTCTCTTCGGCTTGCTCACTGGCCGTCCACCGTTTTTGGGCTCCAATCCACTTTCTGTGATTCGGCAGGCTTCGGAAAGGCCGGCACCGAAACTATGCTCGGTCGCACACTCGCTCGATCGGGATTTAGAAACCATTTGTGCACACTGTCTCGAGCGCGATCCGAGGGCGCGCTACCAGTCCGCCAGAGAACTCGCAGCTGATTTGGAATGCTGGCTCGATGGCCGGCCGATTGTCACCCGTCCGGTCTCACCTCCAGCGCGAATCTGGCGCTGGTCGCGGCGTAACCCGAAGTTGGTGGCAACGGGCGTTGCCGGCCTCTTTCTAGGCGCGGCTGCGATTTGGTTATTTCGGGGTGAGCTTTTCCGAGAATCGCAGTTTAATCCTCCAGAAAAGAGTATCGCAGTTCTGCCATTCCTCGATCTTAGCCACGCAAAAGATCAGGAATATTTGTGCGACGGCACAAGCGAGGAAATTCTTCATGCGTTGGCGAAAGTCGAGGGACTGCGTGTCGTTGGCCGCACCTCGTCATTCTCATTCAAGGGAAAAAGCGTGAACGTGAGCGAGGTTGGGAAAAAGCTAAACGTCCAAAATGTACTTGAAGGAAGCTTGCGACGCGAGGGTAACCGCGTTCGTATTACCGCCGAATTGATTAACACGCCTAGCGGCTTTCATATCTGGACGGAAACTTATGATCGCGAGCTGGCTGGCGTCTTTGCGCTGCAGGATGAAATAACTCGCTCAATTGTTGCCGCGCTCAAGATCAAGCTTGCTGTTTCCCTTCCCGCCCATGAACAGCGTAACACAGAGGTATACGATCTCTATCTACAGGGCCTTTACTTCTCAAATAAGAGCAGCGAGGAGGATTTGCGGAGGTCGCTCAATTTCTTTCAGCGCGCTGTCGAGAAAGATCCGACATTTTCGCGTGCCTGGACTGGGATCTCGAAGGTCTGGTATTTCCTGGCAGACGTTTACGTAAAACCACTTGACGCTTACCCGGCATCAAAAGAAGCAGCGTTGAAGGCAATCGCGCTCGACGAGAAAGATGCTGAGGCGCATTGCTACCTCAGCGAAGCGAAACGCGTCCTCGATTGGGACCTGGCTGGTGCCGACGCAGAATTGAAACGCGCCCTGCAACTCGATCTCAACTCCGCACCGGCTCACTTGTTCTCGGGGCTGCACCCGCTCTTCCGCGGCGAGCCAAAAGATGGTCTTCAACTTATCCTGAAGGCTGAGAAATTAGATCCGGTCTCGCCAATCACCAGCTACGTCGCCACCGCCGCCTACCTGGCCAATGACCAGATTGACGATGCAATTAGCGAGGGCCAGCGAACACTCCAGCTCGATCCAAATTATTTTTATCTGGATTCGGTTCTGGCCGCCGCGTATCGCGAGAAAGGCAATTTCTCTGAAGCAATCGCGCTCTACACCAAAGCACAGGAGGCAACACATTTGCCGAGTAGCGGTCTTGCCATCACCTACGCGCGCATGGGCCGCCAGACCGAAGCGCAAAATGTTTTGGCTCAGCTTCTACAAGCGAGGGAGAAGCGATATGTCTCGGCGCCTTTGATCGCGGCAGTTTCTGTCGCGCTTGGCGACAAAGAAGGAGCTTTCCGCGAACTCGAACGCGCCTATGCCGAACACTCTGGAGTGTTACAGTGGATCGCGTTTCTTCCGGAGTTTCGTGCGCTCCACTCTGATGCACGGTTCCCTAATCTTTTACATCGAATCGGTGCTTCCCAGAACGCGATCTTGGAAATCACCGAGACAACTCTATCAGAAACGACCGACTCAAGCGCCCAGACACATCTGTCAGTCAAGATTGGAGTAAGGCCACGGCCAGGCACGCCAAATGGCCACGCTGTAAAGATTGTCGTCTCTTTTTATGACCTCACCCGCGATAATAAAATGAAGCCGACCAACGCACAGGTCGGTTACGATTGGCTTACACCGACAAATGACTGGGCGGACGCAACTCCAAAGTTCCTCCTTGCGACTTACGTGCGCCCGAAAAGCCAGAGGTCTTCATCCGACGGACGGCGCTATGGGGGATTCGTTGTACGAGTTTATTTCGACGGCCAGTTACAAGATTCGCGAGCCAACCCGCCGGACCTATTAACGCTCTTTCCGGCTGAGAAGTAGTCCTCTTTGTTCGAGAGCAACTCGTGGCTTTCCAACCATAGTTGCAGCAGACCGCAAGCTTGTTAGCCAATGGAAAAATTATTACACCTGTTGGCGGAAATTTCCCGAGATGCCCTGTAAGAAACGCGCCAACATAAGTATCTGTCTTGCAATTAGCGTCTGTTCCTTAGGTCTTCGAGCGTTAGGGCAAGATGTCACGCCCACGCCACAGCCAGCTGGCCAACCCGTTGTTACAACGGTGCAAGTTATTGTGACCGGCTCGAACATTCCCACGGCCGAAGAGGTTGGCCCGAACCCGGTGGACACATATCGCCCAAGCGACCTCGAGAAATTGGGCATCCGCAGCGCAACAGACCTGCAGGAATTCATCCCGCAGGAGGCGGGGGGGACGGTCAACCTGAACATCGGCAACGGCGGTGATGGGACTGTCCAGTTCAACCTGCACGGCCTGTTGCCAAAGGAGACTTTGGTTCTAATTGATGGCAAGCGCGTCGCCTACGGATCGCTCGGCGTCGCCGGCTTTAGCGGAGGCGTGGACATTAACCTCATCCCCTTCTCGATGGTCGATCACGTGGATATCCTTAAGGATGGCGCCTCGGCGGTGTATGGTTCCGATGCGATCTCAGGCGTGGTCAACTTCTTCTTGATCCACAAGTACCGCGGTCTGGAGATCGGAGGCACTTACGGCAACACAAACATGGGAGCATCCAACGAGATGGGTGAGTGGGAGGCATGGTTGAAAGCTGGCACCGGTGATGACAAGACTGACATCGTAGTAATTGCCGACTTCTTCGAGCGCACCGGTGGCGTTTTCAGCCGTGACCGAGACATTTCCAGCAACGCGTTTCAAATACCCTGGGGTGGGTTCGATGCTCGCAGCGGAAATGAGCCTGCCCGCGTCATAGACCGCCGCTTGGTTCCCAGACTGTTTTTCGGTCAAAGCCCCAACGGTCTGCCGCAGATCGGCGTGAATACGACGCCGCCACATTCAGCTCCCAATGCTGCGACTTCTCCGTTTTATGCTAACCCCTTCGCGGTTAATCCAAATGCATTCCCAGGCGCACCAGGTATTCACAATTCAAGAGTGAGTCTTGACCAGACGGGCACCAAATACAGGGGAGGTGGCGACTACTTCTTCTATAACTTCGCCGCTGTTACCCCAGCGTTGCCGCCGGAAGACCGTCAAGTGTACTACGGCTCGTTCACCCGCGATCTGTGCGACAAATACTTGACGGTATTTGCCGACTTCAAATATGCGCGCTCGTTTTTCGATTCGTCCCTGGCAGCTGTGCCGTTCACGCCCGATCCATTTAAGACACCCGGCAGTAACGCCTTCTTTAGTCCCAGTGGGATTAGCGTCCCAATCCAGAATCCGTTTAACCCCTTTACCGTTGGAGACACGACCTTGGTTGTGAACGGGGTGCCGGTACCTATGACTACTGGGGTTCGGTTTCGCGCCGTCCAGGACACCGGTACGAGAAGCGAAAAATTTACTTACTGGGACCAACTCTTCGACGTCGGTCTGCGTGGTGAGATGGGAGAGTTTGGCGATTACTTCAGAATGTGGAACTGGGAACTGGGGTTCCGTTACTCTCGGAACGAGGGACAGGATCTCTCCGTTGGCGCAGTCAGCCAGCTCGGGTTGCGCAACGCGCTTTTGGATACGGATCCAGCCACAGCGTTCGATCCTTTCCTAGGAATTAATGGTCGCAACAGCAACCGGGCCAGGCGAGCGGTTTATGTTACGCTGCATAACTCCGGCGAGTATGAGTTGCCCATAGGTTACGCAACGATTAACGGCGACATGTTCAATCTTCCCGCCGGACCAGTCTCATTTGCGATTGGCGGCCAGTACGATGCACCGAGGTTCTCCCGCGATCGTGACGCGCTCAATAACACGTTCCAAACCATCGGCTCGGTGGACGGGCAAAGCTTCCGCGTGAATCGGGACGTGTGGGGAATTTACGAGGAGGTGCGGGTGCCATTCACCAGCCCGACATGGAACTTCCCGTTGTTCCATAGCCTCGAGGTGGACTTTGCTGAACGCGAGGAATGGTACAGCAACAATACTTCTACCGTGCTACCTTCTGGACTGTTCCCGGGTCTGCCGGCGGCGCACATCAGGTATAACGCGCAGAAGCCGAAGGTGTCCGTGCGCTGGCAACCGCTTGGTCCCAAGTATATCGGTGCCGTAACCTTGCGTGGCAGCTACACTGAAGGGTTCCGTGCGCCGACGCTCGGAGAGCTTACGCCTGCTTCGTCGCAGGTCTTCCCAGTTGTGGCCGATCCATTTTCGCCACAGACCAACTCCCAGGTGGAGGAACGCATTTTAGGGAACCCCAATCTACACCCGGAAGTCGCCTATGAATGGACCTATGGCATTGTTTACAGCCCGAAATGGCTCAAGGGTCTGACACTGAGCGCCGATTGGTGGCATATTGACCTGCGCGACATCGTGGCGGCCGCTGGCGCGCAATTCCTCGTCGAGAGTAATCCCCCGACCCCGGGTGTTCAGCAGAACGGGCCCTTCGTGTTTCGTGGTCCCAGTGAAGTTCCCGGCGCGAATGGGCCGGTCACGCTGGTGATCGATCCCAGCAACAACCTTTCTGGCGCAATCTTCGAAGGTCTCGACTACGAAGCGATCTATATTCTGGATTCTTCGATCTTTGGCCACGGGGATTTTGGAAGGTTGACGACGACGGTGAACGGCACCTGGCTATCTCGCGCTTCGTTTCAACCTAACGCCACTACGAAGCCATTTGGTATCGCGGGCTCATTCCTACCGCCGGGATTGGCGCTGACCAGTTCGCTCCCGTGGAATCGGGCTAACTTTAGTATCTTCTACGACGGCCCAGCTGATACGTGGATGCAGGGCTTGGACGCAGGCGCCGTAGTTCACTGGACCAGTCAATACGAGGACGACAATGTCAGTCTGACAGGATCGACGAAGCTAAATGAGCCCAGGAGTGGTGGATTCCCTGACTTTGGCGAAATACGCGCGCGCAAAGTGTCCGCGTGGACTACGCTTGATCTGATCTTGAACTACACGTTTAACCTGCCACCGCCTGCACCGGCGGACGTGCCTGGCTTTGCCAAGGATGGTGGTAAGAACGTGAAGATGAAGGACGGCAACGAGAAAAACATCGTCCCAGTATCCACGGCTGAGTATGGCTGCAGCACCTGGCAGTGGTGGCTTAATAACGCGACCATCACACTCGGGATGCAAAACGTGTTTGACGAGGATCCGCCGTTTGTGGCTGGCTCGTTTGAGAACGGCTACGATGAGTCTATTGCGACCATCAAAGGCCGATTCTGGTACGTCGGATTGAAGAAGCGATTCTAAAACTGCGGTATCTCTGTTTTTGTGGCCACGGCCCTGTGGGCCGTGTGCACGCGTCTCACAGGGGCGGCGGCTACAGCAGCAGTCGATGCCGCTCTTTTTTTGTCGTTCAGCAAATTATTTGGGAACTTCGCGTGTTGTTTCCTGTAGGAACTAATGGATAATCATATTTATGAAATTACTACGGGTTGTTTTTATTGGGTTGGTTCTTTCTGTTGCGACCGCATGGGCTGCGACATCGGTTCTTCAAGGGACCGTCAAGGATCCTAAGGGACATCCGATAAAAGGCGCAGATGTTCGGATTGAATCGAGAGATGGCAGCAAGTTAATCAAAACCGTCAAGACGGACGCAAATGGCCGCTACGTTTCAGATGGTCTGCCAGCAGGCGTTTATCGGGTCACGCTGGTAGTGAATGGGGCTGTCAAGACTTCGATCAACAATACGAAAACCAAGGCCGACGGACCGACGCAACTGAATTTTGACCTCAAACCGGCGGCGGCATCGCAAGCAAGCGCAGCTACAAAGAGCGGAAAACACATGGTCTGGGTACCGGCGACCACGGGAACCCATACAGGCGGCCGCTGGGTCGAAGTTCCCGACACCGGCAGCGCAGACGCGGGCGCTTTGAACGTCAAGAGAGGCAGCGCCGAAGCACTACGGCAGCAACAATTAAATTCGACCCAAGGGGGATTGCCGCCGTCAGCGTCGGGATCGGGGACAAGGCCTTGAGCTCTCGCGGCCGACTGTTCTGACGGGAGTGTGCATTGCGCCTTTTTCAAGCTTGGCGCAGTGTTAGCTGATGCCTCGGCGGGGTTTTATTGCCAATTTTCTTCTCGCAGGTTCGTTCGCTTTCTCGGCGACGCTCTCAGCGCAGACTTCCTCCATCGAGGGAAATGTCGCGGGCACGGATGGCCGTCCTCTTAGGGACGCAGAAGTCCGATTTGAGCAAAAAGCCCGACAAATCTCCCCGATTATCAGCCGCACGGATGTCAACGGCCATTATACAGTCGTGTTGCCGAGACGCATCTATAAAATGAGTCTTAGGGTACGCGGCACGTCAAAGGCCGCCATCACGGTAAAAGCGACTGGAAAGAATTCGCGCATCGACTTTGACCTGCGCCCGTCAGCAGAAAAATCGATCAGACATTATGTTTGGGTTGGCGAAAGCACAGGAAGCCATCTCCCGGGCCGATGGGTTGAAGCCGGCGTCCGAGCGGCTCGATCACCTACTCCTTAAAAGTCTAAAGTGGAGTTTCAACCCGGTGCTTGCGCCGTCGAAAATAACGCCTTCACCGACTCGCGCGAGAGCACGACAATCGTAAACACGCCGAGAATTGTTCCGAAGGGAATGAAGAGACATTCGATGCAGGCCACAACAAGCGCAAACCAGTAGCGAGTGCGTTTCGCGAGTGAGCGACCGGCGATCAAGATGCAAATCGCGATCGCAATCCCGAGTAAAAACAAGAGGGAGCCAATTATGGCAAGGATCCAGCCAATAAATTCAGGTGGCGGTTCTTCGCCTGGTTTTGGTCCGGCAGCAGCCGGATGGCGCGCGGCAAATATGAAAATGGCTCCAACCGTTGTGTAAAGCATTGGAAAAAAAGAAAATAGCGCCGCCAAACCAGCGACAACGTAAGGAAAAGTAGCAAGCAATCGCAGATGCTCCGTATCTTGGTTCATTCGCTAAATATTAGGCTTTGGATCGGCCTTTTCACGAAGTGATATAGCCTTCTTCCCCGTGCTGATTGATATCGAGGCCTTGCCGCTCGATCTCCGGCGCGATTCGCAAACCGATCAGTCCTCTGACGATTGCGCCGATAATCGCGCTTCCCACCACCGCAAGCAAAATCGTGACTGCGATCACCTTCAATTGCTCCAGCCAGAGAGTATGCCCAACAATTCTCGCAAGACCATTTTGCGTGGCGGGATTAAGCGGACCGCTCGAGATCATTGAAAGATTTGGATTCACACTGGCGGTCGCGAGCAGACCGGTGAGAAATGCGCCGAGCGTTCCGCCAACGGCATGCACGCCAAATGTATCGAGGGCGTCATCGTAGCCGAGCCAGGATTTTAATTTGGTGCAGGCGAAAAACGGAACGATTCCCGCAGCAACACCAATGACGATTGCGCCAGTCGGATCGACATATCCGCACGCCGGTGTGATAACAACCAGCCCGCCAACCGCGCCGGAACAAAATCCGAGCACACTCGGTTTGCCGCGCAACATATACTCGAGCATGGCCCAGGTGAACGAAGCAACAGCGGTGGCGAGTGTCGTGGCCATAAATGCATTCGCGGCAATGCCATCGGGCGCGAGTGCGCTTCCCGCGTTGAAGCCGTACCAGCCCACCCAGAGCAACCCGGTCCCAACCATGCAAAGCACCATGCTATGCGGCGCCAT
>Ga0137377_10000960_pt1 | contig 19122 bp, 20 predicted proteins | sample SagtaG_22_FD_104815 | JGI IMG/M metagenome (GOLD analysis project Ga0137377, IMG submission 104815) | Vadose zone soil microbial communities from Sagehorn Ranch, Mendocino, California, USA - Sage2_L_40_16 metaG | ecosystem: Environmental > Terrestrial > Soil > Vadose zone | place: USA... | reverse complement strand
TTATTGAAGATCGCGAGCTCGTCAAAAAATACCGTGACCACCTCGAGCCGCGCTATCGCCCGCGTCATACGCGGGAGCACTGGCGTTGGTGGAAACGCTTGGGTGCGCTTGACGCGGTTAAATCGCATCAGCGGTCACACTGACTCGATTGCGAGGGCATCCTGGGAGCACTGGGCCCTCCCGTTTGCCGGTGCGGATCGTGGTGCGGGTCGCGGGCTGAGGACTTGCATTGGCCGGCCCAGAAAGACCCGGACGGGGGTGCCGGTACCCAGGAACTGCGCTCGCTGACGCGATTTCGACCTCCTCCGTTTCTACAGCGCGGCGCATTCAAAAAGCGTGATTGACCCGACTCGGACATCAGCGGCCCAATTTGGTGCGAGGCACGCGGCTCAGTTCCCATTCATTGATATGGTAGAGTGTCGTCGTCGGCCTGAGGGCAAGTACTATGAGGCGACGGGATTTCATCGCACTTCTTGGCGGCATTGCAGGCAGTTGGTCGCTTCCAGTACGCGCACAGCAAGCGAGCATTGCCACGGTTGGCTTGCTTTGGCCTGGAGCCGGTCCACCTGTTTCACCTCGTCTGGAATCGTTTCGCGAAGGACTTCGCCGGTCAGGTTTTGTCGAGGGCCAGAACGTCGCGATCGACCTTCGCTACGTCCAGGCAGGGCAACAAACATTGGCCGAGCACGCAGCCGATCTGGTACGCGCAAAGGTGGCTGTCATTGCTACATTCGGAGATTCTGGAACCAAGATAGCTCAGCAGGCCACAAGCACTATTCCCATCGTCTCACTGGCAGACGATCTGCTTGGGTCCGGACTAATCGGCAGTCTTTCGCGGCCTGGAGCTAATACGACCGGGATCACCATCCTTGCTCCGGAACTCAGTGCAAAGCGATTGGAGCTCTTGTCAACGATCGTGCCGGGACTGGCTCGCGTGGCTGGCCTGTGGGATCCGACTACCGGCGGGTCTCAGGTTGCCATGTCTGAGAACGCAGCCCGCACCATGAAATTAAAGCTGCAAATTCTCGAGGTGACGCAGCGCGACGATCTTGACGGCGTCTTCCGTGCCGCACGCGATGCCCAGGCACAAGCTGTCAATGTTTTCTCTTCGCCATTTCTCGCTTCACTTTATCTAGAGATCATCAATCGTGCAGCCGAGTATCGGCTACCAACGATCTATCAATGGAGGGAACACGCGGAGGCCGGCGGCCTCATTTCTTACGGACCGAGCCTTCCCGTTATGTGGGAGCAAGATGGAGCATTAGTGGCGAAGGTGCTTAAGGGTGCAGAACCTTCGGGTCTGCCGGTCGAACAACCGACCAAGTTCGAGCTAGTGATCAATTTGAAGACCGCCAGAGCATTGGGGCTAACCGTCTCCAGTCAGATGCAATTGCTGGCAGACGAGGTCATTGAATAGACGCATATGTCGCAGTTTGGCCCTTATCGGACATCGGGACGGCGTCGAGGAATGTCCGCTTTCGGGGGTAAAGCGGACATCGAAATTTAAGAGCGTCACGTCCGCTTTTGACCCATACCGGACATCGATAGCCGAAGATCGGAGGCCGGCGCCGCAGCCTTTAGAACGATGCAAAAAAAACGGGCGGCGACTGCGCCTGCGCTGCAAATGCTCACATTGCGCCAGATCGAAATCATCCGCGCCATCATGGTTACCGGCACGGTTGCTGGTGCGTCGCGGCTGCTCAACGTGTCGTCACCTGGCATCAGTCGCGCTATGAAGCACGCCGAGGCTTCGATCGGAGGGGTGACCGGTACAGCCCGACAGCGCAAGCCAATGGGTGAGTCGCCACTTACATCGCGGCCAAGTCGAGAGGCGTCATAGTGAATGCAAGCCTGTAGTAGCCGATCGTCGAATTTTCGCAGGCGCCCGCAAGGCGAAGTGTGGACGACGAAAGCTGATCAGCAACAACTTTCTGGACCACATCAAGATCGTAACCCGAGAGCAGGACGATCCAGTCGGCGGCGCCGTCCGCCCCTCGGATCTGTTGCTCAGTCGTGGGCGAACTCGTTTTAGGCGTGTCGGTCAGCAAGAGGTGGGCACCTGTCAGTCCCGGTTTCGGTGCCAGCACGCGGAGTATCTCGACAAGCACCGTCTCCAGATCCGTCTCCCGTCCGGCATCTGGAGAAAGCCTGATGGTCGCAAGCGATGTCGCGACGCCGCCGCCAAAACTCACCGCGACCCGGCACTGGCTACGGACCATGCTCAGATGATGGGGCATCATCTTGGTCGACCACGGGGTCGGGGCGTTGAGACGATCGAGATACCCCTTGGACGTGAGCGTTTCGTATTGCTCCAGTTCGTAGAGCACGAAGAAGCCTTCAGCCTCAAGAGTGCTCGTCCAGCGCGATCCCCGTCGAAAGCCGGGAATCCTCATCCGCTCCGGAAAATGTTCATGCGAATGCCAATCGTCGAACTCCGAGCGCTGCTCGGGGCGGACTTTCCACCACATCGCGACGGCTGCCTTCCCCAACAGCGACATACGAGGTTCAACCTTTCCGGAATGATTCAGCAATAAGTATGAAAAACCAGCGTCAGGACGGCCGCACCAAGGGTGTCCGAGACTCTCGACCAATCCAGCTCCCACTGGATCAGCAGAAATGGCAACCACAACCGGTATCGTCCTAGTTGCCTTTTTAGCAGCCTTGGTGGGAGGCGTGTCTAGACGATGACATCCAAGTTGAGAGCGACGAGTTCCTGATGACATCAAGACAGCAGCCGAAGCATGGCCTGCATTGCCGTGCGGTATCCATCTGGGCCTAAGCCGACGATAACGGCGGTGGCAATCTTGGACACAAAGGAATGATGGTAGTAGGGCTCGCGCTTGTGGATGTTTGAAATATGGAGCTCGATGATCGGCCCGGCAAACATCTTGAGCGCGTCGAGGATCGCGATTGAGGTGAAGGTGAAGGCCGCGGGATTGATGATGATCCCGCTGCCGTTGTCAATTGCTTCGTGAATCCAGTCGACCAGCTGCGCTTCGCTGTTCGATTGCCGGAACTCGACGCTCAGGCTTCCGGCTTCCGTGCGGCAAACCTGTTCGATATCGGCGAGCGTGGTTTTGCCGTAGATCTCCGGCTCGCGCTTTCCGAGCCGGTTTAGGTTAGGTCCGTTCAGGATATAGATTGGCTTGTTCATTTGATGGCTAACCTTTGTAGCCCCAGATGCGTGGCAGCCAGAGGAGCGAGTCCGGCCACATTGTAATGATCGCCAGAACGACGATGGCCGCCAAGATAAAGGGTGCGGCCTCGCGCACGATCGCGGTCAGCGGCTGCTTGGTCATGTTGGCGAGGACGAACAGCAGCAATCCGTAAGGCGGCGTCAGCAAACCGATCATGATGTTGACGACGACGACCACGCCGAAGTGGACGAGGTCGATGCCGAGCGCCTTCGCGGTCGGAATGAAGATGGGAACGATCACGAGCAAGATCGTACTACCTTCGAGCAGACAGCCGAGGATCAGCAGCACGATATTGACGAGCAGCAGAAATCCCATCTTTCCCAGCTCGAACCCGCCCATGAACTTGGCCAGCGAATTGGGTATGTTCTCGATGGTGACCACGTAATTGAAGATCAGAGCGCCCGCGATCAGCATGCCGACCGAGGTTGACGCCTTGCCGCTCGTCAAGATGGCGTCGTAGAGCTGCTTCCAGGTCACGGCGCGGTAGAGAACCGTCGAGGCAAACAACGCGTAGAACGCCGCCGCGGCGGCTCCCTCTGTCGGCGTCATCACGCCACCATAGATGCCGAACAACAAGATCACGGGCAGCATCAGCGCGGGAAACGCGCGGATGGTAATGAGTGGAACTTCGCGCACGGGAATCGGCGGCTCGACCGGGAAATGCCGGCGCCGCGCGATGATGGAATTCATAATCATGAAGGCGACGCCGAGCATGACACCGGGCACGAAGCCGCCGAGGAATAGGAAGCCGATCGAGGTGTCCGAAATCAGCGCATAAAGCACCATCGGGATCGAGGGAGGGATGATGGGGCCGATGATGGCCGCTGACGCCGTGATCGCGCCGGCATAGGCGATCGGGTATCGGTTGCCCTTGGTCATCATGCCGATGATGATGCGGCCGATCCCGACCGCGTCGGCGATGGCCGATCCTGACATCCCGGCGAAAATCATGTTGGCAACGACGTTGACGTGCCCGAGACCGCCTTTGAAGCGGCCCACGAGTACTAGACAGAATTGCAACAACCGGTCGGTGAGACTGCCGATATTCATCAGATCGGCGGCCAGAATGAACAGCGGAATGGCGAGCAGCACGTAGCTATTGAACAGTCCGTTCAAGATCTGCTCGGCGGCTGTGCCGAGGTCGAGGCCCGTCAGGAGCAGATAGAAAATCGACGCCGCGATCATCGAATGGCCGATCGGCAGGCCGAGCGCGCCGAGGAACACTATGGCGATGATGCAAAGCGCGAAGGGACTGATCGGCATTGCTAGTCGTTCACCTTCGCTGGATCGGTTTTCGGTGATTCTCCGCCGCGAATGGCGTGAAAGACCAGCCAGCAATACCGGCCGATGCAGGCCACCGAGAAGATGAGGTAGACCGAGTACATCAAGTCGATCGGCACGCGAAGATAGGCCGAGTGCTCGACCCGCATGAACGCTACATACTTGTAGGTCGCGGGCAGCGAGATGCCGTACAGGAAGACGACGGCGACGCCGGTGGTGACGTTGAAAATGCGCCGGAGTCGTTCCGAGATGTGCGAATAGATTATGTCGAAGCGAATCTCCTCCGCCTCGCTGAGAATGAAGGCGGCACCCCACAGCACGGTCCACAGCCAGGTCGTGACGATCACCTCTTCCGTCCATCCCACGGGGTTGTTGAGGACGTAACGGAAAAAAATCTGGATGATGAAGGTCACGAACATGATGGACAGGAGCGCGACGAGGACATCCTCCGCCCTGCGGCGCAGCCACCCGCCGAGCTTGATCGATTGCTGGAGCGTCATCGCGTTTCCTGTCCGAGAGCCCTGCGATGCGTTTGACGCGCAGGCCATGCCCCGGCGGTTGTCGAGGGCGACAACAGCCGGGTTCCAGCCGGGCCTTACTTGACGGCGTTGATGCGATCGAGGGCATCCTTCGGCCAATCCTTGCCGTATTTTTCGACGTAACGCTTCTGGGCAAAAGTGCGGAATGAGGCGACGTCGGGCGAATAGACCTTCTTTCCTTCTTTCTTGAAGTACTCGAGAGTCTCCAATTCCTGTGCGTCGAACCGCTTAATGTTGTCGTCCGACATTTTGTCGGCCGCGGCCTGGAACTTGGCCTGTTGCGCCGGCGTGAGTTTGTCCCAGATGTTCGAGCGTATCGCCATCACGTCGTAGGCGATGACGTGGCGTGTGAGCACGAACTGCGTGGTCACCTCGTCGAACTTCATCAGCTTGCTCGCCACGACCGGATTGTCCTGGCCGTCGACCGTGCCGGTTTGCAGCGCTGTGTAAAGCTCCGCATAGGCGACCGGCGTGGGATTGGCGCCGAGCGATTCGCCGAGGAATTGCCAGAATTCACCCGGCGGCATGCGGAGCTTGATGCCTGCCATGTCGGCCGGCGTCTTGATCTGCTTGTCCGGCTTGAGGTTGACGCTGCGCGAGCCGAAATAGACCGGCGTGATGATTTGGATGCCGAGCTGATCCTTCGCCATCTTGATGAAGTCTTTGCCGACGTCGCTCTTGAACGTCTTCTTCATATGGTCGGCGTCGCGGAACAGGAAGGCTGCGGTCATCAGCGACCAGGCCGGAATCTGCTTGGAGATGTCGGCCGGCGCGAGATTGCAGAGTTCAAGATTGTCACGCTGCAGCGCGACCAGCTCGGTACCCTGCTTGAACAGCGTGTTGCCCCAGTACGGCTCGAAATCGAAGTCGTCTTTGATCGCGGCCGCGAACTCCTTGTAGGCCTGCGTGCGAAGGTCCGCTTCGGTGAAGGCGCAGCTGAAGCGCAGCTTGATCTTGGCTTGCGCGCGCGCGGGGCGGCTGCCTCCGAGCACGACCAGCGAAGCGGCGCCGGCAACGACACTGCGGCGGGTGATGGTCTGTTTCATTGCGTCCTCCTTCAATATTCGGATTTTCGATGCGCTTCGGTGGGGATTTTTCGCTCTTGCGGAAGAGCGATCAATAGGCAAAAATCAAATCATCTGATGATCAAGAAATAACCAGATGGGAGGCTAAGGTGGGGGTTAACGCCGAAACCGCAGGAGAACGGGCCTATCGGCACATCCGCCGCGACATCCTGTTCGGTCGTCTCGCTCCCGCCCAGAAGCTCAAGCTTGACGGTCTGAAGGAAAGCTACGGTGTCAGCATCAGCACTTTGCGTGAATTACTAAGCCGGCTGACCTCCGAGGGCTTGATCGTCGCGGAGGGTGCGCGAGGCTTTGAGGTGGCGCCAATTTCTCCGGAAAACCTCAAAGAGGTAGCCAATCTCCGTCAGCTCCTGGAGTGCCATGCGATGGCGCTCTCCTTCGCGACCGGCGACATGGAATGGGAGGGGCGAGTTGTCGCGGCGCATCACAAGCTGGCGGTGGTTGAAAGCCGAATGCTCGCAGGCGATCGCAGCGCACCAGACCTTTGGAAGCGGTACGATTGGGAATTCCACCATGCGTTGATATCGGCCTGTGGTTTGAAAGCACATCTGGAAGCCCATAGCGCGGCCTACGACAAATATTTGCGCTATCAGATGATCGCGGTCGTTTTCCGCGGCGAGATCGCGGCGCGCGAGCACCGTCAATTGCTCGAATGCGCGCTTAGGCGCGACACGAAGTCGGCTCAAGGCGTGTTGGTCAAACACATCCAGGATTGCGTGAGCTACACGCTCGCGAATTGGCCTTCTGAATTGCGCGCGCACGGCAGCGCGCCAGCGCCAAGACAAGGGAGGACGTCCCGTGCCGCATCTGCGTGAAAGGACGGTTGTGTGGCTCACATTCGGTTGGGGTTGATTGGTGATAACATCGCAACGTCGCGGGCGCCTGAACTGCATCAAGTCTGCGGCAAGCTGAGCGGGCTCGCCGTCACCTATGATCTGCTAGTCCCGAGAGACCTCAATCTCGATTTCGACGGCGCATTTGATCGCGCGCAAAACAGGGTTATCGCGGTCTCAACATCACTTATCCCTACAAGGAGACGGTCGTTGGCCAGTTGGCAGTCGACGACGCCTCGATAAAGGCGATTTCGGCGTGCAACACGGTCGTGTTCGAACGTCCGCGGCCTCGCGGAGCCAACACCGATTATACCGGATTCATCGTCGCTTATCGGAGAAGCTACGGAACGGCATCGCCTGGCGTTGTGGCAATGGCGGGCAGCGGCGGTGTCGGCAAGGCGGTCGCCTTTGCCTTGGCCCAGCTCGGGGCCAAGGCGCTCCATTTGTTTGATATCGAACGCGCGAAAAGCGAACGGCTTAAACAGGCGCTTGCCGGAATCTTTCCGGCTATTGCCGTGCGTATCGCGACATCGATCGAGGAGGCCTGCGACGGCGCTGACGGTCTCATCAATTGTACGCCACTCGGCATGGAATGCATTGGTGGCACCGCATTCCCGCCCGGCATGCTCGCCAGAAAGCGTTGGGCCTTCGACGCTGTCTACACGCCCATTGAAACGGAATTTATTCGAGACGCGCGCGGTGCTGGTGTCGAGGTCATGACCGGCTATGAGCTCTATTTTTTTCAAGGTGTTGACGCATTCCGCATTTTCACCGGGTTTGATGTCGACGCGGCCGCGTTGCGCAAGGCGCTGCAGCCCCCCAAACACAAAAGGTGATGGCATGAAGACGTCGATCGCCACGGTCTCCCTGAGCGGAGAGCTGGAGGAGAAGCTCCAGGCCATCGCGGCAGCCGGATTCTACGGCGTCGAAATCTTTGAAAACGATTTTCTGACATTTGACGGATCGCCGGCCGAAGTCAGCCGCATCGCGCAGGACCTCGGGCTCGTCATCACGCTCTATCAGCCGTTCCGCGATTTCGAAGGCATGCCGACTGCCGAGCGGCAGCGCGTCTTTGATCGCGCGGAGCGTAAGTTCGACATCATGCAGCAGATGGGTGTCGATATGATGCTCGTTTGCTCAAACTGCTCACCGGCAGCGCTTGGCGGCATCGATCGAGCGGCCGACGATTTCATGGCGCTTGGCGAAAGGGCCGCGCAGCGCAAGATTCGCGTGGGATATGAAGCGCTCGCCTGGGGGCGGTTCATTAACGACCATCGTGACGCCTGGGAGGTGGTCCGACGCGCCAACCATCCGAACATCGGGTTGATCCTCGACAGCTTCCATTCTCTGGCGCGTGGCGTTCCGTCAGACTCGATCCGCGCCATTCCTGGAGACAAGATCTTCATTGTGCAGCTTGCCGATGCGCCCGCTATCAAGCTCGATGTGCTGCAATGGAGTCGTCACCTGCGCAACATGCCCGGCCAAGGCGATCTACCCGTGAGGGACTTCGTGATCGCTGTCGCCGCCACCGGCTATGACGGCGTACTGTCGCTGGAGATCTTCAACGATCAATTTCGTGGCGGCGCGACCAAGACGATCGCGGTCGACGGTCAACGTTCGCTGCTCGCGCTGATGGACGATGTGCAACGGGCCGAGCCTAACATTCACTTCTCGGTGCCCGACTTGCCGCCGCCAATCGGCGTTAGAGCTGTCGAGTTCATCGAATTCGCCACTAGCGACCAGCAGGCGCCGCAGCTTGCCGCATTCCTGGAGACGATGGGCTTCGTCCGGGCTGGCCAGCACAAATCGAAGGCTGTGACGCTCTATCGGCAAGGCGACATCCGGCTGGTTGTAAATACCGAGCGGACTGGGCTCGCACATTCGAACTATGTGACGCATGGAACGTCAGCCTATGCCGTCGGATTCAAAGTCGACGATGCGGCCGCAACCGTGCAGCGCGCGCGAATGCTCGGCGCGGACCCTTTCGAGCAGCAGCCCGGCAAAGGTGAGGTGATGCTGCCGGGAATCCGCGGCGTTGGGGGCGGAATACTCTACTTTCTCGACGACCGGCTCGATCTTGCCGGCGTTTGGGACAGTGAGTTCGGTAAGGACAAATCCTCTGCAACGGGCGCCGGCCTCATTCGGATCGATCACGTCGCCCAGACGATGGATTACGACGAGATGCTGACCTGGGTGCTGTTCTATACGTCGATTTTCGACGTGCGGAAGAACGCGCCGGTCGACATTGTCGATCCGGGCGGGCTCGTGCGCAGCCAGGTCATTGAAAATCGCGGTGGCCGGTTGCGACTGACCCTGAATGGGGCGGAAAATTACCGTTCCTTTGCTGGACACTTCATCACTGGCAATTTTGGCGCGAGCGTGCAGCATGTTGCGTTCAGCACGAACGATATCTTCCGGACGGCGGCGGCGCTGGCCGAAAGAAAATTCTCACCGCTGCAGATTTCGCCGAACTATTACGACGACTTACGCGCGCGGTTCGGATTGGCGGCAGAGATGGTCGACCGCCTGCGAGCGCACAATATTCTTTACGACCGCGATACCGACGGAGAGTATTTCCAGCTTTATAGCCCTGTCTTTGGCGAAGGGTTTTTCCTGGAGGTCGTTCAGCGAAGCGGCGGCTATTCTGGCTACGGCGCACCGAACGCAATTTTCCGCATTGCCTCTCAGCGGCGTATGCTTGGGCCAGACATTCCGGCATGAATCCTTGTGATATCGCAGCCCCGGAATGAGCTCCCTTGTCGCACCAATCGTCTGCTTCTGGCCCAAAGCAGACATCCTGATCGCGTGGGCGAATGTCCGCCCAGCGGCCATGCGGCAGTCGCGCTCCCAAGAAGTTGTTCCCGTCGCCTGATGGCTTCGCCCGCGCCGAGGGAACTGGTACGCATTGACGGTTGGACTTTTAGCTCTTGCGGCACGAAGCCAATTGCCCTCCGCCCTAATCCACCGCGGACTTGGGCATTTGGCCGTCAGCTGTGACAATCAGACCTTTGGGAACCAACAAAAGATCCGGGAGTATCAAGGCGTAGACCACCGTGATCGCGATTACGCAGACTGTAAAACCGCCGTAGTAGTCGTAGAGATTAGTACCCAATATATCGCCAAATCGTGCCACGATTACATTGAGTCCGCCGGCCATCATGAGCATCGTTCCTTGCAGTCCCGGAGGACAGGACCGAATAATTAGGTCCATATAGGCGGCAGTGGCAATGCCCCCCATGAGCCCGATAGGCACCGCCGCGACCAATGCTCCGCCGGCGGAATGGATGAAGAGCAACGGCGCCATCTGTGGGACCGCGATGACCGTCCCCCATAGCAGCAGGGTCTTCAGAGGAAGCCTTCGGCAAAGCAGGCCGAATAGCATGAAGGTTGGGATGAACGAGACGGCAAAAATGGCGTTCCACTGGCCCCAATGCGTATCGCTCGCGCCGAGTGTGTTCTGAAGATAGTACTGAAGCGGCGTAGCCGAACCCGGTGCAAAATTCCATAGGAACCAAATCAGGAGCGCAGGGTAAATCGGCCAGTGCCGCACCAGCCTTCTAATATCGTCTAGCGGATGATGAGTTTTGCCGCCCTCGTCGCGGACATTGTCAAACACGCTGGACGGCCTCCAAAGCGCGTAAGCAGCGATTGAGGCCATTATCGCGGCACCAATGAGAAACAAGATTCGGACAGCCTGATCGGCGTTCTTTCCTTCGAGCATGTTACTGAGGCTGCCACCTAGAAGCAGGGCCGCAACCGTCGGGATCGACGCAAAGATATTCCAGACGGCGCTGATCTGACCGGACATCGCATGCTGTTGGCCGAGAGTCGAAGTCAAGCCGTTCTGAGCGCTTGCGACAAATAGAAATGAGGCGGTCAATACCAAGACCGCAGCGAGGAGAGTGCCGTATGTCAGGGGAGTGAAAGCAAATAGGATGTACAGGCCGGCCGTTAATGTGCCGAACAACAGCATGAATCCTCGGTCTCCCATCCCGAATGGATTCCAACTATCGCGGATAAATCCGAACACAAAGGACAGGTAGAGCGGAATGGCGGAGACGAGTCGAAAATCGGCGAGTTCGTGCGCTTTCAGATGCAATTTGTTCTTGAGCAGAAACGTTATCGGAATATCGATGAGGCCACTGCCGGGCGCACCGAAGGCCAACGGTACTATGAGGAAGCCTAGATAGAGGAATATTCTCCGGCGCACCAAATACGATAAGTTCGCTGACGTGACGGTAGTGGCTGTTCCTGCGGCCGTTGGACGATCAGTCGTCATTAGTGGAAACGTGCAATGCCTGATCGGCAGGCGTGTAAGGCAGCTTGAGCGCATCGGCAACGCCGCGACAGGTGATCTGGCCATTGTGCACATTGAGACCATTACGCAAATGCAGGTCATCGTGGAGCGCCCGCCGCCATCCCTTGTCGGCGAGCGCGAGGATAAATGATGTTGTTGCATTGGTCAGAGCGAAGGTCGAAGTGCGCGGCACCGCACCTGGCATATTGGTCACGCAAAAATGCACGACGTTGTCGACCACAAAGGTCGGATGCGAATGCGTGGTCGGCCGCGAGGTCTCGGCGCAGCCACCTTGATCGATGGCGACATCGACGATGACCGTACCGGGCTTCATGGCTTTGACCGTCTGTGCTGAGATCAGTTTTGGTGCGGTCGCGCCCGGAACAAGCACGGTAGCAATAACGAGATCGGCTCGCCGGCAGAGTAACTCCACCACGTCGCGTGTCGAAAACAATGTTCGCACGCGACCACCCAATTGCGCGGCAATCCGGCGTAGCGCCTCCGGATTGCGATCAAGCACTGTAACATCGGCTCCCATGCCGGAAGCGACCTGCGCCGCGTTTGTCCCTGCGACACCACCGCCGAGGATGACGACGGTTGCGGCGGCGACGCCCGGCGCACCGGCAAGCAAAACGCCGCGGCCGCCATTCGGTTTTTCCAGGTAATGGGCGCCGACCTGCGGTGCCATTCGGCCGGCGACTTCCGACATTGGCATGAGAAGCGGCAGCGTGCCCTGCTGGGAGGTCACAGTTTCGTAGGCGATCGCAGTCACGCCCCTCGCCATCAACTCCTCGGTCTGCGCGCGATCCGGCGCCAGATGCAGATAGGTGAACAGCACTTGCCCGCGCGATAGTTTTTTGCGCTCCCCGGCGAGTGGCTCCTTTACCTTCACGATCAGTTCGGCGCGGCCGAATACGGCGTCGCCATTGGGTACGATCTCGGCCCCAGCGCTCTGATAATCAGCGTCTACGAATCCTGCGCCCGCCCCCGCCTGAGTCTCGATTACGATTTGATGCCCCTTATCGGCGAGCTCACGCACAGTCGAGGGCACAATGCCGACGCGGTATTCGTTGTCTTTGATCTCCCGTGGCACACCGACCAACATGGCAACTCCCGCCGCCTCATGTGCCGCCCGGCCAAAGACCACGCTATCGATTAAAGGCTAGCACGTCCGGGCGGTCTCAGTGTGTGACATAAAGCGAAATAGATCGGCTGGGCTCGGGCTCGACTGATGTCCAAAAACGGACATATTGGGTTAACTTGCAATCACCCGGTGGCAATCGAACCTTCGTCATTTGTCACTGCAAGCCGTCGAAGGAGTTCATATGCGAACTGCGAAAGCGAATCGTCGCGCGCGCCCATTACCACGATGCGATCACCACGACTGGCCAACCTGACCAGCATGTCACCACAGGTGCCGCGGTTTGGAAAAGCAAAGGCCTTTCGGCCGCGCCGCTGGATTTCGCAAACAATATCGTCGCTGCCGACGCTGCGGTCGACCGTGCCGCCGAAATAAACGGGCTCGGGCATGACCAGAACATACTCATCGCGAAACCCGTTTGCAAAGCAGCCGACCAAGGCATCCCTCATCAAACGAATCGGGCCGTAGCCATGAGGCTGAAACATCAGCAACAAGCGGCCGGGGAACGCATGCAAAGTTTCGAGCGTGGCCGATATCTTGTCGGGGTTGTGGGCAAAGTCGTCGACCACGGTTATTTCATTTGCGGTGCCCACGACCTCCAGCCGCCGACGGATGCCACTGAACTCGCCTAGGTGGGCCGCGGCCGTCGCGAGCGACACGCCGCAAGCTTTCGCGGCACTCAGAGCGGCGAGTGCATTGGCCACATTATGCAGCCCTGGAACTTTCAGGTCCACCTCGACGACCTCACCGGTCTCGCGTGCCTTCACTTGAAACCCGATTCCAGCCGGCGATCGAACCGGCGGAGACGCGAGGAGGTGGGCTTGCGCAGAATTCAGACTGTAGGTAATCGCTTGCCCTGGCTTCAAACCGACCAAGAGTGCCGCGGTTTCTGCATTATCGAGATTCAGCACCACCGTCTGCGCCTTGGCAATGAAACAGCGGAAAAGGGTGCGCAGCTCGTCCAGCGATTTATGGTCCAAGGAGATGTTGTTCACGAGTGCGACGCGGGGCTCGAAAAGCGTAATCGAGCCATCGCTCTCGTCCAACTCACTGACGAAAACCTCGCCCTCGCCGATCCTGGCGCTGGCAAAAGGTGAGCCCACATCAATGAAGTTCTTCATATCCGCGCCATTCATGATCGTTGGACTCTTTCCAGCGCAGTGCAGAATCCAGCCGAGCATGCCGACCGTGGTGGACTTACCACTCGTGCCGGCGACCCCGACGCTTAAGGCGGTAGAGTTGAAGAGTTCGGCGAGAAGCTTCGCGCGAGTGATGACGGCGGCACCAATACGGCGCGCGGCCTGCACGTCGGGGACCATCTCCTCCACAGCGGCGGACGTCACCAAGATCTGACTGGCCCGCGTAATACCGCTGCCATCCTGGGGATGGAGCAGCACACCACGTGCACGCAGAAAATCAAATCTTTTGGCATTGCGCCCCTGGTCGAGCGCCCGGTCAGAACCTTCAACCAGTCCACCCCTGGCTTGGATGATCAAAGCGAGCGGGGTCATGCCACTACCGCCAACGCCGCAAAAAAAGTAATCTCCGAGTTGGGACATTGGCAAAATCTAGAAGGGTTGCCGATGAGGTGCAATGCAGGCTGGGCGCTTGGATGAGCAAAGCGAGGTGCAAGATCGGCGTAGTCGCGCCGGCTTCGCGCATGTCTCCGGACGTTGCTGAGAGAGTGCCGACGTTGGCCAGATCGCTGTACCCGAACAGGACACCGGAGATCATTTTCCACCCGCAGTGCTTCGCTTCGCACGGACATTTCGCTGGCGATGACGAAACGCGCGGAGAGGCCTTCCTCGACATCGCTAACGACGAGAGCTACGACGCGGTGTGGTTCGCGCGTGGCGGTTACGGTTCCTGCCGCGTGGTTGAAGCCGTCATGTGTAGGCTGACGGAGCCGTCCAGACGAAAAGCCTACATGGGCTACAGTGATGCCGGTGTACTGCTCGCTGCCTTGTACCGGGCTGGGTTCGAGGCCGTAGTGCATGGTCCCGTTGCGCAGGACATCCTCCGAGACGGGGGAGACGCGGCGGTTGGGCGAGCGCTCGCCTGGATGATCGATCGGTCGCCAGAGGCGTTGGAGCCCACGGTAAGCCGTGTGAAGATGACAGCAGCATTTAACATGACCGTCCTTAGCCAGTTACTTGGCACGCCGCTGCAACCTGACCTCGGCGAACATGTGCTCATGTTGGAAGAGGTCGGGGAGGCAATGTACAGGATTGATAGGTCGCTATTTCACATTACCAGTAACGCCGAAATTAGGCGGGTGTCGGGCGTCATGCTTGGCCGTTGCAGCGGCATCACCCCGAACGAACCCGATTTCGGAATGAACGAAGAAGAGATTGCACGTTACTGGTGTCAGAGGTCCGGGATTCCATGGTTGGGACGCGCTGACATTGGGCATGACACCAGCAACAAGATTGTTCCCTTCGGGACAAGCCGCTGAGCTATGTCGATCGCATCCTCAAAGGGTGAAAAACCGGCCGATCTGCCGGTCCAGCAATCCACTAAGGTCCAATTGGTCGTCAACCTCAAAACTGCCAAGGCGCTGGGCGTCACAATGCCGCCGTCACTGTTGCTCCGCGCCGACGAGGTGATCGAATGAAATGGTGTTTGCTGCGGTGCATGAGTCCGGTTATGGCCCAAAGCGGACATCCCAACAGTGTTTAGCGATGTCCGCTTTCGGGGGTAAAGCGGACATTGACCAACTGTGGCCCATCGACCTCAATTTATGAGTACAGGCCCTAGATCAAATGTAGTAGAACAAATTGCTGCATTTGCATATCTCAACCGAAAATCGCGCGTCACTGTTGTAACTTCCAACCGTGCGCGTGCATGCACGCCTGATACATCTGGTGGTTTGTCACTCCCGAGGGTGGCGGTTCTTGAAGCTCCTTCATGCAAGTGGATTGATCTTGCACAAAATCACTTTTTGACGTGTGTCCTGATATTCGACCGCCTTCTGAGCCATCTTGGCGGAAGCCTCGTTAACTGGGGCAAGCGATGCTGCGGCTCCTGCAGCGCAGGCGAGGCTTCGAATGACAACGGGTCGCCTGGATAGCGCACGCCACTGAATTCGCGAAGTCCTGGCCATTTCCACCTTTCTTCCTATCACCCCCTCGAACCAAATCTGCCCCGGCCTACTGCACTATGGCCAACAACCGATCGCCCCCAGCCGAACCAATGAAGCAAAAATCTCAACAGCATAGGCATTTCGACCTGGACCTCTGAGTCGAAGGCGATCTCAGTGCCGGGACAGAGGCAGACCGCAACGTTGGATTCGTCGACTGCCGCAAAACCGCGCGTGAATGTGTAGGGAAATCGACTGATGACGAGCTTGTCCCCCGTCCTCGCTGGACGAGACGCCGCGGCATGCAAGCTATAATCGCACATGCCCGTTTTGCCTTCGAGATCAGCTTCACTTTGCCAACTATATGCTGTCGATACGGTTCCGCGGCTTGGAACCAAATATGCTGGCCAAGCATCCCGCCGTGCGTTGCAAGAGAAAACAGTGAGCCTGGGGTGTACGGTCTTGCACCAATGTATCAGGCCTCGAATTGGAGCTCATGCTCCGGACCATCATGGAAATCCGCGCGCGTCCGACCTCATTAGCGGCCATTAGTTCTGTGAGATGGTGCTAAGGTAGGAGTCGGGCGGCATAAACGCCGGCCGAAAATGCGATCACTGCCACCAGTTGAACTGGGCTCACACCGTCTAAGGTGAACACACCAATTGAAGCAACGATGAGAAGCAGCTTTTTCATGTGACGCACGACAGCGTGAACTTTTAGACGACTTGGTACAACATGCTGGTATAGGCGGCGACGCCGGCCGAGCCCGGATGTGTACCGGGTTTGATTGCACTACACCCTGTGACCCCAATAGCGGGCATTCGTCAGTGCCATTGTGATGTCCGCCTTTGTGCCAAAATCGGAAATCAAACAGACCGCCTCGCTCATTCGACGCCTTAGGGCGAGTTTTGTGAACCCCCGGCTGAACTCGCTGGTCGGTTCGAGACTCGAACAGCGCCGATGGTGACGCTTGTCCCGCGTCGGTCATTATTGACAATGTACTCGATGTTTGGTCCTACCAATTTATTTGAGCCCCTCCCGCCGAAAGTCATCGACGGATTTGGATTATATATCTCGATCATTCGTCCCACATTGCCCGTAACGCTCGGATTCCAACTAAACATCGAGGGCTGCAGCGCAACGATCAAATCCACGTACTTAGTTTTATTGGCAACGAAGACCGAACTATTCGCTCCCAGGCTATAGCCGACGACAACGGTACGCGTTCCTGGCGTCTGATGGTCGATCTCCTGCACCAGATACGGCCATGACTGATGCAGATAGGTGCGGACTTCGACATCCAGCATCATTTTGAGTTCGGCAACCAATTCAACGAGACCAGGGGCAAACGCCGGTCCGAACATGGGCCATAATACGCCGACAAACGTCTTGGCATAGACCGGAGAGCAGACCAACGAAGCACATAGTGCGAAAGCAACGGATTGTTTCTTCACCAGCACTTCCCCTGATTCGCTTGCAACAGCTCGCGCAAACCAGGAACCACATGCCGTGAAGCAGCTCCACTGCACTTCGAGATTAGGGTTTAAGTTCTCCTAACTCAGTTCTGTTCGAGAGAAGCGGCGCTGCTTTGAACGCTTTAACATTCTTTAATTCCGAGATGATAAGGGGGTATCCCCGCTTCGTGACGTTGTTCTGGAATTGCGGGCTAACTAGGGGAGCCTGCCATGATTGCCAGCTTGCGAGCCGCAGCTATTGCCAGCGTGATGGCTGTCGTCGCGTCCGCATCTGGCATGGCCCAGACCACTGGGACTATTTCGCCTCCAGCGCCACCTTCCCAGCCTCCGTTGCCGCCGTCGACCGCAAACCAGTTCTCGTCGAACGAGATAATCGACGCCGGACACCATTTTTTCGGCAGCGTATCGCGGGGTCTTGCCGAGATAGTCGAGAAAACGGTGAGCAAGTGGGGCCTGCCGAACGGCTATATTCTTGGTGAAGAGGCGAGTGGTGCTTTTATTGGCGGCCTCCGCTATGGCGACGGCACGCTTTATACGAGAAACGCCGGTGACGCGCGCGTGTTCTGGCAAGGACCGAGCATCGGGTTCGATGCCGGCGCTGACGGTGCGCGGACCATGATGCTGGTCTACAACCTGCCGCAGACCGGAGCGATTTTCGATCGCTTCGGCGGCATCAACGGCTCGGCTTATCTCGTTGGCGGTTTCGGCATGACGGCACTTACCGGGAATAACATCGTCGTGGTTCCAATCCGCTCCGGGGTCGGTCTACGACTTGGAGCCAATCTCGGCTACCTGAAGTTCACCGATAGTCCCACTTGGAACCCGTTTTGATACTGCAAATTTTTTGCCAAAGCTTGGCTGCCGATCGCCGGCCGACAGCCTCACAATCAAGGCTGCGGAATGCGGGCGGTGGGTGGTAGCGTGACCCGCTCATCACACCGGATTTGGTAAATCCGGCCGACTACGAAACCGAGCGCGAGCGCGACTGAGATTTCGAAGACCATCAGCAATACCAACATGGCATGCAGATCGTAAACGGCACCGCTGCGACTTCATTTCGGGCGCCGGCGTCCTTCGCTGGGTCAGCGTTCCCGCAGGCTGTCGTGCGTGTACCTCGCCAGCGGCGAGAGCAGATAGCTGATAATCCGGCGCGTGCCGACGGTGACGGCCATACCGGGTGAAAGATTGACTAGTCGGTCATCCACCTGCATTTGTTCGTGATCGAGTGAGACGCGCGCCGCATAGACCAGTTCATGGCCTTTCGGCTCGCTTGTTGCATTCTCCACGTCCCGGGCTTCGTCGTTGCCGCTTTTGTTCTGCGGCTTGTCGTGCGTGATGGCATCCGGCGAGACGCTCAACACTTTGCCGTGAAGCAATCCGTAGCGGCTGAAGTTGAAGGTGTCGATCTTGATTTGTGCGTCCTGGCCGGCGCGAACGAATCCGATATCGCGGTTCAACACCATGGCCTCAATCTCGAGCGATTGGGAATGGCCCTGCACATCGGAACAACCCCGTGAACATGGCACGCGCCGGGCGCGGCGACGACGCTCCGGCGATGTCTCAAGCCGACCAGGTACTTCGGTTGCGAGGTTGAGTTCGGCGCAAGGCACGATGAGCTGCCATTCGACGGCGCCGGCGGCACCCAAGAGCGCTTGACGTCGGGCAGCCTTCCGGTCTCGACCGGGGCTTTGCCACAATCGACAGCAGGCGTGGGTTTTGGCTACCCTGCGCTCAAGATCTGCTCCCCTGCGCCAGCTTTGTGAACGCAGCGAACGGTCGTCGCGAATGGCAGATGTGGTGCGTGAGTCCGGTCTCATGCGGTTCGGTGCAGTCCCGAATGCCGCCGGCACTTTGTCGCGGCTCGTCTGTGCTCGGGCGAGAGCGGCGGGGATCGACGTGGCGCCGTTGATGGTGAAGGCTGGTGTGACGCGTCAGCAGGTCGAAGACGATAGCGTTTGGCTCACGGTGGAAGGTCAGATCAGATTTGTCGAGCTTGTCGCAAACGCACTGCATGACGATTTTCTCGGCTTTCACGTCGCCCAGGGCTTCGATCTTCGCGAGATGGGGCTTCTCTATTATGTCGCGGCGTCCTCTGAGTCGCTCGGCGACGCCTTGCGCAGGTTGGAGCGCTACAGCTCGATCGGCAATGAAGGTGTTGCGCCGCGCGTTCGCGAGGGCGAGGATCTTGCGGTCAC
>Ga0137377_10000954_pt1 | contig 19168 bp, 19 predicted proteins | sample SagtaG_22_FD_104815 | JGI IMG/M metagenome (GOLD analysis project Ga0137377, IMG submission 104815) | Vadose zone soil microbial communities from Sagehorn Ranch, Mendocino, California, USA - Sage2_L_40_16 metaG | ecosystem: Environmental > Terrestrial > Soil > Vadose zone | place: USA... | reverse complement strand
CCGAAGCAACAATTTGTGTGACACGTAATCTGCCTCGGTGCTTCCAATTGTGACAAGCTTGGTTCTCGACATGTGAGATTCGATCCATACATGATGAACGTATCATATGTTAACCTTTTCATATTTCCGCTCGACTAGCCACTCGTGTTTCACTTTGTGAACAGTCTCTCTATGCAACAGGCAAAATAACAGGCGGACCTTTACTTGAGCGGAGAGAGGCAACTTTGTCCGGAGCAGATGCGCGCGCGGACTCTAATGATCAGTTACTAGCTGTGAAGAGGAGCCGAAACTGGATAGTTAGGAATGTTAGTTGGCTAAAGTCTTTCATCAGAATTATTCTGGGAATCGTCTGGTTGATCGATAGCTACCTCAAGTTCTCGCCGGGACTGGTCGACTCCTTCCCTGCTCTTATCAAGTCAGAGGGCCAACCCGCTTGGCTTCAACCCTGGTTCAACTTTTGGTCCAGCGTCACCTCGGCCAACGCGGCCCCGTTCGTCTATAGTATCGGAACGTTGGAAGTGGTTCTTGGCGTGGCCCTGGTCTTGGGTTTCATGCGAAAGATCGTCTACCTCGGCGGAATGGTTCTCAGTCTATTGATCTGGGCGATTCCCGAAGGCTTCGGGGGACCATATGGCCCAGCATCCACCGACATAGGAACAGGAGTCATCTACAGTTTCCTATTCCTTTCGCTTATCATCATAAACACCATTTCCGGTCCGAGCAAATACTCTCTGGACTTTTTGCTAGAACGGAAAATTGGATTCTGGAAACGGGTTGCTGAATTCGGTTAGGCGAAACACACGGCCATGGGCATCTAGGGTGTTGACCACGATTAGAAACCGATCTTTTCAAGATCAATTATGACATAAGTTATAACATGGGCGTCAATCGTCCCGTACCTCGTGCCATGGGTTGATTGACTATGCACAGCTCCTATTGCTCGGCGCCATAGCCGGCTTCACAATCTTTCTCGGCCTCCCCCTCGCAATTCTCCAAAATGTGAGCCCGCGCAAGAAAGGCTTCCTCAACGCCCTATCAATCGGCATCCTACTGTTCCTCGTCATCGACGTCTTCAGCCACGCCTGGAACACCGCAACATGTGTTGCATCGAGCGCTTTTACGGGGAACGCTGCAATATGCGTCGCGTCAAGCACGGTAGCAGTAAATTGGTCCGTTGCTGAGGCTGCGACCGATCTAATTGCTGTCTTCGGGGGACTTGCCTTGGGACTCCTGGGGCTTGTCGCCTATGAAGCGAGGTACATGGCCAAGGCCCCTCCTATTGTCAAGGCGCGTTTGGAGAATGGGCCTGGAACATCTCAGTTGAGTGCGACCGAACAGGCTCAACAGATCCGGATTCTGCAGGAACATAATCCTTACAGGCTTGCGATGATGATCGCGATTGGCATAGGCGCTCATAACTTCAGCGAGGGACTCGCGGTCGGCCAGTCGTACGCCTCAGGATCAGTTGGGCTGGCATTACTCCTCATAGTTGGTTTTGGCGCCCACAACACTACAGAGGGTTTCGGGATAGCGGGTCCACTGGCCGGACTCATCAAGAGACCTACAGCACGCTTTCTGGCCGTTGCAGGACTCGTCGGCGGGGGCCCTACTTTTGTAGGGACCGTGGTAGGAAGTTTATGGACTTCTGTGTTCACTTACGTTCTTTTCCTGAGTCTCGCAGGAGGGGCCATCCTCTATGTTTCAATGCTCATGTACAACTCTGGAAGAAAACAGACTACAAATCAGATCCTTATGATCGGGATCTTCGTCGGACTATGCGCAGGTTTTCTTACGGATCTGATTGTAACGCTCGGAGGAGCATAGACATAGTAAATCGGATACTGTGACGAAGTGATATTCAGAATAGATGTAAAAAAAGGAAGGACCCTGGATGTTTCCAGGGTGGACGTTGAGGTTCTACCGAAGAAGGCTTGGGCCTCTGGAGTTTCTGACAAGCAGAGCCAAGTTTACTGCAAGAACGGCCTCGATTGCCTTGTCGACGTAGGCAACAGTGTCAAGTCCTGCTCCTGTTCCGATGGCGGTTGTCCCCCATAAGACGAGGAGAAAGACCGCGTAGCCGAACACAGCGGGTTGTGCGAACCGGGGCTCAAAGTTTGACGCTATGACTGCGCCTGTGAAAATGTAGATTGCTCCCATTACGTACCAGAGGCTTTCGAAGAAGCCGGCGTAAGAGTTGCCATAGTATATGTCTAGGAAGCCCACGATGAAGAGCAGAGCTACGGCACTCCAGCGAAGCATTCCAGAGTTCTTCATGGTTTGCATTTTTTCTTCTCCGCTCCTAACCGAGTACGACGAGGTAGCCTGTCATTGTGGGTTGGTGTATCAGGCACTGGTATGGGAACACGCCGGCCCAATTGGCCCTGAATGTTATGGTCGCTGTCTGGTTTACGTGGATGGTGACGTCGCTTGTGCCATGCAGAGTACTGACCACGGGAAAGTTCTCGGTTTGCCCGGCGTGGACAACGACATCGAATGTGTACGGTGAGTCCATGTGAAAGTTGTGATCTTCCGTGGTGTCCTCAATGTTCCGGTAGTAGATGACCACGTTGTCGCCCTTGTTTACAGTGATGCGGTCAGGGGAGAACGTGTCGTGGGGCATTTTCCAAACATCTTGGTCAAAAGGCAATCCACTGTTGAACAGGTAGAATGCTCTTGTCGTTGGCGCCTCGTACCTGACGCTGTATCCGACGGTGAGGCCTGTGGCTGCGCCTGCGACGATTGCGACGACTGCTACAACTAGCAGTAGTTTGCTCGCGGACCATTGTTTTGTGGTTGTTTGACTCATGCTTTCTGGCTCCGATTCTGATTCTCTAAGAGCTTTGTGCGGATTTTCTTATCGAACATGGTTGCACAACCATGGGAGATTTGATAGATATAGATGAGTCGTACACAATGAGTACTATTTACGCCGGTCACATCATTTAGGACACCGCGTCCTAGTTGCCATGTTTCTCCATTAGAAAATGCATCCGGGTTGTGAGCGGTCGTTGTGGGCGAGCGCTAGGCCGTCGTCGATACTGTCGCCGTTGTTTCTAGTCTCGCCTGTGCAGCTGCCAGTCTGGCTACCGGGATTCTGTAAGCGGAACAACTCACGTAGTCGAGGCCTGTTTTGTGGAAGAATCTTATACTTCTCGGTTCACCGCCGTGTTCACCGCAGATTCCAACTTCTAGCTTCGGATTCGCTTCTCTGCCCTCTTGGGTTCCTATCTGGACGAGCCTGCCAACGCCTTGAACATCTAGCACCTCAAACGGGCTCTCATTCAAAATCTTCTTGTCAAGATATTGAGCCATGAACTTGGCCTCAGCATCGTCTCGGCTGAACGCGTAAGTCGCCTGCGTCAGATCGTTGGTACCAAACGAGAAGAAGTCAGCATGCTGTGCCAGCTGGGCAGCAATCAGTGCTGCTCTCGGAGTCTCCACCATGGTCCCGACCTTGTACTCGATACGCTCATCCATCTCATTGAATACTCTCTCAGCCGCCGCCTCAACGATGCGACGTAAGTATGCCATTTCGGTCGTAGTGCTGATGAGGGGGAGCATTATCAGGACCCTAACGGTCTGTCCCATCTCCCTCCGCACCTCGATAGCGGCTCTCAGAATCGCTTCGGTTTGGGCTTCATAAATCTCGGGGTGGGTCACTGCAAGTCTGCTCCCTCTGTGGCCGAGCATTGGGTTGTGTTCACTTAGTTCGTGAACCTTGGCCAGGAGGCGGGCTTTCTCTGCCAAGGGTTCTATGAGATGCTTCGCTCTTAGTGTTTCCATTTCTCCCATTATCTCCTCTGCGGAGGGGAGGAACTCGTGGAGTGGAAGATCGAGTAGCCTAACGGTCACGGGCTTGCCTACCATCAGTCTGAAGATCTCTTTGAAATCGCTTAGTTGGAATGGGACGAGTTTTCTGAGTGCCTCCTTTCGCTCTCGCTCGTCCTCGCCCAGTATCATCTCTCTAACGATGGGGAGCCTTTCTGGTAGGTTGAACATTCTCTCAGTCCTGCAAAGACCGATCCCGTCCGCTCCGAAGTCTCTAGCCCGTCTCGTGGCGTCTGGCGTGTCCGCGTTACCCCAGACACCAAGCCTTCTAGTCTGATCAGCCCATTGAAGGAGAGTTTGGAATTCTCCAGTGAGCTCAGGCTCTATTGTCCGAGCCTCTCCAAGGATCACTTGGCCCGAGGACCCGTCGATCGTGATGACGTCGCCCCTCTTCACCACCACTCCATCCGCCGTCTTGAAGAAGCCCTTCTCCATGTCGATCTTGATGGAGCTGCATCCAACTATAGCGGGCTTTCCCATTCCCCTGGCCACCACGGCCGCGTGCGATGTCATTCCCCCTCTAGCCGTCAAAACACCCTCGGATCTGATTATTCCCCGAATGTCTTCAGGAGTGGTCTCGGGTCTTACCAGAATTATTTTTCCTCCTTTGTCACCCAGCGTTGCAGCTTCCTCTGTGTCGAAGACAACGATGCCGGACGCGGCTCCGGGAGACGCGTTCAAGCCCTTCGCTATCGGCTGGATCTTGGCGTTTGGGTCTAGCATCCTGTGGAGAAGCTGGTTGATCGAGTCAGGGTCAACGCGGGCAATTGCTTGCTCTTTGGTGATTAATTGCTCGGACACCATGTCCACGGCTATCTTGACAGCCGCTTGAGCGGTCCGTTTCCCGCTTCTTGTCTGCAGAACGTACAATTTTGCATTCTCAATGGTAAATTCGAAGTCTTGCATGTCCGCGAAGTGTCGTTCCAATTTGGCCGCTATCTGGCCCAGTTCCTCTCTTATGACAGGAGGAAGCTTGTCGAGGCTCTCCGGAGTGCGTATTCCCGCAACCACGTCTTCGCCCTGGCAGTTCTGCAAATATTCTCCATAGAGCTTTCTTTCTCCTGTTGATGGGTTCCGAGTGAAGCCGACCCCTGACCCTGAATCTTCTCCCATGTTTCCGAAAACCATGACTTGTAGATTGACAGCGGTCCCAATCTCGTCTCCGATTTTGTAGAATTTGCGATATTCTTTCGCGCGTGGATTGGTCCAAGACTCGAAAACCGCGCTTACTGCCAGTTCCAGTTGTGTCCAAGGGTCCTGAGGCATACCGTGACCTGTTTGTGTCTTGATGATCATCTTGAATTCCTGAATGATTTCTCTGAGCGTAGCCGGAGCTAGGTCGGTGTCCTGCCTGATTCCTAGTTTGCGCTTTTGTTGCTCTAGAACATCTTCAAACTCTTGTCCCCTAACACCTAGTGCAATCTTGCCAAACATTTGGATGAAACGTCTATAGGCGTCTAGTGCAAACCTCTCGTTCCGAGTCCTTTTCGCCAAGACTTCCACAACTGTGTCGTCTAGCCCCAGGTTGAGTATTGTGTCCATCATTCCTGGCATAGAGTATGGCGCGCCGGATCTGATGGAGATCAGGAGTGGGCTGTCGGGACTGCCTAGTTTCCTTCCAGTTTTCTTCTCAAGTTCTCCAAGCTTTTCTCTGATCTCGTCAAGTAGACCGTGGGGCATTTTTCGGCCGTTAGCGTAATATTCCTTGCAGGCCTGAGTGGTGATGACCATTCCAGGTGGGACAGGGAGACCCATTGAACCCATCTCAACGAGGCCGTACCCCTTTCCGCCTAGCTGGAATTTGTCCAGGCCAGTTGCCTCCTCGAAGAGCTTCACCGTGGACATCGCCATATCTCCGTGAAGTCTGTTACTATGACTCGTTATTACTAATCTTGCCGGTGCGAATAGCCGCCATGCCAGGGATTTCCCTGAATTCAGTCTAAACAATCAGTCTTCATGAATCGGCACGCCAATTACTCTTGAGGGGGCTCCGTCTCCATTTTGGAGCTTGATCGGCAAGCACAGCATCAGGACTCTCTTCCCCACAAACTGTTTGGTCGCTGAATTGAGGGATTCTATGATGAAGATGCCTTCGCCCAGAAGGGTCTTGTGTGCAATTGGAGTTGGTGCCTGAAATTTTTCTACGCTGAGAAAGTCGATTCCTACTGCCCGAACCTTTTTTGAGACTAGGTAGTTGGCTGCATCCCCCGTCAGGTAAGTGTAGTTCGAGTTCATCGACTCGTCCCCCCAGTGCTCGCTGCACCCAGTATAGACGACTACGATGTCGTCCTCTGCAACTTTTGCCTCGAGACTCTGGCGAAGGTCTAGGTCTGTAATTCCACTACCGATTGGTTTGCTGGACATATCGGCCACGTATGCTTCTCCGATCAGCTTGTTCGGGGAAATCTGGTCTATCCCTATCCCGTCTGGAATGAAATGTCGGGGAGCATCAATATGCGTGCCAGTGTGTGAGCCGAGAGTCATTTTCGTCAGGTTCACCCCCTCCTTCTGCAGTGTCGCGAACCTGACGAAGCTTGGAGATGGATCACCCGGATAAACGGGCATGCCACTGTGAAGCTCGTGTGTTAAGTCAACGGCTTTGTTGAACATATACCGCATGATTTCTCGTTGTTTGTATGGTCGCCTAATATGTAGAAGATATCTCCTAGCCGTTACGTTCTCTCGATTTGAGCTTACCACTAGCGGGAGTCTGTCGAGGCAGTAGAGGACGAAATGTAATATCAGAGCAGGGGCCGGGATTTCGATTGAAGTCGCACACATGCCACGCGAAGGGAAGACCGTCGCCAAATCCTTCAGGGTCAACGAGAAAGCTCTTGCTGCTCTCCAAGAAGAGGCTGCCCGTCAGAGCGTGAGCGTCAACACTCTTGTGAACCAGCTGCTGCTGGATTACTCCGAGTTCGGAAGATTCCTGCAGAGGGTCAACGCTCTCCGTCTCAGCCGGAAGACGTTTGGCGAGATTTTGAACATGGTCTCAGAAGACAGCCTGGCGAAGGCTGGCATGGCCGCTGGGAAGAGCGCTCCCGTGGCTTTGATTGCCTCAAAATGGGGAAAAGTTACTGTCAACACCGTGATCGAGTATATTCATGATCTCTCAGCATACGCCAACTTGTTTGAGTATTACGAGAAGAACGAGAATGAGCGCTGGACCATCACTTTGATGCATGAGCTTGGTCCGAAGTGGTCCACGTTTCTGGCCAACTACATTGGGGAAGCATTTGTCTCAGCTGGTGTCCAGCCGAAAACCAAGATTTCAGATCGAGCTGTAATTTTCAATCTCTAGGCGCGTTCATTCGGGGAGAGCGAGGCGTGGAATGCGCTGGTACTAGAAAAAAGGAGAAGTTTGAGGAAGCTTAGACTTTGTTGAGGAGGGCCTTTACGACGTCTTCTGGGCCCTTGTAGTTACTCTCGGGGAGAGACTTGGCGACAAAGTCCTTGTCGATTGACGGGACGTCCGACATATTGTTGCAGGCTGCCATGACTTGTGTCTTGTTCGCCGGGTACTTGATGTGGTGCTTGATGTGTTCCAGCTCTGTTTTCAGATTACTCATGAGGCCATCGTCACTGCGAGCCCGATAAGAACCTTCGGCGAGACGGCGCTTTCTTGAATTCCTCTTGGTTCCTGTGATAAACATGCCCGTTGGGAAGCTTGTAGACTCTAGAGTACTACTTGATAGCATCACTTCATAAGCAGTTCAACTTGACCAAGATGACAGCGCAATCCAAGACTTTCGATTTTGTCAAACTAGTTGAGCTGAACCCGAAGCCTAGAGACAAAGGAGTGATCGAGATCCGGGGCCCGTACTACACTTCTGTTAGCTACGGGTACCTGAAAGATCTCCTTGATGATTGGAGCGAATATGTGGACGGCTACAAGTTTGCAGGAGGCTCGATGAGACTACTGCCTAGGGAGACTACTAGAAAGATCATCAGTCTATGTCACGACTACGGCGTGTATGTCTCTACCGGTGGTTTCGTGGAGCGGGTCATCGTTGAAGGCTCAGATATTGTAGACAGGTATCTGGAAGAATGCAAGGCGTTGGAGTTCGACATGGTCGAAGTCTCAAGTGGGTTCGCGCCCATGAAGCTGGAGGATAAAGTGGCTATTGTTCGCCAGGTTCAGAAACTGGGCATGAAGGCAAAGCCCGAGGTTTCCATGATGATCGGAGCGGGAGGCGGGACCCACGTTGTAGGCTACAAGACTAAGATGAGGACTTTCCAAGATGTGGCACGGGAGACGCAAGCTCATCTTGACGTAGGTGCGAAGATCCTCATGCTAGAATCCGAGGGGATTACGGAGGACCTTCCATCATCGAAGTGGAGGAAGGATGTGGTGAAGAAGCTAGTGGACAAGTTCGGCTACGAGACGTGGATGTTCGAGGCGTCAGATCCGCCGGTTTTCAAGTGGTACCTGAAATCCTTTGGGAAGGAGGTGAACCTGTTCATCGACCACACTCAGGTGGTGGAATTCACTGCGTGGAAGCTGGGACTCTGGGGAGACAAGGACATCTGGAAGGGAAAGAAGATCAGTTACGCGCAGAGGTGAGATCGCACAGACTGGCTTGAGCTATCCAACGACAAACGCGGAAAATAGTCTTGACAAATCGTTCACTTTTTCCAGAGTCCAGAGCATGTCCAGGGCTCGCTTTGCCTGACTTTCGCTGAGTTGTCTTTTCGTCAGGGTTCGGAACTTTCTCTCCACATCCTGATCACTCATAGGATTCTTTGGATGTCCTTTGTGATAGTTCACCTGTTTGGAGATGATCTTGTCCGATGAGAGTTTCACGGTGACTCTATTCGCCACGGCTTCGGGGTACATAGCCGTGAGATCCTTGTCCTCAACAACCGTCACTTTCCTTAGAAAATCCAGGGTCTTGGGGTCCTTGAACTTCTTGGGTGTGTATGATGAATTTTCTATCTTGCCCTCGAGAAGAGCCATCGAGACGATGTATGGTAGGCTGTGGTCCGCGGTCTCCTTTGTGGCTGGGGCCCACTTCTCGGGGTCCTTGCCTAGGATAGTGTAACCGGCTTCATGAGAAGCGATCTCTACCGACACGATATCGCTGAGGTCTCCGATCTCCTTTCGTGCTTCGAGCGCGGCCCAGATTGCTGTTTGTGAGTGGATTTCTGCAGGGAAATATTTTAGATAGGTCTCACCGATCTTGAACCTGCCCTTTTTTCCGCCGAAGTCTTCTGTGTTGATCTGGAAGGGTCCGGATACTTGTTTGAAAAATCCCATCTCCCCCTCGAAGATCGGGGAAGGACCAGTCATGCCCTCTCTTGCAAGGAGGGCGGAGAAGACGCCGTTTCGGCCGGCATTTGCGAAGGAGCAGCCCTTCCACATGGAGAGCTCTCCTGCCCTCACCTGACGCATAGTGATGTGAGAGTTCAAGGCCAAGTTCACAGCCTGGGTCATTTGCTCAGGTTTGAGATCCATGAGCCATCCCGATGCAAGGGCCGTGGACACGAGCCCATAGCAGACATGATCCCATCCTCTGTGGCGTATGTCAGCTGCGTCACACAGTCTGCACTGAATTTCGAATGCAAGAGCGACCGATAACAGGAGGTCTTTTCCATTCGCTCCTTCTGAATTGGCCACTGATAAGCAGGCACCGATATTGTCGCTGGGATGTGCCGGCTCCTTGGACAGGTACGTGTCGTTGTAATCGAAATATCGGACCATTATACAATTGACGAAAGAAGCCATGTCAGGCGTGGTCTTCCTCTTGGTTCCGAGAAGCGTCGAACCATCCTCGACCTTGGCTTTCTCAGCAATCTTTCTCGAGAATTTGACAGGTTCAGCGTTGAAGGCTCCTGTTCCGCACCCCAGAGCATCAATGATTCTCTTCTTCGACTCGTGAATGATATTGTCTGAAATATCGCTGTACTCCAAAGAGGAAGCATATTGGCTTAGGTCCTCAGCAATAGTCATTCTTGCAACCTTGATACTTTGCGATTTTGATCTATGGATTATAGGTTTCCGATGAAGGACGCATCAATTGCATTGTGTACGTACAGCCTATCTGTTCTGAGGACACCATGATCCCTTGGAGGGGACAAGTAAAAACGGAAACTGTACTCGTTAAGAAACCTGAGGACGGGGAGGTCTTCGATCTAGTCGACGTCGAATGCGTCTATCCTGGGACCCGGTCCGGCGAGTGTACGGCACCCCCGGGCTACAAGTGCCCGTTTAGACAGTATAGCACGTCACTCCCAAGAGCCCGAGACGAAACGCTGCCTGCGAGAGGGAGAGGGCTATCACAGTCACGGCCCCTCCGTATAACTCCGAACGCGAGACGGCCAGGGTCAGGTTAGTAAGAGCCATCGGGCTTCCGACTCCTGGCCTCTCGAATTTTTCCAGCTCTTAATCAGTGCTCAATATCCTCTTAGAAGATGATTTAGAAATAGTCTCCAGAACAGTGATTCCAGAACGGTTCTTGCGAGCCTGCAGCCCGATTTCGTCTTTTCTTATCTTGTAAGGTGCTGAGTAGCCTTGGGGACGTTCCCGATTTTTTCCCAGTCAGAATTGCCCGATGTAACATCCTTCACCACCATAACAGTACGCGTACTCTTGCGGACCACTTTCTCGGAGACACTTCCAAGCACTAGCGCACCAACGTTTCCAAGACCTCTACTGCCAACAATAACAAGATCCGCATCGGTTTCTTGAGCGCATCTGCAGATCACGTCGACAGGATCGCCATTTTCAATCCTCGAGTGGATACGCAATTCTCCTCCCGGTCCACATCTGAACAGCGTTCCGTGACTGGGGTTAGATTCCATCTTGACTGACTCAGCAGGAAAATTCTTGAAAACCAATTCCCGATGAAACCCTGCTAACTTTCCCAATTCGTCCCCCATGCTGGTTATCATCATGGGGTTCGAGTTGACAACGCTCAGGACTGTCAGCTCCGAATTCAATAGTCTCGTAAGCTCGATGGCTCGTCTGAATACAGCGTAAGCGTAAGGTGATTGGTCGACAGCGGCAAGAATTCTTCGCATCATCCGCGAATCGACACAGCGATCCACGGTGCTTATTCGTTGCATAACTGAACGAAGAGAGTTCAAGTAACAGATCGAAGAGCACTGACATTTGCGCTATCTGTGGCCCCTGGTCCCGCAAAGTACCCTTTCGCGCACAAAGTGTACCTCGACATTAAGAGCCGCAAATCAACACCCGTGGATTTCAGCCACAACTTGCAAATCCGGCATCCATGCCCACGCATCCATATGAGTCAGTGGTAAGTCGCCAGTAGAACCATGAATCCTCTTTTCCCCTCATTCTATGAGGAGGCCGTTTTCTGGGCCTTCTTTTCCCTGTTTCTTGTTCTGATCGTCTGGATAGGCAGGGCTCAACGAGCCCTACGTTCCAAGGAATCGGTAAAGAAACGCGAAAGCGATGCACTCAGCTCAGCTTTGTTTACCCTTTCCATAATTGTGGTAACGTTGGTGCTTGGATACGCGCGAATCGGCGTCCTCCCTAGCTGGCTCTTCTATCCCGGGCTAGCATTATTTCTTGTCGGAGCCGTCTTCTATCTCTGGGCAAAGTCTGTTCTCGGACGCTTCTGGTCAATAGAAGTGCGAGTGCTTACTGACCACACCGTGATTGAAAAGGGTCCCTTCAGGCTCATTCGACATCCGATGTATGCGGGGCAGGTCCTCGTATACATCGGTCTCCTAGGAATGGCTCTACAGTCTTGGGCTGCGATACTTTTCATTCTGATAGCGTCCAGCATCTATTATGGCAACAGGATTCGTATCGAAGAGAAATTCTTGGTGGCCGAGCTGGGGAATGCTTACCTGGACTATATGAAGAGGACCAAGCGGCTCATCCCATTCGTTTGGTAGGATGATTTTGGCACTGAGACAGTTGTTATGATCCCGTCGTATCGCGATGCAGGGAAGAACAACCTAGGAGATCACGAAAAACTCCTTCGAGAAGCTCAACAGCCTCGAAGGATTCCACAACCACGAAACCCTATTCGTCCGCACATCATTCTTCAACCCGTAGAACCTGAACAAGCTCTGAGACCACCCCGTCTTTTTTCTTGGGGGAAAGCGAGCGTAAGATTGCATTGTGTACTTACACCTTAAGGGCGACAGAGCGGTAAGGATCCAGTTGGTGAGTCGGCAATGCCAAGAAGCGAGCTTCAGACAGTAACAAGGTGCCCCGCATGCCAGCGGGAACTTCTCACTGGAGAGGGTCTCTGTGCTCACTGTGGATGTTGCCGGTCATGCTGCTTATGTCGTACTATGGCAATAGCCCAATGGACGGGTCAGCCAGAGGGGGCGGATTCTCCGGTAAGCTATCTCACCAGCTTCACTTGATTCGGCGATACGCGCGTGCACAGTGTGGACATTCCCCAATCCACTATGCCCTTGATCCTGCTTGACTTTGTATCTCAAAGAGATACAAGTGGCACTCGGGATGTCGAACGTGGACGCCTCGTCTAAATAGAAAGCGAGAAGTTATCTCTCCGAGGAAGAAATCAATTTGACAATGAGCACGACGGGAAAGCAGAGTTCGAAAACGGATTCATCTCTTCGATTTCAGAGGATATTGGTCGCAGTGGATGGGTCCGAAGGATCACGAAAAGCATCAGAGGTCGCAGTAGGTCTGGCGGAGAAATTCGACGCCCAGCTCTACGTACTGCATGCGTTCCAGGGATACCCGGAGTACATGACCATGTTTCCATCCGCTCCATCTCCATCTGGAGAGGCCATCGAGGCTTACGAAACCTATGCAAGAAAGGCTGCGTTGGAAGTGGTAGGACGAACAGTCTCAATGGCTGAGAAAAAGGGCGTGAAGGCCAAGGCCAAAACCACAGAGACAATTGGTTCTGCGGTTGAAGCTATAACCGACTACGCGGTCGCAGAGAAGGTCGATTTGATCGTCATGGGAACGCGGGGAATGGGAGGCTTCAAGAAGATGCTCCTCGGAAGCGTTTCGAGCGGTGTTGTCACACATGCTCAATGTGCAGTTCTTGTGGTAAGGTGAGCCTTCGAACTTGCAACCAACACCTGAAGTCTCAACCTCATTTCCGGTATACATTGTGGGTCTCGACGACCAGGACATCGAGTCCTCCCTAGCCAAAACAAAATTCCAAAGATCAATAGAGTCTCTCAGTCATCTCTACCCTGAGATCGGTGAAGCCAGAGCCACCGTGAAGACATTCTCCAAAGAGAAGGCAAGGAAGCATTACGAGGTTCACGTATTGATAAGAATGCTCAAGCACCAGGTCGAGTTCATAGAAGAAGGCTGGTCCATCGAAGAGGTCTTCGAAAACATAGGGTTGAAAATCAAGAGGCTCATGACCAAGCCGAGAGACAGCCCGTCCCGACGTCGTCACCTAGCGAAGAGGGAAATGGCAACCGCAAGATACTGACAATTCGTTTAGAGAGATCTCCGGAGAAAGCTACCTTAACTCTGTCTTCCGACACCGTTTCAGTGCGGGTTCCTGCCAATGAATGCCAAGTCTAGAGACCTAGAGGTGAAAAAGGGTCGGAAGGATCGAACCGAGGAGAACGTAAACCTCGATAGGGTCTATCCTGCTCGCTCCGGTGATGTTCGCAAAGGCGACTTTGGCCGTGTCGTCATCTGCGGAGGAAGTGATCGATATGCAGGTTGCCTGGCTTTCAATTCACTTGCAGCCTTGCGAGCTGGGGCCGACCTTGCCATTGTCGTGGCACCCAGACGGGCTGCCGACGTCGTAGCAGGATATTCCCCTGATCTCATAACGGTGCCTTGCGATACTCCTTTTCCAGACCCGAATATTGCGGTCGAGTTGCTCGAGAATGCTGACTCGCTGGTCCTAGGATGTGGCGTTACTAGGACCCTTGAGTCACACAGGGCACTGGTAGATATCATCCAGAGGTGCAAGACACCGATGGTTCTGGACGCTGAAGCACTCCACGCTGTAGCGGATGATGTACACACGATCAAAGGGAAGAAAGCACTCTTGACCCCGAACGCAGGAGAATACCAAGTTCTCTCCGGAAGTCCTTGGCCACCAACTCTAGACGCTAGGAAAACAGCCGTCGAAACGCTAGCGAGGCGATACAACGCAACGGTTGTAGTAAAAGGAGCTCCAGACCTGATTTCCGATGGGGAACGGACTTACGAAGATCTACAAGGGTCTCCCTACCTCACGAAAGGAGGGTATGGTGACCTCCTCGCAGGAGTTGCAGGTGCGCATCTCGCAAGGGGCAGGACCCCGATTGACGCGGCGAGAGTAGCAGCCTTCATTGTTGGACGCGCAGGAGAACTGGCCTCAGCAAAACTTGGTGAGAGCACTCTAGCCAGCGATATTTTGCAGTACTTCTCCTCGGTAATCACTTCTCGCTAAAAGAATGGGTTCTGCGCTGTGCAGCGCGAATTACTCTTTCTCTAATCTTCTCGAGGCTTATCACTGAAGGGTCAAACTCCACCGCGAGTTTTCCCGAGAAGGCGTTGAGTTGAACAGAAAGGATCCCCTGTGTCTTTCGAAGAGCTTCTTCCAACACGAATGGAACATCAGCTAGCTTCCCTTGGGAGATGTCTATGATTCCTCTTGCGTGTCGTACTCTCGAAGGGAGTGTCCCAGGAACCCTGGAAGAGTCGACAGAGTCAGTGTCCGATTTTCATTCCTCGTAAGGACTGTTATCCTCCGTGATTATTTGAGTGGCAGGTCCACAAGCTAGAAGAAATGTGCACTTTGCATCTCAGGAAAGCGGAGCCCGATTTGGACGAAATGGATTTCTTGGGGTCCCGGACGCTAACGTATCTCATTGAGATACAACCAGCACATCCTATGCACATTGTGGACGCCTCTCCTAAATGACATAGCAACGATAGAAGAGTCGGTGACAAAAATGGAAAAAATCAACAAAACTAACAATGAAATCGGAAAGTCCCGGCGGGACATTCGAATTGCTCAGTCTGGCAAGCTAGGAGCGACAGACGACACGAAGTGGCAGATCTCTGTGTCGCCTACAAGCAGGTGGGCCAACAGGTTCATCGTTGCCGCAATAGTACAAGGCGCTCTTGCTGCCGGCGTAACATCGTATCTTCTCTATGACGCCGTCTACGGAAGTCCTGGTCCGGCTAGGATCGTTGCAGGTGGAAGCGCTGGAACCTGGCTGACTGTTGGCTATCTAGGCTACATCATGCTAGGCCCTCTGGCCGCTGCAGTAACGGCCCTGTTCTACCAACACTTGGAAGTCAACCTGCGCGCACCATACAAAGGATGGCCGACTGCTTTCGCCTGGCTTCACCTCGTTCTAATGAACGTCGGAGTCGTGGGCGCAACTTGGCTGATGATGAACGGTGGTTACAGAGGAGGAGCATTGACCATTACTCTGGAAGCGCAGAACCCGACCTGGAGCATCGGACAAGTACTCGGCCAAGTCCACGTACAGGTACTAAGCGGCTACCCTTCATACATTGCGCCATTCGCCGCCCTAGCGATCGTCGGTGCATTCGCAGGAGGCCTTGGTTTCGTCGCAGTCTGGAGACGCGCTCTGAAGAAAACGCCTACGACTCCATCATAGAGGTAGGTGGGAAGAGTGGCATCATTGCTGGAACCGCGAAGGGAAATCGTCGAAGAGTCTATCCCATGGAGAGACAAGTACTCTGCAATAGAGGGGGAGATCCTCGCGCTCCTGAAGCGGCCGGCAATGTCCCCACTGAGCTTCAATGAAATCCGAAACGAGCTGACTCCAGTTTTTCCCGAAAACCGGGTATGGCAAGGAGTCAGCAATCTCCTGGATGATGGTCTGATCCGAATCGTCTACACGTACGGATTTGGGGTCGGCCTGGATTGGGCCTAACCCCAAACGCGGTGTCGTGTGCCTCAAAGTGTACTATAGCGATAAGTAGGAAAACAAGAGCTCAGCGACGTTCATGCCACTTTCAGCTCCGGCGTCCATGGAAAAAGAGCACCAAGAAATCTGGCAGTTACTCATGGGAGTGCAGAATCTGTCTGGGAAGACGGGAAGCGTAGCAGAGAAACTCGCAAAGGACCTCAAGGCTCACATTGACAAGGAAGAGAGCTTAGCTCTACCTCTACTGGGAATTCTCCGAGATCTGGTCGACGGGAAACTCAGCAAAGCCTCCGCCCAGCGAGCCTCCGTTCTCTACGTGAAATTTGAGAAAGAGTATCCCGCGATGTTGCATGGGCACAAGGAGCTGCACAAAGTATTGGAAAGACTCAAGAAGGTTGGAGCTGAAGAGGGGCATCTCACCGCCATCCGATTCGCCGAGGCCCTAGAGAAACATTCGCAGGAAGAAGAAGATGTACTGTATCCCGCTGCGCTTCTGGCTGGAAGAATTGCTGCCAAGCAGGCTAAGACAAGATCCTAGTCCCGGAGCAAATGAGTCGAGTCTCGCCAATGCAGCATCAAGGAGATCTTGACTCACTATTCTCACCCAAGTCCATCGCTGTCATTGGGGCTTCGAACAGGCAGGGCAGTGTCGGACGCGCCGCATTCACCAACATTCTACTAAACGAATACACTGGAACAGTCTATCCCGTTAATCCTAAGGAGCATTCGATCAGCGGGGTACGAGCGTATCCATCAGTCCTAGATCTACCAGAGACCGTTGACCTAGCGGTCGTGATAGTTCCGGCTCCCATAGTACCGAGTATTGTTGAAGAGTCCGGAAGAAAAGGAGTGAAGGGCCTTGTCATTATCTCAGCGGGATTCAAGGAAGTCGGCCCCGACGGAGCAGAACTCGAGCGTCAGGTCTTCTCGATCGCGCAGAAATATTCTATGCGGATGATTGGTCCCAACTGTTTGGGGGTAATCAACGCTGACCCTACTGTCAGGCTCAACGCCTCCTTCGCCTCAGGTATGCCCGTGGAGGGGTCGATTGCCTTCGCTTCTCAAAGCGGCGCTCTAGGAGAAGCAGTCCTGGACTATGCTAGTGGGGAGAACATTGGATTCTCCAAGTTCATCAGCATGGGAAACAAGGCCGACGTGAACGAGAACGATATTCTCGAATATCTTCGCACGGACTCGATGACCAAGGTCATCCTCCTCTACCTTGAGGACATAGTCGACGGACGGAAATTTGTTGACACCGTAAGTCGTGTCACTGAAGAGAAGCCGATCATCGCCGTCAAAGCCGGCGTTTCCCCCGAGGGAGCCAAAGCCGCGTCCTCGCATACAGGCGCGTTGGCAGGGTCCGACGAAGCCTACAATGCCATTTTGAAACAGTCCGGGGTGATACGAGTTGAGTCCATAATCGACCTCTTCGACTACGCTCGAGCCTTCGCAAAACAACCTCTCCCCAGGGGAAATCGCGTCGCGATCATAACCAACGGGGGCGGCCCTGGAATAATGGCAACTGACGCCAGCGTGAAATATGGATTACAAATCGCACAGTTCTCTGATATTACAAAGAACAAGCTTCGAGCCGGCTTGCCTAAGGAAGCCTCCGTCAATAACCCAATCGATCTCATTGGTGACGCTCAGGCGGATCGGTACGAACTCGCTATGGGAGCCTTGAGCGACGACAACGTGGATTGTAGTCTTGTCCTGTTGACACCTCAGGCTATGGTGGATCTGAAGAAGGTGGCTGAGACAATCGCCTCGGTCGGTCCGAAATCAGGAAAGACGATCCTAGCCTCTCTGCTCGGCTTAGGGGATGTCACTCCTGCTGTCGGCGTCTTGGAGTCCAATGGAGTTCCTAACTATTCGTTTCCCGAATCTGCGGTTCGTGCGCTGGCTGCAATGTCTGAGTACAAGCAATGGATAGAGCGGCCTAGGACCCAGGTGAAACATTTTGAAGTTGATCTGGTCCAAGCGCGGAAAATCATTGCGCGCGCCAAACAGGCTGGCTTGACGAATCTCTCGCAGACCGATGCGTTGAGCTTCCTAGGCGCATATGGATTGCCCGTGATCAAGACAGAGCTCGCGAAAACAAGACAGCAAGCTGTCACGCTTGCTAAGAAGATCGGCCTTCCGGTTGTGATGAAGATCGTTTCACCTGATGTTGTGCATAAGATCGACGTTGGTGCGGTAAAGTTGGATCTAAACAGCGAACAGGATGTTGGGAAAGGTTTCGATGAGATTATCAAGAATGTCAAGGCTAGCACTCCGGGTGCCCGAATTGAAGGGGTTCTACTCCAGAATTATGTGACGGGAGGAACGGAGACGATCATCGGGATTCATCGGGACCCCAAGTTCGGACCACTTCTTATGTTCGGACTAGGAGGTATCTATGTCGAAGCATATCGAGACGTTTCCTTCCGGCTAGCTCCCATTAGGGAGCTCAGCGCGAGAAACATGATCCAGCAGATTCGGGGAGGCAAGATACTGGAGGGTTTTAGGGGCCAGCCGCCACGCGATGTGGAAGCAATTGCGGAATGCATCGAGCGGCTCTCTCAACTTGCCATGGATCTAGAGGATGTTCTAGAGTTGGACGTTAACCCATTACTCGCCTTCGAGAAGGGTTGCAAAGCCGTGGACGCACGCGTGATTATCGCTCTCCCTTCGGAGAATCGCAACTAGTTCAATTCTCCCCGACAACAATTCGCAATTCTCAATTCTCAATTCTCTAACTCACAGTCCAGAACCTTTCCGCACTAACTACTGAAGGGCAAGTTCGTTTTTATCAGCCTGGCAAAGAGAGGGAATAAGAACATGCACCCTCGTGCGGACTTGAAAATTGGGTCATGACTATGAACGTGACTGACTCTCATTCGTTCTCGTCAACAAGTACAGTGTCTCAATGGCAGGAGTGTCACCAAAATTGAGCCAGCCAACACAAGGTTCCACCGGGCCGGTTCTCCGTGTGCGACTAGTTTTCTTCTTGGTACTTGTTGCCTTTTTCATGGACATAATCGACGCCTCGATAGTAACGGTTGCTCTTCCTTCCATTCGGACCGAGTTCGCAGCTTCGATCCCAGACAGCCAGTGGATCTATGGGGCCTACGCGATTACCCTCGCGGGTTTCCTATTGTTGATGGGAAGAGCGGGAGACACTTACGGCCAGAAGAAAATCTTCGTTGGTGGGCTGATCATTTTCACGATCGCATCGTTCACAGGCGGTGTAGCTCCATCCCTCTTGTCCCTTGTCGTTTCGAGATCCATTCAGGGCATAGGGGCGGCGATGACAACGGTAACCGCTTTCGCGATCTTCATCAGGATTTTTGCGGAAGGGCATGAAAGGAACAAAGCCCTCGGATATCTCGTGGCCACCCTTTCAGGAGGGTTCGCCGCGGGAGCCGTCGCTGGGGGGGCCTTGACGACGTTCTTGGGTTGGAGGTGGGTGATGTTCATCAATGTGCCGATCGGGATCGTTGCGGCGCTTCTCTGCCAGAGATACTTACCGGGAGGT
>Ga0137377_10000947_pt1 | contig 19212 bp, 19 predicted proteins | sample SagtaG_22_FD_104815 | JGI IMG/M metagenome (GOLD analysis project Ga0137377, IMG submission 104815) | Vadose zone soil microbial communities from Sagehorn Ranch, Mendocino, California, USA - Sage2_L_40_16 metaG | ecosystem: Environmental > Terrestrial > Soil > Vadose zone | place: USA... | reverse complement strand
TCCCGCGCCGCGCGCTCGTCCGGATACGTCGCCACCAGGATGAACGTGCCGTCGGACTTGGACATGCGACCCTCCCCTTCGGGCATTCAGACGTGCTCGCCAGACAGAGCGGCGAGCTCAGGTTCCACGCTCGCCGGTCCCGGCGCGGCAGCCATCACCCGCGGCGAGTGATTCGCGGCGGAGCGCAGCCAGCGAGCATGATGGGGCAGGCGGCCGACCGCGCTCGCCTGGCGAGGAGGACCAGTCATGGAGGAGATTGCTCAGCTGCACCGGCGCGCCCTTGACGCGACCGGCCGGGTTGTCGCCGGGATGTCAGCGAGCCAGTTCGAGCTGGCAACACCGGACGCCGACTGGGACGTCAGGGCGCTGCTCAACCACCTGATCGCGGGCAACCTCTGGGCCGCGGAGCTCGCGGCCGGAGGCACGATCGAGCAGGTCGGCGACCGGCTCGACGGCGACGTCATCGGCGCCGAGCCGGCCAGCGCCTACGACCGCTCGGCGGCCGCTGCCGCTGCGGCGTTCGAGGCTCCCGGCGCGCTCGCGGCTCCATGCGCGGTCTCGTACGGTCCTGTACCAGGCGAGGTGTACGCGGGGCACCGGTTCATGGACGTGCTCATCCACGGCTGGGACCTGGCGGAGGCGAGCGGCCAAGACACCACGCTCGATCCGGCGCTGGTGAAAGCCTGCCTCGAGGTCGTCGAGCCTCAGGTCGAGGCGTTCCGCGCGGCTGGCGCGATCGGCCCGGCCGTGCCGGCCGCACCAGAAGCCGATCCGCAGACCAGGCTGCTGGCCTTGCTCGGCCGGCGCAGCTGAATCCGGCTCCGGGCAGCGCGGGCCTGGCCGGCGGCTACGACCTGTCGTCGACGATGTCGATGTCGCGGAAGGTCGGCGGGCTGTCGGCAAGCTCGGCGAAGACCTTGGCGCTGGCCTGGGTTTCCGGCAGCTCGGAGTTGGCCATCGCGGACTCGTAGGAATCGAAGAAGGCCATCATGTAGTACTTGTCCGGGTTAGCGTGGTCCCGGCCGAGCAGCCGCCTGCGTGCGGTCCGCTTGCCCTCGGTCGCCTGCTCCCAATCGTCGCCCGCCTTGCGGAGCGCGTCGATGTCGTTCGCCTTGAACTCGATGACCTGCACGAATGCCATAGCACGTCCCCCCGGTTGCGGCCACTGATGACATCACCCTACGTGGTTGCCCTGAGGCTGGCCGGCCGCAGGTCGCCTCCCCTGGCCAGCCGCCCGTCGCTGCTCCGGGGCAGGCCGCAGCTGGTGCAGGGTCCAGCCGCGGCCCGCGGGGGCGAGGGCTGCGGTGTGCGCGGTGAAGATCTCCGCGGCACGCCGGTAGGACATCCGCGCGCGGCCGGTCAGCGGGCACAGGTCGCGCACGGACACCAGCGCGCACGCGCGCCGGCCGGTCAGGAAGACCGGCCCGTGCCTGCGGCCCGCGAGCAGCCAGCCGAGCAGGTCGGACGTGCCGGCGCTCCAGCGCAGCTGGCCCCGCGGGCCGCCGGCCTTCGACCGGCGCCTGTCGAGATCCAGATCCGCGGCGTCCACCGCGAGAACGGACGGTGCCGGGGCGGCCGAGTCGTAGAGCAGGTGCCAGAACGCGTGCTCCCTGAGCCGGGCATCGCTCCGCCAGAGGGCGGTCAGCTGCTCACCCGTCAGCGCAGGCAGCGCCGGGACCGCGGACCACGCGTGCCGCAGGCCCGCGGTCGGGTCGCTGCTGATCCAGCCATGGTCCTGCCACCAGCCGACCGCGCTGCGCAGCGCGGACAGCTCCCGGTAGACGGTCCGGTCGTCGGTCAGGCTGGCACGCTCGGCGATGGCCGCGCCGAGAATGGCGCTGGTGCCTGGATCGTCGAGCAGGGCGAGCGGGACGACCGGCGGCATCGCGCCCCTGCGGAGCCTGCCGACCGGCGCCGGCTGTCCCACCAGCGGCCACGCCCAGCTCGTGAGCGAGATCCGGTAGACACGGCGCGAGCCGTCACTGAGGTTCGCCGAGGCCAGGTACCGCTCGACGGCGACCGCGTACTCGACCGGGGCGACCTGCGCGGGCAAGATGCGAAGCGGAATGGACCCCATGACGCTCATCGCCCATCACCTCCCTTGCGCGAACGCAGTAAAAGCTCATTCTGAATTCGCCTGCCGTACTGCGATCATAACTCCCGCTGCGTTCTACATTTACTGCGGCAAGGTCGCGTTGCCGCAGGCAGTCACGGCAAGCGCCCAGTTAAATCGCGAGAATTTCTTGCCCTAACGGTTCTTTTACTGACAGCCTGCAATGGTGATTGATGGCAATTCGGAGTCCATGAATAACCGCAGTAAATTGCGTGCTGCTCATCATGAGGAACCGGACGCGCGGGCCCGGATGCCGGCACGCGCTGGCGGCAGGCTCGCGGTGCTGCGGCACCAGGATTTCAGGCGGTTCTACGCCGGATACACGACGTCGCTGCTCGGGTCGGCGATGTCCACCGTCGCGGTCACGTTCGCGGTGCTGGGCGGCGGCGGGTCGGCCGCGGATCTCGGTTACGTATTCGCGTCCGGCGTGATTCCGCAAGTGATGTTCATGCTCGGCGGCGGGATTCTCGCCGACCGGTTCGGCAGGCGGAAAATAATGCTCGGAGCAGATACGGCGCGGCTGCTGGCGCAGGGAATTCTGGCGGCGGCGTTGCTTATCGCGGTGCCGCCAATCTGGCTGATCGTGGTGCTGTCGGCGGTACTCGGGACGGGCGAGGCGTTCTTCACCCCGGCGCTCGGCGGACTGACGCCGGCCATCACGCCGCGGGACAAGCTGGCCGACGCGAACGCGTTGCTCGGGGTCGCACAGTCGGCGACGAGGGTGATCGGCCCTGCGCTGGCCGGCGTGCTGATCGGGTTCACCCAGCCGGGCGTCGTGATCGCCATCGACGCGGCGACGTTCGGAATCAGCCTGATCTCGCTGGCCCTGCTGCGGATCCCCGCGGTCGAACCGGCGGCGCATTCACCGTGGCGAGACCTGGCCGAGGGCTGGCGTGAGTTCCGCGCCCAGGCCTGGCTGTGCGTGATCACCGTCCAGTTCGCCCTGTTCAACCTGCTGACCTGGGCTCCGTACCTGCTGCTCGGCCCGCTCCTGGCGCGCGAGTACCTCGGCGGGGCGCGGGCCTGGGGCACGATCATGGCGGCGATGGCGCTTGGCTCGGTGCTGGCCGGACTGGCGCTGGTGGGTCGCAAGCCGAAGCGGCCGCTCGTGGCCGGGGTCATCGGCAGCTATGGCTACGCCGCGCCTTGCCTGATGCTCGCGCTGCATCTGCCGGTCTACGCGGTCGCGGCCGGCGCCTGCGCGGCGGGGGCCGGCTCGGCGATCTTCGGCACGTACTTCGCGACCGTGCTGCAGCAGCGCGTGCCGGCCGGGTCTCTGGCCAGGGTTACCGCGTTCGACCTGACCGGCGCCTACGCTCTCGGGTCGGCCGGCTTCATCGTGATCGGGCCCGTGGCTGCCGTCGTCGGGCCAGGCAGGATGCTGGGATTCGCGGCGGCGTACACCGCTGTCAGCAGCACGTTCGTGGTCAGCCTGCGGGCGATCAGGTCCGTCAGGCAACACGAGCCTTCCGCTGCCCCTCGCGAATAGGCTGACGGGCATGCAGATCATGCCGATGACGCCGGCCTTCGCTGCCGACATCGTCACCTGGCGATACCCAGCTCCGTATGACTGCTACGACATGACCAGCGCCAGCGCGGCGCTGCTGACCAGCGCGGAAGGCGGCTTCTACGCGCTGGTCGACCGCGGCGAGCTGATCGGGTTCCGGTCGTTCGGCGAGGACGGCAGGGTCCCGGGCGGTGCGTACGACGCGTCGGCGCTCGACACGGGCGGCGGCCTGCGGCCTGACCTGACCGGCAAGGGGCTCGGCCGCGAGGCGATCGGCACGGGACTGGCGTTCGGGCGACGCGAGTTCGCGCCTGCCGCGTTCCGGGTGACGGTCGCGTCCTCCAACGAGCGGGCGCTGCGCGTGGTCCGGTCGCTCGGGTTCGTCCCGACCGGAAGCTTCGAGGCGCTCACCGACGGCTGCAGCTACGACCTGCTGATCCGTCCCGAGCGCAACGGGTAGCCCCGAACTCGACGGGTCGCCCCGAGCCCGACGGGTCGCCCCGACCGCTACTCGTGGCGCCCAGCGCGCCGGCTAGCCGGCGCTGCGGCGTTCTGACCGTTTGCCGCTGCCGGAAATGGCGCCGGCGGCGCCGGTCAGGCCGAACGTGATCGCGCCATGCCAGAGCGCGGTGAAGATCCCGCCGAACACGCCGCTGGGGCCGACGAGGACGGCGAGCACGAAAACGATCGCCGCGGTCGCGGCGCCTGGCACCACCGCGAAGCGCCACGGGTGGCTGCGCGCCCAGCGCGCCGCCCGGCTCGCGTTGCGCCTGATGACGACGCTGCCGCCGGCTACCGTGAAGGCGGCGACGGTTCCCGCTGCGAGCGAGCTGCTCACGGCGAGGTTCCCGCCCACGAGGTGGAACAGGAGGTCAGCGCCCGCCACAACCGCTCCGGCCGCTCCTGCTACGGCCCAGGGCACGTCGGCCATCGCCGCGGTCGAGACAGTCATCTCCTCGCGCCGGCTGAGACCCTGCTGGTCATTCCGAAGTGGTGTGGTCATCGCGACTCGCTCCTTCGATTCCGGTCACCCAGATTCAAGATATATCGTCTCTGCGATTCGCGCTACATCTTGAGTTCGCGCTGTCCGCAAGCCACGCTCGCGCTCAGCCTGTAGCGGCGCCGGTGACCGTCGCGTAGATCCGCTCGCCAGCCGCGTCGAGCGCCTGCTGCATCGCCGCGCTGCCGGTGTGGCCTGAGTCGGTGATGACGACGAGCTCCGAGCCCGGCCACGCCTGCGCGATCTCCCACGCCGTGATCGCCGGGCCGCTGATGTCGCCGCGACCGTGGATGAGGACACCGGGGATGCCCGCCAGCTTGCCGGCCTCGCGGATCAGGCTGCCGTCCTCGAGGAAGCCGTCGTGCGCGAAATAGTGCGAGCAGATCCGCACGAAGGCGAGCTTGGCGTCGTCTGGGCGGTCGGAGTACGCGCCGGGGCTTCCGGCCGACTCCATCGAGATGAGCGCGTCCTCCCAGGTCAGCCACTCCGCCGCGGCCCGCTCTCTGATCTTCGGGTCGGGGTCGTTCATGAGCTCGGAGTACCTCATGAGCAGGTCCTCGACGGGCGGCGCGGCGTCGGTCGGCAGCCGGAAATCGCCGGCGGCGGCGTAGTCGCGGAACCGCACCCACGCCTCGGGGAAGAACCGGCCGGCGCCGCGGTACAGCCAGTCAAGCTCGAGCCGCCTCGTCGAGGTGACGCTCACCATGATCATCCCGCTGACCCGCTCAGGGTGCTGCTCGGCGTACGCGAGCGACAGCGTCACGCCCCACGACCCGCCCCGCAGGATCCACGTGTCCACGCCGAGGTGCTCGCGCAGCCGCTCCATGTCGGCGATGAGGTGCTGCGTCGTGTTGAGCCGCATGTCGGCCGCCAGGTCGCTGGCGTGCGGGGTGCTCCGGCCGCAGTTGCGCTGGTCGAACAGGATGATCCGGAAGCGCGCCGGATCGAATGACCTCCGCACGCCGGCCGAGCAGCCAGAACCCGGCCCGCCGTGCACGATGAGCGCGGGAACGCCGTCCGGGTTTCCGCAAGTCTCCCAGTAGACCGAGTTGCCGTCTCCGGTGTCGAGCATGCCCGTCTCGGATGGCTCGATCGGGGGGTAGGGCACAGTTCCTCCTTCTGCGCGGGCCGGGGTGTCCTTTCATCGTCCCAGCCTGTGCGCGGCGCCCCGGAGATGGCCGCAGCTTTTACAGGATCCGGCCCTGTCGTTCTGGGAGATCGAGTGGCGGCACTGGGATCTGATGTTCACCGGCGGGCTCAGGGCGGCGGCGTACGCGTCCAGGCTCGCGGCGCCGCCGATGATCGCCGCGCGGCGCGGCCTGATCGTCAACGTCACCTGGGCGCTGGACAGGCCGCACGGGCACGCGTTCTACGAGGTGGTGAAGAACGCCTCCAACAAGATGACCGGCCAGTTCGCCGACGACCTGCGGCCGCACGGCGTCGCTTGTCTAGCCGTCTCGCCTGGATTCATGCGGCTGGAGCGGATGAACCTGCCGCCCGAGGTCGCCGCGCTGACCGAGTCGGCCGAGTTCCCTGGCCGTGCGGTGGCGGCGCTGGCTGCCGACGACGTCCTGGCGAAGTCGGGGCTGGTTTTCACGACTCCGGCGCTGGCCCGTGAGTATGCCTTCACCGATGTCGACGGCAGCCAGGTGTCGGCGTTCTGGGAACGCCACTGGGCCGGGAAGTTTCCGTAGCCGGGCTGGCCTGTGCCGGAGGTCGGAGCGGTCGGCGCGCTGAGAGCACGAGCCGGCGGCCGGTGATCCGGTAGCCGGCGCGCTCGAACGCGGCGGCCATCGGCAGGTTCTCCAGGTCGGTGTCCGCGTGGATGGCGGTCGCTCCGGCCTCGGCGACCAGGATCCGCGTGACCTCGGCGAGTATCTCGTCGACGTAGCCGTGGCCGCGGTGCCCGGGCACGACGCCCAGGTAGCCGACGACCGGGAACTCGGTGTTCTTCGACGGAATGCCGAATCCGGCGATCTCGCCTGACGGCGTTTCCGCGATGCGCCACCAGGACCGCTGGCCTTCCATGCGGTCGCGGTAGAACGCGACGTCCTTACGAGCCTGTGTTCGGGTCCCTGATGCTTCGGCTTCCTTCCGCGTGGTCGCGTCGAGGGTCCCCGCGAGCACCTGGCTGAACACGTCGACGAAGACCTCGTCGTCGGCCTCAGGGCGGAACCCCAGCCGCCCGGATCGCTGCGGCGGCGCGCCGGAGGCCGGCGTCCACTCGTAGCGGAGGCGCTCGAGCGGGTGCGTCAGTCCCGCGCGCCTGGCTGCCTCCAGGCGCCAGGTCAGCGCCGTCGCGACGTCAGGCCGCTCACGCCAGTCGGCCGGCAGGAAGAGGTGATAGTCCGGCGGCCGCTCCAGGCCGTCTGCCGCGTATGCCTGGTGCGCGGCGGTCAGCAGGCCCGTCGCGATCGGGATGCGGTCGGTCGTCGTCGCGTACAGCCAGTCCAGGGCGGCCAGCTGGGGTTCCTGTGCAGTCCCCCACCAGATCGCCGCCGCGACCGGGGCGGCGCCCGGTGACTCCTCGGCGATCCAGATCCGTTCAGGCCGGTACTCGCCGGTGCCAATGCGGGCACGGAAGCGCTCCGGGGTCAGCGCGCTCACCGGATCCCTGACCAGCAGCGGCGGCACCAGGTCCAGCTCACCTGGTTCCAGCGGGCGGAAGATCAACGGACCTCCGCCCGGCCGGCCCGCACGTGCCACCGACTCCGCACGGGTTGCAGTCAGGCTGCGGACCGAATTGCCGGATTCCCGTCACTGGGAGCCGTGCTATGTCGGTCGTTGACATGCCGACGACGTTGTGATGTTCGGGTGAGGGCACGTCTTGCTGCTCCATATTCGTCTCGGGGATTGCGCGGCTACGCCTGCGGCCGGGCCTCGATCACGTAGGCGGTCATGCGCGCCGTGACCGGGCCGGGCCCGAGCAGCTTGGTCATCTCGGCACTCACGACGGCCGTCGTCGCGGCCAGGTCACCGCGGCTCTCGATGGCCATGCGCAGCGGGGTGCCGGTGCAGAATCCGATCGCGATGTCGGCGGCCGAAGCCGCGTGCCCTTCGAGCGTAACCGTCTCGGCCGAGAAGCACGCGAGACCGCCGGCCGCCAGGTCGGCGGTGATCTGGTCCAGGTCCGGGTAACCGTGCGGTACGGCGACCATGAAGGCAGGCGGATCGTCAGGAAAAGCGCGCTGGACGCCGGCCAGCAGCGCGGCGGCGAAACCGTGCGTGTCAATAGTGGCCCACGTGTTGAACAGCAAGCTGCCTTCCGACCGCTGGACACGGCCCATCTCGCGGAACGCGGCGGGTTTATCGGGGCAGAACATGACGCCGAACTGGCAGGTGACGAGGTCGAACTCGTCCGCGCCGAACCCCAGGTCCAGCGCATCGGCCTGCTGCCATGACGCTCCTGGCACACGGTGCGCCCCGAACTCGACCATCGCCGCGTTCAAGTCCGTGGCGGTGATGTCAGCTCCCGGCATGGCCGCGACCAGCTCGCTGGTCACCACCCCGGTGCCGGCCGCGATCTCCAGCACGTCGGCCGGCCCCAGGTTCGCTGCCCGCTCGGCCAGGTCGATGGCGAACGGGCGGAACACGGCAGGCGCGAGCAAGCGGTCGTAGGCATCCGGCATCGAGCCGACCCACCGGCGATCGTCTTCTCCTGGCACATCATGAGCGTATGGCGTCCAGATCGCTCAGGAGCGGACAGCTAACTTCCGGCCCGCTCGCCGGGTCACGCCAGTCGCTCGCGCACGAACTCCGTCCACGTCCGCATGCCTGTGCGTGGCTGATCATCACCGGGCTGAACCGGCACGAGGAGCCCCCCGGCCCGGATGGCCCGGGTGCCGGGCAACCAGATAGGAGCCACGAGCCTGCGCTTGCCGCCGACGATCAGATATGTCCTGATCAGGTCGGCGAAGCTCAGTACTTCGGGACCTCCCATGTCAGGCACCCGGCCGGCGGGCTCGCCCGGCGCCGGGTCGGTGAGCCGTTCAGCCCCTCGGCAGCATCGAGCGGTGAACGACGAACCCGGCCGGAACCGGGATCACCGGCGGCGGGATCATCGGCTTGGCGCCTTTGAGCAGCGCCCTTGCCGACGTCAACTTTCCAGGAGCCTCGACAAGCGCTGCCTGGCAACCAACCGGCTGCGGGCCGGCAGGGCGCGGACGCCCTGCTCGTGGCGGCCAGCGCCGCGGGCGGCCGCCGCTTCGTCGCCCAGAGCTTCGCGAGCCTGCGGTACGCGCGCGAAGGCGGACCGGTCAAGTCCGAGGACGATCCGCCCGACCCACGCCGATCGCCGCTGCCAGCATGAGCAACGCCGCGATGCGCTACCTCGACGAGACCGTACGGCCGCGGGCTGGATCGCGCTCCGCTACGGCGGCTTCTACGGCGCCGCGAACGACGGCCTCGTCGGGCCGGTGCGCAAGCGGCAGTTTCCGATCGTCGGCGACGACGTGCTCGGCGCCAAGCCGCCCCGGCACGTGCCGGTCTGGCTCGCGCGGATGATCGCGGCCGATGACCGGCGCGGTGCCGACGTCCGGGTTCAGTCGATTGAAGGCAATAGCCGGATGTCTTCGACCCGCGCCTGCCTGGCGGCAAGCATGGCCCAGAGATTAACGGCGCGGATGTGATGGTGGCGTACCGAGCAATCCGCCTGATCGGCAGACAGGAGTTGAACCTGTAGTTTCGATAACGGCATGCCTTCGACCCGCACCGTTCTCCCTGGTCATAGCGGGAAACGTCCTTGGCTGGCCCGGCCGGATTCGAACCGGCGATCTTCCGTTTAGGCGACGGTCGCTCTGTCCTGCTGAGCTACGAGCCATCAGAGACACCGCGGGAGTCGAACCCGACCGACCGCTTTGCAGGCGGCCTCTCGCCCGGCGAATCCGGTGCCATGAGCGTCCCCGACAGGACTCGAACCTGTGGCCTCCAGCTTCGGGGGCTGGCGCTCTATCCAACTGGGCTACGGAGACTTGCGTCGGTGAGAGTGGAATCGAACCACCAGTGCCAGAGGCGACGGCTTTACAGGCCGCGGAGCGCACCACCTGCTCAACTCACCGTGGGAGGGCGACGGGAGTCGAACCCGCAATTGCCAGGATCACAGCCTGGTCCCTGATCCGCCTGGGTTCGCCCTCAGTGCACGATGGAGGACTCGAACCTCCGGCCCGCGGTGTGTGAGACCGCCGCTCTGCCAACTGAGCTAATCGCGCATGCGTACCCCCGGCAGGACTCGAACCTGCACCCTTCTCGTTCGTAGCGAGAGACCCTCTCCGTTGGGCTACGGGGGCATGGTGTCCGCGGCAGGAGCCGAACCTGCGGCCTTCTGGTTGTCGTCCAGATGCTCTGCCAACTGAGCTACGCGGACATGGCGGTGACGACGAGACTTGAACTCGCTGCCTCTGGCTTGACGGGCCAGTGCTCTAACCGGGTGAGCTACGCCACCTTGGCTCCGGCGACAGGGGTCGAACCTGTATGACGTGATTAACAGCCACGCATCCTGCCGTTTGGATGACACCGGATTAGTGGCGCGGGTGGGATTTGAACCCACGATCTTCGGCTTATGAGGCCGCTGAGGACGACCGAACTCCTCCACCGCGCTCTGTTGGCGAGTAAGTCCGGGCCAGCAGGCGTTTGACATTCATCCGCTTTTCGCCACGGACGTGATCGAACTCAAGCACTGTCGGGTCAGGCTCGCCACAGTCCACGCAGTGCTGTTCTTTGAAGGTATGCAAGAACGGCCATCAACCGCTGGTGTCGATAGTGCTTCTGGTAATCCGCGCTGGGCACTCCCGTAGCCAGTATTTTAGCGCTATTCGGCCGTGCCAGCTTGGCTAACCCGCAGTACCCCCACGGAGATTCGAACTCCGTTCCCGGAGGTGAAAACCCCGGATCCTAACCCATAGACGATGGGGGCAAATTTGCCCAGCGCGGCGGTCGGGCTCGCCTCCTCGGTCGCCAGCCGGGGATTGGGCAGTGATCCCTGCGGGCCTCGAACCCGCTGCCTCCTGGCTGAGAACCAGGTGTCCACCCGTTGAACTAAGGGACCGTGGTTGTTGTTGTTCGTCGCCCCTGACTCGAAACGATAACCCTGCGCTTAGAAGGCGGTCGCGCTGTCCTGTTGCGCCAGCGTTGTCCCCCCGGCTGGATTCGAACCAGCGATCCTTAGATTAAAAGTCCAGAGCGTTGACCTCTGCGCCACGGAGGGAGGTCGTAGGGAGAGCGTAGACCGGGCAGGACTCGAACCTGCACATCCCCCGGATATAAGCCGGGTGCCGTCACCATTTTAGCTACCGGTCCATGAGTAGGCAGCCTGGGAATCGAACTCAGCACGACCGCCTTATCAGGACGGTTCCACCAACCAGGTGAACTGCTGCCTTAGAACGCGGAAGACGGAGGACCCGAACCCCAGCGACATCTTGTCGCCCGTCCGCTTTCAAGGCGGCGGCCGCGCCCTGGCGGCTTCGTCTTCCCTGGCGGATGACGGAGGACCCGAACCCCAGCGACAAACTGTCGCCCACCCGCTTTCGAAACGGGGGCTGCCGCCCGGCAGCTTCATCACCCACAGCGGATGGCGCAGGATTCGAACCTGCCCACGGCTCGCGCCGTGACCTCCGGCTTCCAACCGGGCGCCTTACCAGATCAGCCAGCCATCCTCGAGCGGAGCATGAAGGACTCGAACCTTCGCACCGGTTGCCCGGTGTACGCCTTAGCAGGGCGCTGCCGTAGCCGCTGGGCCAATGCTCCTTGAGTGCGCCGGGAGGGAGTCGAACCCTCACGTCCGAAGACACACGGGTCTGGGCCGTGCGCGGCTGCCAGTTACGCCACCAGCGCTTGGAGTGAGCGACGGGGATCGAACCCCTGCAGCCTTGGCAAGGCCGCGTGCCACCGTCAACACTTCGCTCACACAGAGCCTGCTCGCGGAATTGAACCCCGACTGCCTCCTTACCAAGGATGCGTACTGCCGTTATCACTAAGCAGGCATTGCTGGCCGCCCAGGGGTCGAACCTGGACACTCCTGATCCAAAGTCAGGCGGGTCTGCCACTTCCCCCACCGGCCAGGAGAGAGCCCCCGACAGGGATCGAACCTGCGACCATCGGCTTACAAAGCCACCGCTCTGCCGACTGAGCTACAGGGGCATGGGTGTCCTCGGCAGGATTTGAACCTGCACTGGCCAGCATCTCGGGCTGGTGCCTCTGCCATTGGGCTACGAGGACCTGGAGCCCCTGACCCGGATCGAACGGGTGCCTGTCGCTTACGAGGCGACCGCTCTTGCCGACTAAGCTACAAGGGCTTAGCTCCCCACCGTGGATTCGAACCACGATTCCCGGGACCAGAACCCGGGGTCCTGCCAATTGAACGAATGGGGAATGGTACGGGCGGCGGGAGTCGAACCCGCACGAGCTCGCGCTCACCAAGGTTTGAGCTTGGATTTCCTCAAGGCCGTTGACAGTTGGCGCGGCTGCCGTTTACGCCGCGCCCGCGTACGCCGCCAGGGACTCGAACCCCGACCTCGCTGATTAAGAGTCAGCTGCTCTAGCCATTGAGCTAGCGGCGCGTGGTCGGGATGACTGGACTCGAACCAGCGTCCTCCGGTCCCCCAGACCGGCGCTCCAGCCAAACTGAGCTACATCCCGACGAGAGCCGCACGCCGGAATCGAACCGGCATTCCCAGCTTGGAAGGCTGGCACACTAGCCGTTGTGTTAGTGCGGCGTGGTAGGTGCGGCTGGGGTCGAACCAGCGGCTTCGTGTGTTTCAAGCAGGCGCTCTGCCAACTGAGCTAACGACCCATGAGTCGGGCTTGCAGGATTTGAACCTGCGGCCTCGTGCTCCCGAAGCACGCGCTCTACCAAACTGAGCTAAAACCCGGAACGTGGACCGCCTCAGATTCGAACTGAGAACCTTCTCCTTGCAAGGGAGTTGCTCTGCCAATTGGAGCTAGCAGCCCATGAACCGGCGAACCCGACCGCCCCCGTAGGAATGGCCAGGGTCACCGGCGTTGCGCAGCTTTGGCTTGCTGCGCTGACGTTTCCCGCTATGGAGTTCTCAAGTAACGATCACATTCCCCCCGAAGGGTGGTGATCCGCAGGGACGCGAGGATTCGAACCCGGACGCACGGCTTTGGAGACCGTCGCTCTGACCGTCTAAGCTACATCCCTATGAAATTAGAAACCGCCCGCCAGGATGGGTCCTGGGGGCGGTGCCTGCGTATCCGCACGTCGGCGTCTACATCAGCACCCTCTCCCCGTACCCGGCAGCATCGGCTGCGAGAGGGCTTCATGCCCCGTTCGCTCGATGCAGCTTGTCCAGGTATTCACCGGGATTCCTTTCCTTGACACAACATCCATGATAAAGCGTCACCTCGTGTACAGCAATGTATTTAAGAGCCCACATCCTGCCGCGCCAGCTCGCCACGTCTCACTACTTGTCAACGAGCTTGCCGCCCTTGGCATTCCGATCCGTTCAGCTCCGGGCTGCCGCGATGACGAGCTCGGCGGACGGGCTGACGGAGCGCTCACCGGTGTCGATGTGGACGGCACCGCTCAGCTCCCTCTCATGGGCTCGGGCGTCGGCGTCGGCCTGGCTCGCGGCTTGGCGGAGGTATGCGGTGGAATGCCCGATCAACGGATCGCCAGGTTCCGGCCAGCTTCCGCCATCGCCTCGCGACATGATCCGTCGTGTCGACTCCGCCCCTCCCGCCGTAAGCAGGCACAAGGCGATGGCTCCAGCCGGCAGGGCCACGCGGTACGCGTCCGCAGCCGCTGCGCTCTCGACCTGCCCGACGGCGGTGAGGCGCGTCCCTCCGGCTGATCGGAAGGTTCCCCAGAGCGCGGCGAGGTTCCGTGCCTTGACGTGATGGCGAGCGGCATCGCCTGTTATCGCCGGGCCGAGGAATCCGACTTGGCCGAGGTCAATGTAGGCCGCCGCGTGGCCGGACCGGAGCGTCCGCGTGTGAACCTCGAATCCGATCGTGGACTTGCCGACACCGGTCACGCCGCAGATCAATACGACGGACCCAGCGCCTTCGGGCCCCTCGCGACGCCTGCTGATCTCATCGCCAGCCGGCGCGGGACTGACGCGCGCATCGAGTGCGGCGAGGGTCCCGCTGAATCCTGGCCAAACGCGGCAGCCGCGGACAAGCGCAGCCACCTGCGCCGCCGGTACGCCGCTGGTGTCCAGCGAGACGTCGGCGAAGTCACTGTCGTCCAAGGCGCGGGCCTCGGCGAGAGTATCCGCCAGGACATCATTCAGCTGGCCATGATTCGCCTGCCGTCCCGATCGGACGTAGTACCGGTGTCTGAGTTCATCGTGCTCAGCCCGGAGACGGCAGACAGTCACGGCGGCCGCCGGCAGCAGATGATGATGAACGCTGGCTGCCGGGATCGACGACCCAGGACACGACCACGCACTGAGCGCCGGCCGTCGCGAAGTTGCCAATGACGCGGTTGAGGTTCTGCGCCTTCATCCGGTGCCGTCCGGGGTCGTCGGGCTGCTCAGGAGCGCAGATCCCGAGCTGATCTATATCAACGAAGCCGACCAGGACTCCGGATTGCCTGAGTACGGAATAGATCTGCCAGGCGACGGTCGTCTTGCCGACACCCGACGGGCCGCACAGCCACATGGCGGGGATCACGCGTGTGATCGTCCCGTCGGCGTTCCCTGAAGGTCAACCTGATTGCGCTCGCCCAGGTTCCATCAACTGGAGGCTGCTCTCGGGTCAGGCTGATCGGCGATGACAGGCCCTCATGTTGCTCGGAGGCTGTGCGTTGCCTGCGCCTCAGTCGTCCCAACGCACGACAATCGGCTTCTTGATGCCTGGCAACGGCAGAGACTGCGCTTCCGCCGCGACCGCATCGCGTTCTGCCTGCGACAGCCGCCACCACGGCTGCACTGTCATGACCGTGTCCGCACGCCGCCACGTCCCGGCGATTTCCCCGCCGACGATGAGACCGCCTGGCCAGACGCGGGGGGTCCACAGCCTGCTACGGCGGTCAGCGTCTGGCACCATGAGGTCGCGATCGGCTCCTTGCAGCAAGAGAAAGGCGTCGCCGCTCGGCAGTAGCCGAACAGGCGCCACAGGGCCAGGGGCTGCGCGGTAGGCCGCCTCGTCTTGGGTCAGGATCCATGCCTCGCCGACGGGTGTTCGTACCGGCGTTAGCGCGTTCCGGAGCGCGTCGAAGGCAGCAATGCCGTACCTCGGGCCGATCCCTGACCACCGGCCAAATGCCTCCGGGGTGGTTGGCCCGTAGATGTGGAGGTATCGGCGCGCAAGCTCGAGGCGGGCATCGTGGGGTTGCACCTGCGGCTGGGGCACGGTCCAGATTGTCGGCTGCCGTGCGCCCTCCCAGCGGATCACGACGGTGCCGGTCGCTGCCGCATACCTGAGCATGTTGTGGTGGTGCACGCCGAGTGCTCGCCCCGCCTCTCCGTAGGTCATCCGCGCGTCGCCGAGAAGGCCGCGGAGCCGGTCGGCGAGGTCCTCAGCCCTGCGCCGGCCCTTGGCATCATCGGGCAGGAGCCCGAGCGAGAAGACCGCGAGATCACGCGCGGCTACGACGAAGACACTGAACCGTGGACCCCACAGCTGGACGAGCGAAGGATCCTCCCAGGTGGACGGCTGCGTCCCGTCGACTCGCGCGTGGATTGACAGCAGCGCCGCTCGGGGCATGCTGTCTTGCAGCCCTGCCCAGGCCGCGCGCCGAAGCGAGCGAGGTTCGAATGAGAGCCGCTCGTCGAGCGAGCCTGCGCGACGCCGAAACGCCAGAATCTGCGCCCGCGTGAGGCTGAGCCGGGTCTCGGACACCTCACTTCACCCGCAGCCTGGACGGCGATTCGAGGGACGCCATGAATATGCCAAAGCCACTCCTACACGAATCAGCCCAGATTGCACATACCGCTTTGAGCCTACTGGCCATGACGGCACCGTAGATCATCCGCAACTGGGCGCACCGGCACCTGGCACCGGGAGCTGGCGGACTTCGCTGAGGAGAACCGGACCTGGCTGCGATGTTCCGCGGAGGGCATCTGGTCGCTGCTCAAGCGGTCGCGAGGTGGCTCGACCTGGCCGAAAAGCACGTCAGGCACGCGCTGCAGAGCCCGTGCCGGCCCGTGGTGCGAAGCTGAGGCGCCGGGTAGTGGTCCGGCGATGAACAGGAACGCGAGTCGCGCGTGCAGCGTCAGTCGCGCAGGGCGGGGTGCCCGGCGAAGGTGCGCATTACCCGGTCGCCGAGGATCGTCAGCACCGGGCCGGCCACCGGTCTCACCAGCCGTGCGCCGGGCAGCTGCTGCCGTGACCCCCGTGCGGGTGTATTCAGGTGCACCGGCAGACACCGCTCAGCCGTACATCGCGGTCGGGAAGCCCGAAGGTGGCGTGACCGGCGGGATCACCATCCGGAACGCAAGGAGCACGCCATGATCAAGTCTCCCGCGGCTGTCCCGCGCGGCCGGCGGCTGCGACTGCTGGCCGCGGATTCGCCGTCGCCGGCCTTGCTGACCTGCTCGGCTGGTCGACCAACGGCACCGCAGAACAAGGCCCAGCCGAAGACGCCAGCAGCCAGCACGAAGCAGGTCCCCAGCCCGTTGACTCAACCAGGCCCGGGGGAGGGGCCCCGTCCGCGGAGCGGGCAGGGAATATGGAGTGTCGGGCAGATCGATGGCGCCGCCGGGCAGTTCTGATGACCGCCAGAGGGCAGTTTCTCGCTGCGGTCGTCAGACCTCGCCTTCCGCATTGCTGGCGCACTTGAGGCCTTAGCTAATCTGCTCGGATGGCTGGGAAGAGCCCGCGGCACCTGGTCTGGGAATGGAACGGCACCGTCCTAAACGACTTCGACGTGAGCATCCGGTCGACAAACAGCTCGTTCCGCGACGCCGGCCTGCCGGAGATCTCGACGGCGACGTACCGCCCGCTGCTTCGGACTCCGGTCCGCAGTTTCTACGCCGCGGTCCCCGGGCGTGATCCGTCCGATGAGGAGTGCGATGTCCTCGGCCGCGCCTTCCACACGTACTACCTGCTATACGAGAAGGAGGCAGCGCTGTCGCCGGGGCTGCCGCACCCCTTCCGCAAGTGGCACGGCGCCGGACACACGCCATCGCTGCTGTCGCTGCACCCACACGAAAGCTGGTCCCGGCCGTCGCACCTGCTGATCTCCGAGCGCGTAGTGATTGGCCGGTGGTCAAGGCCCTGCCCGGCGGGGACTACTGCTACCTCCCCCACCGCAACCACCGCGCCAGCGACTACCTGGCCGCCGCCCTCCCGCTGGGCTTTCAGGTCCGCCGCTTCTAGGAACCCCTGCTGCCGTACCCTGCGATCGACCCGAATGCGACGCCTCCTACAGCCCCGCCCGATCACCTGTCTGACATCTGGCCGCTGTGGCCTTGGTGCCCGGCCGCCCTCAAACCCGTCTACCGTGACGCCCCCGTCCTGATCGTCTGGCACTTCCAGCTCGGCGGCTGATGACCGCTGCGCTAGTGGAGACCCCAGCCGCGTTAGCAGCTCGGGTCGTTGTCGTTCGAATCGGTTTAGGCTGGACCAACGTCCTTGATCGGTCCTCCCTGACAGATGGCGCTGCACTGTGGTGAACTGCAACCCAAACTGCAACCCTGGCCGTGACCGGGCCTACGCATTGCGAGCGTGCGCCGGGCTCACTGGGTAAATGGCATCGGGCCTGTCAGTACCTCTGTCTAGGCTCGGGCTTATGGCGGATAGCAGCTTGTCTGTACGCGATCGCGAATTCTTCTTGGCCGAGCCGCACGTCGCGGCTTTGTCGGTGTCGGCCGGTCAAGGCCGTGGTCCGTTTACCGTGCCGATCTGGTACCAGTACGCGCCGGGCGGGGAGGCGTGGGTGCTGACTGAGGCCGGGTCCCGGAAGGCCTGGCTCATCGAAGCTGCTGGGCGTTTCACCCTGATGGTCGAACGGGTCATGCCGACAGTCCGGTACGTATCGGTGGAGGGTCCGGTCACGCGGACGGTTCCGGGGACCGATGCGCTATTGCGGGAGATCGCTGCGCGCTATCTGCCGCCGGAGAAAGTCCGGGCCTATATCGAGTTCGTCAATGCGGAACTGGGCGAGCAGGTTGCGATCTACCTGCGCCCGGACCGATGGCTGACGGCAGATCTCGGGCCAGGAGCCGTACCACCGAAGGTGACTTGATCGCCAAGTCACCGCACACGCGCCGTTCGAGGATGATGGTCTGGTGGTGAGACAACTGCAGGTGGCGATTGACTGTGCCGCACCTGACTTGGCTCACGATCATGGTGTTTCCTTGGCATCGGTGCTCTGACCTGCAGATTCGCTTGCTCAGGCAGTCGAATTCGCGCACTAATCCAGGGTAGTAGAGCGGCCGGGTCTTGCATGTTCAGGCGGTCAGGCCGGAACGTCATCACCGTCGCCTGGCCCGACTGCCGACACCTTCAGCAGGCCCCGCGACGCGCGTCCAACGGGCAGCAGACCTTAAGCACCAAATGATCCTTTTCTGTAGTATCGGTCGCACGCGTGATGACGGCAACGGCGCGGCCTGAAACGCGCCGGAACGGATCAGGGGAACATCCCAGGTTCTTCGGAGGAACAGTATGAACGATACCAGCACCAGAACCGGCAAGGTGGTCGTGGTCAGGGCGATGTCGCTGGACGGCTTCATCGCCGGTCCCGGTGACGCGATGGACTGGATCTTCGACTTCGTGGCGAATGACGCGCCCTGGCAGAAGGAGGCCGCAGCGGCCACCGGCGCCATGCTCAGCGGCCGGCGAACCGTTGAGGTAGGCGACAGAATGGAAGCCAACAACGATCGGGGGACAGAATCGAGGGACGAAGGCTACCCCTTCTACGGACCCATGTTCGTCCTCACCCACCAGCCGCCGGACCCGCCGGACCCGGATGTCACCTACCTCACCGGTGACATCGGGGAAGCGGTCACCACCTCGCTGGATGCCGCGGGCGGCAAGGACCTCCAGATCCTCGGCGCCGACGTCGCCGGCCAGTGCCTGCGACGGGGGCTCGTCGACGAGATCGTGGTACAAGTCCTGCCGGTCCTGCTCGGCGACGGCATCCGCTTCTCCGCCCCAGGCCTCGCCAGGATAGACCTGGAACCGGTCACCAGCACCCAGGCGGACGGCGTCACTATCCTCCGGTTCCGCGTCCGCAAGTAGTCCCGGCTTACCTGGCCCGGCGACCTTCAGAAGGCCCCGACCCGGTCAACGGGCTCGACGGTGCGCCCTAATGAGCCAACTCGCGACGGCCGCATCGGTCAGTAACAGCGGCAGCGACAATTCGGCGACCACGCCACACGCCAGCCTTCTGTACGTCCAGATCACCGGCATGTCCCAGATGAGAGGACGCTCATCGGCGATCCGTGCGTTGTTGCCCGTTATGTGATCGGCAGGCTTCTAGACCTATATCGCACTTCAGCTGGCGGATCACACGGCCGCTCGCTCGCCGCTCACCGCTCGCCGCCGTGGCCCCATGGCAGCCGTCCACCTAGTGTCGCGTTAGATAAGTTACTTTACATATATCGGTGCTGCGGGATAATGGAGGATGCCGAAGACAGCACCGCCGCTGGAGATCCCGCCGAGGGATAAGCGCCGCCTGCGGTCCTGGAC
>Ga0137377_10000946_pt1 | contig 19215 bp, 13 predicted proteins | sample SagtaG_22_FD_104815 | JGI IMG/M metagenome (GOLD analysis project Ga0137377, IMG submission 104815) | Vadose zone soil microbial communities from Sagehorn Ranch, Mendocino, California, USA - Sage2_L_40_16 metaG | ecosystem: Environmental > Terrestrial > Soil > Vadose zone | place: USA... | reverse complement strand
CAGTTTGACGCCGCGTTGCTCGACATTCTTCTTCCGGAGATGGATGGGTTCGAAGTTCTCGAGCAAGTACGTGCAAGGCGCTGCAAAACGCCCATACTCGTTTTGACAGCGGTCGATGCGGTTTCGAAGATTTTGCAGGCCTTCGATATGGGTGCGGACGATTACCTCGTCAAACCGTTCATTCTGGAGATTCTACTGGCGCGTGTCGGCGCCATTGCGAGACGCGTTGCGACGATCGAGCTGCCACCAGCGAGTGCGGGAGGTGTCACCCTCGATCGAAATCGCCGTGTAGCTATCCGTCTTGGTAAAGAGATTGCACTCACACGGAAGCAGTTTGAACTGCTCGAAACTCTGGTTAGGCGTCCGGGTTTGATCACTACTCGCGAACAATTGATCGAAGCGGGCTGGGGGATCACAGCAGATGTAAAGGAAAATAACCTGGATGTTTACATTCACGGACTGCGTTCGAAGCTCGAAGACCAGTCCGATAAGGGGCGGCCGTTGATCAAAACGGTTCACGGATCCGGTTACATGTTTGTGGTGGCATAGGTGAATGCTCTATCGGTTCGGGCAAAGCTCATGTTGCTCTACCTGCTGGTGACCTTAGCGGGCCTTCTCATCTTTGGGCTCATGTCCTTTGGAGCGCTTCAGTATGCGCTGCTTCAAGGAAAGAAAACGCATCTTCAGGGACGCGAAGACCGGCTGATCAGTTTGCTCAATGAGAATGGAGCAAAGGGCGTTACCGAGCCGCTAAGTGCCCAACTTAGAAACTATGCTCTGGTAACCCATGAGGGAAATCTATTCCATATCCACAATCTCGACGGCAGCCTCTTCTTTCCGTCTGAAGGAATCGGCCGGGACTGGGCTTTGCCTTCTAAAGACGACTGCACGCAGCCGGTGTTCAGCTCAATAATCCTCGAGAAGAAGTCTCTGCTCGTCATGTGTCACTTGATTCTTCTAGACCGCCGCATGGTTCGACTCCACATTGGGGGCTCGTTGGAGGAGGAGGCCTCCATCTTGCGGACGTATCGCAACGCTCTTCTTCTTCTCATGCCTGGCCTATTGATTCTTTCCTCCGTCAGCGGATATTTTCTGAGCCGGCACGCATTGAAGCCTGTCGATCGAGTAACGCGCGCTGCGTTGGGCATAGGGATCGGTAATCTCTCCCAGCGCCTGCCGGTTCCGTTGGCAAAAGATGAGATTCAGGATCTCGCTGTGGCATGGAATCAACTGCTCGCAAGGCTAGAGGCTGCAGTCTCCCGTCTAAGCCAGTTTTCAGCAGATGCCTCGCATGATCTCAGAACATCCATCACGGTCATGCTTGCTACAGCACAGTTGTCTCTCCACCGTCACCGCTCTGAAGACGAATATCGCGATGCCCTCGACAAGATTGTAAAGGAGTGTCGAACAGCTTCTACCTTGCTGGACGCGCTTCTTTCGCTCGCCCAAAGCGATAACTTTGTTCATGAAGTTGCGTTTAAAAAGATCGATCTTTGCGAGTTAGTCGTCAACGGATGTAGACGTGTAGAGGATCTGGCGGAGTCCAGCGGCATTCTCCTGGACTGGCATCTTCCAGCGGAGACTATTCATGTCGAAGGCGATGAAGTATTGCTGCAACGTCTGCTTGGAATACTGCTGGACAACGCAATTCGTTACACGCCGGAGTCTGGCGAAATTCGAGCTGAGGTCTCGCTCGTCGCGGACAACGCATTCGTGACTGTGCGGGATACCGGCGTAGGGATGTCGGAGGACGTACGCCTGCAGGTCTTCAACCGTTTCTATCAAGCTGATCTAAGAGAGAGAAAATCGACTGCGGGCAACGGACTAGGGCTCTCTATTGGGCGGTGGATCGCCGATGCACATGGCGCGGAGCTGACAGTGGAAAGTACTCCTCTAGAGGGCTCCGTCTTTCAGATCAAATTCCCTGTGAAGGTAGGAGTTCTTCACTCGAGCTGAAGTCCTACTAAGGTGAAGTCGGCTTAAGGTTGCTGAAATAAAACTTAAATCAATCTTAAGATCAAGTGGAATTTCAAAAAATCCACCGCTTGATCGCGAAATTTATGCTGTTGTAACGCATCTGAATTCCGGCATTCACAATGCGACCTTACGCTCACTCTCACCATGAGACAAAAAAACCTGGTTGCAAACCTGATTGTTCTGTTTGCATCGGCGAGCTTATTCGGGCAGAACTCTGTTGCAACGGAAACACCTTCTAAGACATCTTCGAGCCACACCGACCATTACATTGACCCGCTGCCACTTCACCTTAGTCTGATTCTGTCTCCACCTCCTGCCCGGGACTCAGCTACTGCTGCGGCCGAGCTTACGGAGCTGCATCGTATCGAGGCTGCGCGCACACCCGCGCAAATCGCTCAGGCCCAGGCTGACGATAGTGAAGAAGATATATTCGTCTTCGAGACCGTCCTGGGTCCAGGCTTTACCGCTGAGGCTTTGCCTATCACGGCCTCACTGTCAGCCCGTGTGCGGAAAGAAGAAAGTGCCGCAGGCAATCCGCTCAAGAAGGTCTATCACCGTCCGCGCCCCTATCAGGTTGACAGCACGCTTCACCCAGTCTGCCCACTCAACCCGGAGCCCACTTCGTACCCGAGCGGGCATTCGCTTTCCGGCTACCTACTTGCTTTTACTCTTGTGCAACTAGTCCCCGAGAAACGCCAACAGATCTTAGATCGCGCCGATGAGTATGTCCACAATCGGCTGATCTGTGGTGTTCACTATGCCAGTGATATTGAAGCCAGTCGCAGAGTCGCCTACGCCATCTTTGGCTCAATGGTGGCTTCACCCGATTTTCAACGAGACCTTGCAGCCGCGCGTGAAGAGACGCGTCGCAAGCTAGGTCTTCCTTTGGCAGTCTCTCAGCAATAAAGAGTGCTCGAGGCATCGTCTCGCGCACTCCGCTGACAACCCGATCTTCACCGTATCTGCTTGATTGCAACTTTACCGGAGGAATTTGTGACTAAAACTACACTTTATCGCTGGAGCGTCGCACTGCTGTGCAGTCTATGCTCGTTCTTACTCTCTGCCGCGCTGCAATCGGCACATGCTCAGTCCACCGGCGCGACCGTCACTGGTACCGTCACCGACGTTCGGGGTGACGCTCTTCAAAGCGCGACCGTTAGCGTAAAAAATGAGTCGACCAGCAATGTCCAGAACGCCAAGGTCGATGGGCAAGGCCACTTTTCCCTCAGCGGCTTGTCTGCTGGTCGTTACAGCATTGAAGTCTCGGCGCCTGGTTTTGATCTCAACCGTCGCACCGTGCAACTTACCGCCGGGCAGGACCAGGACATCTCTGTCGCGCTGAACGTCGGCGGCTTCTTGCAGCAGGTTACCGTTGAGGCTAACTCGCTCGGGTCCATCGCCGCCGCGCTCGCTCCCATGGACGCCTCGCTCGAAGCGACCTCCGCGCGTACCTACATCAGTCCTACCTTTGTGCAGAACTTCACCTCACCCGTCGCCGACTACGGTGAAGCGGTCGCGATGGCACCCGGGACCTTTACCCTCAACGGTAACGGCGTTGGCCTGGGCCAGAGCAAGACCTACTTCCGCGGCTTTCCCGATGGCAACTACGACATCGACTTCGACGGCATTCCGTTCTACGACACTAACTCGCCGACGCACCACTCCTGGGCCTTCTTCCCCTCTCAGTTCTTCGGCGGCATCGACCTCGACCGCAGTCCAGGCACCGCCTCCACCGTTGGACCCACGCCCTTTGGCGGCTCCATCCATCTGCTCTCCAAAGATATGTCGCCGGTACAGAATGTCCGTGGTCAATTCGCCTACGGTTCGTTCAATACCTATCTTTACGACGGCCAATTTGACTCGGCCAACGTCCTTCCCAATAAGAAGCTGAATTTCCAGATCGATGTTCACCACCTGCAGTCCGACGGCTACCAGACCTTCAATTATCAAACCCGCAACGGCGGCGAGCTAAAGGCCCAGTACAAATTCTCTGACAAGACCATTCTCACCGGCTTCTCCGGCGTCATCTGGCTCGATGCCAACACTCCCAACTTCAGCGCAACGCGGTGCCAGATGTATGGCGCCGCCAGCGGTTATACCTGCACCGGCACCCTGGCGCCGTTTGCCGGCTCGGGCCTCAACTTTCTTCTTACCAACAACTCAGACCCGGTTAACTACCTCAACAATCAGTACAACACCTACCATGTGCCCACTGACTTCGAGTACGTTGGAGTGCACAGTGAATTGGGCCACAACATCGCCCTTGATGTGAAGCCATACACCTACAACTACGACAACAGTGAAAAGTATTCCAACGTCACGCCGATCACCGAAGCCACAACCATCAACGGATCGAAGACCTACAACGGCCTCACCATTGCTCCTTGCAACGTGTCCGTCACCAAGAAGGGCGTCACCGCTATCCCTTGCGGCGTGGACAAGTACAACAGCTATCGCAAATACGGTGAGACTTCAACGATCAGCCAGATCTCGAAGTTTGGTATTCTGCGCGCCGGTCTCTGGTATGAGTGGGCGGCCACCAGTCGCCACCAGTTCCCCACCGACCCGCTCAATAACTGGGCCGATCAGGCCCTCTCCAACTTCAACGAGCAGTTCTGGACTAACTCCTATCAGCCCTATGCCGAGTACCAGTTCCATGTCACGAGGAGTCTGAATGTAACCGCCGGCACCAAGTTTGCCCATTACAACATCGCCACAAAGCAGTACGCCGACAACGGCAAGACCATCGGCGGCCTCGGCACCAACAATCCCAATACCTTCATCACCAACGGCGGCAGCTACTCCGCGTGGCTACCTTCAATCGACGCGAACTACCGTCTGAAGAGCAACTGGTCCATCTATGGCCAGGTCGCCACCGGCAGCATTGTGCCGCCCTCGAACGTCTTCGACTACGCCCAGGGCCCGAACGGCACTCCCGTCAAGACCCTGCCCAAACAGCAGCGCAACACCACTTACCAGGCGGGGACGGTCCTGAAACTCAAGCGCGTGACCCTCGACGCCGACTTCTATCACATCCGCTTTCAGAATAGCTACTCCTCCACGCTCGACTCTGCCGGTGAGCCCGTCTACTTCCTCCAGCCAAGCTCCATCACCAAGGGCTTCGAGGCGGAGAGCAACATCTACGTCGCCCATGGGCTTAGCGTCTATCTCAACGCCTCAGTCGGTCGTGCCTACTACGTCGGAAATCTCAGCGTCAACTGCGCTCCGGCGAATTGCACTGGTGCGCCGATCGTCGTTACCGCGCCCTCCAGTCTGTGGGTCGCCAGCACGCCCTCCGACACGGAGACCGTAGCCGCCACCTATCAGCGCAAGGGCTGGGACCTCGGTATATTCAACAAGCGCATTGGCACGTTCTATGCGGACAACGGCGCCTACCACAACCAGGCCACCATCAACCCGTTCAACCAGACAAATGCCTACTTCAATTACACGATCCGAACGAGTGGGCGCTTCGACCAGACCAAGCTCCGCTTGAGCTTCAACAACCTGTTTGACCAACACAACATCACTGGCGACTCTATCACTGGCACGGCTCTTAACCAGGCGATTAAGGCAAACGGCACCAGCTACACCGATCCTTTCAATACCACCGGCCCTACACCCATCGCTGGTGGCGACAACATCAGCGTACTTCCCGGACGCAGCATTATGCTTGCGGTAACCTTTGGCTTGTCTCCGAAGCGATGAAGCCATGCTGATCGTGAGCCGTGCCGTTTTGGCGGCACGGCGCATTTTCTATTATTACTGCATCTCTTGAACCAAAATGAAGAACGACACCTAGACATCCGAAATAAGGTGTTCTCGCATGGCGAAGCGAACCAGGTCGGAGTTAGTCTTTAGACCAAAATCTTCCATGATGCGATATTTGTGAAACGCAATGGTGCGCACGGCGACGTTAAGAATCTCAGCTGCTTCTTTCATCGAGTGACCTTCCGCCAGGAGTTGTAGAACCTGCCGCTGACGTACGGTGAGCTCTTTTGTTCGGCTCTGCCGGGGGGTACGGAGAAACTCATCAATCAACTTCTGTGCGATGCTGGGTGTTACATAGGAATGGCCGCGCAAGACTTCACCGATAGCTCGTTTCAGCTCGACGCCGGCGGATTTCTTTAGCAGATAGCCAGACGACCATTGGCACAGTGCCTTCGAGGCAACATCGGGATCATCATTCGTCGCGAGAAGGATAACTTTAGTCTTGGGCAAAAGCTTCTTCAGTTCCCGGCCGGCATCGAACCCGCTCAGCAACGACATTTTCATGTCCATTAGAACGACGTCAGGCTTCATCTCCACCGCAGTAGAGAGCAGGGTTTTTCCATCGGTAACCACTTTAATGACCTGGTAATCGGGTTCAATCAGGTCTTTGAACGCCTCGGCAACCAGAGCGTCATCTGCAATCAATATTCGCGGCCGGTCCATTCGAAACTCCCGACACTGATTTCGGTTGGAACGCCTTCGGAAGAACATACAGATTGATCGACCTCTTGAAAGAGGGTCTTCTGCGTCGAGTGGTCCATACAACAGCAACCGTTGCCCCGAGGCAATGCCGACAAAGGCTCCATCGCTTTGAAAGAGACATCCGACTTGCCGCTTACAAGGGTCTGCTCCTGATCCGTCACGGGGACCTCCGGTGCGTTCTTTGCGAAATCGAAGCGACCATGTGTCAGATAAGTTACCGCAATGCCGGCCAGAAAATACGGATGAAAGACTGCGATAGGAAGCGCATATTTTTTGGTTTTAAGGAGAGATTCGACGACTCCGCGCGGCCTGTGACTTCGAGGAATAGTGCCAGGCACCTGGGGGATGACAACTTCGCTTAATTCGAGCTCATCGTGGCGGTGGGCATACTTTACCAGCGATTTGGCGATTTGTTTGGGAGTTGTTATTGCGATATCCGCTGTGATGCTTCTACCTACCGCATGGGGATAGTAGAAATTAAGGAGGCTCCGGGAGAAGTCGGCGCAGTTATTCATAAATAAATTGAAATGACTTTGGTTGGCCTTGCCGTTATATTCGGCAATCAGAAGATCATCCTGTTCGTCCGTCGTCGCAATTTCGAAGCTGTAAATCTTTCGAATGTATGCCACCCCCAACAGTTGAGGCCAAACATTCTTCGTATCGTATCCCTTGGTTGCGGAGATGAGCGATGTCAGATGAGCGTCCGCATAGGCTTTTTGCATCTCTGCGACAGAGGCAGGTTCAGCCCATTGCGGCACATCCGCGGCCTGCTCGACGGCGTAGAGATATGGCAACAGTGGAATTGCAACCCAGTCCAGACTCTGAATACGGGAGTAGCGGCTGATCACGACACCTGTTTCGCCGGGTTGGCAGTGGCGCAACAAGGTGGGCGATTCCGCGCAGACGCGATTGAGATAAATTGCCGAATGACCCGTTGGATTTATACTGCCGAAGAATCCATATGGCTCTTCAACCAGAAGCGCGACATCTCCGCGTGCCGGGCTCGCACCGGCAAAAGACACCAAGAGCAATGTAATAAGCCACAAACCGCGGCGGGCCCCGTCGCTGGTTCTCGGTAAGTTTCCAGGCAGGTTGGGTAAATGCAAATTCATACTGGATTTGAGTTTCCCCCTTCCGTCCAATTTGCTTCTCCAACGGCGACTGCACGTCCATGATGTCGATGTGTCTTCAACGTAGCATTACGGAAGAGCGAGGAATACTGCGAGATTTACTAGTTCGGCGCGCATTCTATTGCAGGCTGGTTCGATCACCTCAAGCCCGGCCAACGCCCAAATAAAGTGCCCTGGGCCGTCGGTTTAGCATTTGCGGCCATGATCTCGGATTATATGAAACCAAATACGTATTGATGCTGCTGAAGTTGTGAGGTTGCCCGCAAAAAAAAGACCGCCGTTTGCAGTCTCTGGGTACAAATGTCGTAGGTTTCCGTTTACTGTGAGGACGTTTTAGTTGCCGTCCGCATTACGCCCACGATCAGCCACGCAGCCGTAGCTCAAATCGAACCCATGGCCAGCCATGCCATCTATCGCTCTTCGAGCCGCCATACTCAACAAGGCGTTTCACCCAAAGGGCGATCTGTTCGATCAGCTATATCTAATATTTCTGCTCCCGGCTCGGTTCATAGTCCTCGCCGAATTTGTTTTTGTGATGCGCCAAGGCATCCGTTGTCGGTTGAAGCGTTATGTCACCCAAATGTACAGGCTCGGTTGAGACCTGCACAATTCTCTGGGATACATCGGGGTTCGCAAGTTGACCGTTCTCGCTCCATACATTCAGCCGGTAGCTTCCTGCCGCAACGTTGTGCAGGACTACGACACCGTTCTCACCCGACACTCCATAATAGGGAGTGTTCAGCGCTAGAACGATAGCGCCCATCTCCGGATGAATATTGCAGAAGATATAGGAGATCCCCTCACGGTCAAACCGCACGGAGCGACTTGTCCCCGATTCATACAGGCCCAGATCAAAACGTTTGCCGTTGAACAGCGAGAACACGTTGTGAAAGAAAGGATCCTGATTGGGAAATTCAACCTGACTGCCCGTAGGAACAACGAGCAGATGAGGAGTAAACATCTTGTCCTTCTGAACAAGCCTATATAGCGGCTGCCGAGCCGGTATCACGGGCATGACACCACCAGACTTGAGTGGCGACAACCAAACAACGACATTTGCTACGCTGGGTTCATCTTTGTGCCTCTTTCCAGCGGGCTGCATCAGCGTACTTATTAGAATCTTTCCGGACACCTGCACTCCTTCACCGTGCATCTGTTGCACAGGGATTCCCACGAGAAGGGAGCAACATCCCAAGATCACCCAGCGTCCGAAGCTGCACACTATGCTGCCTCCTAGAATTGATATCCGGCGGAAAGAGTAAAGATGTCTGCCGTGTTCACAGTGCCACGAATGGGCCAGGTCCAGATCCTGCGGTACTCCGGAGACAGAATCAGGTAGGTCTTCGGTCTGAAGATCACGTTACCGAAGACCATCTTGTTGCGAGCACGTAGCTGTGCAGAAGTCACCGTCGGCGGGAAGATAAATTCTTGAAAATCTCTGGCATAGCCGTCGTCCAGTCCGATGCTGGCGTTTGCTTCCAGCGATTGAGTGAAGCGACCTTTGAACTGCGTCCATCCGCCGATGGCATTCAGTCCGCGGTAGGCGTTCAGACCCGTGGGGGTATAGATACCAAACAGAACGTCTTTGTAGACCCCGCCGCCCAGGCCGCCGAGAGCCCTGCCGCGATAACCTTCCCCGCTGACCTCAAAGCGGGTGCCGAGCGGAACCCGCCAATCCGTCGTAGCTGCCCAGGCATCCACACTTTGATTGCCGGGGTAGCTTTGCCGGCTATAGTATCCGCTAAGCCCTATCTGCAAAGGGTGCTCGCCTGTGAAAGTCCCGTAGGATACACGCGATTCATAACCAGGCTGCTTTGACGCCTCACTTGGGCTCGGAACGCGAAACAACTCGTTTGTGCTGTAGCCGGCAGTCGGCGGATCCCAGAGTCCGAATTCAAGCTGCACCCGCCTTCCAGACTGAAGCGGAATTTGATGTGCGTATCGTAGCTGCGGCGCCCATGTCCACAGGTTCCCTGCGCCAGCCAAAGCTGGTTCAGCAACCATTGCGTAGGACGTAGGTGACAATGGGGAGATCAGCGGCACCACCAAACCTGCTTGAATCGAATCGTTGGTCCAATCGATATTGATGCTCGCCGTCCGCATCCGGACAGTTCCGGCAGACGTTGCATAGCTTGTGTAGGCAAGGCCGGCGAAGAAATCCAGATTGACATCGGCAGAGGTTCGCGCACCAGCGATTCTGGGCCCGTATCCTTGCAGCCCGAGGATAGTCTGACGAAAGGTTGCACCGGCGCTACCGTTGCCCGTGGTATTGTTTTGATTATTAAGGGCGGCCTCGGGAAGATCAATGTTATCGACGCTGCCTCTATTAACAAACGAGTTGAATAGAAGCAGACCTGTAACGTGGAGCGGATACTTTGAACTGCTCTCAACCTTTGTCTGATCGTGCACCTTGACTTGGGCCTCGATGGTCTGTTGCTGCTCCTGTAGAGCTTCAATCGCTGCGGCCGTCGCCTTCGCCGCATCCCCAGGGCTTCGCGAACTTGACGATTCGACTGACCCGGATTGAGTCGCGGCAAGAAGCTTCTTGATCTGCGCGAGTTCCTCCCGCAATTGTTCCATCTCTTGCTGCGACTGTTCGAGTTGTTGGTGAGTTACGGCAAGCGCCGACGAGATCGCTTCCAGTTTCTGCTCTAACTCGACAGAATGCGTGTCAGACGCAGAAGAAGATGGAGACGCAGAAGCAGGAATAGAGGCGGGCGACTGTGCGTCCAAAGAAGTCTGCACCGCAATCAAGATCAGACAAGTGAGGAGTTCGCGACGAATGTCTCTCATTCTTCAGCCTTCTCCGTTTGCCGGGGCGTACGCGGGTGAAGTCTTTCTTTCGACCACAACCCCGAGTGCCTGCAACGATGCCTTAGGCAGATTAATTGTGAAGACGGTTTCGCCTTCACTTGTCTCATCCAGATCGACTCTCCCGCCATGCTCCTGCGCAATCTGTTGGGCGAGGGTCAATCCAAGTCCGATTCCGCTCTCCCTTCCCTCACTCACAAACGGCAGAAATATCTTCTGACGCAGAGACGCTGGAACTCCGGGGCCATTGTCGGCAATTCTAATACCGATCGATCGCTCATCTTCGTGGAGACTCAAGGTCACCCTGGGAGGGCCTTTACCCCGCTTCGCTGCCTGGCAGGCATTCAGCAGCAAATTGTAAACAGCGCGGCCGAGCTTTTTCGAATCGACCCATGCTTCCATGGAAGAAAGTCCATTGAGCGTGACTTTTACATCGCGACTGCCGGGATGGGAGCGGACCATACTAACCGCTCGCTGAATCATCAGCGCAATCGATTCGAACTCCGGGTGGAGCGCTCTCCCGGTCTGAGTAAAGAGAAGGAGTGACTCAAGAAGATCGGTCATTCCCTGAACGGCTGTCTTCACCTCCAGCATCAGCTCTTCGCGCTCCGATTGAGAGATGTTTCCATCGCTCATGAACTCTGCGTTGGCATACATTGCAGAAAGATAGTGTCGTAGATCGTGCGAGATGGAACTCGCCATTCTCCCAATGGTCGCAAGTCGCTCCGAATCCAGCAGTTCTCTCTGAGTACGTCGCAGCTGAATGCGCATGCGTTCAAAGGCTCTGCTTAACTCCCTTATCTCCTCCGCTCCGTCCTCGCTGAGTTGATAATCAAAATTTCCTTGCGCGAGCGCTCGGGTTCCGCCCACCAGAGTTTCGATGGGTCGCGTAAGTGTGCGAGAGATTGAGACAAGCATTCCTGTACCGGCAACCAGTGCAAGAAGTGCCAGGGTCAATACCCATCGGTTCACTCGATCTACCAGCTGCGTGGCGCCGGCAAACGACTTGAGGACGACAAGTTGAGGTACTTGAATCGCACCCGCTTGACCATCGGACATGGTGAGACGCTCTGATGCCGCAAGGTAGTCTACTTTTCCAAGCTCAATCTTTTTGTTCTCCGTTGGCAGGCGCAACAATTCGCCACCACGTGCGATGAGCTGCTGTTGCAGCTCCGGGCTAAGGGTGCTGACGACTACTCGCCCATCGACAGTGAAAGTAACCTCTGCCGCGGCGGCTTCGCTGACCGCTCGCGCAACGTGTTCATCAATCGAATATCCAACAGCGACAAAGCCGAGAAGAGTTCCGTGCTCTCTGGGCCCAAAGTAGAGTGGCTGCGTCGATATCTCGTAGATACGGTCACCGAGGGCGAGCAGAACCGGCTCCTCCGGTCGATGAAAACCTATCTCCAATCCCTTGGCAACCCCGGATTGATCAAGCGCGGGGCCGCGATTGTAGGCTACGATCAAACTTCCTTTCTGATCGAGCAATGCAAAAAAATCGGATCCACTCACCTGCCAGAACTCGACTCCGCCATCTTCGATCGTTCGCTGATCGTAGGTGGTCATTAAGGACTTCAGGCTCGGCAGATCTGCCAACAGCGCAGACTCGCGCGCAAGCAGCTCCCGCTGCTGGTGTTGAAAGTTACGGTAGGTTTTTACCGAATGTTGAAGATCCGACGCCAGATTTGTCTGGGTCTGCTGCTGGACGATCGTGCGAATCACGAGGAGACTTAGTACCGTGCAACCGAACGAGAGGACGAGCAGAGGGATCAGCAGCGTCGTCCTCATCCGCAGCCTGTCCATCAGCCTCGCCCTCCCATGCACAGCGGCAGCATCAATTTCCGCGAACGAACTTATAACCAATACCATGAATGGTGCGGAAGTATACAGGCTTCGCTGGATCAGCCTCTAACTTTTGCCGCAACTTCATGATGTGATTATCAACCGTGCGAGTGGTTGGATACGAGGTGTAGTTCCAGACGTCATTGAGGAGTTCCTCCCGCGTAATGACCCGTTCTGCATGTTCGACGAAATACTGCAGAAGCTTGATTTCGTGCGCAGTGAGGAGCACAGGAACGCCATCCTTGAAGACCTCCATCCCTGAGAAATCCGCTGTGACGTTTCCGAAGCTGACATGAGTGTTTGTCGCCGGCTTTTGGGTCCTTCGAATTGCTGCCTGGACGCGCGCCATCAGCTCGCGCGGACTGAATGGCTTCGTCACATAATCATCTGCGCCCAACTCCAGTAGCAAAACTTTATCCGCCACCTCCGAGACTGCGCTGAGAACCACGACCGGGGTACTTGCAGACCAATTCTTTATCCCCTTACAGACCTCGAGGCCTGACATACTCGGCAGCATGAGATCTAATACGACGCCTGCAGGTTTCAAGGTTTTGCAACTTGCCAGTCCCTGCGCGCCGTCGCCGGTCACATGCACTTCGTAGCCCTCCGTCGTGAATTGTCTGTGGAGCGCCTTTTGTATCCTAATATCATCCTCAATAACCAGAATCAAGCTCACGTTTATCCCCTTGAAGAATCGTGGATATCGAGGTCCGCGACTCATTCTTACCAGTTCATTCTATATAGATACGCTGTATGCTTTGCCAAGCATTATCCCCAAGTCATTGATTCATATAATCAAATGACAAAGCTGTGACATTCTGGAGACATTTCCATTCGTCGGCTACAAGCGGCGCGCCGATATCTGGATACACATTCGCGCACGAGTTTTCACACCCCAGTTGGATATGGAGTCTGATGATCGTTTATTAGGGGATGCGGCGACGGCAGAGCGCAGTAAACCAGAGGGCTCGCCCGCAGTCGCTGGCGTAAACCAGCGTCTTCGAGTCCGACGCCCAGGTTGGCGCTACGTTATTGCAGTCCGCGTGAGTGAGCCTGCTGGTCCGGCCGTTGTGTAGGTCGCGGAGCCACAGATGCCAATTGCCGCTTTGTAACCTGCTGAAGGCTAACCAGTGGCCGTCCGGAGAGACGGCCGGGTACCGAGCTTCCTCTGACCCCAGCGAACTGATAGCTCCAGCCTGGTCCACGACGAAGAGTCCCGGACGTCCTCGATTCGATTCAGCAGAGAAGATAAGCGAGCCATTCGGTACAAATGACATTTCCTGCACATCGAACTCAACCGGCGTGAGACCCGAATCTCGACTACCCGGTTGGTCTAGCGCGCGGAGCCAAATACTACCGCGGCCATGCTCCTCGCGCAGGTAGGCCAACCATCTGCCGTCGGGCGATGCAACGGGAGACTCGGCCTGGCGAATCACTTCCCTGCCCGAGACGCTTGAGACAATCATGGATTCACGTTCAGTTTCCTCCGTCCATCGTTCGACTGAGGTCGCTGTTACTGCGAGTTGATCGACCGCACCGGTGTCAAAGCTTATGCCGTCGTCCTTCTGTATCGCAGTATGGTACCCAGCCGGCACCATCGCGGTGAAAAGAATCGTGTCGTTCTGAGTTACAGGTGCGTTAGCCTGCAACATGTTCGCTGAAGTTGGAAGCCGCCACTGATAATCCGCATACAGACCGTTTTGATGACGTAACCCAGATGCGATATCTAACAACATCAACAGAACGAAGGCTCCCGCCCATAACCACGTTTCCCGGGTTTGTTTCCCATCGCGCTTCTGCCATGCCAATAACCAATACGCGACGAAGCATAGCAGGACTACGATGTACAGTCGAGGCACGCTGAATAGTGCCCACGGAGACATGGCTCCCATGATCTTCCACCCGGGATATCCAATTGCTGCATAAAGGAAGAGGAGCGCTGCCGTTGCAGCCCAGCCCAGCCGCTCCTCAACAGCCTCCCACATAAGGCATACAGGGAGAATTAGAAGAGTGAAATGGTAACCAGCTGGCGCCGTAGAGATAGCTAAACTGGCGAGTAGGACAACCGACCACTCCAGATGCAGCCGTCTAGGATTATTGTTTCTAGGCTCAGCTAGCAGCAATGCAGGGGCGAACAACACAGTTTGCGCCAATGGTAAGAGCAAAGCAAACATCCATGCGGCATAAATAGACGGGCTTGGATTCAATTGTGGTTCATAAATAAAGAGTCGGTGGAGCAGCGTCGTGATAGAACCACTGGATAAATCGTAAGGATTCAGCCCTTCGCCGCGCAAAGCCCAGGGTAAAACTTGATTAAAGAACACGTGGTTGGCCTGCCAGCCGAACACCGCGATAGACGAAATCGCCGCGGCGGCGCTACCTATGACACCGCCTGCTAATGCCTTGAAATCTCTCTTGCGCAAGAAATATCCGAGATAGAGCAATGGAAAAAGCTTTAGGCCAAAGCCAAGGCCAATGAGAACTCCAGACAGAAATCGTTTTTGATGTACATAACACCAGCAAGCTAGAGTAAAGACAAACAGGAGTGAGACGTAATACTGCCCATATAAGAAGTTTCTGTTCAGGGGCACGCTCAAAGCTGCCACCAGTAAAATGCGTCTCCACGGCTGTCGAGTTAGCGACCGTAGCAGAACAGCAACCGCCACCACCAGAGCAATGTTTAAAATCAACCAACAGTGTTTGGCTGCCAGGGGAGGCATAGCGGCAAAGGGCCATACCGCAAGACTTGAAAATGGTGTAACGGCTACCAATCCAACGATACGCTGATCGATATCTTGGTGATCCTTCTGGCGCTGCAGCCATATCCATTCATAAATCCGCGAGGTTTCGCTCTTTTGTCGAGCGAGGCGCGCAGTCAGGTAGTAGTTCGGAAAGTCAGTGTTCAACGTCTTCCACGCGGCCGGCAGAGTGTGAACTCCAAAATAGACAGCCATCAACGCGGACAACATCCATTCAACAATCACGATCCACGCTGCGGTTGACCTTGCAGACCGATGTCCACGCACCTGTGCAGCGTTGCCTGGCACTCTATTTACAGATGAATGCATAAAAGATGCAATCACATCGCCCCAGCGACTCAATGTTGGTCAAATGGCACCTACGCCACGAATAACTGCCGCTATCGTGCGTAAAACAATGGCGCAGTCCAGCAAGAAGTTCTGATTCCGAATATAGTGAAGGTCATATTGCAGATTTTCATGAATGGGAAATGCCCTGGCTGGACTGATCTGCCACAAACCCGTTATCCCAGGTCTGGCGATAAGTCTTTCGCACTCGACCGGATGATAGCGAGCCACAATAAATGGCATCTCCGGTCTCGGACCAACCAAGCTCATCTCACCTTTAATAACATTGATAAGCTGCGGCATTTCATCGAAGCTCAAGCGACGGATCAATCGACCGACCCGGGTCAGCCGGTCATCTGCGACACTTCGAGGAGACGCCTCGTATTCCGGCACATCTGTTCTCATACTTCGGAATTTCCATAACACAAAAGGGTTACCATCCCTGCCAACCCTATAGTGTCGAAAGAATATTGGGCCCGGTGAATCCATCTTAATCAAGATGGCGACTAGAACGAATAGCGGGAATAGCATGACTGAGAGAAAGAGTGATCCAATAACATCGCAACCTCGCTTAACTAGGCTCGACGAATATTGCAAGGCAAAATTACGGGTCCGGATATCACCCTGCGGAAGGCTCCGAAGTTGTTCCCATTGATCGTGTCGATCGGCGGAGCCGTACAGCAACAACCACAGTCCGAGATCAGGTTGCTTCGTCTCCGATGACGGCCAGGCCTCTACGGCCAGTGTTCTCCGAACGTCGTTATCGGCAACAGCCTCTAGGCGCTCAACTTCGGTCACTCGGTTGTCACAACATCCACTGTGAAATAGCGCATCGTTTTCTGAGCGCTCATTGGGAACTCTATTCCGGGAAGAGCGGGAAACATAAGTCTGTGATGCGGTAAATACATCCTCTGATGAAGTCATTATTGATAGCTCTGAATTATTCATTGGTTTCCTGCAGGTATGACGATAACGAGAAAGGGAAATTGTCTGCACAACACCTGACTGTCGGATATGGTCGTTCTGTGAGGTCAGCGCAAGTCGCAGCTATACGGTTGCCGATATTCTGATCCTGCTTTTAGCGCGTACTGCTTTAAGCCGAGAAATTGCAATAGAGCATAAAAGATGAAACGTGGATTGTTCAGAAGATAACGCCTCCACAGTCTGGAGGGCTCCTGTAAGAGCCGGTGCAGCCATTGCAGTCCTGAGTGTTTGACCCATTTAGGGCTATCTTTAATCGCACCGGTATGGAAGAGAAAAGCCGCGCCGACGCCAATCATCAATTTTGTATCCAGCACCGGCAAATAACGTGCCATGAACCGCTCCTGCTTCGGAGTACTTAGCCCCACCCAAATCATGTCTGGCTGTAACGAACGCACCTTAGCTTCCAGTTCGCTCTCTTCGGTCGCTGTCATTGGTCTAAATGGCGGTGAGTAGGTTCCTGCAATTTGTACCCACGGAAATCGGTGTAACATTTCGTCACGTAATCTTTCAGCAACACCAGGCTCACCTCCACAAAAGAAATGACTACAGTTACGGAACTCGGCTCTGCCGATGATGTCGACCATGAGGTCAGGACCGAAGACTCTTTGCATTGCGGGGAACCCCTGTATATGCCCCATCCAGACCGTTGGCATCCCATCCGGTGCGACCAAAAGAGCTTCGGCCAATATTGATTTCAGGCTGGGGTCACGTTGGGCCTCCATAATTCCGTGAACACCAGTCAGGCATACATACCCCTTCCCACCGTTTCTGATCCGCGCCTCGAAAAGCGAGGCGGTGCTCTGCATATCGACGGCATGGACCCCCACACCTAGAACGTTGACCTGTTCAACCGTCTGCACAGTCAGTCTTTCCCATCTTCATTCACATCACCCCTAATGCGTCTTCTCTTAGCCTCAAATAAAGAGCCGCGTACTCTTTGGCGATGTTTTCTAGAAGGAATCTTTCGAGCCGTCTCGCCGGCTTAGCTGGCCCTGCCAATGCATTGCAAATGGCTTCAACCATCGCAGAAGAATCTGACTGCGCATGCAAGTCAAAGTAATGACAGGCATCTCCGCCAATCTCACGAAAGGCTGGTATATCGGAACACACAACACGGCTACCGCAAAACAGTCCCTCCACTATAGGAAGGCCAAATCCTTCCATCGAAGATGGAACCATCAAGAACTCACAATTGTCATAGAGCCACCTTAGCTCCCCATCAGTTACGCCCTCGATCAACTTAACACTCGCAGCGAGCGACCGTTGTTCTATCAGGGACCGGATCGCAGCGGTCTCCGGACCGCGATTGCCCACCAGCAGCAGCAATGCGTGTTGATCTATCATTTTTCGTTGCAGAATCTCTTCAAAAACTTTGAGAGCCAACGGAATATTTTTGTTCGCACGGTGCTGCGCGACCATGAGGACAAATTTGCATTGTTGCCCCACAGGTAAAGCGGGTTCAATGGAACCAATGGTCACGCAGTTGTGTACCACCACCGATTTTCTATGGGCAAACCGAGGAAAGCGTACCTTCAGCCTCGAAAGAGTTGTCTCTGAAACGCAGGCGACACAATCAACCTCTTTGAGACATTGTTGGAGAAAGACTCTGTTGAAGAAGACTTTTGGAAAGCCAAAATTATTGGGTTCGTCATAGGGATAGAGATCATGCAGTGAAACGACCACGGGACATCGCATCACGCTTCGCCTGATGGGAACCGGGAATGACAGATGAACTATATCGGCAGCAACTTCAGCTACCAGTTTTGGCAGTTCTCGCAGATACCACATATTCCTAGCAAAAGCATCGTTAGAGATGCCAACGGAAACAATACTGACCCCTGTAGATTCCAGGTTAAATGAATTTCTAAAATACAATTCTTGCCACTTGCCAATAGCTAGAGTAATGTGCGAGATCTCTCCACGGCTAGCTGCACAACGTACAAGGTTATAGGCGTGTCTGCAGATCCCGGAGGGACCTGTAGCTGAGGAGATCGCAGTGATCAATAAATTCATAACGACAATTCACATCTCAATCAGACGGGAGCCTTTCGTACACAATTCCTCCCAGTAATAGCCTCTGAGCATTTTTTCCGAATATCGTCTCACGCAGGCCGTGGACCGTAACAATGTGAGCACAAGACCTCTCAAGGTCGGGGATTCCAGATGGCGAAAGATAGGCGCAGCGGCAAAAACAACCTGCCGATGCTCTATTCGTTGCCGATCCGGGGCGCGACACGTTTTGCTGTTAGGCTGCATCCTAAAATCGGCAAGGAGTTGCGGAATATGTTTAAAGCGATAGCCACGTTCCGAAAGCCGGATGAAAAACTCCAGGTCCATCGCATATTGAAGCTTTTCGTCCAGCCAGTTGCCCTCTTTAAATATTCTGCGACGAAAAAATGTCGCAGTTGTCGGAATGTATAGGATGCGGTGGTAAAGAAGAATGAAGGCATTGAACTCGATCTCGCGCCTAATTTTGAGCATTTTCCCCGCCTCATCCACCATGAGGTAGTCACCGTAGATAATGTCGACATCAGGGTTGTCTTTAAATGCCTGGACAACGTGATCAAAACAATTGGCTCGATAGCGATCATCGGAGTTCAGCCATCCGATAATCTCGCCGTTTGCCCGTCGAAATCCTTTATTCAACGCTTCACTTTGACCACTATCTCGCTCCGAAATCCAAAAGATATTCTGGTGTCCTTTATTCCTCGTCTGGTCACGCAACAGATCGATGGTGCCGTCCGTCGACATGCCATCGATCACCAGGTGCTCACAATTTTCATTGTTTTGACGCTGGACACTTTCCAGCGCATCTCCAATAAAACTCGCTTGGTTGAAGGACGGCGTAATGATGGAGATGAGTGGAGTGTGTTTCATGAAATGCTGAATCGCGATAATGCGCCAACTAGGTG
>Ga0137377_10000943_pt1 | contig 19235 bp, 20 predicted proteins | sample SagtaG_22_FD_104815 | JGI IMG/M metagenome (GOLD analysis project Ga0137377, IMG submission 104815) | Vadose zone soil microbial communities from Sagehorn Ranch, Mendocino, California, USA - Sage2_L_40_16 metaG | ecosystem: Environmental > Terrestrial > Soil > Vadose zone | place: USA... | reverse complement strand
GCAGCGGCGACTCGTTGCGTCATGCCTTTCTTTCTCTCTTGCATATAAAGCCGAACCTCTGTATCCTTTTTCACATGACACCTCTGTTTTGTTAATCAGATGGGGTCATGCTAGGCCATCACCTGGCCATTTGTCTAGCTTGATGGCCTCTCTGGTTGGCGTTGTCTGAGCCTTCGTCAGGGTCGTTGTCAGCGCTGCGCTGACAATGCTTCGAGTTCAAGTGACCTTCGTAATTGTCGCTGCTGCTTGAGTGCGGACAATTATCGTTGCTGCGTGAGCGAAGTGACTCGACCTCTGATCTTCCCTTCACAAGGGGTTGCCTTGTGAAGAATGTCACGCGAAGCTTGTTTCTACAGAGAACCCAGGTGGGTGGACCACTCCCAAGGAAGATTTCTCATCAGGCCATACGCTACGTACTTCCTGCATCGGCTGAATATTCTCCTTTCTGATCGGCCATTCTAGTTGTCGGTACCGGCTACTATTATTATCGCTCAACATGGCGTCTCTTCCCACAGGCGTCGTTCGCCATCAGCGAAGAGACCGACAGAGAACCTTCCGCCCAATCCCCTTTTGGCCCTCTCCGCCTCCCAAGCCACTTGGCTCTTTTTCCGTAAGGATGAGGATTTGAAGCCAGAAGAGCAGGAGAACCTCCGACAGTTGAGGCAGGCAAGCCCAGACTTAGAAACGGCCTATCAGCTGGTCAAAGAGTTTCTGCACATGGTGCATGAGCTCACCGGGGAGCGGCTTGAAGAGTGGCTGGGCAAAGTGGAAGCCAGTCATCTTCCAGCCTTCCAGTCCTTCGTCACTGGTGTGCAACAAGATAAAGATGCAGTACTTGCAGGATTAACCTTGCCTTGGAGCAATGGACCTGTAGAGGGGCATGTGAACCGCTTAAAGCTCATTAAACGAAGTATGTATGGTAAAGCTGAGCTTAATTTGCTCAAGCTTCGCGTGCTTCACCACAGCCCGAAGAGCCTGGAGAGAAAGAACAAGAAGAAGCAAGCACAACAGAAAGAGCATCAAAAGATACCGAGGGAAAGAAAAAAGAACGCCTACTCTCAGTATACCACAGAAGTGATCAGCAAAGTTGCGTAACAACCAAGATATTAGTCAATTAACACCCAGCACTGGCCCACGAGTGATCCTGGTGCATGCCGTTGATCATCAACTACCGAAACTCCCCAGGTGTAAATGTTTCAATTGCAAGCCTCTTGTACAATTATTGTGGTGGTCTGCCCTTTTTTGAGCTGGCGGCCGCCAGGATAATTATACCAGTTTCGCCCATGTAACTTTTTATCTGAAGGTCATTGAAACGATTTTTCAACCTTCAGATAAAATCCTGGGATTTACAGTCTATTGCTGCTTAGGCGCTCCTTTCTCTTTGGTCTGGATCTGTAGCAGTTGTGCCCTCAGCTCGTCTGTCACTGCAGCAAGTCGATCGGCGCGCTGGGTCACTTGTTCAGTGCGTTGCCGCTCCTCTGTGAGGTCTTGCCGCAGTCGACCCACTTCGGTGCGCTCGTGCTCCAGGGCGGCGCGGGCCTCACTGCGCTCTGTCTCGGCCCGCTTTCCAGCATCTGCGAGTTCTTGCCGCAGCCTCTCCAGTTCGGTGCGGAATGCATTTCGCTCCGTCTCGCTCAGTTTGCGAGTATCCTTCAGTTCTCCTTGAAGTCGTTCCACCTGAGTATGGGCTTCGGCGCGCTCGCGCTCCAGAGTGGCATTCGCCAGGCTTTCCAGTCGCTCCGCAGCTGCGATCTGCACGCGGGCCTCTGTTTCCGCCGTGTTTGCGCGAATGTCTGCCTTTCTGGCCTGCTCCACGGCCTCGGCGGTCGCGGCTTGAGCCTGGGCGATGGCTTCCCTGGCCTGCCGCTGCAACTCCTCTATTTGGAGCTTCGCCTCGGCTTGCACCTGGGTATCGTGCGGTCTTTCTCAGCCAGGATCTCCGTAATGCGCTGCTCGGCCTCCTCCGCCAGGAGTCGTGCCCTCTCCTCCGCGACCTCCATTTCCTGTATTGCCGTCTCAGCAGTCTCGTTCGCCTCCCTGGATTCCCTCTCAGCTTCCTCTCGGGCTTTCTCGGCAGTCAGGCGGAGAGACCGTTCTGCGTTCACACGTCCCTCGGCCTCAGCGATCCGGATGCTTGCCTGATCCTCCACTATCTGGATCTGCGAGAGGACGAGATCAGGATCGCCAATTTCTCGCAGTACTGTGAGATACTGCGGCATTTCCTCCTGGAGATGAAGGATATGGCTAATGATGGAACCCTTTAAGGTCGTTGGGGAACCCTTGCCGGCGGGTGGTGAGGCTTCTTGTGCCGCACCGTCAACAAGTGCCTTGAGTCGTTGACGTTCTTGAAAAGCTGTGGTGATATTGTGCTCCTCCAAAGAGCAGTATCCCCTCCGCCTGCCGCTCTTTCCGGTCGATGGTTGCCGCGAATTTCGGCAGCCAGGATAGAGGCACAAGACACCTGCTTCCTTCTTCTCTTGAAGTCCTGCCAGGACCGCCGCGGCCTCGGACGGGTCGTTGGTATGTGGGAATGGGATAGATTCCATCATGCTTGTCTCCCTCTTCGTTCTCTCGTTGGTTCAAGGATAGTATCGTTTTATTTTATTTCATTGTCAAGTAATGAAATAAAATAAAATTGGAATCACCCCTGCCTTGAAGAGTTCCAGAGAGAAGTAGTCGCGGAGAGCAGGCGATGTGGACCTCCATGGCAACGTGTCTGAATGCGCGTGGCATTTTCCCGCAACATTTTGGGTGAAAACTAACACCTGTGTGCCCGTTTTTCTGCTACGCTTGCCTGTGGTGCGATATGCGAAAGGAACGACGAGGGCAGCCACAGCGCGAGCGTTTTGTCCATACGCTCCAGCCGGCAAACGTGGAAGTCTGGCGAGCATACAGTCACTCCGGCCAGATGCCCAAAGATATTCCTAGATACCCTTACTGTTTCTCTCTAAAGAAACGTTCCAAACGTGGAGCGACTGGTTGGGGAACAGATATACCTTTTGACTATCCGGCCAAGAACGTGGAATAGCCCTACTACAGATCAGGGAGGGTAAACGTGGAATCGTGGATCCGTGGAGATCCTCTCGGGAAACCAACTGGCAAGGGACGGGCCAGACAATACTGTTCTGACCGTTGTCAAAAGCGAGCACACCGAGAGCGAGAAACAGACGGCGATGTCACGAAATTAGCCGTCACGAATACCTTTTTACCTTTCGAGGAAGCCCGCTCTTTTGCCCGGTCGCTTCGACTCAGAAGTAAGCGCGCGTGGAATGCATATTGCGCCTCCGGGGAGAAACCGGCTACTCTTCCCTCTCACCCGGAGCATGCCTACAAGGGGAAGTGGAAGAACTGGGGCGACTGGCTCGGCACACGCGAGTATCTCCCCTTCGAGGAGGCTCGCGCCTTCGTTCGCGCCCTTGGCCTCAAGGATCACAGGGCCTGGCGTGACTACTGCACTTCCGGGGAGAAACCGGCAGAGGTCCCCGCCTGCCCCAATCTCGTCTACCCCCATGTTTTCCGCGGATGGGGAGACTGGCTCGGTGCGCCGATTCGCTGGACAAAGCGAAGATTGCTCGCATTTCTTGCGGATCTACGAGGGGTCCTGAGGCACCTGGAGGGGCACGAACTGTACCTCATCCTGGAGCAAGGCGGGGCGCTTCCCGCTCTCCGAATGGCGCTTCAGGGGGCTTCACCGATGCCGGTCCTCAGGGACCTCATGGAGAACGATGGAAAAGGAACCGAGCTGGCGATTCGAGAGACTCCTTGCGCAGAGGACACGACGATGGACGAGGGGGACGCGGAGGACCTGATCAGAGAGGAGGGCGACCTTTCGCTGCTCTGGCCCACGCTTCTCTTCGAGTATACGGACGAGCACCTCTCCTGGAATGCGGCTCAAGGAGCAGCTGATGGTCATGCCGCGCCTCTTGAGGCAGCAAGCCTCTCTTCTGATCCGGTCACGCCGGAGGGTCTGCGTGCCATCGATCGGCTCGTCCAGACCCCGGGGCAAGTCGATGAGAGCGTGGTAGAGTACCTGGTCGCCAATCGGGTATGTTCCCTCTGGGAACGCTACAGCAGCGAGGGGGGGAAAAGCGCTCGAGACGCTGCTTGCAGGGGAAGGGGTCCCTTTCTTTCAGGAGATCAGGAGACGCTTTCTCTCCGAGGTTGCCTGCGTTGAGCAGTTGCCGATTCCTGATGGCTGGTCCTTTACCACCCTGGCAGAAGAGCGAGCCTGGCCAAATGCCATGCAGCGACGTACTGCCTGGGCAGTGAAGGAACGGCGACGGGTCGGGAACTGGTCAAGCCCAGGAGCGGGTAAAACGCTGGCCGGAGTGCTGGCGTCCCGCGTCTGCGATGCCCGCCTCACGCTCGTCGTCACCAATTTTGCGGCGATTGAGGGGTGGAAGCGCCAGATCCTGGCAGCCTACCCTGGCAGCCACATCTCTACCGTCCTCGACGAGGAACTCGCACAGCGGCGGGAGGGGCACCACTATCTGATTCTCAACTACGAGCGCTTCCAGGGTGACGCCAGAACGAGGCTCGTGCAGCAATTACTCGCCGCAGGCATCGATCTGGTCATTCTGGACGAGGTGCAGATGGTGAAGCAACGCGACGGCTTTGCGAGCCAGCGAAGAGAGACGTTAGAGTCGCTGCTCGAAGCCTCGACCGGACAAAACCCGGAGATGAGGGCGCTGGTGATGTCGGCGACGCCGGTGATCAACAATTTGCAAGAGGGGAAGAAGTTGCTGGAGCTACTGGTAGGCAGGGATTTCCCAGAGCTGAAGACGAAAGCCACCGTCTACAATGCGCTGGCCCTACACCGCGCGTTGATGCACTACGGTTTCCGCTACCGTCCGACCTACGAGCAGGAAGTGCTGACAACCACGGTGACGACGGTGCGCAATGATCTGCTGGCGGCATTGCTCGAAGCGCAGGGGAGCATCCTCCAGGTCGAGCAGGCCCTGCTAGGGGCCAAGCTCGAGGCCGTGCGCACGCGCTTTTGCAGAGGAACCCTGGTCTATTCCCTCTACGTCGATGAGATGATCGCGCCGATCTGCCAGTACCTGGAGCAGATGGGGCTGTCGGTGGGCATCTACACCGGGAGCCAGAAATCGGGCCTCGCCGACTTCCTGGCGGGCCGCGTGGACGTGCTGGTCGGGAGCAAGCCCCTGAGCATCGGCCTGGATGGCCTGCAAACGGTGTGTGATCGTGTCGTCATGCTCAGCCTCCCCTGGACCGGGGCAGAGTACGAACAGATCATCGGGCGGCTCGTGCCCCAGGGGAGCCGCTTCAAGCGAGTCGAGGTCATTGTACCGCAGGTCGTGCTCGACGTGCAGGGCGACCGCTGGTCCTGGGATCACGGGCGCATAGCCTGTTTCCAGTTTAAGCAAACGCTGGCGGCGTGCGTCGTGGACGGGGATATTCCTGAGATGGCGAGGATCAACCAGCACGTCCTCCTGCAGCGAAGCCGGGAGGCGCTTGAACGCTGGATCGAGCGTGTGAGCCAGGGAGCGGTCGCCTGACGCATCACGGAGGGTTCTTTTCTCTGGAAGGAGCAGCCGACGAGCGGAAGCACCAGGTGCCGCCTAGCGTCGATACGCAGAACAGAACGCCGTTGCCTGTCTCCCGCTCGCCACTCGAGGCGGAGGCCGAGCGGGAGACAGGCTTCACCGCTTCCGCCGAGCCGCGTGAGCGTTTCCGAACGTCCTGAGTTTTCGTCGCCGCAAAATGGAGGAGAAGAGAAGAACATGAGTCGCTATAGCTTTCACGGACAGGTGTCTTCCCACCATCTGACAGTAGGATGGGACCCAATGCGCGGATCGTTCTTTGGTCAGCTCTGGCCGCACCCCACGGAGGAAGACGATACACCACTCTTTGTGGTTGGCGACGAGGAGATCATCACCGACCTCTCCTGGCTGGATGCCCAGCTCACTCCCTATGGGAACATTCCACCGTCTCTCCAGCCACAGCTTTTGCGCGACTGGAAACAGCATCGCTATCAGCTGAGGGTCCCGGAATTGGAGCAGTTTCAGAGGCGGGTCCTCTCGCTCACCGAGGCGACGTCGCCTCGCTACTCCATTCTGATCGATCCACACTATGGCTGGCAAACCCGCTACATGTCGCGGCTGCCGACAGATGAACAGGGGCGGAGAGCCGTCTATCGCTCCATGCTGGCAGGCGTCGATTCCCGGCCAGAAACCGTCGTGATCCAGGCGATCACCGACGCCCTCCCTGATGCATTCCCATCGGCGCAGCTCCTCGTTGACCAGCTCGGGACTGTCAAACGGCTTCCTCCCACCGCCTTCATCGAACCTGATTATCTGCTGGTTGGCCCCATCGTGGTTCTTGGCCCGCAGGGGTTGAGCGAGCTCCAGGTGCAGCAGCTACGCGAGCTGATCCTCGTGGTGGATGACTCCGTACGCGACGAGGTGGACAGGCACTTTTACGGCCACCATTCCCCTGAGTACTCGCCGGGCGAGCGCAGTTGATCTGCCTGGGATGGGCCGGAATCGGGAGAGAAGCGACTTCAGTCGCCGTATCCTCTCCATTTCCTCTCAACCAGGATCGAAGCAGGAGGAGAGAGGTCTGAATGCAGAACGAGACACCATCACCCGATGAGAAGCAGCAGGCTCTCTGCCAGCAGTCGCTGATCAGAGGGTTGTTCGAGGCGCTCCCACCGGTTGGAACGCCGTGGCCACAGGAGAGACGGAAGGCGTGGTTTGATCTGGCCGCCCGTATTTTCGCGGTGCTCTATCAGGAGACAGCTTCTCGGGGGATTGACTGGGACAATGTGTACGAATAGCGAGCAGGAAGCAGTGTCTTTCCCGGCAAAAGCAAGCTTCCGTGGCTCAGAAAAGCGCCTGGTCTTTGCCAGGCGCACCACACGGGGAGAGGGTTCCTCCATTCGCAAGCACAGCCGGCAACGAATCGGCCCACTTCCACCAGGGATCAGTAATATCGCTTTCGCTATCGGCGATATTTTTAATGTGTTCCTTTTCAAAAAGGATCTCGAGAGAGGAATAGCTGCGAATGGTCACCAGCGTCTGATCGTGATCATCACCACGGTAGGCCTGATCATACTCGATAAAGCAATACTCTCCTTCATGCTTCGTCATTTCCTGGTAGCGAGAGGGCACTCCCTGGAGGATCTCTTCCACCGTGTGCGCGGGCCGTCTTGGCCGCCCATCTAGGAGAGGGAAATTCCGATAGAGCGTCCCGTTCGCGAGCAGCCAATCGATCTGTTCTCTTGTCAGGCCCGCTCCTGTATTCACGAGCATCTCATCATAGAGCGGATAGACCGGCAATTCTTGTAAGGTGATGTCCATTCGACGCGACATCGTTCTCCCCTTCCATGGTGGTGAAATGATGGCCAGCAACCTCCCTGCATAATCACAACAGGAGACGTCATCAGATTCGGTTCCCTGGAGAGGTGCATCAACTGTGCAAATAGACACCTCTTGGCCGGTTGGCCCAAAGTGAGCCGACTGCAGGCAGGCACGGAACCACATCGTTCAGTGTAACAGACTTTCGCCCGCATACGTGTTAGTTGTCACCCAAAATCTTGCGGGAAATTGGCAGTGGGAGGCATGGCACCGAGCAAAAGGTGCGGGTCGACCATTTTCTTCCCCTCAAACGTTTTCCTCCAATAAGGAGCATTCTCTGATTCATCTCGGGAGCGCGATAGCATCCAACAAGGGATATGGAGCGCGTATCAGGGCTGAAAAAGGGGTGATGCACATCGCCCATTCACATGCAAAGACGTTTTTTGAATAGACCCTTTCTTTCGGACCCCTCGACTGGGGCAGAGCAACAGCCGAGGCAAACAGGATCACCCCTCGATAACTGCATATGCTTGCCCTTTCCGCAAGAAACGGAATCGGTTAGAGCAGTTGTGCCAGCTTTTTGATGATCGGGGAGGTGTGGACCGACGAGCAGCGCAGTGCAATGCTGCGAGAAAAGCGAACCAGGCACTCGATATCGGATGGACGAATGGCTGTACCTCTCTTTCCTCATAGCCCGGCGGAGGATGGAGTTCTATCGCCGTCGTAAGACACTTATGTGGTATCCTAAATGGACAAAAGTCGTGAGATGTTGACAAATGTGAAGAGAAGCTGTACCCTCGGAATTGAACGTTGTCAATCCTTCACGGAGTGAAAAGGCCCACGAAAGAAAGAGGAAAGATGGCGGATCACCCATTACAAGGAGAGGTTCCGCAAGCGCGCTTTGGGGTGAGTGCCTTTGTCTTAGAAAAGGCGCCCCACCTGCGCGATGACGTCTTCCCGCAGGCGGGCGTCACCCTCTATATTCAGGATCAGCAGGCGTACGCCGTCACCGCCCAGCGCACGATAGTACGCATTGCACTGCTCGAGACCCTGGTAAAGATGACCGATGCCGAAGTCATCGATCTGATCGAACGTGTGTTGGAGGCCCAACAGCAAGAATCCAGGCGGCCACTGCGCGAAATGCGCGTCGAAGCAGGGTTTATGACACAAGACGAACTGGCCGACTTCATCAATGAACGGTTCGCTTCTCCACGAAGGAAGTCGGTGATGAGCTCCAAGACCGTCTGGCGAGCAGAGAATGGCCATCCCATCGCTGCGACGAAGGCGCTCCTGATCATCGCTGCCCTGAAGGCGCGCGGAGTGGAAGCCAGCCTGGTGAGCATCGCGTGGGTCATAGGGAATCAAGGGAAGCGCATGGAACCGAGAGCCGACGATCAGAAAACAGGTAGGAGAAGCACCCTATGATCCATAAAGAGAGAATGGAGGGGTAAAGATGCAAAAGCATCCAGGACGAGGAAAGCGAAAGAAGGGCAAAAGGCCCTTCAAACATCCTGAAGGCGAGACGCCAATCAGGGTTGCTCCTGCACCTGATCCCCACTCCCCTATGGGACGGATCACGGCAGAAGATGGGGCACGCGTTCGGGCCTACCCCTATCTGTATACGTTTGTTCGTCCGCTGGTGCCAGGAGAGTTTGAACACTACCAGGTCGTCTCCGAAGAACGGATGAAAATTGTGACGCATGTTTTGGTTGCCCGCGTTGACCCAACAAGCGTGGCGCGAACACGCATACCTGTCACGACAGAACAGGCCGAGATGTTCCAGGCGTTTGGGGTTCTGGAGAGAAGCGAATTGCAGGCAGTAAATGGGCCGTTCTCTCTCCAGCAAGAGACGCAGCGCCTCACGATCGTTGCTGCATCGAATGGGGTCCACGCCTCGTTCCTGGACTATCCTCGCCTCGAACCCGACGCAGCTGTGCTGGAAGCGCGTGCGAAGCAGCTCGCGGAACTGCAAGTGCGCATCTGGAGCGGCATCTCGAACGACCTCGAAATGTATACTCGTCTTTTCGTTCCAGCGTTTGTGTTCGGCTACCGGCTTGGGCACTCGATGTTGCAGGAGATGACTCCAAGGAAGCAGAAGGTATTGCTCCAGGGCGTCGGCCCACTGCCAGCCCCCGAAGCCCTCAGTAAGATTGATCAAACACTCCGCGGTCGCATGGAGGAGATGGGGGTGGGCTCGGTTTTTGAGTTGAATTGACAGAGCGACAGGATGGATGGGAGTCCCCGGTGAGAGAACACGTCCGGCGGGGCGCTGGCAGCCCTCATGAGTCCCGGCTCCTCCAGGCACGCGTTCATGCAGGCAAGGATCCGCAGAGGGAGATGTCATGATGAACTACAAGGAAGCATGTTCCCTGGCAAAACTGGTAGCAGCAGCAGCCCCCTGGGCGGAGGGAATCTATGCGCTGCCTGTACGCCCTGCTGAGCAGCAGTTCCCAGAAGGACCCTCCATGGTCTCACTGTCCAGCGCCTTTTTGCGCGCGGTATTTTACTCGCCTTCGGACTGGCTAGAAGTAGCACAACAGTTGCGGCCAGCGCCCGGGCTAGCCGGGCTGTCACACATTGAGCAACGCCTCTTTGATGCATGGGTGCGCGACCAGCTCGCGCGCACAGACCTGGAGGAGCGAGAGCAACGCTGCTCCACCAAAGACTTGTCGCTCTTTGCTCACCATCCCTACCTCAATATGTTGAGCCTTGAGGTTCCTTTCACGGTAATGGTCGCGCCGGTAGTGGACGGCAGCGAGGTCGCGCAGAACATCCATACACCGATGCTGCCGGAGACGATGCTCACTGTGAGGTGGACCTGTCCGGTTTGTGGCAGCACACCTGTTCTCTCCAGACGGCTACCTGCCAGAGTGGAGGATCGCATCTCCGTTCCCGCTCCACTTCATCCTGGATCTGGCTCCCAGGAGAGCTGTTCTGCAGACGTATGGGTGAACATAGAGGGCGACGAGCCAGAGGGCCAGGAGGGAGAGGAGCCATTCTCCATCCGGGTGTGGCAAGTCGTCCACCCCCAGAAGGCGATCGGCGCACCGAAAGCGGGACAGGCATGATCAGGTGAGCAGTGAGCTATTGGTGGACAGCGCACAAGCCGCTCGCGTGGTCGCAGATGCCGACCGATTTTTCCAGCAGCAACTTGTCACCCTGGCCAGCTATGCTGATGTAGCAAGAGAAGTGGGGCTTGGCACAAGCAGACGTACATGAAGGAGAAGAACCATGAGCAACCATTCGACAGGCTGGAGTGCCCCTGACGAGCAGCTTCTCACCCAGACTCTGAATGAACAAGAACTTGTACGCCTCGAGGAGTTTGTTTGGGAGATGACGGTGCGACTTGGGAATCGCGCCCTCCCGCCGGAAGTCGTGGAGGCCGATTCCTTCCGTATCCCCTGGCCGCTTATTCCAGCGAACTTCCGCCCCCAGGGAAGGAGCGTTCGCGAGGCGTACATCCAGGCGGGAGAACCTCGCCGCGCTCGTGCTGTGTATACAGATGAGGCACTCCCGGCCTGGAGGAAAACCCCAGGCGCACTCGAATGGCTCAGGGGAATGCTCGCACAGCTAGAGGGAGAGGCCGAAGCTTGATGCACGTCCCATCACTCCACATCGGCCCTCACATGTCTCGACACCGCACAAAAGCGGAGCGGATGGGGAGACCGGGAGGACGTAGAGAGCCAGGGTCATGCGCGTAAAGCCTCAAGAAGGGAGCAAACCCTGCGCGGTAAAGGAGGAAGAAGGATGGCCATTGGACAAGGTTACAGAAGGTGGCTTACCCCGCGTGCGCAAGAAGCGCTTGCCACTTCGTGCAACGCGTTGATCGATGCGTTTTTTGATGAGTGGAAGTTGGTCGAGAACTGGAAGCCTGAGAGCATCCTCTCTACCAGGCTGGGAAAGCATCTTCCACCTCACTTCTCAGCGGACTATACTCCGCACTTCTACAAGCGATTCGGGGCCTGCGTCGTCACCGTCGCCTGGAAACTCGCGCAGCCAAAGCCTCGACCGCTTGCATCCCGCGCAGAGCAGCTGGCGGCGGCGGCCATCGTCGAGGAGGCCAGAGCAATGTTCATGGGAGCGGGCGGGGACGAAGCTGCGGGGGCATTTCAGGCTCTTCTCGACGGGTATGTAGAGTATTCCAGTGTCCGCTCGCTCTTTGATCCGCCTGATGCCGGGAGTGAGTCAGGCGCTGGCAAGCATAGGGCCTCGCTCGCACTCGAACAGTGGTTTCAACCCATCTCAGGGAAGTACGCGGCCCACCCCTATGCCTCAGGTGATACCAACGTTCTGCGTGTCGGGCAAGCGTATAAGAAGTACCTTCTCCCATCTGAACAGGAGACACTCGACGCAGGGATAGCAGTCCTGATCGACGAACTCTTCGCAGACTTCGCGCCTAAGGTGGGCTTGAGGGCAGGAGAGAATATCGCGCTGACCACTCTGGGAGAACATCTCCCTCTGCACTACCTTCCCAAATACACCCCCGTGTTTCTGAAACGGTTCGCCGTCTGCATCATGACTGTTGCGTGGAAGCTCGCCCAGCCGCGACACGTGCCGCTCTCCTCTGTGGCCGAGGAACTCGCGGCTCACGCCATTCTCACGCAGGCCGAAGCGTGCCTCGCGCTCGAGCTGGAGAGCGCTGAAGAAGACGAGGGGGATGAAGAGATAACGGTAGAGCAGGCCTTCGAAGATTTCAGAGAAGACTACTTTGAAGATGAAGACTTCCTGTTTCTGTTCGATAATTCCTACGATGGCGTCGAGACGAGCCCGGTTGGGCAGAGGCTCCACATGACCTCGCTCGCGTTCGCCGACTGGTTTCGTCCCTTTTCTGCTGACCCGGCGCGTATCGCGCATCCCTATGTCTTCGGGCTTGAGGCTTGACGAAAGTCGAAGAGAAAGAGAAAGGAGACCTCCGAGAATGCTGGGAGACATCATCGAACAGGTGATCACTGAGGCGGTGACAGATGATAAACCGCAGCGGGTTCTTTCATCTGGCTCGCTTCTTGAAACCTTTGACGACTGCCTTGATCGAGTGCTGAAGCAACAATTGCAGCGTGAAGCCGAGGGAACGCCGTGGCGTGGGCTAAGAACGCAGTACACCGTCGCCGTTCGCATTTCCAAGTCCGCCAGCCCGATACGCACCCTGTATGCACACATCCTGAAAAAGTTCGGCCCTGATAACCTCGCGGCTCATTTCCGGCTCTATCCCAATATCATCAGCAGGCGCAGTCGAGGTGAGAACGATGCTGTGGCGCGGGCTCTCGTGCTGTTCGGAGAAGCTTTTACGCAAAGCGGTTATGGTGGCCACCACCGACAAGCCCTTCTTTCTTACGTGCTGGGAGAATGCCGCCCCGAAGATCTCGCCCGCCTCGGCCTGGCAAGGAATATCCAGGACATTGACGACCGGCTCTTTGTGCTGGGGACACTGTTTCTTTGCGTGCTCGGCCAGAAAGCAAAAATTGGCACCAATGGGGAAATTGGCCCAGATAGCCGGGTGTACCTGCTGCTGAGCGAGGCCGAAAATCTGCTGGCCGTCTCTGAAGAAACCTGCTGGGCTTTTACCCATGCCTTAGAGCACCTGGCATCCGATGTCGGCCCTGGCCTCACCATTTGGATGAATATCCAGGCACCTGATCAAGGCACTATTCAGCGCGTGCAAAAACGCCTGGGAACTCGCTTCACCCAGGAGTGGTTTACGCATAGTGATTTGGCCTGACGACCGACACAAGGAGCACCTACGATTCTCCGTCATCTCTTGCCGCCAGCAACAAACCCACAAAAAGCTCCCACGTAGTCCCTTCCATCCGACGGCGACAGGCGCGACAGATTTGCCCCAGGCCCTGCAAGCGCGCTGTCAACTCGTCGAAAAACGCGTCGAGACGCGCATCATCACACTGCTCGGGGTGGAGGGAATAGTCCACATGTGTCTGCTCCAGGTCGTCGATCTGGGCCTGCAAAAGAGTGAGGCGCTCCCGGCACCGACTGCATCCACGCGCCTGGCGTACCGTTTGCAGCACGGCCTGGGCATACAATAAGAGGTGGACGGTATCCTGTAGGCCTGCTGGCTCCGTTCCACTCTCCTGCGTAGGGAGGTCTGGAGGCGCAAACGTGATCATTTGAGCGAAACCGCACGTAAGGCAGTGTTCACGCCTGCCTCCATGCAAGACGACAATCCTCATGAGGTCGCCGCCACAGTGTGGGCAACGACCGCTCGCCCCTCCAGGCCGTCGTGATCGAGGCATGCTCTCCCCTCATCGTGACTCATGACCGCAAGACGGGCAACCTCGAGCCCTGCATCCTCTTGCCCAGACAATGGCACCATGGCGACTTCTTCAGGTTACGCTCGCTTCCTCTAGCGGAGCTCCAACTGCTGTACCATCTGGGCGACCTCTTCGGGGGTGGGGACACGCTGATGGTGCTGATCGAACCAGGAGAGTTTCTGCACGAGGCGGAGCTTCTCATCGTCATCTGGCAAGCGCTCGTACTGGCACTCAAATGCATCGAGAGCCATGCGTATCATTTTCCCTCCCCGCTGGGCGCGGGCTGGGCCAAACCTGATCAGTCCTCGCACATACAGGTAGCTTCTTTTGAGAAAGAAGAGCAGCCCTGTTCTGAGATCTCGCATCGTTGGCATCTGCGCACTCCTTAGTCCCCGTATTCAATCTCGTGAAGAGAACAGGACGGGTCTACACTCAATGAGCGTCAGTATACCAGTGCCCGCTCCTTTTGTACAGCGAAGGCCCACCGGTCTCTTTTGTGAGTACAACTTGTAGGAAAACCTGAAGCTATTGCCCATGCTGGCGCAGGTAGCGTTCGATTGCCGGCAATTCATCCGGACGCGCGGGGCGGAAACTTCCCTGCTCATTGATATAGACCAGCTGCTGTTCAGAATCGGAGAAGCCGAACCATCCTTTATAATGGAGATGCACCAGCATGTCGGGCTGGTGGTTACTACTCACATCGACGAAGCTCAGGGTGACCGGCACCAGTTCGGTCCCAGCACCGTAGAGCTGCGGGCCGATAAAGATGCGGGCCTTGGAGGCGTCTCCGGCGGGAAACTCGACGACTTCGACACGTCCATTGAAGTTGAGGGCGATAAAGTGGCTTGGGGTGGCGGCCGAGTCGCCGTGTCCCACCACCGCGTCGACCTGAAACGTGCGAGGCCTTCCATAGTGGAGATCATCCATCAAGGTGTTCCACCACGAGACGACGAGCGAGAGCAGCAGCAAGAGCGCGAACATAGCGATCATGCCGAGGCCGAGGTAGAGGAGAGGATGCAGACGCCGCCTGTTGCGAGCAGATTTCACCGGTGCTCCGGTCTGCGGTGGCTGGGTCGCCACCGAACCTTGCACTCTCGAGGCACGCCGATACAGCGGGGCAGGGCCAGGTGTGCCTGCCTTTCCCAGGGGGCGATGGCGCAGCGCGCTGCGTGGCGCCTGGGTTTCTTTGGTCTCCAGGGCTGGCATGGCGTGTTCCTCCTCAGTGCCTCTCACAGTAGTTCGACAGATGGAGGGATCAAGAAAAAACAGAGCACGAGGCGAGGCACCTCCACCCCTCGCAGCTCGTGCAACTAGAGAGACTTCCTTTGTCAGTTCTGCAGGGGGCGTGCAAACGGCCAGCGCCCAGCTTCTCTGCACACCCCGGTGTATGTGTAGGCACACCTCCTTTCCTCACGCCCGGCACTCGTCTTCCCGCAGTCCATTCCACTCACATGAAGGGACACCCTGCTCCCGCGTCAGAGCACTGCTTATGACGCAGGATTTGGCAGAAACTCCAACGCCCAGGTGTCAGCTTGCTGCCGTTTCTTGCTCGAATTCATGTGTTCGGTCGGCTCGACGTGAACCACTTCGCCGCTTTCCTGCGCATAGCGCTGCCCAAAGGCTTTTCTCGCCCGTGAGAGGCGCTGGCGCACCGCAGCCTCCTGTAGCTGGAGGATCCCGGCGATCTCGGAGATGGAGAAGCCTCCGACGATGGACAGGAGCAGCGGGAGGCGCAGGGTCTCCGGTACGCCAGCCAGGGCGCGCCGGACAGCCTCCCGTTCGGGTATGATCTCCGCCGGATCAACCGGCAACCTCGCGCCGTAGCCTGCCGGCTGCACTGAGGAAGCCTGAGCCTGCACTCTATCTACGCCCGCAGTTGCCCCCTCGTCGTCCTCGCGCTGCACCTGTGAAAATGGCACCAGGCGGATCAGCGCGTTCCGTCGGCGCTGCATGCGGACCACGTTAAGCGCGATACGCATAAGCCACGCGCGAGCGTGAAAATGCGGGCCGGAGGCCTCGCGGGCAGCGTCGATCGCTTTCAAAGCAGAGAGGAACGTCTCCTGGGTGAGATCCTGACTCAGCTCCCAGTCGCCCGTCAGCGCGTGGATTGTATGAAACACGAGGTTTCCGTACTCGTGGATGAGAGATTCGACCTCCTGGGCCGCGGGTAATGTCTCCATGCGTTCCTCCCTTTGAGCGTGTTTGGGCTCCATGTTGGACGGCATACCCGCTATCAGTAATAGGATGCACGAACAGGGCCACTGTGACAACAACAGAAACAAGCAGCAAGGTGCCGGTTGCATGTGATGCAAGAAGAAATAACGAAGAATCGAGAGGAAAAAAGGACGTGATGGCAAACCACTCTCCTCCAAGTATACCTATGAAGCAGCTGCGGCGCAAGCTCTTCTACTATGAGGAGGGACCATGACTTCAGGTCTGTTAACTCAGCCTCTATCCGTGCTCAAGCCCCGAAAAATCCGGTTCTTGCGTATCATCGCTGATGGTGAATATAATCCCTTCAGGAGCACCTCTGTCAACCTGATTCGTAAGCCGAAGTGCTTTTTCAATCTCACCTACCCTTCCGGAAGCATGCTGCTCTGGTATGAGAGAGCACAGGAAAGAGGTCTTGCGATGAGACGCCTTGTACGCATCGTTACGATCGTGATCACAATCCTGGTCGTCTATTGTACCTACCAGATTGCCGTGGGTGGACCACTCAGCAGTACCTTTGCGCAATTTTTGCGGGCGTCAGCCTGATCATCAGTATCTATCAGGTAATCAGTGAACTCCGTCGCTCTTTGCAGAACAAACGCCCGAGGGAAAGCAGGGTAATTGTGCCAGGGGTGCAGCGAGGGAGAAGAGCACGTTCTCGGACCCCTGTGTTCGCTCGCTTGAGGGAGGGATACGAGCTTTTGCTGACCAGGCCCCTCTTTTACCGACCTAAAGCAACTCCGGTGATTGTGCCAGCTCATTATGTGCAGGGAAAAATTCGACAGCGCAATATCCTGGTGTTGAAGATGACCGGGCTCGTGCTGCTCGCGCTTATCAATGCCGGGAGCTTAGGGATGATCGTATCGTATGTGTCTTCAGTGCAGCAAGGTTCATGCGTCGTCCTTACTGAGAAGGTTACTCAGGTTGAATTGTCCAATTATGATTCGATCACAAATACGAACACCAGCTATACCGAGTACACATTTCTTTTCTCGTTCCGCCTCCATACAAGAGATGGACAGGTCTATTCTGTTTCTCAGGATGACACCGGGCTTCGTATGCAAGCGAGTGAGTCGTATGGGTATACCTCGTTTGAAGAAGCAGAGAAGGCTCTTGCCAACTTTCACGTGGGACAGAGTTATCCGTGTAGCTAACTGCCATCTGACGTATCGCAGGTCTGGCTCACGTCAGGATAACTCTAGTCAGGGAACTTGTAACCTAAGCAACCGCTCCGACGATGAGCGGCGAAGAAAGACAAGCAACGCGAGGCTGTGAGCGAAGAGCAAGACATCATCTTTGCCTCGCTGTTCTTCTCAAGAGAAACAAGACTTAAGTCTCGTATATTTCTTATAGTACATCGTGCTGATAACGAGAACCCTAGTGTGCCCGTTTCTCCGCCACGCTTGCTCTTGCTGCCCACTCAGTTGAAACTGGTATGGGGGAAGCGTCATTATAGAACCCGCTCCCATGCGAACTGATCAGTTGTCATCCCAGAGGGTGAGAGCCGTGGTGAGGTCGCCCTGCACCGCACTTTGCGCGGGCACCAGGTTGGATACTGACACCCCGAGCAGGCGTACCGCCCTCTTTTCACTTCCCAACTGGGAAAGCAGGGTACGAAGCACCGGGAGCATCTCCCGCGCGGACCGGAACCCCTGTGCGCGGCTGACACTGCGCGTGATGAGCTGGAAGTCGCTCCAGCGGACTTTCAGGCTGAGGGTCCGCGCGACCAGCGAGAGATCGGTGAGCCGACGCTCCACCTGTTCGGCCAGGCCTGCAAGGATCGCTTCCATCTGGCCGCGGTCGGCGAGGTCTCGCTCCAGGGTGATCTCTTTGCCAACCGATTTCCGCTCGCGTAGCGGCTCGACGGGTCGGTCGTCCTTCGCGCGCACGTGCTGATAGAGCAGACTGCCGCGCGATCCCAGCAGCCCACGGAGCTCTTCCTCGCCCATCCGCCTGAGATCGGACCCCGACAGGATGCCTCGTTCTCGGAGGGCAGCGGCCGTTACTCTCCCCACGCCAAAGAATTTCTCAACCGGGAGCGCATCGAGGAAGGCCGGAGCCTGCTCCGGTGTGATGAGTGTGAGCCCGTCGGGCTTGTGGGCATCGGATCCTAACTTGGAGAGCAGTTTATTGAAGCTGACACCCGCCGAGGCCGTTAAGCCCGTTTCCTCTCGGATGCGCTCTTTGATTGTGCAGGCCAGTTGCACCGCCTCCGGGAAGTCGCTTACATTTGAAGTGATATCAAGATACGCTTCATCAAGGCTGAGCGGCTCCACGAGAGAAGTGACACTCTTGAGGATCGCCATGATCTGCACGCTCACGGCATGATAGACCTCAAAGCGCGGCGGGAGAAAGATGGCCTGCGGGCAGAGCCGGTAGGCCGTCCTGGCGGGCATGGCGCTTCTGACGCCGAAGGCGCGCGCCTCGTAGGAGCATGTCGCCACCACGCCTCTGCGCTGGGGCGAACCACCCACCACCACTGGCTTGCCGCGCAGTTCAGGATGATCACGCTGCTCGATTGACGCGTAATAGGCATCGAGGTCGAGATGCAGGACAACGCGCCGTTTTCGCTGAGTCTCTTCCATAGGTTTTCTTTCGCCTGCTCGTGCCTGGCTGTATCTCCTGCATCGTATCAGAGACGCGGCCAGGAGGCAACCACGAGAGAGTGACAGGAAGGTGCGTCAGATCGGGAGGAGATGGAGCGCTTGCTTCGGCTGATTATCGCTTGCCCTGGTTTTGGTACAGTTCGATCAACTCCTGCACTGTCGTGGCATCCTCCGGCTGCTTGTCTCGTTCCCAGAAGGAGACCAGCCGCGGGAAGCGCAACGCATAGCCCGGCTCGTCTCCAACTTTCCCCGCTGTGTGTGTCGGCGAGCGCGTGATCTCGTCGGCCAGTACCTCGAGGACGAGTTGTGGCTCGACCCACACGCTCGGCTCGATGAGCGAGGAGACGCGGGCGGGCCGGTGATCGACTTCCAGCCCTTTGGTACGCTCGCGGATGCTGCGCCACTGCTCGTCACTGAGCCCGGTGCCGATTTTGGTCACGGTGACGAAGAGGTCCTGCTCGGGATCATACAGCCCAACCAGCAGGGAACCCGCTCCCAAAGCTGCGCGCTTCCCGCGGCCATACAGGTAGCCCAGCAGCACGCAGTCGATGGTGTCGTTGAGTGCCCCGGCCGAGTGCCGCTTGAGCTTGACCCAATTGAAATTGCGCGCGCCCGCCTCGTAACGGCTCTCCTGCTTTTTCACCACCAAGCCCTCCAAGCCGAGGCTTATGGCCTCGTCAAAGAGCAGCGTGAGCGTATGGGCATCCTCTACCGTGTGGCTCGCGGTGAGCATGAGGGTGTCGTCCGCCAGGTGAAGGATCTCTGCGAGGATCTTCAGACGTTCGGCCAGCGGCGTATCGAGGAGCGAAACCCCGTCTTTATAGAGAATATCAAAGACG
>Ga0137377_10000938_pt1 | contig 19297 bp, 14 predicted proteins | sample SagtaG_22_FD_104815 | JGI IMG/M metagenome (GOLD analysis project Ga0137377, IMG submission 104815) | Vadose zone soil microbial communities from Sagehorn Ranch, Mendocino, California, USA - Sage2_L_40_16 metaG | ecosystem: Environmental > Terrestrial > Soil > Vadose zone | place: USA... | reverse complement strand
GACAATCGCGGCCCTATAGACCACGTTGGACGGTTGCACCGCGATAAGGGTTGCAATCGCGAGTTGGCCCACTCCCGCTGCAAGGAACCCCACGGCTAGATAGGGGGACTCTCCGGCGTGATCTCCAAGCAGTGTGAAGTGTAGAGAAGCGGCCAGAAGCAAAGCGAGTGACAGAGGTGGGTTTACCGACACGGCGCAAGGCTCTCCAAAATAGATTTCACATATACGAAATCCGGAGCCCATGCGTCTCCTTTATGCGCGGAGTGTCAAGCATCAGCCGAATTGGCACAGAAATCTGGAGCCGACGGCCGGATTCGAACCGGCGACCCGCTGTTTACAAATCAGGATTTACGGCGTCCGCAGCGTATCAATAAGTGCTGACAAGTGCCGATTCGTATTCGGCTCTCAAAAATTTCGTGCCAACAAGTAGCGTTAAGTATCACTTGGTGGCGAACCGTCTGGTGGTATTTTGGTGGTACGATCTCCCGCTCGTAAATGGGTCGATTCGGACGCGGTCCATCGGAGCATGGTCGGTCGGATCCACTTCGCATGACTGCCAAACCGCTCGAGTGGTCGCGAGGGGCTGTCGCCGTGGTGAAAGCCCTCCGCGGGCGGGCCAATGCAGATGGCTTGGTCATCGGCCGCGAGATCGCCCTTGCCTTGGCCTGCGACATTCTGCCCGGAGAGTCGTTGATCGGCGCGGCAATCAGTGATCCGCAAGTGTGGGGAGGCATTCACCAGGCGCTCATCGATCGTCAACAGAACGGGCCCGATCGAACCGGTTCCGCAAGCATTGCTGCTTATGGATTCGGCCTGCAGGTGGAAGAAATAGCCAGGCGTGATGGAGTCCGTCGCGTCGGAGAACGTCACGTCTTGGCGGCGCTAGCTACCCAGCTGACGGCCCTGGCGATCCATCCTGACGTCGTTGGAGTTCAGGTCGAAAGTGCCGAAGTTGGTCCGGGCTTTAAGCGGGAGGAGATTGAAGGGCAGTGGCACGGACTTCTTGAAACGAGCGTCATCATCGAGTACACGGACATCCGAGAGATCGACTGGCGTCACGAGACCGGCGCCAAGAAGGTCACGCTGTGGGTACCGGCATCGGTCCTGAACGAGCTTGGTCAACTTGGGTCCCACGGTGATTCAGAACGGGTGCGTGACAAGGCGCACAAGTTCACGGTCGGGCTTCTGGGCGGCGAGCAGCTCGATCAAGCACTGAGCCGCGAAGGTCTGGCGATTCGCGACAAGGGGACCGTCCGACTGCGAGTGTGGGCTCCAACAACGATGGCGGGACGCTTCAATACCGATCACCTCGAAGCGGCGTTCGAGCTGCGTGATCGTGGCATGCCCATAGTCCTCATCACGGGCGATATCGGCCTTACTGCACGGGCCAAGACCGCTGGGATCGCGACGTTCCGCCCCGATGACGACAAGTGGCGGCTGAGACCTGAGTTAAGTCCACGAGAGAAGGAACTCGAGCTGCGTCTTAAGCGAGCTGAGCTTCAGAGGCCGCCAAGTCTTCAAATCAGCGCTCGACGAACCACCGTCGCCAATGTCGGCGCGCTCGACATCTGGGTTCAAAATGATGTGGATGCCGGTGAGGCGAGGACTGTCCTCGTGATGTGGAGGATCAACGGCGGGGCGGATGTCCAGGCCTGGAATAGAGTCGGCGGTGTCACGTTTGGCGAGCTTTATCGGGGTGTAGATGGCCGGTTTCACCAAGACGTCCCGGCCACGATCCCGCCCGGCGCCGATTATCAGCTCGCCCAGGTGACCTTTAAAGCACCGGTGGTGAGCATCGAGTACGAGATATGGGCGGCTGGATCTCAGCGTATGACAGGCACGGCGCGCGTAGAAGAGGCGCCAGTCGCCGAAGCGGCCGTCGCGACGAAGCCTAACGGAGGCCAGCGCCGCTAACCTGGTTGGTGCGATATCAGCTTATTGGGCCGACCTCGATCCAGTTAAGAAGCAAGCTTCCAGTCGCAGTAGAGTCTCAGGAATTGCCATACCGTAGCTCTAGCCTGAGCGACCTCAAGGACGGTAGGCATCTCTTCGGCAATCATGACCGGCCTTCTCTGACCGCAGCTTCCAAACTCCATATATCTCCGTGGACAGATCGGCCGAAGCCTTCAACGCTTCGGCGGCCCTCTTAAGGCGGAGACCACTGGTCTGATAACGCAGTTCGGCAATGTTATCTTGGGCCTCCTTTATGGATTGAGCCAATGCCTTGCTGCTCTGGCGGCCTTCCTCCTTTGACAGCTCGCCCGTCAAGGCATCACTAAGCGCCCTCGCCACATGCTTAATTTCCTTTGACACGTCAGGCCTCGGATCGGGCGTAGCGGCGTCCGCAACTCGTTCGGCCACCCGCGAATAGGCCAGTAGCGCATCCTGTCTATCTTCTGGCGAGAACGTAAATCGATGCGCCTCTTCGGCGACCGCCCACAACCGGAAGATCCGATTGCTGGCCTCCTCACGTGCCAAGTGGTCTAGGGCCAACAGCTCCTGGCGCGGCCTCTCCGCAAGTGGGTTCACGATGATACCGCCAATGGCTGTCAAGTAGCGAGTTTGGTCAATAGCGGGAAGCGCCTGCTCCGGCTGCGCATCCGTTGGAATTTCCGCTGAAGAAACAATCCGGAAAAGTGGGCCACCTTGCGGAACCGAGTGGACGATGCCTAGCGCGCCGATCAAGCATCGGAATTTCTCGGTCGCACGCTCCAGAGCGGAATCCTCCTCCTCCGCCTCAACCCTGGTTACGGCTTGGTGGTAGGAGAAGAACCGCGTGTGGGGCGGAACGGACGAATACGGAGCTGCCTGATTCTGCACCGCGGGCTGGAGTTGCAAGCCGCCGCCACCCTCCAGTGTCGGAGTCCACCTTGGGTTGCCGTCCAGTTTCACTATCCGGCAGTCGAAGATTTCGAAGGGGTCGTCGGGTAGTTGCCAAGCTGCGATCAGAGCAGCGACGAGCCAAGCCCTCACGTCTTCAGGCCGCGTCGCCGACTCCGGGCTGGGGCCCTGCCGAGACGACAGTCTCCTTTCGTAACGTCGGCGGAGGCCTCTGCGCCCAAGATAACCAGTAGCCCTCCACCATCTGCAGCATTTCTACCCAACATAGCCGGAGACTACCTCAAGCGCTACGCAGATCGCCAAAAACGGAAGCACCGAGATGGATATCACGTTTCTGGGACATCGGCTTGACGCTAACCAGGATTTGGTTAGCCTTCCATCATGCGCGACAAAACATCAGAGCTTCCGATCAGACGTGCCCACCGACAAATTGTCCTTGACGCAGAGACGCTCGGGCTCATGGTCCGGGCAGCTTGGCTCCGTTTGCCGGAGCAACGCGGAGAGCCATTCCGCATCACCCTCGACTATCTCGAGCCGGGAGAAGCGTGGGACGCTCTGCGACTTGGGGCGGAGCACTTCGCAGATGAGGGCAGTCAGGAATTGCTGATTGAAACACGACTAATGACCGACACCGAGATTTCGAACGATATGCGCTACTGGAATCAACGCTTGAGAGCTATTCGCCGAGCGCCCCCAAAGCAAACCGATAACGAAATACCTGTCCCTGAGGATCGAACTGAGGGCATGAATCGTGGAAAGCGGAAGCGGCAAGCTTAACGACCTTCTCCCCGTTTTAGAGGCGGTCCAGTTGGCGATATCCCTCCGCGTGGCGCTAACCGCTGAGGGATCGGGATGGCTCGCCCGTGCGATGGTGGCCGATGCGTTCCCAGAGCTACCAAACGACACTTGGGCCATTCGCAACTACGGTCCCCTAATGTTTTTGCAAGCGCAGGTCAGCGGCCCACAGGTTGCTAAGTGGCTTTCGGAAGGCAGCGCCACCGTTAACGGCGTCGTCTTCGCCTGCTCGCTTAACGAGCATCAAAATTGGACGCGGCATCCGAGCCATGCCAGCTACGGCTCCGACGTGGTGCCGTGGCCATACACCCGCTATGAACTTCGCTTCACAACACCTGCTCAGTTCAATGCGAGCTCGGTCGGATTCCTCCTATCCGACGATGCTCCGTTTTTTCCGGATTATGGGACTGCCGTGGCCAAGCTCCTCTATCGCAGTGACCGAGCGCAAGCCGACGAAATTGTGCTCGTGAGGATCGCGCAGACTGAGGCTTGGATCAGTGACATGCACTTGTCCCCAACCGCGATGACGGTTGACATCTTGGGGACGAATCCGAAGGGGGCGAGCGTACATTTTTCGGGGACCGGGCTGGACCAGGTTATCGAGGCAATCGGAGAAAGTAACTCCGTGAGGTTTGCGCTGCCCCACGGAATTCCGGAAAGCGGCTACGTAGTTCTTGGACGCGGCAATAAGTGGCTCGATTACCGACAACTGAGCCGGTTAATCGCCGACTCGCAGGCTACGGTCGATGCCCCTGACCTTGTCACGCAGTATGAACAGTTGCGCTATCGCGGCGAGGGCGAGGGCCTAGAGTTCAAGGAGCAAACCCCGTCCGACAAGGACAAGGACAGAATGCTTAAGACCGTTGCGGCTTTCGCCAACGGCAATGGTGGGGTCATCCTCTTTGGCATTGAGGATGGCACAGGAGCCTTAAAGGGCCTACAAGTCGATCCCGCCGAGGAGACTGACCGCATCACCAACATGATTCGAACCGTTCTCGTTCCGCAACCGACATTCAAAATTCTTTCCGCTCGGGTCGAGGGCAAGCTTGTCATGTCGCTCACAGTCGAAGGGGGCAACAACCCACCGTATGGCATACACCCCGAGAAGCCTGAATACTATGTTCGCCGTGGCAGCACGACCTTTCCGGCTCGGCAAGAAGAAGTTCGGACGCTGGCCCAACCGCCTACGACAGGTCCCTACGGATCGATTCCCGACCCGCTCGCACGGATCGGGATGAGACGGCTTTAGCCGTTTTCGCGGCGGAGGGGACCGCTTGACCCTCGAGTCGGGCTGCAGTCAGCCGCGCGCCGATCATGGTGATGATCTGGGTGACCCAGAGGCGCTGGAAGTCGGGGTTCTGTAGCGGGGGGCGTCGGCTGGGGTGGAATACGCCGTTCTCTGACCCTCGGAAGTCTAGCCCTATTCGGCGTCCGCGATCGCACGTTCGATTAACTCATAAGTAGTATCGCCAGACAGGGTGGGAGTAGCGATCAAAGCGGCCGCCACGGCAATTACTGCTGGCCAATGCGCATCGATTAATGCTATTACGTCATTCTCCTCTTTAGCCGTTACCGAAGCAGGGCCGCGTCGCATTCCGCGTTCTGTCGCTTGGGCAACCAGGATCTCGGCGCGATGGCGCTCATGTGCCTGGACCCACGGATCAACGTCGCCTAGTTCACGTTGTTCCGCGAGGCTACCCGCCAGAGCCACCAAGACGAAGTGCTCGACCGGCCTGAGGTTCAAATCCATGAACTTGGTATGCCCGAACATCCATCCGACCGCCTCGTTGAAGTCCACGCCAATTGTGGTGTATTCGATCTCCGCGCCTATGGCCTGGCCCACAACGACATGACCGGCTTCGTGGTAGGCAAGGCGACGACTCCAGTTCGGGTCGTCTGGGCTGTATGGCCTGCTCAAATCCTCAGTCTCACGCTTCAGCTTCCCTGTCCTCAGGCTAGCTTCCGCTTAGGCCGGGGGAAGGGGAAGCATGTGGAGCATCCGGGCTTCGTCGGAGAACAATGGCATGCCCACGATGTTAGGCACGCACGAGCCATTGTCGCGCCGTCCGCTAAGACCCTCAGGACCCATTCCGAGACGGGGTCGCTTGGTCGGGGAACTCCGGCCGCCGCGTCCCGATTTAGACTTTGCATCGGTGGCTACCAGGCGGCTCTTGGAAACTTCCTTCGCGACTAGGCCACCCAGCTCGTCTCCCCGCGTTGAGTCGTTACCTCCTGTCATTCATACATCACGCATCGCCGAAGACGATCGTCTCCGCTCCGACTACGTGCGACAACTTGTACAAGAGGCTGGGCCAGCGGGAGCACCATCTGTCCCAGTCACAATTCCCAAGGTGATTTTCCAGTACTGGCACGATCCGGACGCCATACCCGCAGACGTCCGTGAGTGCCTGGATAGCTGGGAGCCACTGATGAAACAAGGCTTCCAGCGGCTCTTATTCGATGACCAAGAAGCCAGACGGCTCATCTCCAAACGATTTGGTCCCCCCTACGTCGCTGCCTTCGACCGATGTCAGCATCCAGCGATGCGCTGCGACTATTTTCGCCTCTGTTATATGGTCGATCGCGGTGGCTTCTACGTCGACGCCGATGAGGTGTATCAGGGCGCCGACTGCCATACCCTACTTCGTGACAACAATCTGAAGATACAACCTCTTTGCTACGACCAACTGACCGACACGATGGTCGAAGCGGCAGTCTTCCTAGAGAGTCGCGCCTACTCGCCAGACTGGATTTTCTACATCAACAACAATCCGCTTGTCGCTCCCGCCGGCCACCCCGTTCTTCGACTGGCTCTGGCTCGTTCAACTGGACTTCTCCTACGTGACGGGCGAAATCGACTCGATATTCAGTCGACGACGGGTCCAGGAAACTTCACGGCCAGCGTGGTTAGACACGCGATCGACTCGGATCGTGGTGGCAAGAATCGAGACTTCTCGTTCTTGGGCAACTGGGAAACCATATCCGTCAGCCGATGGCCCTTGAGTTACCGGGAGGATGATCGGAATTGGAGACTCTGGCGATCAAATTGAATGGGCGGCTGTGCCTCGAGACCTCCGTGCCGCTATGCCTCATTTGGTCCGAAGAGCTGCACGGGACGCGCAGTGGCCCCGAAAGGCGACGCCGCCTTCCGTGAATGGAGCGACGAACTCCGGACTGCTCACTCGAATGAGCTTTCGGATGATGCTCGGCGCGAGGTATTTAGGTGCCAGGTCAAGGTCTGAATCGCTCGGAGCTGATCACGAATCCATCGGTGTCCAGCGTATTTACGTGATCAACCTGGACAGGCAGCCTAACCGCTGGCGGCTGATGAGCCGCGAACTTGGCAGGCTAACGGATCGCTCGGGGAAACCTCTGAATGCGATTGCCAGACGATTTTCGGCCGTCGACGCGAGGTACCTTGACGGGCAGCCAAGCACGGGCGTGATTCAGCCCTATTATTCGCTCGCCGACCAGCTTTTCGTGCAGCCAACCCCGCTACTCGCCATGGATCTTGACGCCAAGGCCTGGCGCATCGAAATGACGCAACAAGAGATCGCAGTTTCTCTCTCGCATTTTGAGGTCTGGAAACTCATAGCCGCAGGCGATCGATCCTACACGCTGGTGCTGGAGGACGACGTCTATTTCCGTCGTGGCTTCACAAAGGCCCTTGACCGGATCTGGGCCGGACTCATCGTGCGCCCTGGAGAGGCAGCTTTCGACATCCTGTACTTGTCATACGCCGAAGCCGGCGTGAAGGCGAACCGGGTGCAGGTTTCCGCTGAGCTGTCCAAGCCAACAAGCGGGTTATGGCAATTGTCGGGCTATGTGCTATCTCGGAGAGGGGCCCAGAAACTACTTGATCTGCTGCCCGTTCGTGGCCCAGTTGACCTCTGGCTCAACCATCAGTTCAAGGATCTCGAAGTATTCGCGGCGCAGACGCCCATCATCAAACAGAGACTGGATTGTACTTCGACTAATTCCTACTCGATTCTGCCGGTTCTCTCTGCGGTCGGTGTGCTGAGCCGTGAAAGACCACAGGTGTTCAAGGGCAGGGCGCTGCCGCGACCGATCTTTGCGTTCGGCAAGCCAGGTTCAGGCCTCACCGCGCTTGCCATGGCGCTATCGATGCTGGGCTATAGATGTTGCAGCGACTTAGTTCGGCTGCCGGTGGCTGAGCAGGATAATCTCCTCCGCAACAAACGCGCCAGAATATTCGATGCTTTTGTGAACATCGGCTCGCTTAAGTCTTACGACTACATCGAACTAGCGAAGCGCTACAGCGACGCGCGATTCATTGTTACCACGGACGATAACCGTGTGTCGCCAGGATTGGGAAGAGGATCATTGGACGCTTTAACCGAGTACAACCACTTGGTTAATCAAGACGACAACTGGCTCGCCAGAATATCGCGCCTTTACGATAGTCGCAGTCGCCGGCGTGTTTTGGTACTGCCTGCCAACCACCGTGACAAGTGGGAATTGCTATGTGGCTTTCTCGGATGCGACTACCCAAGCCACCGGTACCCACAATGCGAAGACCGGGATCAGCGTAGGCTCGTCGGCACGGGCCGCCAGAGCGATATGGGGGAGCCGCGGCCTAGGATCGAACGGCTAACAAGAGACTCGTCTCCTTGGGTTGTTGCCCAGAAAGACTGGCATGGTCTATCACTCGCTGAAGCCGGTGATGTCGGTCTGGGGAATTCCGGTGGTCACTCGACAATTGAGCGCTTTGAGACTGTGGATCGCAACCTTTGGATGCTGCGTGACGACACGTTTCCCAGTAATTTGGCCATTTTTAGGCCGAATAACTTCTCGATTGGAACTGACAACACCGCGCTCCTAACCATTCGGGAGGAGCGTACGGTCGTTCGAGAGTTTACGTCTGCGTCAATCGCCAGTCGGGAGCGATACCTGTATGGTCGCTTTCTCGCCGAAGTGAGGCCGTCAAATGTACCGGGCTTGATCACGGGGATGTTCTTACACCGCAATTCGCCACGGCAAGAGATCGATATTGAGTTTCTCGGCAGGGACACGACCAAAATGCTGGTGAACGTTTACTACAACCCCGGTGAGGATGGGGCAAAACTGGAATATGGTTACCGGGGCACGCCGGTCCTTATACCGTTGGGTTTCGATGCAGCCAAGGACTTTCATCGATATGAGATCGAATGGCGCGCCAACTTCATTCGGTGGCGTGTGGATGAGCGACTTGTACACGAGCGCGTTGACTGGGATCCGACGCCTGTCCCGCATCTACCGATGCGGTTCAATGTCAACCTCTGGCACTCCAGGTCAACGAAGCTAGCGGCGAGGTTGGACCGCACCAAGCTGCCCGCGCAGAGCGCCATAAGGCGGATTGAACTTAGCCCAGCCACGTTGCCTCCCGCCCGTGTTGCGGAGTCGATGGCGTAGATCATGAAGTGAGGGTTGAGGTTCGGCGCCCTTCACGTACATATAGCTATAGGTATAGGCCTGGCCGTGGGACGAGCCTCTCGTAAGCCTTGGCTGAATTGGGGGTAGCTGGAACATACGCTTTAATCGACGCCGGGGCCCTTGTCCAAGCTGGTCCGCCATCACGCCGCCTCACCTCCCCCTGGCCGGGGGTATTGCACCAAGCTAGGCTCCTGCCTCGCACGGCCGAAATCCGACTCCGAGTGAGCGGAGGCGTGCGCGCCCTCGCCAAACCTAGATTCCCCCTCGTTTTTCTCAAGATGTCCTGACTTCGAAACGTCCCGCGGTGCGATTACAGGGACTTGCACCGATAGAGCTTTCGGATAACAATTTGCTCATGAGCGTCTTCAATGTCTGAGCGCAGACTGATTCAGCCGGTCGCCGAGCCAAAGACCAAGACGAAGGCGAATTCGAGGAAGAAGAAGGGGGAGCTCACCGTACTTTTCAGAAAATGACCGTCAAGGAACTGATCGCAAAGCTGCAGAAGTTCTACAACTGGAAAGCTTTAAAGGACGGAGCGCCGTTTCCAGGGCCACGATCTTCTGTGGTACCACGGCCGATGATGATTGAGCGGGCTACGGGGCGCAGTGTGCCGGTGCCCGACATATTCCGTTGTGCTCATTGCGGACGAAGCCTGATAGGCATCCACATGAACACTCGGCGCACTGGAGCAACGGAGATGACGATGTACTGTGACGATTGCGAGTCGTTCATACGACCAGCCTACCAAGAGCCACAGGATGCTCCGAAGCGCACTAGCCATCTGATTGATCGTCGCGATCCCCAGCAGGTGGAATCTTTGAAGGAACTTCTAAGCGTGGAGACACAATCTAAAATAGATCGGATCCTCGCTGAGCAGGGCGTTATTAGTCCCAGTCCCGAGAGGCGCGCACAGTTGTCCGAGCCCCGCATGCGGTTGGATGAGCACGAAACGTCATGTCGGACGTGCGAAGACGCCGTCGAGACGGCTAGGCGCTGCGCGACGGGTGCGCAATTGAATGACCAGTGGGGTTATGTAGTTGACGTAGCAATCGAAAGGCTCAATCAGCACGCTGACCAATGTCGCCAATGCAGTCGTGCGAGAGATCCTCTCCCTGACTACTCAAGGTACTGCACCAGCGGCAGAAACCTAGCCGGGGAATACATCGTCGCCCTGGGCCCGCCCGGTGATTAGTTCGCCCAACCCCTCCTGATTCTCTAACGTGTTTGCGCCTACCTCTCATAGTCAGCCAAAGAGTCACCAACCCCGAAGGCTCCAATCTCAAACATCTGATCGATTATGTCGAGACTGCGATTACGTTCCGCTTCGGTCGTGGCCGAGGAGTAATTGCGAACCAGCAAGCCGGATACGACCCGCGCGTTGCCGGCTTCAGCAAAACGGATGTCGGACGCCTTACGTCCGGCCTCAGCCACGAATCGCTGAGCGAGCTTGGCCACGACGGAGGCTAGATTTGCACGCGATTGCTCCAACTCATGTATCAGCCGGCCGGAGTGCTCCGAATAGGCGCGGCTATCGAGAAACCTGAGGCAAACGTCCTCGATTACCTCGAGGTCGTCAGAGCTGAGCTGCCAGAAAAGCTCGGCGGCTGATTCACGAACGCGCTTATCGTGGTCATCGAAGCAATCCATGAGCGGCCGGGCACATCGAGCCTTAAAACGGGGGTTCGTAACGTTGCCCGCGTAAATGCGGGCGCACCCCGCTCGAGCGGCCGGGCCAGCCTCCTCAGCCTCCTTCCGGAGATTGTCATGGTCTGGATACAGCAGCCAAGCCATTGTCGCCAGTTCGGCTCCGACGTAGGCAACCTGCTGATCGGACGAAGCCAGCATTCGACGGATAATCGCTAATACCCGCGACGGTTCACGGTGGAGCATGTAGTTCACGAAACGTTGAGCGTCTTCCGTTGCCAAAACCGTATCGTCGCAGTCCGTGATCAGAGACTCGAAGAGGGCCCATGCCCGCGCTTCGTCGATGCCTACGAGGACCAATAACGGCCGAATCGCACAGGCACGAACTGCGCTCGTGCGATCAACCGCAAGCTTCTGGACCGCGTCCTCAAGAGAGCTGAGTTTGGAGTGATCTGCTGAGAGGATGGCTCCAATTGCTACGGCCGCTGCGCCTCGAGTGCTGTTGAGACCCGCAAGTAGCACGCTGCCGCCAAGGACACGATGCCCTGAGTAGTCCTCGTGTTGCCAGCGGTCCTCGCGTGGGTCCTCATCATCGATCGCGTATCTTGAAACCATTTCCAAAAGATCCTTCGGGACATCGAGGGCGGCGGCCCGCTCAATAAGGCGAAGAAGATCCTTGCCAAGGGATCTACCATCTAGCCGATCGAATTGTCGGCAGATTTCCCAGACTAGAGTTGGATCCAATTTGTCAAGAACACCGGTCGTACCCCTTATGGACGCCTGGTAGTAGACGGGTAAGAGATCGTCCGGGAGCGACGCGGTGAGCTTCGCGAAGCGGGCCGGATCAGTTGGGAACTGATGCTCAAAGAGATTAGCCAGTTCGTGGGCTCCGCCCTTGAGGAGGTCATCGCCGGAGAATCCAGTCGGACCGGAATAGCGGCGAAAGGCTTGCAGCCAGTTTTCATCTCCCATTTTTGCGACTGCCGTCGTGGGAATCGGTGGTTGCAGGAAGCCTCCTTGGAATTCGAAATCTTCGTCGGTTGGGGTAATCGGCATGAACTTGCGACGCAGTTCCTCTAGGCGTCGTTTGCCGGCGGCAGATAAGCGTTGCGAATCAAGGGCGTTTAGAAGCACATACTGGGCCGCGCCGTAACGACCTCTTTCCGTTGCGGACCGTTCATGCTCCGGATAAAAGTCCATGACCGCACGCTCCAGCTGTTCAAACTTCTCTCGGCGGCAGCTCGAAGAGGAGTTTCGGATCAGCGCCGCGGCCGCGCTTCGATGGTTCAGCCGTCGAGGCTCCTCGAGCAGAAGCTCGATTGCCTGGTCCGCACTGCTGGCTGGTGTTCGCCCGTACGCCGACAGAAGAAGGAAGTCTGCCGTATCCATCGGAAGGCTGCGCAACTCCGAAACCAGTTGGCCATAGGCTGGATCATCGATCGCCCCGAGCGCCTGGAGCGCCTCCTGCACGCTTCGAAGAAGAGCCGCGCTGATCCCGAAGACCTCCCCGGTCGTGCGAAATCGCCAGACGCTGTCGTGATAATGATCGTCTGCGACGTTTGCGCGCATGACCTCGACGACGAAGGGGAGGAGTGCCACACCAAAGCTGTGTGGGTCGGCACCCGCCGCATCGAGAAGGAGGCCTGGTGCCGTTTGGCTATCAGGGATCCCGTCGGGCGCCCTAACAAAAGGATTAGTGGTGCCCTTCTCCATCGCCCGTTTGAGTTGCCGGTTAAAGTAATGCGCCGCGAATTCGGCCATCCAGGCGGGTTTCTGCTTAAGTGAGTAACCGATGCCCCAGAAGTCGCTGTTGACGGCACTAGGCGCCCGCGCATCATCAAGGGTGCCGTCGTCGATGAGTTCGATTACGACATCGAAGAACCTCCGGTCAGCGCTGATGTCGCCCATGCTTACGATGAATCGCAATCGGTCTCGCCAGCGGCTGGTCCGACCGGCATACTTGCGAATTAGCTCAGCGACCAGCGCGGGCCGTCGCCGCTGTTGGCTGACGAGGACGTCCGTCGAGCGGTCAGCCCATTGTTCGTTTTCCGATTGCATCCAGCTTGCCATAAATCCATTGGCGACCAACAGCTCAAACCACTCGGGCGAGGCACGGAGCAGGTCGATGATGCGCTCTCGCAGCGGGTTGCCTTCCTCTTGGAGCAGAGGCTGGAGCACTTCCCATTCCATCGTGGTCGCATCCTTGAAGGTCGTCAACAAGCTGATCGCGACCTCCTTGAGGTGGAAGCGGATGCCGGAACTGCCGAGCAGTTCAGCCAGGTCGGCAGCGTATCGCTCGGGACGCGTCCCTCGTTCATAGGCGAGGATCTGGCGGACTTGCGAGCGGCGGAAGAGGTGCTGGTCCCTTTCGCCCAGATACTCGACCAATCGTTGACCCCGCCCGGCGAACAGCCGGGCGAAGGCGTAATCGAAGAAGGACTCATGAAAAAAGGAAATGCTCTCGTCCCGACGCCTCAGCACGCCGGCTGAGACCATGGCGTCGGCGTCCATGCCCATGCGGTCAAGAGTGTCGCGTGGCACCCAAAGCGACCGTTCGTTATCGATTGCGAAGCAGAGCGTCTCGATCACCTCAGCCCACCGCGGATCTCGACCGAGTGACTCCCGCAACTCCTGCTGCTTGACATCCCAGAACTCGGAGAAGAGATCGGTGGGCGTGGCTAGATCGAGTGTTCGTGCGCGTTTGGTTCGGGCCACTTCGGCTAGGAGACTGAGATGAAGTGGCACGGACAGGAGTTCCAAACGCTCGGGCAGCCGGTCGGTGTTGATTTCTAGCTGCCCGACGATTTTCCGTACCGTGTCTTCCGGGAGAGCTTTGACGTGGATGGTGGCGACGCCGCCTCGTGCACTTTCTAGCAGCCGGCGTAGCCGCCGGTCAGTGTTGAGGTCGAACTCGCGACAAGCGACAAGGACCCGAACCGCCGAGAAGTCTGCCACCTCGTCGAGCATCTCTTTAATCGGCTGGAAGAGGTCGACACGTCGGCCTGTGCTGGTACTTACAGCATCGAGCTGATCAAGCAGCAAGACTCGTTGGCGGTCCGAAGGCATCGCCGCGATCACTATCCCAGGCGAACCGGGCATATCGAGCCTCTCGCCGAGTTCGGCCGCAGTAGCCGCTGCAGACAAGGAGTCGGCACGAAGGGCAAGCATCGGCCACTTGTCCGCCGTGAGAGCCTCTACGACCTGTCGGAGTACACCGCTCTTCCCGTACCCGGCCGCGGCAACAACGAAGATCGACTTAGGGCCTTCTGGATCGCGGAGAAGGCGAACGATTTCATCGGCCTCCGCTCGCGGCACAAAGCGTTCGCCGATGGCGATATCCTGGACGCTTTGCCGATAACGCTCGTTCTGCTTCTGGACCGCTGCCACGGCTCGCGGATCAACGCCCAGATGGGCGCGGCGGAAACCATGCTCTTGCAGATGTTGCCAGACGCCATGAGCGTATAGCTCTACACCCAAGTGGTCGTCGATGTAGTCAAGCAGGACGCCTTGAGCGATGGCCGGATCGCCGGCAACCTGCAGCCGAAGCTCGCGACGGATGTCATCGACCAGATGTTGTTCTCGAATAGCTTCCACGTTGATCCGTCGCAGGTAATCCCATAGGTCCGGCGGGCCGGCAACGTCCCAAGTCTTGGCGAGCCGCTTGAGGTCGGTCTCGACTTTCTGGCTGGTGACCAAATGTTGGGCGAACTCCTCTCCAGACGTTGCCCCTTTCGCTCGCTCGGCCAGTTCAGCCAAATCGTCGGCGGCCTGCATTGAGACGAAAACGCATCGCGCGTTGGCATTCGCGAGCCTCTCTTTGAAGCCTGCCAGGACCTCAGAAAGGTTGGCGATGGTCCACGAGCCCTCTGCACGCTGACGCTTGACCTGGTGGTACTCGATCTTTTTGTCTACGACCAGGGCGAACTCGACCTTGTCCAAACCCGGAATCTCGACGCGAATTGAGTCGGCCTCCTCGTTCAGGACGCGGAGCAGCTCCAACAGTGTCCAGCGGCCCTCGTACCGATCGCCCAGTTTGGCCGCCATGCCGCCCGGTTGTGGCATTTCACGATTACTCTAAGGGGCTCACGTGGGAGGCGGCCGATTCTGCGGTGACGACGGCGACCGTCCGCAAACGGTACGGCTCGCCACCCGCGCTGCTCACCGGAAATGCCGATGCCGCGCTGTGGTAGGTAATACTCGACTAGTGACCGAAGTGATTGCGAACCCTAGAGACTTTCCGAGACCAACGTGGGACTCATGGAGCGAGCCAATCGACGCGGCAAGCTGCCTCACGGAGGCAGGTCGCTCGGTGGCAAGGCAGGCCGTCCAGACGCTCCGTCGATTCCTTGGAGCCGCTTGGCTCGAGCGGTCGCTAGATAAGGGAAGCGTCCTGTTTCGACTGGATCTGTTCCTCGGGAATGCAATTCCCTCGGTCTATGCAAATCTCATCGATATATTTGCTCATCTCGAGCTATTAAAGTCTGTCCCTGGTATGTCCAAGCTACGGAAAGGCTTGCAGGACAATCCGGAGGACATTAATTGGCGGCATGGGCTCCTTCAGCTCGAGGTGGCTGGCCTCGCACTCCGGGACGGTTGGCACGTTGAGGTTGAGCCACGTCATCCAATAAAAGGTGCCGCTGACCTGCTGGCAACTTCGAATGGGCGACGAATCCTGGTGGAGATGGTCGTCGTGGGCACCGACATCAGACACCGCCTTGCTGGGGAGGCGTTTGACGCCTTGATTCAGCTAGGTCTTTCCCACGATGTCTCGCTTTCAGGAAACGCCGGCGACATCCCCTTCGACGACGCCGACCTCGAGGGTTCGGCCCACCGCTGGACAGCCGATTGGTTGACGAAACTGGCTGAAGCCGCCGAAGCGGCGACAGCTACCGGGATCGCTCGGCTTGTGGCAGGACCGACAGGTTCCCAGATTCTGGTGTCCAAAGGTTTTGGTTTAGCTGACGCCAAGCTCCGAGGGCCGGGAGGCGGCGGTGATATCCTGCCGAGAATTCAGGCACGGCTCAGCGACAAGGCGCGAGCCATAGGAGAATTCGACGGAGTATGGATTCGACTTGACGATGTTGGAGCCCTCTGGTATCTAACTCCTTGGGCCCGAATGTCTCTCAAGGATAAGTTGACGTCAATCGAGCCCGGGCTAGCCGCCCTGCTCGAGCCCTACCCGAGCCTCGCCGGTCTAACGATGTCAAACTCGTGGGCCTGGCAAACCTCGGGTGTCTTAGAGGAAACCGAGCATTCGGTGGGGGGTGCCATAGCGATGAGGCGAGCAGTGCGATTCCAACACTATCGCGAGACCCTAATGAAGGTGCGAGAGGAACGATATGCGCCAGACCTGCTTACGTTTGCCGATTGGTATGGACACGAATCAAGCTGGATCTCGTGGGCCCTGGAGGTGTTGAATCTACCTAGGTTGGATCAGTTAATCGTTCAGCCATGATCTGAATTGCTCAAGCAGATCAGGTTCGTTGAAACAGGCCCGGGCATGGGGAAGCCAGGTCGGTCGGCCGTCGACCGGCCAAAGACGAAATCGATCTAATTTGCCGCCTATCTGGCTGCCCCCAAGCTATATCGCTCAGCAAGCCCTGATGAAGCGGAGCGGCATTCTTACCTGGCTGACCTGGTCCGATCTTGGGCGTGACGGAGCGACGCTCAAGCGCCTCCAGGAGATCGCGGCGCAGCTGCCTACTACAACGCTCCTTCAACTAGTGGGGATGGCCAGCGTCCTGGAAGCCAATAGACCGTCAGGTGCCGAAGAGCAAAGGAAGCAACAAGCTGGGGATGTGAGTGAGCTGCTGGCACCCGAGCTGGTGGACCATGCTCGGGAACTGATTCTCCAAGGCCACCGCGACGTTCTAGTGCATGAGGAACAGTTGCTAGCGGTTGCCCGGTTAGCGATCCTTCATGGCCAGCCGGGCCCAGCTGTTGCGCTCGACGCTGGCCGAAAGGCCTTAATTAGCGAGTTACTGCTTGGCATCAATGAGCTGCTCGTCCTGGACCAGTCCGGAAAAGCGGAGGCCGAAGGCCTCGCAGTCATGCTCGCCCTTCGGCGTCTCGCTGGCGTGACTAACGACCAGCCCAGATATGCGATTCCCCGTTGGTTCGACCTGCTGGTGACGCGCTCCCGGTCCTACGCGGCAGAGTCTCCTAAGCTAGATCTCGACGCCGCGTTTCGAGAAGCGATCGGTTTAACCATCGACGAGTACTTGGGGTTTGCCTTCGCCTACGTGGGGCCCTTCACGGACATGGCGACGGTCCAGGATCTCGCCAAGAAGAACTTTATCGGCGTCGCCGCCGCATTCGAAAAACAGTTCAAAGACCCAGCGTTAGCTTCCAAGGCACAGTCCCTGTTCACTGGAAGCGTTGACGACTTCAAAGCCATCCTGCCGCCGATCGCCGACCTCGCGCGCGTGAGCCTCCTGCCATTTAAAGAGCGACCCCTTGTGCGATTAGTCGATGGGGCCGTCATCCCCATGTCAATTCGAGTAACCATGCAGAAAGTTGCGACCGGTGTCTACTGGACGCTACATGACTACTACCGAAGGACGGATCCACAGAACGGCGTTCGCACGTTCACCAAATATGTTGGGCAGCTTCATCAAGGATATGTCAGCTGGGTGCTGCGCCGGACCTATTCTTCACCGTACGCAGGCACCGCACGGTTTGCGGATGAACAAGCTATTCTTGACGCTTCACCAAATGCGCCCAAGGGCCAGAAACCGCCCTTCGATGCTGCCTTGATCGAAGGGGATAGCCTTGTACTTATCGAGATTGGCACCCCTGTTTTCAGCCTCCGAGCGGCCGAGGCGGCTGACCTTGAACTCTATCGAGTGGAAATTGAGAAGTTCAAACAGAAGGCGCGGCAGCTCGAGGAAGCAATATCCGGAGTAGCTAACGGACCTTGGGTTATTCCTGGGCTTGAACTACAGCAAGTTCGGCATATCCTGCCGGTGCTCGTCCTGCTCCACCCTTTCGTGACAGTGCCACCGATCATGGACGCGCTCGATAGTCAAATCCACATCGGCCTTCGAGCTTTTGGGACTAAGCTTGCCGCCGCCGAGGTTCATTCCCCTCAGGTTTTGTCAGATGAGGAGATCGAAATGCTTGAGCCTTTCCTGGTTGATGGGACGTTTAATCTGCCGCAACTGTTTCGCGAAAAGCTCTCAGCTCCGGACAGCAAAGTAGCGCCGATGAAGACGTTTCTCCTGAACTTCTTAGGAGTCACCGAGCGAACAAATAAACATATGGAGCCTCTCTGGAAGGTTTTCACGGACGCGATCAAAACAGCGCTCGGCACCAATCTCAAGGACTTTCATGCGGAGGGAGCGCCGAAGGCCGGCGGCTAGGCTCTGACAACGCTGCATGCCATAGGCTCACGAGATGTCGGCCTCTCATTCTGCATCGATCGTACGCTGGTCGGTACGTTCAAGGGTCATACGTGGCGCTTCCGCTTGTACTCTTGAAGAGCCACAAGCAGGGCATGGGCAATTACGGCTGGTGGGTCGGAAGTAAGTCCCACTGATCCAAAGAGATCATTGCGAACCCAGTTACGTAGAGACCCCTTGGACCCGTCTGGAATAGAGTTGAAATGCCGGTAGATAAGGTTGACCTTCTCCCAAAGGTTTTGCTGTTCCTTGAGGCCAGGGACATAAGGATTCAGTTGACCAATCTTGCGCACGAGGCCGCGCCATACGGGGGCGGATTGAAAAAGCGGGTGGCTGATTATGCGAAATCGTTCCGCCCGTGGACCGAACGCGGTAGCTTCCGATGGCACGCCACGCCGCGCGCGCATCGGCGTTTCCGCATGATGAACAATTAACTTGTGCCGAAAAATCCCAATTCGACTTAACTCATCGCGGCTGAGCTCGGGGGCCACCTGCTTAAGAAAATTCTCGATCGTGTATGTCCAGTGATATAGGGCCTTCACGTCCAGAACAAGATTCGGCATCGTTGCCAATCGCGCAGCGCTTATCGTTTGCACCTTCCCCACATCTCGCTGGAGTCGCTCAAGCTTTCGTAAACCGGTCTCGATTCGCCCCAGAATTAGCAGGACCTCGCGGTACAGGGCAAGAAGAGTGGCGATTTCTGCGCGTTTCCTGGTCAGTCGTTGCCCAGCCATCCGGGGCTTGGAGAGACTGGCCACCAACACGCGTAGTTCGCCCGCGACCGTGCGTAGCTGTGGCTGTTCGGACTGCATCTACGCACGGTACCGAAACCCATCCGGGTGGTCCTTAGGGCGGTCAGTCTGTAAGCGATCCTGCGCAGGCGGGCGGGACTCGGGGACTCATCGCTCCTCGAACTCGACCTCGAACTGGCGGCTGTGATTCTTCCCGACCCCTGTCCCATCAAGGCTGGCGCCGCCACGAATCGCAAAGGTTCTTTTGAAATTGGTGGTACTTTTGCTGGTACGGGCTGTTGGCGTAGGCGCTCGGAGCGTCCGCCCGGCCCGATTTTGTATTCAAAATCTGGAGCCGACGGCCGGATTCGAACCGGCGACCCGCTGTTTACAAAACAGCTGCTCTGCCAGCTGAGCTACGTCGGCGTGCGCACCGATTATATGAGGGGCTTG